>Ga0265338_10005212_pt1 | contig 17051 bp, 13 predicted proteins | sample 42126metaG_FD_193579 | JGI IMG/M metagenome (GOLD analysis project Ga0265338, IMG submission 193579) | Rhizosphere microbial communities from Carex aquatilis grown in University of Washington, Seatle, WA, United States - 4-21-26 metaG | ecosystem: Host-associated > Plants > Roots > Rhizosphere... | reverse complement strand
GGCCGGGGCCGGGGCCGGGGTCCAGCCCAGCTGCGGGGCGAGGTTGTAGCGCACGTCGTGCAGGATCTGCTCGTACTCGGGCTGCTCGAACTCATACGGCACCTCGACGCGCAGTTCGGTAACGCGGGCCACCACCGGGTCGGCGGCGAGGCGCTCAAGGATCTCACCGGTCGTCCCGATCAGGTCGACCGGGAAGAGGATGCCATCCCGTCCGCCGCCCCCCGGGAAACTCTGCGGCTTGAGGGTCCGCGCGTACCGGCTGGCACCGTACTCCCGGTACCTCTCCCGCTGCCTGACGTCCGCACTGTCAGTCGGGATGACGACCCGCCCGATGCCGATGCGGCCGGCGCGGCCTGCGGGCAGCGCCGCCTGGTAGGCGTCGAGCACCGTGTTCTGCGCCGCGTAGAAGTCGGTCGCCCCGTCGCCGAAGATCACGTTGCCGGACAGCAGGTTCAGGCCCTGCCCGCCTGCCCACGTGGCCGAGCTCGCGCTGCCGGCGCCGTACCAGATCCGGTCGGCCAGGCCCGCGGCATGCGGCTGAAGCCGCGGACGCTGCACGTTGCCGGGCGAGTGGATGACAGTGTCCCCGGCGCCGATGAAGTTCCCGCGCAGGTTTTCCACCAGGCGGGCGATGCGCCCGTGCTTGAGGTCGAAGCTGCGCCAGTCGCCGTCGTAGACGAGGTCTCCGAGGATCTCGGCGTGCGGCATAGACGAGCTGAAGCCGACTTGCAGCCGCCCGCGGGACAGCACGTCGGCTAGCGAGAGGTCCTCGGCGAGGCGGAACGGCGACTCGTAGCCGATCGGGATGACCGCCGTGCCCAGTTCGATGCGCCGGGTGCGCTGCGCGGCGGCGGCGAGGAAGACCGCCGCCGAGCCGACACCGTGCTCGAGATGACGCTGCCGGATCCAGGCACCGTCCCAGCCGGCCTTCTCGGCGTTCTCGAATAGCTGCAGCGTCGCCTCCAGCCCGGTGAACGGGTCGTCGTCGGCGAAGTTGCCAGGGGTTAGGAAGGCCAGCGAGCGGATGCGCCCTACCCCGGTTCCGACATCAGACATGAACGCGCCACCTTCGCAAAACCGTTAACTCCGCTAGACATAGTAGAGATTACCGGCCCCCCGGCCGGGCCGGCCGGTTGAGGACATCGGCCTGTAACACGCGGGCTTTACGATGACTCCCGCGCGACCGCTGTTTGCGCTGGTGGCGTGCTGCACTGGGGAGACGGGAGCGCTGGCTTGGCGGAAGATCACGGTATCCGGCTGACCATCATCGGCGGCGGCGTCATGGGGCTGATGACGGCTTACCACGCGGCACCGCTGGCGGCCTCGGTCACCGTGCTGGACAAGTCGCGGGTGGGCGACCCGGGCACCGCCTCGTTCCGGCTGACCCGGTCGGTGCGCAACGACTACCTTGACCCGCAGTGCTCACGGCTGGCCTTCGAGGCCCGGCAGCTCTGGCTGGACCTGCAGCAACGGGCCGACCAGCGGCTGCTGGTGGACTGCGGCTGCCTCAACCTGGCCAAGTCGAGCGTGACCCCCGACCTGCCCGCGAGCTATGCCGCGCGCAGCTTCGCGGTGCTCGAGGAGCTGCGGCTGCGCTGCCAGGCGCTGCCGGGGCCCGCCCTGGCGAAGCGCTTCCCCCAGTTCGCGGCCGACGGCGGCTGGCTCGACGTCGACGCCGGGTTCGCCGACGTGGCCGCGGTGAAGGCCCTGCTGCGTTCGGTGCTGCCGGCCAGCGGGGTGGAGATCCGCGAGGAGGCGCAGATCCGCGCGATCACCCGGTCCGGCGGCGGCTGGCAGGTGCAGACCGGCACCGGGCCGGTCGAGTCCGACGTCCTGGTGATCACCGCGGGGCTGGGCACCAACGAGCTGCTCGAGCTGATCCCCGGCTGCACGGTCCGCTTCCCGCTCAGCCCGGACCGGCCGGTGCAGTCCAAGTACTTCATCCCCGAGCCGGCCGTCCGCGAGCAGTACACCGGGAACTACATCGGGGTGTGCTGCGGCGGAGCACCCCACCAGGTGCGGGCCATGGCCGAGGCACTCGGCCGGGAGGTGCCGGCCAGCAAGTACGCCCCGGCGATGGAACTGCACCCGATCCTCGGCTCCGCGGGCGCGGCGGTCGATGCGAGCGTCCTCGCGGCCTGGAACGTGGCAGGCTGAACTACTTCAACTCACCCCTGGAGGGGAACCCCCTGTGACCATAAAGATCTCTGCCAAGGGCGGCGTGGCTGCCCTTGCCGTCATCGGCATCGCTGCCCTGGCTGCCTGCTCGAGCAGCAGCTCCTCGAGCACGACGACGCCTGCCGCCACCAGCTCGTCGGCCAGCTCCGGCTCCAACCCGCTCAGCGGCGGGGGCGCGTCCGGCACGGTCGTGGTCGGCTCGGCCAACTTCCCCGAGAACGAGGTCCTGGCCGAGGTCTACGCGCTGGCCCTGCAGAAGGCCGGGGTGAACGTCAGCACCAAGCTGAACATCGGCAGCCGCGAGGTCTACTACCCGCAGGCGGAGAAGGGCGCCATCACCATCATCCCCGAGTACAACGGCACCCTGCTGTCGGTCGAGGTCGACAAGACGTCCACCGCCAAGACCACGGCCGAGGTTGACGCCGCCCTGGCCGCCAAGCTGCCGTCCAGCCTGACGGTGCTGAACCCGGCCGCAGCCCAGGACAGTGACTCGATCACGGTCACCCAGGCGAACGCGGCCAAGTACAAGCTCACGTCGATCGCCGACCTCAAGTCGGTCGCGGCACAGTTCGTGCTGGGCGGGCCGCCGGAGTTCAAGACCCGCACCGACGGCGTGGTCGGCCTGAAGGCCACCTACGGCCTGACGTTCAAGGGGTTCGACCCGCTGGACGAGTCGGGGCCCCTCACCCTCGCCGCGCTGACCAGCGGCAAGGTGCAGGCGGCGGACGTGTTCACCACCACCCCGCAGATCGTCTCGGACAAGCTGGTCTCGCTGACCGACCCGAAGTTCCTGTTCGCCGCCCAGAACGTCATTCCGCTGGTCTACAAGCCCGCGCTCACCCCGACCATCTCCGCGACGCTGAACGCGGTCAGCGCCAAGCTGTCCACCAGCGCCCTGCTGTCGCTCGACGTCAAGGTGATCACCGACAAGGAGAGCTACACCACCGCCGCCCAGGACTGGCTGACCTCGGTCGGGCTCGGCTGAGCTGACCGGCTGAGCTGACCGGCTGGGCGCGACGCCACCCGGTGGTGAAGGATGGTGCGATGACGAGCCATCAGGCGACCTTCAGTCCCGCCCGCTGGGCCACGGCCGGGCCGGGGGCCTGGACGAAGGAGCTGCTGCGCTCCGACGGCGACTCGTTCACCCTGCTCCGGCTCGGCCGCGACGCCAGGTACCCGCTGCCCGGGGGCGCCGGGACGCGGATCCTGGTGCTTGACGGCGAGCTTGAGGCCGGCGGCACGGTGCACGGCGCGGGCGCGTACTGCGCGCCCGCGCCCGGGCCCGCGGTGTCCGCTTCGGGCCGCTGCCTGGCCCTGCTGATCAGCGGGGAGCGGCTGGGCGGGCCGGCCCAGGACGTGTTCAGCCCGGAGGGGTGGACCGGGGCCGGGGCCGGGCTGTGGTTCCGGCCCCTGTTCTTCCCCGCCGTGGGCGAGAGCTTCGACGAGCGGGTGGTCGGGATCACCTACTTCGAGCCGGGTGCGGTGGCCGGCCGGCACGCCCACCGGACCGCGCACCGGTTCCTGTTCCTCGACGGCGAGGCCGATGACGAGGTGCTGTACCCGGACGGCACCCGGGAGACAAACCGGCGGCGGCGGGGCGACTTCGTCGACTACCCGTACCCGGTCGAGCACCAGACCTTCAGCCGGGACGGCTGCCTGATCCTCTTCCTGCACGAGCCGATCGCGGCCGCTTAAAAGTCCCGTTTTCGACTGTTTTACCAGGTGAGAGCGTTGCCGCGAGGCTTAGCGGTGCCACCGAGGGGGAAAGTGACCCTCTGCCCGCACGCTACTACCTGGAGGCCAGCATGCGACGCAGTTCACTCCGCCGCGTACCCGCCGCACTGGTGACAACGGCACTGCTGCCGGTTGTCGCCCGGGAATTCTTCGCCCGCGAGACCGGCAGCGAGTACGGCATCGGCTTGCTGACGAAGCTCCGCTTCCTGTGCGCGGTGATCCTGAACAACATCCGGGTGGAGAGCGCGTCCAACTTCCTCTACCACCTGATCATGGCGGGCAAGATCCTGCAGATTCCCAAGGACCTGCCGGGCGACATCATCGAGTGCGGCTCCTTCAAGGGCGGCAGCGCCGTCAACCTCTCCCGGCTGGCGAAGATGACCGGCCGCCGGCTCCACCTGTTCGACAGCTTCGAGGGGCTGCCCGCGCCGACCGAGGAGGACCGGGAGCACCTGGTCCTGTCGGAGCTGCAGTTCCACACCTACCAGGGCGGGGACTACGCGGGCTCGCTGCCGGAGGTGCGCGAGAACGTCCGCCGGTACGGGGTGCTTGACGTCTGCGAGTTCCACCAGGGGTTCTTCAGCGAGACGCTGCCCGGGTTCGAGCAGCAGCTCGTGTTCGCCTACATCGACGCCGACCTGACCAGCTCGGTCCGGGACTGCCTGCGCTACGTGTGGCCGCTGCTGCAGGACCGCTGCTACCTGTTCACCGACGAGGCGCACCACACCGAGATCGCCGGCCTGTTCTACGACCCCGGCTGGTGGATGAGCGAGCTGCACTCCGCCCCGCCCGGGCTGGTCGGCGGGGGCAACGGCCTTGGCCTGCTGCTGCACCCGGGCGGGTTCCGCAGCTCCCTCGGGTTCACCGCTAAGCTCAAGACGCAGGAGCTCCCGCGCCGGGTCGGCTGACACCGGCGACGGCGCCAGGGAGCTCCGCTCGCTAACCTGGCGCAGGAGGGAGCAGCCGATGATCGGCACGTTGCGGGCGGTGGCGCTTGACGGGCCTGACGCCCGGCTGCTGGCCGGGTTCTACGCCGCCCTCGGCGGGTGGACCGCCCAGGACGACGACGAGGACTGGGTCACGCTGGAGACCGGGGACGGGTGGCGGATCGCCGCCCAGCGCAGTCCCGACCACGTGCCGCCGCGCTGGCCCGACCCGGCGTACCCGCAGCAGGCGCACCTTGACCTGCGCGTGCCGGACCTCGAGGCCGGCCTGGAGCGGGCGACCGGGCTTGGCGCCACGCTGCTGCGCAAGAACGAGAAGTGGTACACGCTGGCGGACCCGGCCGGGCACCCGTTCGACTTGTGCCTGTTTCCCGCGAAGCCCCAGACAACGGTCATGGGCGTGATGCTGGACTGCCCGGACGCGAGCGGGCTGAGCGCGTTCTACGCGGAGCTGCTGGGCAAGCCGGTCACCTTCGACGGCGACGGCGCCGCCATGATCGGCCAGGACGGGGCTCAGCCGGTGCTGTTCCAGCAGGTCACCGGGTACCTGGCAGCACGCTGGCCCGATCCGGCCTACCCGCAGCAGGTGCACCTCGACGTCACGGTGGACGACGTTGACGCGGCCGAGGCGGCGGTACTGAAGCTGGGGGCTACGTCGCTGGCTTCCGGCGGGGTGAACTGGCGGGTCTATGCCGATCCGGCCGGGCACCCGTTCTGCCTCTGCTGGGACTAGGCAGGGACTTCACTCGGTCCGCTCGGTCAGGCTGGCGGCCGGGGACGCGGGCAGGCCGGGCTCCTTGACCGCGATGCCGCTTGCCCGCGCGTCGAGCAGCCGCTGGACCAGCCGAACGATGCGGCCGACGGCGTCGGCGGCCGGCACTCCGGCGTCGTGGATGTTGCAAACGAGATTCCGCTGCGCGTCGGTGTGCCCGGGCCGGGGCCGGTAGGCCAGGTAGGCGGAGGTGCTCGCCGCGACCTGCAGCCCGGGACGTTCCCCGATCAGCAAGACGATGACGTCCGGTTCGAGCACCGCCCCGAGCTCGTTCATGATCCCGACGCGGGCGCGGCGCACGAAGACCGGCGGGCCGACCGTCCACCCGAGTCCGGCCGCCCGCGCGTGCAGTCCCCGCACCAGCGCTAGCCCTGATTCGGCGATGGCCCCGGCTGACAGCCCGTCCCCCAGGACGACCTGCAGCCGCGACCGGGGCCTGCCCTCGCTTCGCAGTATCCCGGCCGACGCCTCGTCGAGCTGTCGCCCCAGGTCGGGGCGCTGCAGGTACTCCTCGTGGCTGCCGGCCCGGGTGCGCACGGCGACCAGGCCGAACTCACGGCGGATCTGCGCCAGCGTCGGGTGCTGCGGATCGATCTGCGCGCGAACGGCGTCACGGGCAGTGGCGTGATCGGCCCGCAGCCCGAGCAGGTCGCCGGTGGAGTAGGAGGTCCCGGCTCCGGCCAGGAATACCCGCGCCTGCGTGGCCCCCGCCGCCTGCCCGCGGAGCCGGGCCAGCGCTCCGTCGGCCGCGGCGGCGATGTCGCCGTCCGGGCGGCCCGGCGTCATGGCCCGAGTCCAGCCATGTCGCCCGGAAGCGCTTCGAGCTGCCACCCGGGCGGCGCCTGCGCCGCGGAGCGCGGCCCGGACTCCTCCCAGAGCCGGTTGAGCTGGAGCCAGCGGAGGAACTCGGGGGCCGGGCGACGGCCAAGCAGCTCGCGGACGGCGGCGACGTCGTGATAACTGGTCGACTGGTAGCCGAGCATGACGTCGTCGCCGCCCGGCACGCCCATGACGAAGTTGCAGCCCGCCGTGGCCAGCAGCACGAGCAGGTCGTCGTTTGAGTTCTGGTCGGCGTCGACGTGGTTGGTGTAGCAGACGTCGCAGCCCATCGGCAGCCCCATCAGCTTGCCGGTGAAGTGGTCCTCGAGCCCGGCCCGGGTGATCTGGCGGGCGTCGGCCAGGTACTCAGGCCCGATGAACCCGACCACCGAGTTCACCAGGAAGGGATCGAACAACCGCGCCACCGCCTGCGCCCGTGCCTCGCAGGTGAGCTGGTCGATGCCGTGGTTCGCCCCGGCCGACAGCGCCGAGCCCTGCCCGGTCTCGAAGTACATCGCGTGCGGGCCTGGGTAGCGGTCGGGCCGTTGCGCGTGCTGTTCGGCGACGGCCTCGCGGGCCTGCCCGAGCAGCGCCAGGTTGATCCCGAACGCCTCGTTCGCCGCTTGCGTCCCGGCGACCGACTGGAATACCAGGTCGACCGTCGCCCCCCGCTCGAGCGCTTCGAGCTGCGTGGTGACGTGGGCGAGCACGCACCCCTGGGTAGGGACGTCGAACCGGTCGATCATCCGCTCGACCAGCGCGTACAGCCGGCTCACGGTATCGACCGACTCGATCGCCGGGTTGATGCCGATCATGGCGTCGCCGGAGCCGCGCAGCAGGCCGTCGGCGATCGAGTAGGCGATTCCCTCCGGGTCGTCGGTGGGGTGATTCGGCTGAATCCGCGAGGCCAGCACACCGGGCTGCCCGATGGTCGACCGGCAGCGGGTCACGGTGTGCAGCCGCGAGGCGGCGCGGATCAGGTCCAGGTCGCTCATCAGCTTGGCGGCCGCCGCCGCGGCCTCCGGCGTCACCAGCCGGTGCAGGCCGTCGCGCTCCCAGTCTCCGGGGAACCCGGCCGACAGCGTGTACTCCCGGAACTCGCCGACGGTCATGGAGCCCAGTTTCCGGTCGAAGGCGCCGCGGTCCAGCGCGCTGAGCACTGCCGCCGTCACCTCGTCCTCGACCAGCGGGTCGTCCGCGAGCTCGCCCAGCCGCACGTCGGCCAGGCAGTACCTGGCGGCGACGCGCTCGCGCTCGCTCCCGGCCGCCAGGCCTGCCAGCCGGTCACCGGATTTCGGCTCGTTGGCCTTCGCGAGCAGCTCGGCCAGGCTGCCGAACCGGAAGGTCGTCCCCCGGATCGCCGCTGACCAGCTCATCGCCGCGGTGGCCGCGGCCGGCCGGCCGGCTGATGGCGCGGCCGGGTCGCGGCCTGCCCGCTCCAGTTGTTCATCCACTCCAGTGTAAATACGGTGACCGCCGCCGCGCTCGGGGAGCCGATATCCCGCTGTGGTAGGACATAGGTGGCCTGTCACCATGGCTGTGTCGTGCGTCAGTGATGTCGGGAGATGCGCAAGCACCGGGAGGGAACATGGCCGGGCGTCCTTCTGCCTCCTCCGTGTCGGCGCGGCGGGCCCGGTACGAGCAGCGCGCGGAGCGGCTGACCGCGTTGCGGCACGTCCGCAGCGAGCTGGTGAGCCTGGCCGGGCTCATCGGCAGGCCGGTACTCAACCAGGCCGGAGAGCAGATCGGGCAGGTAGCGGACGTTGTCGCGCGGTGGGACGGCAATCAGCAGTACCCCCCGGTGACCGGGCTGATCGCGCGGGTGGGCCGGCGCCGGGCGTGGCTGGCGGCTGACGCGGTGCGGGAGTTCGGGCGTGACCGGATCAGCCTGCGCACGGCGCGGCTTGACCTGCGCGACGTCGCCCGCCGTCCCGGCGAGGTCGAGCTGGCGCGCGATGTCATCGACCACCAGCTGGTCGATACCGACGGCGCGCGGGTCATCCGCGCCTCGGACCTGTACCTGGCCCGGGTAGCCGGGGTGGTCCAGCTGGTCGGGGTGGACGTCGGGTTCAATAGCCTGCTGCGGCGGCTCGGCCCGGCCCGGTTCCGGTCCCGGCCGACCCCGGAGAAGGTCATCGACTGGGCCAGCATCACCAGCTTCGGATCACGGCCCGGGCCGGGCAGCACGCTGCAGGCCTCAGGACGAGGCCTGCAGCGGCTGCGGCCGGGCGAGCTGGCCGACCTGCTGGAGGACCTGGGCCGCTCCGAGCGCCAGGACCTGCTCGCCCAGCTGTCCCCCGAACGGGCGGCGGATGCCCTGGAGGAGATGCAGCAAGAGGAGCTGGTGCAGCTGCTGCGCGAGTCCGGCACCGAGGACGCAGCGGCGCTGCTGGGCCGGATGGAGCCGGACGAGGCCGCCGACGGGCTGCGTGACCTGGAACCCGGCGAGCAGGAGGAGCTGCTTGCCGCGATGCCGGCCCAGGCACGTGACCGGGTAGCGACGCTGCTTCGCTACGGCGAGCGCACCGCGGGCGGGATCATGACCACCGTCCTGGTCACCGCGACCCCGGCGGAGACGATCACGCAGGTCCGGGACCGGCTGCGGGCGAATGTAGAGCATGCCGGGGACCTGGCGGGCATCCTGGTGCTCGGGGAGGACGGGGAGCTGCTGGATGACGTGTCGATGACCGAGCTTTTCCTCGCCGACCTGGAGGCGACGGTGGAGAGCCTGATCGGCCCGCCCTGGCCGGTAACCGTCACCCCGGACGCGGGCCTGGACGAGATCGCGGAACGACTCGTGGAAACCCGGCACTCATGGATGGTGGTGGTCGATGACCAGGAGCGGCCCCTGGGCCAGATCCTGGCCGATGACGTGCTGGACATGCTGGCCCCGGGCCGGCCCCGGTTCCGGTTCCCCCGGCGGCTGTCTTGAGCGAGGTGCAAAAAGGGGCCCTGCCAGCGCCGGGCGGGGTGACGGCCGCGCCGCGCCGTCAGCCCGGCCCCGCCCGCCGGCCACTGCGCCGCCGGATCCTCATGCTGCTCGCGTTCATGGGGCCAGGGATCATCGCGGCCAACGCCGGCAACGACGCGGGCGGGATCGCGACCTATGCCAGTGCCGGGGCCCAGTTCGGGTACCGGACGCTGTTCGCCATGGTGCTGGTGACCGTGGCCCTGGTCGTGGTGCAGGAAATGTGCGCGCGGCTTGGCGCCTACACCGGTGAGGGGCTCGGCGCGCTGATCCGCGAGCAGTTCAGCATCCGGGTCACCGCATTCGCGCTGCTCGCGCTTATCGTCGCCAACGTCGGGCTGGTCGTCTCGGAGTTCGCCGGGATCGCGGCCGCGATGGAGCTGCTCGGCGTCTCGAAGTTCATCAGCGTCCCGGTGGCGGCGGTGTCAATCTGGGCGCTGGTGGTCTTCGGGTCCTACAAGTACGCCGAGCGGCTGTTCCTGGTGCTGAGCCTGGTGTTCTTCGCCTACCCGGTCGCCGCGTTCCTGAGCCATCCCGATTACGCGCAGGCCGGGGCGCAGCTGGCCTGGCCGCACTTCCTCGTCACCAAGGCGTTCCTGCTGCTGGTGGTGGCGCTGATCGGGACCACGATCACCCCGTACATGCAGTTCTACGTGGCGGCCGCGGTCGCCGACCGCGGGATCGGCCCGGCCGACTACCCGGCCGAGCGGCTCGACACCGTCTCCGGGTCGATCTTCTGCAACGTGATCAGCATCTTCATCATCGTCGCGACCGCCGCGGCGATCCACGTCCGCGCCCCGCTCGAATCGGCCAAGCAGGCCGCCCAGGCGCTCGCCCCGGTCGCGGGCCGGTTCGCCACCCAGCTGTTCGCGGTCGGCCTGCTCGGCGCCAGCGCGCTGGCGGCCGCGGTCGTCCCGCTCTCAACCGCCTACGCCATCAGCGAGGCGGTCGGCGCCGAGCGCAGCGTCAGCAAGTCCTTCCGACAGGCCCCGCTGTTCCTCGGCCTGTTCACCGGCCAGGTCTTCATCGGCGCGGCAGTCGCCCTCATCCCCGGCAACCTCATCCAGCTCCTCGTTGAGGCCCAGATCCTGAATGGCCTCATTACCCCCATCCTGCTCAGCTACGTCCTGGTCCTCGCCAACCGAACCAGCGTGCTCGGGGGCGCCGCGAACGGCCGCGCCTTCAAGGTCGTCGCCACCATCAGCGTCGCCGCCGTCGCCGTCCTGTCGCTAACCGTGCTGGTGCAGGCCGTGCTGAGCGGCCTCGGCATCGCCTGACTGGCCCGCCGAGGGCAAGCACGGTCCGGGTGGGCCCGGCGGCGCGTGACCTTCGCCCCTGGCGCCAGGCCGGCGGCGTGCCAAGGGTGGGATTACCGGTATCCAGCCGGCTGTAGCGAGGAGGCTCCAGTGAAGGCGCTTGTGTACCACGGCCCGGGCGTAAAGGCCTGGGAAGATGTCCCGGACCCGGTGATCCAGGCCCCCACCGACGCGATCGTCCGCGTCGATGCCACCACGATCTGCGGGACGGACCTGCACATCCTGAAGGGCGACACGCCGGAGGTCGCGGCCGGCCGGATCCTCGGCCACGAGGCGGTCGGCACGGTCGAGCAAGTCGGTGCCGGGGTGACAACGGTCCACCCAGGAGACAGGGTGCTGGTCTCGTGCATCTCCGCGTGCGCGCGGTGCGAGTACTGCCGGCAGGGGCGGTCCGGCCAGTGCACCGGCGGTGGCGGCTGGATCCTGGGGTACATGATCGACGGCACCCAGGCCGAGTACGTCCGGGTGCCCTTCGCCGACACCTCCACCTACCCGCTGCCGGAGGGGACGAGCGACGAGGAGATCCTCATGCTCGCCGACATCCTGCCCACCGGGTACGAGGTCGGCGTGCTCAACGGCCAGGTGCGCCCGGGCGACACCGTGGTCGTGGTCGGCGCGGGCCCGGTCGGGCTGGCGGCGATCACCGGGGCCAGGCTGTACACGCCGGGCCATGTCATCGCGGTCGACCTGGCCGACGCGCGGCTGGAGGCGGCCATCTCCTTCGGTGCCGACCTGACGGTCAACAACGGGCGCGACGACGCCGTCGCCTACGTGAAGGAGATGACCGGCGGCCGCGGGGCGGACGTGGCGATCGAGGCCGTCGGCGTGCCCGCCAGCTTCGAGCTGTGCACCGAGCTGGTGCGACCCGGCGGGCACGTGGCCAACATCGGCGTGCACGGCAAGCCCGCCACCTTGCACCTGGAATCGCTCTGGATCCGCGACATCACCGTGACCACCGGGCTGGTCGACGCCTACTCCACGCCCACGCTGCTGCGGCTGGTCGCGGCCCGCCAGATCGACGCCGGCCGGTTCGTCACGCACCACTTCAAGCTCAGCGAGATGACCGACGCCTACGACGCCTTCCAGCGGGCGGCTGAGACCAGGGCGGTCAAGGTGGTCATGACGAGCTGACCAGAACTGGTTCACCAGGCGCGTCCCCGGCGGCCCGGCGTGGTGGCTCGGGCCGCGGCTGACCGCGCAGCGAAACGTGCCGGAAACATGACTGCCCCACAGTAAAGGAGAGTGAGAGGAGAAACCACGTGAGACTAACCGGACCAGTGGTGGGCAGGTGACCGCGCCGTTCCCGCCCGCGACGCGGTACCTGCGGTCGACGCCGGCTACCACGCTGTGGGGCTACCTGCCAGGCGAGGACGACGCGCCGGTGCTCACCGTCGACCCGGGTGACCAGGTCACGATCGACACCGTCAGCCACGAGGGCATCCTCGAAGACCAGGGCCGCGACCCGGTGAGCTTCTTCGGCCGCCACGGGGTCGACCCGGGCGACGTGCTGCCGGACGCGGTCGAGATCGCGGCGCGGGCCGAGCACCTGACGGGCGGCGGGCCGCACGTCATCACCGGGCCGATCGCGGTGCGCGGGGCGATGCCCGGTGACCGGCTCGTCGTCCGGGTCGACGAGCTGCGCCCGCGGGCCGGCTACGGGATCGTGTCGAGCCGGCACGGGCGGGGCGTCCTGCCGGACCGGTTCCCCGCCCAAGGCCCGGTCACCAGCGTCTTCTGCCGGGCCGAGGACGGGTACGGCCTGCTGCCGCTGCGACCGGACGCGGCTGGTCTCGCTGGCGGCGGGGCCGAGTTCGCTGGCGGCGGGGCCGAGCTGGTGCGGTTCCCGCTGGCACCGTTCCTCGGCATCATGGGCGTCACCCCGGCCGGCCCGGCCCGCAGGCACACGGTGCCGCCGGGCGAGTTCGGCGGGAACCTCGACATCACGCTGCTCGGCCGCGGCTCGGTGCTGTTCCTGCCGGTCCAGGTGCCGGGGGCCGGGTTCTACGTCGGCGACCCGCACTACGCGCAGGGCAACGGGGAGATCGCGCTGACCGCGCTCGAGGCACCGCTGACCGCCACCTTGACCCTCGGGCTGCTAGAGGCCGGGCGGGCCCGCGAGTACTTCGGCGCGGTTACCGGGCCGGTCGCGCTGACCGCGGACTACGTCGTGCCGACCGGGCTGGACCCCGACCTCGACGTCGCGGTCGCCCGGTGCGCGACCAACGCGGTGGAACTGCTCGGCGCCCGCTTCGGCATGGCCGCCGAGCACGCGTACGCCTACCTCAGCGCGGCCACCGACTTCGACATCTCGCAGGTCGTCGACCAGGTTAAGGGCGTGCACGCGCGGATCAGGCGGTCCGACTTCCCCGGCCCCGCGGGCTTCCCGTGGGGCGCGGACGTGCCGTGGTAGCGGTCGACAGCCCGTCACCGGTCCCGCCCGGGGTGCTCGAGGCGTTCTGGCGCTATGACGCCGCCCTGCTGGCCAACGACAAGCCAGCGCTCGACGAGCTGTTCCAGCCCGGCCCGGACACCCTGCGCGGCGACGGCCGCAACCTGCTGGTGGGGCACGACGCGATCAGCGGCTTCCGCTCGGCCCGGGCGGCGATCCCGACCCGCGCGGTCACCGGGCTGCAGGTGCGGGTGCTGGCCGACGACTGGGTGCTGATCATGGCGCGGACCGCCGACGGCGCCGCGACCGGGCTGCAGACCCAGCTCTGGCGGCGCACCGCCGCGGGCTGGCGGGTCGCGGCGGCCCACGTGAGCCTGCCGGCGCCGCCGCCGCAGGCCGCTCCCCCGGCGTTCGACCAGTCGGTGTGGCGGGTGGTCGGCGCGCCGCTGGCGCCCGCCCTGCGCTCCGCCCACGACGACCCGGGCCCGCTCGACGGCCTCCGGGTCGCCGTCAAGGACCTGTTCGCGCTGGCGGGCCAGCCGGTCGGCGGCGGTGTCCCGGCCTACCTGGCCGGGCAGCCGCCCCAGGCGGCGTCGGCCGCCAGCGTGACCGCCCTGCAGCGGGCCGGGGCCGAGCTGGCCGGCATCGCGCAGACCGACGAGTTCGCCTACAGCATCGCCGGCCGCAACGCGCACTACGGCGCCGCCCCCAATCCGGCGGCGCCCGGCCGGGCCGGCGGCGGGTCGTCCAGCGGCCCGGCCGCCGCGGTGGCGCTGCGCCAGGCGGAGATCGGCCTTGGCACCGATACCGCCGGGTCGGTCCGGGTGCCGGCCGCCTACCAGGGCCTGGTGGGGTTCCGGCCGACCCACGGCGCGGTCTCGGGTGAGGGGGTGCTGCCACTCGCCCCGTCCTTCGACACCGTCGGCTGGCTCACCCAGGACGTCACCACCAGCCGGGCGGTGGCGCAGGTGCTGCTGCGGCCGGCCGGGGGCAGCGGCCCGGTCAGCCGCCCGGTCCGCCGCGCCGTCCGGCTGCCGCTGGTCGAGGAGCTGGCCGACCCGGCCACGCGGGCGCTGCTGGCCGACCGGGTCGGCCAGCTCGAGGCGGCCGGGCTGCTGCCAACCGCGGAGCCGGCCGACCTGCCCGCCGGGACGCTCGAGCAGTGGTTCGCCGCGTTCCGGACCGTGCAGGCGCACGAGGCTTGGCAGGCGCACGGCCGGTGGGTCAGCGCGCACCCGGGCACGCTCGGGGACGACGTCGCGGGCCGGTTCGCCGTCGCCGCGGCGGTCACCGGCCGCGAGGCGGCGGATGCCCGCGCGGTCGTCGCCCAGGCCCGGGCGATGCTGGCCGGCTGGCTGGACGGCGCCGTGCTTGTGCTGCCGACCACGCCGGGTCCGGCCCCGCTGCGCACGGCCGGCCCGGCCGAGATCGACCAGCTGCGCGGGCGCACGCTCCGGATGACCTGCCTGGCCCCGCTGGCCGGCGCGCCCGCGATCAGCGTGCCGGTGCCGGGGCACCTCGCACCCGTTGGGCTGACCCTGATGGGCGCGGCCGGCGCCGACCTGGCGCTGCTCGACCTGGCCGCCGCGGTGACCGCCTATCCGCCCGCGGCCTGAGCGCCGGCGGGCCGGTGCAGCCGGACACCCGGGCTGGTGACCGTCCTGACCCCGCGCTTGACCGCGAACAGCAGCGGTGACAGGGCCCGGACGGCCTCGCCCCGGCTGGTCGCGTCGAACACGACCAGGTCCGCCGCCTGGCCGACCGCGGCCCCGTAGCCGCCGAGGTTAAGCAGCGCGGCCGAACGGGTGGTGATCATGTCGAAGCAGGCACGGAATTCCTCGTCCGACCCGACCTGGGCGATGTTCGCGTACAGGTTCGCCATCCGCAGCAGCGACACGTCGCCGAGCGGGGTGAACGGGTTCAGCACGTTGTTGGTCGACAGCGAGCAGTTCACCCCGTGGCCTAGCAGCCGGTGCGCCTCGACCACGCCGCGCACCTTGTTCTCGGTGCGGTCCCGTCCCATCAGGTACAGGTCGGTCGACGGCAGCACGGTGAGGGCGACGCCGGCCTGCGCCAGCCGCCGGGCCGCCCGCTCGAACAGGGCCGGCCGGGCCGCCGCCAGCTTGGTCACGTGCCCGATGGTGACGCGCCCGCCGTAGGAGTAGCGGTCGGCCTGATCGCACAGGTAGAACAGGTCCAGGTCGTCGGGGCCGGGCCCGAAGTCGAAGTGCAGGTCGATGTCGACGTCGAACTCGCGCGCCAGCTCGAAGATCCGGTTGATCTGGCCGCGCGGGTCGGCGTCGGTGTACGGGGCGCCCCCGACCGCGTGGGCGCCGCGCCGCAGCGCCTCGACCAGCAGCTCGTCGGTGCCGGGGTTGCTGAGCAGGCCTTCCTGGGGGAAGACGCAGATCTCGAGGTCGAGCGCCCAGGCGTACTCCCCGATCAGCGGCCAGATGCCGTCGAAGCTGCGCAGCCCCACGGCCGGGTCCACTTCCAGGTGGGTGCGGACGTGCGTGGTGCCGTGGCGCAGGGCCTGCTCAAGCACCCGGGCGGCCCGGTCGTGCACGTCGCCCGGGGTGAAGCCGCGCTTGAGCTTCGCCACCTGCGCGATGGCGTCGTTCAGGTCGCCGCCGCCCGACGTCACCTGCTCCATCAGCATGGCCTTGTCCAGGTGGAGGTGCGTCTCGACCAGGCCGGGGCTGAGCAGGCGGCCGCCGAGGTCGAGTTCTTCCGGGCTGCCCGCCACCGCCAGCGCGGGGCCGATGTTCACGATGACGCCGCCGCGGACCTCGACGTCACGGAGGCTTTCCTCGGCCCCGGCGACGCGCGCGTTCCTGAGCACCAGGTCGCCGCCGGCCGCGGTCATTCCACGCTCCTCACCGGGTTGATGCTCCACCGCGCGCCCGCCCCGGCCACGGCGATCACGGCCGCGGCGGCGGCGAACAGCAGGGTCCTGCCCCCGTGCTGCAAGACCGCGCCCATGCCCACCGGCAGCAGCAGCGCGCCCACGCAGACACCGAGGTTCGAGGAGGCGATGCGCAGGCCGGGGCCCGCGGCCCGGCTGCCGCGGTAACCGACCGCCAGCAGGTTCGTGCAGCCGATGCAGAGGCAGATCGACGCGCCTTGCAGCATCGCCGCGACCGCCAGCACCGGCCAGGCCGGGCCAGGGACGGTGAGCGCGGCGACGCCGGCCGCGCCGCACGCGGCCGCTAGCACGACCGTGCCGCCGATGCCGAGGCGCCGCAGCGCCGGCGGCAGCAGCGGTCCCACCGCGATCGAGGTGACGTCCCGGGTGAGCAGCAAGACCGCGAGCGCGCCGGCGACCTTCCGCGGTGACCCGTCCTGGGTCAGCGCGAAGAAGGAGGAGCCCAGCGTCATCACCGTCACCGAGCACACGCCCACCAGGGCGGAGGCGCGCATCGCGGTCTCGCTGGCCAGCGCCTCGGCCGCGAACTGGTAGGACCGGGCAGGAGGCGGGAACCGGTCACCCCCCGCGACCGCGCCGTCGCCCGTGACCGCGCCCTCGCCGTCGCCCGCGCGACGCAGCGCGACCAGCGACAGCGGTACCAGCAGGGCATAGCTGACGGCGATGCCGATGTAGGCGGACGACCAGGCCTGCCGGCCGACCACCAGCGCGGCCGCCACCGCCGCCACCGCCGCCGCGCCCCGCTGGGTGGCGCCGTTCAGCCCCTGCATCACGTGCGGGTGGCCGGCTTCCGCGACCGCGGCCAGGGTCGAGGTCCAGACGACGAGCCGGGTGAGCCCGATTCCGAGCACCGGGAACAGCCACCACGCGGCGGGCCGGCCCGCCGCGGCCACCGCGGCCAGCGACACCAGGGCGGCCACGCAGGCCGCCCTGGACGCGATCCGCGCCCGGCCGCGGGTGTCCCCGGCCGCCGCGGCGGGCAGCGCGGTGATGAACCCGATCCCC
>Ga0265338_10005211_pt1 | contig 17052 bp, 10 predicted proteins | sample 42126metaG_FD_193579 | JGI IMG/M metagenome (GOLD analysis project Ga0265338, IMG submission 193579) | Rhizosphere microbial communities from Carex aquatilis grown in University of Washington, Seatle, WA, United States - 4-21-26 metaG | ecosystem: Host-associated > Plants > Roots > Rhizosphere... | reverse complement strand
TTTACAATGGCACGCATCGCCTGGGTTTTGCCCGCTTGTTTGGCGACGGCTCCCTGGATACCAGCTTCCTGGATACGGCCTACAATGAGTTTGCCGGTTTGCCGCGAAAAAACTTTGGCGATCGTCTCAACGCGGTCTTCGCGTTCGGGCTGCAAAGCGACGGACTGATCATGATTGGCGGCTCCTTCAGCCAGGTCGGTGGCGGCCAATTCACTCCCAAAAACCGTGCTGACACCTTTAATGTCTACGAATACTCGGAACCCAAGCAGCGCAACGGCATCCGCAATCGTAACAATGTGGCGCGCCTGATCGGCGGAGCGACTCCCGGACCCGGGAACATCGGTTTCCTGGCTCCTGACTATCCAGCGACCAAGAGCCAGGGATTCATCTACCCGCTGTTGACCCGCACGAACGGCGCGTTGGGATACGCTTCGGCGAATTTCTCAGTGGTGCCCGGCACCGCGCAAGCGGGGTTGGATTTTATCTACAATGCCGTAGCGCCGATTTATCCCATTGAGTGGATTTATATTTCACCGACGCGCATGCACAGTGACGGCTTGTTCGGCGTCAATACGATCATGAATTCTGTCTATGGCGAACTGTGGTCGCTCGGGTTGAACGGCCCCGGAAGCGCCATCGTTACCATCAATAACAATCAATTGACGGCTGGGGGTTCACACGCCCAACTTCAATTGGCTAATCCGCCCGGCGTGGACCAATTCTTCCTCGGCGGACAAAACATGCCGCTCGGCGTGGCCCTGGGCCGCTCGGTGGCACCCTTAAATATTGCCGACGACGCCCGAAAGGCCGGCACGTTCGGCTTTACTTCGCCAACGTACTTCGGCAGCGCCAATGTGGTGATCGGCGTGACGCGCACCAACGGCAACTTTAATTCCAGCCCGATCGTGGTGGATTACGCCACCAGCCCGGGTTCGAATACGCTCATCGGCGTGGATTACTTCGACTCCAGCGGAACGCTCACCTTCAACAATGGCGAAACTCTGAAAACGTTTAACGTCCAGGTCGTCCAGAGCAATTATATCAGCGCGGTTGAAAAAACGGTGAATCTGCGGTTGTTTAATTTCCCGCTCGGTTCGTCGTTGGGCATTACCAATGCCGTCCTGCGGCTGATCAACCCGAACTTCCAGGGATTTATCAATTTCGACGCCACCAACTATGTCACGAACTTGAGCGGGGGCGCCGTCCAGTTAACCGTCCTCCGCACGGTTGGCAGCAAGGGCACCTTGGATGTCCAATGCCAGACTGCCAATGGCACCGCGTTGGCCGGCGTGGATTATGCCAGCACGACGGTTACGTTGCACTGGGACAATGGAGACGTATCACCGAAAACGGTCACGGTGCCATTTATCAACGGCGGAACCATCGGCGGCGCCAAGACATTCTTCGCCAACCTGGTCAATCCTCTGTTGAACGGTTCCAGCGCGCCTACCTTGCTGGGCACCGCGACGAACGCGGCGATCACGATCGTCAATGACAACAATTACGGCAAGTTCCAGTTCAGCAAACCAAGTTATGTGGTGAACGAAGGTTCGAATGGATTCGCGAACTTCACCATCCTGCGCACCGGGTCAGTGTTGGGCAGCGCCACCTTGAACATTTCCACAGCAGATGGGACTGCGGTGGCGGGTGTCAACTATATCGCGACCAATGGAACCGTGACGTTTGTTCCGGGCCAGGCGATCGCGAGCTTCCCCGTCCAACTGAAGGATGACGGCGTGACCAACGTGTTGCCGTTCTATTTCAACATCATCCTTTCGAACCCGAGCGCGGGTGCGCTGCTGGGCTGGCCGAGCAATGCCCAGGTAAATGTGATCGACGCAGAGTCGTTCAACCGGCCGCCCGGGTCCGCGGATGTGACCTTCGATCAACAGGGCATCAACGCGGGTGTGTTGGCAGTGGATCTGCAGACGGATGGCATGATTGTCGCCGCGGGTAACTTCACCGGGGTCAGCGGAATCCCGAGAGGCCACCTGGCCCGATTCCTGAGCGATGGCAGCCTCGATACCGATTTCCTCACCGGTCTGACCGGCGCGGATGGGGCCGTTTACGCGGTCCATGTGCAAACCGATGGGCGCATCCTGCTGGGTGGCGCCTTCGGCAGTGTCAACGGCGTGGTGCGCAACCGTGTTGCGCGCGTGGGAAGTGATGGCACTTTGGACGTGAGCTTCAGTCCCGGCTCGGCCGCTGACGGGTCCATCTTCTCGATGGCGGAAGCTTTTGCGGGCGGCTCGCGACAGATCTATTTGGGCGGCGCGTTCACGTCGTTCCAGAGCATCTTCCATCCCGGCATTGTGCGGTTGACCGACAATGGCATCATCGATCCAACTTTCCTCAACACGGGTGTCAACGGGATCGTGTATGCGATAGCGATTTATCCGGACACCTCGTTGCTCGCCGGCAAGGTTTTAATCGGCGGCAGTTTCACGATGGTCAATGGCCTGAGCCAGACCAATATCGCGCGGTTGAATGCCGATGGCTCACTCGATACCAACTTCGTCGCGAGCGCGGATGGGATCATCCGGGCGATGGCGATTCAAAACGACGACTCGGTGCTGGTCGGCGGCGAGTTCTTCCACGTGAATGGCAGCGCGGCCGGCCGATTGGCGCGCCTGAGCGCAACCGGCGCGGTGGATGCTTCCTTTGCCAGCACGTTATTCCCGGGCATCGGTGACACCGTGAACTCGGTGGCGGTTCAGGACGACGGCCGAATTGTTGTGGCTGGCCAGTTCCTCACGGCGAATGGTTTGACCCGTCACCACATTACGCGCCTGCTGCCGGGCGGCGCGGTAGATCCGACCATCAATTTTGGCGATGGCGCGAATGGCGATATCAACGCGGTCGTGATTCAGCCAGCCGATCAGTTTATCGTGCTCGGTGGCGGATTCACTCAATACAATGACCAATCTGCGCCTTATCTCACGCGAATCTACGGCGGCTCGGTTACTGGCTCGGGCAAATTTGAATTCACCGCCTCCGCTTACCAGGTGACCGAGGACGGCCTTCAGGCGGCCATCACAGTGCGACGCGCCGGCGGCACCAGCGGACCGAATCCGGACGGCAGCGGCAATGTCTCGGTTCAATTTAACACCACCCCGGGCACGGCCGTACCGGGAGTCAATTACACGACGGTGGCGACCAGCGTATCCTTCGCGCCGGGCGAAGTGCTGCAACAGGTCTTTGTGCCGATAATAGACGATTTGGTGATTTCCACCAACAAGACCGTCAACCTGGCGCTGGCGAATCCGAGCCCGCCGGCGGGGCTGGGAGATCAGACCAACGCGGTGCTCACGATCCTGAACGTCGATACCTTTATCGTCTTTAGTTCGCCGAACTTCCAGGTGTCCGAAAACGCTCCGAACGGGGTTGCGATAGTTAATGTGAACCGCCTCGGCGGGCTTGATCGCACCGCGATCGTTGGCTTCGCGACGACGACCAACGGCACCGCGGTCGCCGGAACGGATTACAACCCGACCAATGTTGTGCTGACGTTTAATCCGGGCGACGTGTCGAAGAGCGTCCAGGTCCCCGTGCTCAATAATATCCTGCCTCAGGGTGATCGGACGGTGACGATGGTCATCAGCAATATCCTGGACGCGGTGGTGTCGAGCCCGTCCAACGCGGTGCTTACTATCAAAGACACCACGTTCTCGCCCGGCCAGTTGGAATTCTCGACCACTAATTATTTTGCGAATGAAGGCGACGGAACGGCCGTGGTTACGGTCATCCGGACTGGTGGATCGTCGGGCTCGGTGTCGGCATTCTACTACACCACGCAAGTCACGGCGACCCCCGGCCTCAATTATATCAACGTCAGCAATAACCTGGCTTTCAGTGACGGCCAGACGAACCGGACGTTTACGGTTCCGCTGATTGATAACAGCGTTCCCCAGGGCAATCTCGCGTTTGGCGTGGCGCTGGCCACCAACAACAGTTCCGGCACGACGATCGGGTCTCCGAACAAAGCGACGGTTTTCATTACCGACAACGACAGCGGTTTTGGATTTGCGAATGCGACCAATACGCTGCCGGAAACTGCCGGCGAGGTTTCGGTGGGCGTGTTGCGTATCGGACCGACCAATAGTTCCATGTCGGTTAATTACGCGACTCACGACGGGACCGCGGCGGCGGGCGTGAATTACACCTCCAGCAGCGGCACGCTGACCTTCGGCCCCGGCCAGTCGCTGAAGACAGTTCAAATCCCGGTGCTCGACGATCCGCAGGTGACGGGCGATGTCTACTTCACCGTCGTGTTGTCCACGAACGCGGCATCCGGCGGAGCGCTGCTGGCCGATCCGAGCACGAACACGGTTGTCATCCAGGATGCTGACGCGGGATTGAGCTTCACCAATTCCTCGATGATCGTGCGCCGTGACGAGGGGAACGCGGTCATCACGGTCATTTGCTCCAACCCGGGCATTGAGCCAATTGTCGATTCCAACACGGTTCCGTTGTCGGTCCAGTATGCGACCTCAGACGGAACCGCGGTTGCGGGCGTGGATTACATTACCACCAGCGGCACGATGATCTTCGTGAACGGTATCGGCACCAACACCTTTGTCGTGCCGATTATCAACAATAATTCGGCCTCCGGCGCCCGCACCTTTAATTTGCGCCTGTTCAACCCGACCGCGCCCGGACGGTTGGTTGCCCCGAGCAATGAAGTCGTGACGATTGTCGACGGCACGGCCGGATTCAAGTTCTCGAAATCCGCTTATTCCGTGAACAAAACGGATGGCAGCGCGATCATCAACGTAGTCCGCACCGGATTGACTGATTCGGTCGCCACGGTGGACTTCGTGGCAACCAACGGTTCCGCGATCAATGGCCTGCATTTTTACGCTACGAATGGCACGCTGGTGTTTACGAACGGCGTCACGAGCCAAAACTTCGCGGTGCAGGTCATCGATACTTCCTCGGTTCAACCGAACAAGACGGTTTCGCTCGAATTGTTCAATCCGAGCAACAGCGTGGTAGCGTCGCCAAGCGCAGCCACTCTGACGATTCGCGATAACACCGGGAGCTTTGTGGTGCAGGCCGGTTCCGCGCTGGTGTCCGAAAGCGGCGCGGGCGCGCCCAATGGCGTGATTGATCCGAATGAAACCGTGACCTTGCTCTTCGGGTTGCGCGATGGCGGCGGATTGAACGTCGGAAATCTCTCGGCGACGATTATGGCGTCGCCCGGGGTTACACCTGTGCCGGGCAGCCAAACACAGGTTTACGGGCCGCTGGTCAGCTTGAGCCATTCGGTATCGCGACCGTTCACGTTCATGGCCACGGGAACAAACGGACAGGAAATTACCGTTGGGTTCGCGCTGAAAGATACCGGGACGAATATTGGAACCGCTGTGTTCGGTTACCAATTGGGCTCCGTGGTGAATCGCTTCACCAACGGCGCGCCGGTCATCATCAGTGACCACGCCATTGCATCGCCTTATCCGTCGGTCATCACCATCAGCAACCTGGTGGGCTCCGTATTGAACGCGACGATTACTCTGACGAACCTGTCTCACGGGTCGCCGGGAGATATTGATGCCGTCCTGGTATCGCCGGCGCAGCAGACCACGCTCTTTATGGCCCATGCAGGCGGCCAGAATTTGATCACGAATGTGACACTGACCTTTGATGATGCGGCGACCAACAGCCTGCCGCAATCCGGCCAGATCATGTCCGGAACCAACAAGCCGTCGGCATATTTGCCGGTGCCTGTCTTCCCCTGAGGAATTTGAAAATGATTCAAACTATTTTTCACCTTAATTCAGGGAATCGAACCGGCAATCGCCGAATCGGAGCGCAACCTCGAACACGTTCAGTTTTTATGCGGAAGGATCTATTAGCCATTGGCGTCGGCCTGCTTTTGTCGAGCGTCACAGTTGTCCCAAGTTTGGCGGCGAGCGGCAATGTCACGCTTGGCGGTCATGTGCCGGCTGCGGTCAGCCACGCGCTGGTTCGCCCCAACGGTGAATTGGCCTCTGACCAGACGATTCCGATTTCCATCGGTTTGCCGTTGAGAAATCAGGGCGCCCTCGCGAATCTGATTCAGCAAGTCTCGGATCCCGCGAGCCCGAGCTACGGCCATTATTTGACGCCGCAACAATTCACGGACCTTTTTGGGCCGACGGAGCAGGATTACGAATCGGTGGTGCAATTCGCCCAAAAGCACAACCTCACGATCGTGCGCAAACACTCCAATCGCGTGGTTCTGTCGCTCCGTGGCAATGCGTCGGATATTGAAAAAGCATTCCAAGTCAAGCTGCGGACCTATCAGCATCCGAAGGAAAATCGGAATTTCTTCGCGCCGGATACAGAGCCGATTGTTGATGCCAACCTGCCTGTTCTGCACATCAGCGGTTTGGATAACTATTCGGTTCCTCATCCGCACTCTCGCTTGAAGAGCGCCCTCCAGGCCCACAATGCGGGTCCGGACGCCGGTTCGGGCCCGGGCGGCACTTATCGCGGCAACGATTTTCGTCGGGCTTATGTGCCGGGTACAACGTTAAACGGCGCCGGGCAGAATGTAGGCTTGCTGCAATTCGATGGATTTTTCGCCAGCGATATTGCTGATTATGAAACGCAAATTGGCATGACCGGACCGGTGCCGAATCTCGTGGTGATACCGGTCGACGGTGGCGTCCCGGTGCCGACGACAATTGGCAACTCGGAAGTGTCGCTGGACATTGAAATGGTGGTTTCCATGGCTCCGGGCGTTGGGAATATTTACGTTTATGAAGCGCCCAATCCGAGCCCGTGGGTGGATATATTGAACGCGATGGCCAACGACAATTTGGCCAAACAGCTTAGTTGTTCCTGGGGTGGCGGCGGGCCTGACCCGGTTGCCGAGCAGATCTTTCAACAAATGGCGGTGCAGGGGCAAACCTTTTTCAATGCCACAGGCGATTCCGATGCGTTCGTTGGCTTCATCACCTTCCCTTCAGACAGCCCGCACATTACCGAAGTGGGCGGCACGACCCTGACGACTGGCGGGGGTTCCGGCTACGCTTCCGAGACTGTTTGGAACTGGGGTACCACGCTCGGCCTTGATGGAGCCGGAAGCAGCGGCGGAATCAGTCCTACCTACACGATCCCCAGTTGGCAGACGAACATTAATATGCTCGCGCGAGGTGGCTCCTCCGTCCTGCGCAACGTGCCGGACGTGGCTCTGACTGCGGACAACGTGTGGGTCGTTTATGGCGGTGGGCAATCGGGCGATTTCGGTGGCACAAGTTGCGCCGCCCCGTTGTGGGCCGGTTTTACCGCACTCGCGAATCAGCAGGCGGCTATCTCCGGGCATCCCTCAGTTGGGTTTCTCAATCCTGCGCTATATTCAATTGCCAATTCGCCCAGTTACGCAAATTGTTTTCACGATATTGTCACCGGCAACAATTTCTGGAGTTCCAGCCCCGCCTTGTTTAGCTCGGCGCCCGGCTACGATTTGTGCACAGGGCTGGGCACTCCGCGAGGCACCAACCTCATCAATGCGCTGGCTGCGTTCAATTCCCCCATCGTTCACATCTCGCCGCCACCCCCGCCGTACGGGACGAATCTGGCCAATCTCGCAGGCAGCAATCCGAATGGGTCCTGGTATTTGTTTGTTCAGGATGATGCGCCGCTGGGCAGCGGCCTCCTGGGGAACGGGTGGATTCTTTCGTTGGGCACCGCCGACTTCGTGGGCACGGCGGCGGATCTCGAATTGCTGATGACCACCACCAACAGCACGGTCTTCATTGGCCAGCCGGCCACCTTTGTGCTGACCGTGACGAATTACGGTCCGTCTGTGTCCAGCAACGTTTCTGTCGTCGACACCCTGCCGTTGACGACCACGGTCCTCTCCACCGACACCACCCAGGGCACCGTAATCCGCAGTGGTTCGACGCTCACCTGGTCCGTAGGCACCCTCAATGTTGGCAGTGGCGCCTCGTTGGTGCTCACCGTGCAAGGGCACGGCACCGGAGCGCTGGTGAGTTCAGCCACGGCTGACGCCGGCACGTCGGATCCGAATTCTGACGATGACACCGCCATCGCGACGGTAAATGTCGCTCAACTGAGCACCACGCTGACGGCTTACCGCACCAACGGAACGTTCCACATTTCCATTCCGGGCCCGACGAATCCAAGTGTGACGGTGATTATCCAGGCGAACAGCAATCTGGTGAACACGAACTGGGTCAACATTTACACCGGTACGCCGCCCATCAACTTCACCGACCCGGCGGCGAGCAACTCGGTGAGCCGCTTCTACCGAGCGCTGCTGTTGCCCTAACCAATCCTTCGCTTTGCGCTTGCGTCCCAACCCGGACGCAAGCATGAATGCCGCATGAAATTATTCGGGCTGACCGGCGGCATTGGCATGGGCAAATCCACGGTCGGCCAGATTCTGGCCCAGCGCGGTGTGTCCTTGGTCGATACCGACGTGCTGGCGCGGCGCGTGGTCGAGCCCGGGCAGCCGGCCCTCCTGGAGATTCGGCGCGAGTTCGGCGATTCAGTCGTATCCCCCGATGGCCAGTTGCAGCGCGGCGCTCTCGCGCGCATTGTTTTTTCAGATCCCGCCGCCCGGCAAAAACTCGAGGCGATCATGCATCCGCGCATCCACCAGCTTTGGCGCGAACAGGTGGAACTCTGGCGCGTTGGGCAGGTTTCAAAAGCCTGCGTGGTCATCCCCTTGCTATTTGAAACCGGCGCGGAAAATGCATTTGACGCCACGATTTGCGTGGCGTGCTCCGCGGTGGCGCAACATCGACGTTTGCTCGAGCGCGGATGGCCGGCGGAACAAATCGCGCAGCGCATTGCCGCTCAACTGCCGATTGAAAGGAAGATCGCGAAAGCAAATTTCGTCGTTTGGAATGAGGGCAGCCTGGAAATTCTCGCGGCGCAGTTGGATTCCATCCTCGCTCGTCACGGGTAGGACGGCGTCGCGGTCAGTTGGTCAGGCGAGGAAGGATTTCCGAAACCCGTTGCGCGCATTGGTGGACGTGAGCCGGCCCGGGTTTTCAAATGGAGCGGACTCGCGTCCGCTGCCACCAGTTCTTGAGGGGGTATCCCGCGCCGTGGTGCGCCTCAAAACACTTCCGCCTTTAATCCGGAAATTTTCCGGACGGTTTGCGCGATGTTCGAGAGAGTTCTTAACGGAAGATGACTGCATCCGGCCAGCGCCATGGGACGGGTGGCCGAATAAATTTGCACCTGGGAAATTTCCGCTCCCTGGTCTTTCAATTCCTTCAAGCGCTGGGAGTATTCTTCAATTTCCAGATCCGATGGCGGTTCGCCGTTGATGGCCGGGAATAAACTTTGGATGACCACGGGCCGCTGCCGACCAATCAGGAGAATGTTGCTGAGGATTTTTTGCAGCGGAGTCGTGGAACCGTTTACTTTGCGGATGTAAGCGTCCGTGCCGCCGTCGAGCTTGGCCCAAACTTCATCTTCCCGCGTGAAAAATCTCAGCCCCTCGTGGACCTGGGGGCCATCCAGGGAGGTTGAATTGGTGACCAGCACGATTTTAAAAAATCGGCCCACCGCGCGGACATGGGCGACCGCGCCCACCGCCTCGACAAATTTTTCGGCTAGCGTGGGTTCTCCATCACCGCTCAATGTGACATGGCGGACCTGCAGCATGTCTTCCGGCAAATTCGCATAGCGCGGCAGGTGCTTTAGCCAGCCCTCGTCGACCATCCGGAGAGTTTGATCGAGTTCCGCACCCATGCGATCAATGTCGAGGAGGGATGCCCGCGCCGGCTGCCCGCGTTCCACTTCGCAATACAAACAATGGAAATTGCAGCGCATGATTGGCTGCAGGTTGATCCCGATGGAAAGGCCTTTGGCTCGCGGTGAAATGACGAGGTAGACAAATTGATTTTGGAGAAAATCACGCGGGTAACCAAACGCCACCTCTTCCGAGATGGCCGGGTGCAGCGAAACGCGCCCGTTTCCATTCGATGTGCTCTTCTTAATGTCCGGCTTAATTGGGTTCCGCATTAGATACAGTTTGATTTCGATAAGAAAAACGCACTACACCGATTTTGCTGTAGATTTGACCCTTATTGTCTACATGCACCCCGATTGCCAATCGCCCAACGCTCGAATGTGTGATGGAAATACTTATGGCTGAGTGTATTGCGGAATTTAAAAGTTGTCGTTGAAAAAGTCTGCCAGAACGTTTGGAATCGAGGCCCGAGAGCATTTATACCTTCTGAAATGAGTGCGGGAGCGATTGAAATTTGAGGGAGAATGGTTGAGAATGAGGAACAAGCCCCATGAGCGATCCGAACATTAACGGCCACGAATCAGCCACACCCGGTGGCGCGAATGCGCCGGCACCGGACATCGAAGCGAGCGGTTCGCCCGCGGCGGAGAAATTATCCCAAGAGGAGCAGTGGGCATTGTTCGAGAAGGAACTGAAAGAAAGCGACTGGGGCCATCAGCCTTGTTAAAAGGCTGCCGGCGCAAATCATTTTATGTTCAGTTTCGCCTGCAAAAACCCGCCGCGAAGATTTGCCACATTTTCAAAACCATGCCCGTGCAGCGCGCACGCGGCGAGGTAGCCCCGCTGTCCCTTCTGGCAATAGGTCACAATCCGCCGGTCGAGCGGCAATTTATCGAAGTTATCGCGGAGCTTCGACAGCGGAATATTAACCGCCCCGATGAGCCCGCCAAATTCGGCAACTTCGTCTTCGTCGCGCACGTCCAGGAGAAAATCGCCATTGGGCTGCCAGGTCTCAGGTGCGACCGTCGCAATATCTCCTCGCGCGATGTGGCTGGCGACGAAGCCGGCGGTGTTCACCGGATCATTGGCCGAGCCGAACGGAGGCGCATAGGCCAGGTCCAGATTTTCCAGATCGAACACGGTCATTTTGCCGGCAATGGCCGTGGCCAGCACATCGACGCGTTTGTCGACGCCCTTTTCGCCAATCACTTGCGCTCCCAGCAATCGGCCGGTGCCTTCTTCCGCGATGATTTTGATGAGCACGGGTTTTGCGCCGGGATAATAGTGGGCGTTGCTAGGATCGCGGGTGAGGCTGGTGAAAAAACTAAAGCCCGCTTTGGCCGCTTGTGCGCTGTTCAGGCCGGTGAATCCCGCGGTGAGGTGCAGCACTCGCACGATCGATGTTCCGAGCGCGCCCGGATAAATCATGCGCGCTCCGGCGGCATTCGCACCGGCGATGCGACCCTGCCGGTTGGCCGGGCCCGCGAGGGCGATGCGCGCGCGAGCGCCGGTGAGCGCATGGATTGTTTCCGCCGCATCGCCCACGGCGTAAATGTTGGGATCGGAAGATTCCATGCGGCCATTGGTCTTCACACCGCCGGTCGCGCCAATTTCCAACCCCGCCGCGCGCGCCAGTTCGACTTCGGCCTTGATCCCCACACTCAGTAAAATTAAATCAGCGGCCAGCCGGGTGCCGTCCGCAAACTCCACGCCTTCACCGGTGAAACGCACCGCCTCCGAGCCGGTTTTAAAATCAAAATCCTCGCGGCGGATTTGATTTTGGAGATGCATCCCGAGATCGTGATCGAGCAGGGGCAGAATGTGCGGGTTTCGTTCCACGATGGTGACGTGAATTCCGCGATGATGAAATGCCTCCGCCATTTCCAGGCCAATAAATCCGCCGCCGATCACAACCGCGCGGCGCGGTTGGCGTTCGTTGACGAAAGCGGCGATCCGATCCATATCGGGTATATCTCTCAGCGTGAAAACATTCGGCAGGTCCACACCGGGAATGGCCGGCACAATCGGCTTTGCGCCCTGGCTTAAAATCAATTTATCATAAGGCACATTTCGCTCCTGTCCGTTTCCGTCCCGGACGCGGACGGTTTTTGCGAGCCGATTAATCGAGAGAACTTCGTGATTTACATGCGCGTGAACTCTCGACCGATCCCAGAACGCTTTTGGCGTCATCACGATAAGTTTCTGGCGATCGGTAATTTCGCCGGCAATGAAATACGGCAGCCCGCAATTCGCAAAGGAAATGTAGGGTCCACGTTCAAAGACGTGAATTTCGGCGATTTCATCCACACGACGCGCTTTGGCGGCCGCCGAGGCGCCACCGGCGACGCCGCCGACGATAATGATCCGACGAGGTGGTTTCATAAATTAATCCTTGGCTGAGCAGCAGGAGCCAGAGTCGCAAGCCGTCGCGGTGTTCCACGGTATTTTAGCCAGCAACAAAGCCAGGCCGCAGGTGCCGGTCAGGCCAGCGAACAAAAGCCCGCACCCAGTGAGCAGGGGCAGGAGGGCGAATAGAGGATGGATCGCCAAAGCGAGTGCCGCTCCGGTGGCGGAGATCAGCCCAACGGCAATCTGCACTTGCCGCATCAGGGGTAGCGTCTTGCTGGCGCCGCGGATTACCGGGAGCCCGGCATCCATCCACGCCTGCGTGCCACCTTCCACCAGCACGCAGCCATCAAAACCGGCGCGCTCGAATTTTTCGATCGCTTTGCGGGCTCGCCCGCCCGTTTGACAGAGGACATAAATGGGTTTGCTTTGCCCGCTGCGAGCCTTTAAAAACGCTGCGGCGTCCAGGGTATCGAGCGGAGCCGAACGCGCCCCGGGAACGTGAGCCGTCACGAATTCCGCGGGCGTGCGGACATCCAGGAGATCGATGTCGCCGCTTTGCGCGAGTTGTTGGAGTTCGGCGGGGGTAACGGATTTTTTTGATTGCGCAAAGCTCGTGCTCATAGTATGAATATATAACTATAAAAGAATATGTCTAATAAAAAACCGCAACGTCTTTTGTCCGATGAAGAGCTAAATAGGATCGCCTCGCATTTTCGGGTGTTGGGCGAGCCGATGCGGTTGAAGATTTTGCAGGCGGTTTGCCGGGAACCGCGGTCGGTGAACGAAATAGTGGCGGTGGTTGACGCAACCCAGGCCAACGTCTCCAAGCACCTTGCCTTGCTCGCCGCCGCCGGCGTGCTCACCCGCGAGAAAGTCGGCCAAAGCGTCTATTACGGCATGAAAGACCAGTTGGCGGTGAAGATGTGCGAACTCGTCCGTAAGCATATTTTAAAATAAAGGACCGCCGTAGCGCCGAAATAGTTGTGCATGAAGAATGGAAATTGCAGCCGCCCGGGAATGCTTCCAGCAGTCATTTCATGGGTGTTCTTTTCTAATGCCGTTTTTGGATTGTCTGCTAAATTGCCTTCATCATGGTACTGACCCAGGAAGAACTGCGGAGTTTGATCGATGTAAACCAGCGCTCACCGCATCAATTGTTGGGGATGCACCCGCTGGGCGATGGCTCGGGGCTCGTTGTGCGCACGCTCCAGCCCAATGCGGCCAAGGTTGAGATTCAGCCGGTCCACGAAAAGGACAAGCCGGCGATCAAGCTTGAGCGCATTCCGAACTCGGATGTTTTCGAAGGTGTCACCAAATTGGCCAATCGCGTCTATGCCTACGACCTGGTCGTTACTGACAAAAAGAAACACACCCGCCGCACGCGCGACCCGTATTCATTTTTGCCGACGCTCGGCGAATCCGATTTGTATCTGTTTGGCAAAGGCGATGAGCGGCGCATCTATGAAAAGCTTGGCGGGCAATTGCGGGTGATCGATGGCGTGGCTGGCACCAGCTTCGCAGTTTGGGCGCCGAACGCGCAACGCATCAGCGTGGTGGGCAATTTTAATGACTGGGATGGGCGCTATCACATGATGCGCTCGCTGGGGCCGTCGGGCGTTTGGGAAATTTTCATTCCCGGCATCGGCGAAGGCGCGATTTATAAATTCGAAGTGCGCAACGCGCACGGAAATATTGTCCTAAAGACTGATCCCTACGGATTCTTTTTCGAGAACGCCCCCAAGAACGCCGCGATTGTTTGGAACACGAAAAAGTTCAAGTGGACCGATGAGGCGTGGATTGAAAAACGGAAGCAACAGGATGCGCTGCGGGCGCCGTTGAGCATTTACGAGGTGCACATTGGTTCCTGGCGAAAAAAAACCGCCAGCGAATCGCTGGGCTACCGCGACCTGGCCCGGCCGCTGGTGGATTACGTGAAGCAAATGGGTTTCACGCACGTCGAGTTCATGCCGGTGGCTGAACATGCGTTTTATCCGTCGTGGGGATACCAGGTGACGGGATTTTACGCGCCGACGAGCCGTTACGGCACGCCGGAGGATTTCAAATTCCTGGTGAATGAACTGCACGGAGCCGGCATTGGCGTGCTGATCGATTGGGTGCCCGCGCATTTCCCGCGCGACGAATGGTCGCTGGCGAACTTCGACGGCACGGCGCTGTATGAGCACGCCGATCCGCGCAAAGGCGCGCATCAGGATTGGGGCACGCTGATCTTCAATTTCGGCCGGCACGAAGTGGTCAATTTCCTCACGGCCAACGCGCTGTTCTGGTGCGATCAATTTCACGTGGATGGCCTGCGCGTGGATGCCGTGGCCTCGATGCTCTACCTCGATTACTCCCGCAAACAGGGGGAATGGATTCCGAACCAATATGGCGGGCGCGAAAATTTGGAGGCCATTGAATTTCTGCGCGCGTTCAATCATATCACGCACGTGGAATTTCCCGGCGTCCTCACCATTGCCGAGGAATCCACCGCCTGGCCGCAGGTGACTCGTCCGCCGTATCTCGGCGGTCTGGGATTTTCCTTCAAGTGGAACATGGGTTGGATGCACGACACGCTGAATTATTTCGGGCACGAACCCATTCACCGCAAATATCACCAGCACGATCTCACGTTCGCGATGCTCTATCATCATCACGAAAATTTCATCCTGCCGCTTTCGCACGATGAAGTTGTGCACGGCAAGCATTCGCTGATCGGACGGATGCCGGGCGATGATTGGCAGCGCTTCGCGAATCTCCGCGCGTTGCTCGCCTATCAATGGTTGTTCCCGGGCAAAAAATTATTGTTCATGGGCGGCGAACTGGGCCAGAGCCACGAATGGAACGCGAACGGCGAGGTGGATTGGTGGCTGCTCGGCGCCGGGCCGTATCATCGCGGCACGCAGAAATTTGTCGAAGACTTGAACAAGCTGTATTTGCGCGAGCCGAGCCTGTGGCAGGGCGATTATGATCTGGCGGGATTTTATTGGATAGATTGCATGGACCAGGACAGCAGCATTCTTTCCTTCATGCGCCAGTTGCCGGATGGCAGCCGACGGATTGCCGTGGTGCTGAACCTCACACCGGTGCCGCGCACGAATTATCGCATCGGTTTGCCGAGCGCAGGCAAGTGGCGGGAAGTCCTCAATAGCGATGCGGCAATCTACGGCGGCAGTAACGTAGGAAATCTCGGCGGGGTAATTTCCGAGGAACACAAATGGCACGGGCAACCGTATTCGGCCGAATTGACCCTGGCGCCGCTCAGTGTGATGGCCTTCCTGGAAGAGACGTAAGCCCTCGCCGGGATCAGCGGGCAATGGGGTGATGGATTGATGGATTCTTGCGCGCCCCATTCATCCACTTATCCACTAATCCAATCATGGGAAATCCATTTGGAAAGTTCATGCGTACGAAAAAACCGCCGGCCTGCTTGCGCAGACCGGCGGGAACCAAACCCAATTCAGAAGAGCGTCAGGGTTGAGCCAAACGCATTCCGGCGGATTTAAAGGAGGACTGGGCGCCTTCCATAGATGCGGAAGACGCGGGGCGATACAGAACTGTATTCTGTAACTGTTGCATAAACCTATTTCAGCAAAGTACGTACCAACATGCCTTGCGTCGTCAACCCATTGAGGGAATTCGCCGAATCCGTGGAATCTGTCCAACAATCGTCCCGGCTTTGTACAAAAATAGGGGATGTGCCTCGCGCGCGTGCCACTATCAAAACGAAAGACGCACAATCCGCTCCTGCGTCTGCGCCATCCATCGGGCGAAGTAGCTGAACAGGCGATAAAGCTCTTCAAGGCGCTGCAAGAGAACGGCTCGGGACGCGGCGCCGGATTGCCAGGCGGCGTCAATTTGCTGAAGTTCCGCGGTCAAATGTTCGTTAAGAGAACTCACGCGCTGACGCAGGGCTTGCAATTCATCCGCAAAAACCTGTCCGCGCTCAAAAAAAGTCACGAGCAGCAGGGGTGATGTTACTTTCGCTTTCTCGGCAAGAAATGCATCCGCCTCCCGGCAGCCCTTGCCCACTTCGAGCGAGAGATCCATCAGGTCCGAAGGAATGCGTTGGATGTCTTTCGGCAAAGCGCCGAGTTCGAGTTCGAGCAAATGGTGCAGCCGCTCCTTTGGTTCACGCAGGCAATTGTAAGCGGCGTTAAGTTCGGTATAACGCGCCTGCGCTGAGGCGCGCTCGGCTTCACCGAGATTGTGAACGCGATCCGGATGGATGGCCGCGGATAGCGTGAGAAATTTTTGCTTGAGAATCTCCGCGTCCAGCCAGGGTCGGCGGGGTTCGTCAAAGAACGCGAAGTAATCAGTCATCACACAGGTCCAAAGTCCAAAGTCCAAGGTCTAAAGTCCAAGGTCCGATAACGCGCTCGGCTTTCCAACTTTGGACTTTAGGCTTTGGACTTTAGACGTAATGAATCACGCGCTAAAGCTCTCGCCACAGGAACAACTGGTGGCTGCGTTTGGATTTGTGACTTTGAAACCACCCTGAAGGGTATCAAGATAATCCAACTCGCTGCCGGTAACATAGAGCGCGCTTTTGGGATCCACGACCACGCGCACGCCGCCGGTTTCCACAAGAAAATCGCGGTTTGCCGGATTGTCCTGCAAATCCATCTTGTATTGAAGGCCGGAGCAGCCGCCCCCTACCACCGAGACCCGAAGTACGCCGTTCGGCCGATTTTGTTTTTGCAGCAGGGTGCTGACGCGTTTGGCCGCGCTGGGCGTAACTTTAATCAGCCGCTCATCGCTGACTCGAAAAGTTGGCGCTGCGGTTTGGGTTGGGGCGGGTTTGGCGATCATTGAATGCGAATAATCTAGCGGTGTCTGAATTCCCCGTCAATGTAACGCGACCTGTGGTAATGTCCAGACTGTGCCACCATGTCAAACTTTGCCTCGCGAAAGATCGGGGAGAGATTGCACGGGGCGAAAACCAATAAACAAAAAACGGAAGGAAAAATAATGAGCACAGTCATTACTAA
>Ga0265338_10005210_pt1 | contig 17053 bp, 9 predicted proteins | sample 42126metaG_FD_193579 | JGI IMG/M metagenome (GOLD analysis project Ga0265338, IMG submission 193579) | Rhizosphere microbial communities from Carex aquatilis grown in University of Washington, Seatle, WA, United States - 4-21-26 metaG | ecosystem: Host-associated > Plants > Roots > Rhizosphere >... | reverse complement strand
GTCGAGCCGCCGTTCTTTGGACGCGGGCGGAGCGCGCATCGCAGCGACGTTGGCTGTCGAAGGCTGCGAATATGACAAAGACCCGTCGGCGCCGTGGGGCCGGGAAGTCACGCCGCCGGGCGCGGAGTCGTGCGATGTCAGTGTCACTTGGCCTGATACGGAGGTGCACTATCCGGCGGTGCTCGATCCGCGTTGGACGACGACCGGCTCGATGACCGTGAACCGGCAAGACCACACGGCGACGCTGCTGTCGACCGGCAAGGTGCTGGTTGCGGGCGGCCGCAGCGGCCCGACCAACTCCAGCGGTCTCAACACCGCGGAGCTCTTCGACCGCACGACCGGGACGTGGGCCGCGACGGGCAGCATGACGGGTGGCCGGTTCCAGCACACGGCGACGCAGCTTGGTACCAACTCCAACACCAATACCAGCGGGAAGGTGCTGGTGATGGGCGGTATCACCGCGAACGCCAGCATCAACACCGCGGAGCTGTACGCGGTGAGCGGCACCGGGGCGGGCACGTGGTCGGCGGCAGCCACGCCCAATGGCGCACGGAACCTGCACACGGCGACGTTGCTCGCGAGCGGCAAGGTGCTGTTTGCTGGCGGCGCCAACTCCGGGGCCGTGCTCGGAACGGCTTCGCTCTACGATCCGACCGGGACCGGGACGGGGTCGTGGTCGACGACGGGGGCGATGCAGAAGGCCGTCCGATCGCACACGGCGACGCTGCTTCAAGTCTCGGGGAATGCGACGCTGAACAACAAGGTTCTGGTGGTGGGCGGCGATCAGGGTGGCGGGACGTCGGTCACCAACGTGCAACTCTTCGACGGCACGTCGACGTGGACCAGCCTGACCGCGCTGTTGGCCGCGCGCGAGGCGCATACGGCGACCGCGCTGGCGAACGGCAACGTCCTGATCGCCGGCGGCTTGACCAACTCGACCGTGTTGGGCACGTCGCTTCTGTTCAGCGCGGCGAGCGGATCCGGGAGCTGGGGGACCGCGGTCAACATGACCAGCGCGCGGCAGGGGCACACCGCCACGTTGCTGCCGTCGACGCTCGTGACGCAAGGCCAGGTGCTGGTGACGGGGGGAGTGAACACCACCGGGACGCTGGCGACCGCCGAGCTGTGGACGGCAAGTAGCAACACGTGGGCGACGACGACCGCCATGCCGGCGGCGCGGCAGGTCCAGACCGCGACGTTGCTGTCGAACAACATGGTGCTGCTGACGGGTGGCAACGACGGTACCGCCGGCCAAAAGACAGCGGCGCTCTACGACGCATCGTTCGCGCTCGCGTGCACGTCGGCTAGCCAGTGCGCGAGCGGCTTCTGTGCGCAGGGCTTTTGTTGCGACACCGCCTGCACCACGAATTGTGGCGCCTGCAACCTGTCCGGCAAAGTCGGGACCTGCTCGGCCCAGCCAAACACTACTGTCTGCCGCGCGGCAAACGGGACGTGCGATGTGGCGGAGAAGTGCGATGGCACTTCGCTCACCTGTCCGGCGGACGGCTTCGTTGCCAGCGGGACCACCTGCCGTAACGCCAATGGCATCTGCGACGTGGCCGAGAAGTGCACGGGGACGTCGGCGGCCTGTCCGGCCGACGGGTTCGCCGCAAACACGACCGTCTGCCGACCGGCTGTTGGCGCGTGCGACGCGCCGGAGAATTGCACCGGCACCTCGGCCACCTGCCCGGCCGACGTGCTGGTTGCCAACGGCATCGTCTGTCGCGCGACGCTAGGGACCTGCGACGTCGCCGAGAGGTGCAACGGAACGTCGGCAGCCTGCCCGGCGGATCAGTTCGCCGCCGCGGGGACCGTCTGCACGGCGGCAACCGGCAACCAAGGTGCCGAGACTTGTACCGGCACTTCGGTTGTCTGCCCCGAGTCTGCGGAAGCCGCCGACGTGTTCGGTTTTGAAACCGTCACCGATTGGGCAGCGAGCAACAGCAGCGTTGGTAGCGTCGTCGGCCTGAACCCGACGCACACGCAAGGGACTCACTCCCTGGAGGTGTTTGCTCACGGTGCCGAGACGTTTGTCAGCAACCCGGTCACTTCGGTCGGCAGCGGTGGAACCCTGCTGCTCGTCGATGTCATGTTGCCAGTCGAAAACCCGCCCAATCCCAGCTGGACCGGCAGCGTGGATGTGTCCCTCAACTCCACCCAGCTGATCATCAACAACGACTCGGCCGGCCACGTCAGTCTGATTGGGGTGCCGCACGGGCAATGGGAGACCCTCGCCTTCACGATTCCGGCTGCCGATGCCGGCAAGATCTCCGCCGGCGGGTATTCGGATCTGAGGTTCTCAATCGTGGTGACCGCGCCGACGGGAGAAACCGGCCACTTTCTCCTGGACAACCTGCGCGTGGTCCCCGACATCGTTCCGACCTTCCTGGGTGTCGCGACTGACAGCGCGGGCGTGACCAAGGCGGTCTTCGACTACACCACGACCGGCACCAGCACCGCGTTCCCGTACGGCGAGGGCAACGCGCTCCTCGACTCGACCAACCAATTCATCTCGTCGCCGACCCAGGCGCCGCCGCAAGTCTTCATGTCCGAAGCGCACGCGCCGTTCGTCATCGCAATGACCGGGCAAAACATGCTCACCTGGCGCGTCGGCTCGCACTCCGCCATAGCGACGAACTCGCCAACGCTGACAACCACCGTCCTCACCGACGGAACCAAGGACGCGACTCTGCCTGACGGTCGCAAGGTCAATCTCGACTCGATCCCGCCGCAGGATCCGGCCGCGACCGCGACCGCGGAACCGGTCATGGGCCCGGTAGACAATGGTGTGCTCACCGGCACTCTCCAGATCACACCGAGCGGTGCCGCTGTCTACACGGTGCCCATCGTGATGCCGCCTGGCGTGGCGGGCATGGCGCCGAACCTCAACCTTGTCTACAACAGCCAGGGCGCCAACGGAATCATGGGACAGGGGTGGAGTCTGACCGGGCTCTCGATCATTCACAAGTGCCCGCGCACTAAACAGCAGGATGGCGTGGCACGCCCCGTGATGATGGACGCCGACCCGACTTTGACGTCAGGCAATACTTCGGACGGCATTTGTCTCGACGGTCAACGCATGTTCGAGAACGGGTCGGGAACATACGTCCTGGAAAAGAAGGATTTCAGTACGATCACCTATTTCCCGTCGGACAACCATTTCGAGGTGAAAACCAAAGCGGGCGAGACGCGTTACTACGGATTGACGTCCAGCGGCCGCGTCCCTGGTAATGGCATCAATGCCCAGAACCAGACCACGACTGCCACCGCGATCTGGGCGCTGCAGCGGGTAGCCGACGGATGGGGGAACTTCTTCTACCTTCACTACAATCAGGACAGCACCTACACGAATGAGCTCGCCGATTTCGGGACACGCGGCTTCATCGTAACCGAGATCGACTATACGGGGCACATGAACGCGAGCGGCACCGTCGATACCCCGCCCTTCGCGTCGATCAAATTTGGCTACGACCCGCAGGCTCGGGCCGACATTCGCTGGACGCGATTCGCCCAGACGAAGATCCCGATCAATCAACGGATCAAGACGATCACGACTGGCCGTGGAGTCTATACGCTGAACTACGGCGCCGATAATGCCGGCCTCATCAGCGAGCTCCAGTCCATCCAGTATTGCACCGGAACGACCTGTCTCCAGACTGCGACCTTTGGGTGGACCGGCAACATCGCGACCTGGAAGCCCGACACGACCGTCCAGTTAGCCTACTCGTTGCCTTCACAGATTCCGATGGGCCATGGCCTGCTTGGCACGCAATTCATCGATCTCGACGGTGATGGCTTAAACGACCTCGTATACAACGGCCCCGATGCAAACGGGCACCAAATAAACCTCGCGTGGCTGAACGACGGAACAAAGTGGAACCCGGCGCCAACCGGAATGGCGCTTCCAGCCCCGCTCGCGGGGGCGCGCTTCGCCGATATGGATGGCGACGGCATCCTCGATTTTGTTGTCGAGCTAGCCAATGTGCCTTGTGGGAACGCCCTTCAGGCATGTCCTGGCGTGTGGCTGAATCGGGGCGGTACGTGGGAACCACATCCGGAATATTCGACCCTTCCGACAACCAGCACCTTCGCCACCGTTCAACCTATCAACTTCGACAGCGCGGGTACCTGTGACCAAAATAGCCCTGCTCCATGCGAGAGCTTTGGGGCAATGACTTTCCTTCCGGCAACCCTCGTCGACGTGAACGGCGACGGCAAGATGGACATTGTACGCGTCGAGGAGGGCGGGTTCTTGCCTGAGAGCCTGACGACAGCACAGCTCGAGATCCTCGTCAACCAGGGGCCAGGAAGCAATCCTGCGTGGGTCCGATCCACGAAGCCGATTCTCACGGACGTGGCCCTCAACTTTGCTAGCATACCGGCACCTACGTTGACCGACCTCAACCGAGACGGTTTTCCAGATCTGATCAGCGAGGCCTATTCCGGTCCTTCCGGGATTTCAAACGTCAATAATGTCGCGGTCAACCAGTACATCGCATTGAACCAGAGCGACTCGATGGGAGTGCCGCAATTCGCGCCCACGCTAACGCGGTCGGCTTCCATGAACACGGGGTCGATCCCGCTCCCATTCGGTCCTCAGATCGCCGATGTCGACGGTGACGGCCTCTACGACGAGGTCCTTTTCGGGCAAATCGCGGGCTCGAAGACGCTCGCTGTCGCGGGTGCCGTCGGTTTCGCCCCGAACGACGGGACGGGACCACGGCTCGCATTCAATTACAACCCACCGAGCTACCTGAACGAATTGGCAGATCTGATTCCCGACGTCAACTTGGGAGAGCAAATTTTTCCGGAAGATTTTGCCTACGCGCTCGCCGACCTCAATGGCGATGGCCTCCCGGACTTCGTTCTGAACCACTACAACTGCTTCACGGCCAACTCGTGCATCGGCGATAGCACCAACGTGGGTCTAGGCGGCGGCCAAGTATTTTACAACACGGGGGCAACGTGGGGAAGCGGTGCTGATCGCTGGCATCGAAGCGCTGGGAGCAGTCCGGTTCCGGGCGTTGTGCCCAGCGCGATGACCGCCGGATGTGGCGGCACGTTCGTCGACCTGAACGGCGACGGGATCGTGGACTTTCTTCAAGAAGAGGGGACCGGCGCGATTTGCAACGGTTCGAAGGTTGGCCGCGGCGCCTGGATCAACGGCGCGAGCCCGCCTGTCATAACCAATTTCCCCAACGGTCGGGCCGTCACCAAGACCGTCGTGTCGTACCGCCACATCACGGAGCCGGCGGCGCACACGCAGAACGTAAGTTGCGATGCCGTCAACGCCAATGCCGTCTATTGCGACGACGCTCCAGTCGCTGCAGGCACGAAGAAGTTGGCAGTTCCTATAAACGTGGCCTGGAAGGTAACCCAGGCGGATGGGACCGGTAACTCATCGACGTTTGACACCACCTACGCGTATCACTCGCTGCGCGCCGATCTGAACGGCCGCGGGCCGCTCGGCTTTGCTGAAGTGCTCGCCTACAATCACGCCTCGGGCGTCAAAACCGATACCACCTACCTGCAGCCCTATCCCTACACGGGCATGGCGTCCACGGTGACACGCACGCAGGTCACTCAGGCCAATGCGCCCATCACCTCCACGGCGACGACCTATTGCGACACCACCGTGACAGACGCAAACGGCCGCCCGACCTGCACGCTGCCAGGGTCAACACCGGCGCAGGGTTCATTGTTCGTTTACCCGCTGGAAATCACCGATATGACGGCACTCAAACACGATCTATCCGCGAATCAACTGACGACCGACACGACCTACCGATACGACACCTTCGGCAATGCGAAGCAGGTGGTCGTCACTACGTCGACCACTATACCGCCATCGCAGAGCCCGGTCGTGACGTCGAGCATCACGATCACGACGGTCAATCAATACGGCACGTCGGGCAGTGAAGAGGAAAAGCAAGGCAAGGTGACAGACGTGCAGGTCACCGGCTCCGGCGACGGCAACGTGTTCCTCAGCGGCACGAGCCATCACACGACGCTAGCGTACGTGCCGGTAAGCACGTTCGGTGGCGCGTCATCGACGGCACGCGCGCTTGCGAAAAAGGAGGTTGAGCCGGGCGCCGGCTGGCCGCTGCAAGAGGACACGGCCTACCGCTACGATCAGTTCGGCAATGTCATTACCACGACGAATTGTGCGATCGACTTCGGGAACTGCAGTCCTGGGGCGGTGTCTTCGTTGCCTGTGACCGCTAATCAGCCCCAGTTTCGTACGACCACCGTCAGCTACAATCCGAGTAGCTTCAATGCCCCCGCCGGTCCTGGTCTTATCAGCTCGCTAAGCTATGGGAACGGACGCTTTCCGGTTCAGACCATTACCGTGACCACCACGGGGACCGGCGTCAATGTTCAGCACATCGACTACAGCGCCTACGATCCCGTCAAGGGCCTCGTGCTCCAAAAGACCGGCCCGAACGGCCTCACCACGTGTTACACGTACGACGACCTGGGACGCCCGACGAGCGACGTGGCGCGCTGCGGGTCGAACGCGCCGATTGTGAGTACGACGGCGTACTTCGATCCTTCGATCAATCCCAATGGTGGACCACCTGCACTTGGGACGCCCAACAACGCGACCGTAATCACGGTCGCGCGCTCCGCGTCTGGCACACCGAGCTGGGCGTTCAGCGACGCGAACGGCAATTTAATCAAGCAGCTCACCCGCAGTTTCGACGGTCACTTCATTGAGACGCTGACGAACTACAATGCGCTCGGTCAGGTGACGACGGCGACGAAGCCGCTCCTGAATCCTACCCTCTCGGACCCTCCCCCGGCCATTTACCAGACTTCGACGATTTACGATGGGTTCAACCGCGTCCAACAGGTTACGGAAGACCTGGGCCCCGTAGGTAGCAGCACTCAGCTCATCACCACGACGACCTACGATGGACTGTCAATGACCACCTCACGCATCGTCGGCGGAAACCCCAACCCGCAGACGCGGACTGAGACCAAGAACGCACTCGGCAAGGTGGGGTCGGTCGTCGACAGTCTGGGTAGCCAGCTCGACTACCAATACGACCCGGACGGAAACTTGCTCGGTGTCCAAAATCATGGCGGGGAGAGGATGTCGCTTACGTTCTTTGATACACGCGGGCGAAAGACGAAGACTGTAGATGAAGACCTGGGGGTGTTGTACTTCACGTTCGACGGATTCGGGGACCTGGTGAGCCGGACTGACGCCAACGGTCAGTTCGCGATGGCCTACGACCAGCTCGGTCGGATGTTGACCAAGCAGAACCTCAATACAGCGGCCACGGCGCAGTGGATTTACGACACGGCTGGAGGTGCGGCGATCGGCAAGCTCGCCGCGATGATCAGCGAAGCGGACACCAATTTCAAGGCCGCGTGTGGGCTCCCGGCCGGTGCGACGGTGTCCGGCGGCAATCGCGCCGTCAAGACCTACGCGTACACTGCCTTCGGGGACTTGCAGGCCGTCGCCGAGTGTTCGGATGGCGACACGTTCCAGACCGCCTACGAAAATGATGCCATCGGGCGGCAAAGTCTGGTCCGTTACCCAGCCGTCAACGGCAAACAGCTCGCGGTGCGGTATCACTACACCGGGCTCGGAGACCTGCAATATTTGGGTGACGAGTCGTCGACGTCGGACTACGGCATCCTCTGGCAAGCGAAGGCGATGGACGCGTTCGGCCGGGTGACCGACGAGCAGGCCCGCAACGGCGTCGAGACCGTCCAGACCCGGAGTCCAGGGAATGGGTGGCTAACGGGGTCAGTCAGCACCGCCCACGCCGACGGGAACACTGCGATTCAGAACTGGGGCGGCGGCTTTGACGAAGTCGGTAACTTGACGGGGCGCTCACAGACGGATCCCATCACCGGTGAGTTCACCAGCGAGGGATTCTCCTATGACGCACTCAATCGGTTGACAAGCGACTCTGTTACGACCCCTCACGGCAAGAGTTTCTCGGAGTACGACTACGACGGCTATGGAAACATCACTCAAAAGGATGGCAACACGTACGCCTACGACGGCAGTTGCTTCCCCTACGGCCTACACCGTCTATGTTCGCTCAACGGTGGGCCGACCTTCGTCTATGACGGCGCAGGAAACCTGACCAACTACAACACCCGCACAATCACGTACAACGCCCACAACAAGGCGATTCAGATGTCGGGCGGTGGTGTGACGGTCAAAGAGGCCTACGGAGGGGACGACAACCGGGTCGTGCAAATCATGACTGACGGAACAACGACGACCCGCACGGTGTACGTCGGCCTGGGCGGCACCGGCAAGAGCATGTTCGAACGCGTGACGACCACCGTCGGCGCCACCAGCGGTGTTCAATACACGAACTTCATCTACGCGGGCGACGCGCACGGTGGCAACGCATTCGCAGTGCGGGTGATGGGCAGCGATGGGTCCACCACCTCGACTCGGTACCTGACCTTCGACCACCTGGGCTCGACGACTGCGGTCAGCGACGAGAAGGGCCACATCGCCTCGGAAACCGGGAGCGACACGCAGCTTTTGGGCTATGACCCATGGGGTGCCCGCCGTCAGCCCGACCAGCTACCACCATCGATGGGCTACTCGCCATCACCCGGCAACCGGGACTTTACCGGACAGGAAACCATTCCGACAATCGGTCTCATCAACATGAACGGGCGGGTTTACGACTTCGCGCTCGGGCGCTTCCTATCGCCGGATCCGGTCATTCAGGCTCCAGACGACCTCCAGAACTGGAACCGCTATAGTTACGCGCTCAACAACCCACTGCGCTATACCGATCCGACTGGGTACGATTTTTGGGGAGGTCTAGAGCACTATTTCTCCAATCCGGCCAATATTGTCGAGTTCGTTACTTCGATTGCCATATGCGGTCTTGGCACTCCGGTGATGTGCGCCGTGTTGGGTGCCACCTATGCATTGATGAATGCGACATCCGCGCTCCTGCAGGGAGCCTCATTCCAGCAGACGGCGCTTAACATTGGCATTGGCTTCGGTATCGGTTTGCTCACCTCGGGCGTGGTCAACGCAGCACTTGGTCCGAGCTCAAATCCAATCTGGGGCATGATCGCCGGTTCTGCGTCAGCCGCACTGACGACGGCTATCACCGACCGAATCGCCGGTCGACCACTCGGTTGGGACGTCTTCTGGTCCGCCGAGATTTCGTTCGTGCAAAGCGCTGCAACCCTCGGCCTCCAACAGGCCGTGGCCGTGTCACAGGCGAGCGCCCAAGTCAAGCGCCGCGAACCACCACCAACGCGCTCAGGAAATCAATCGGATAGCAGCACCGACGACAACGTTTGCAGCGACATCCTGATGAAGCGCCGAGATATACGGCTGCTCAAGGGCGACTATGGCCACTGGTGGGTAGAAATCGAAAACGACGACGGCACGGTCGAAAGCTACGGGTGGTGGCCCAAGCATCCCTTCATCCGGCAAGCAGGACAGGGATCGAGTGCTACTCTTTGGGACGTGGTAACCGGAACTGATGGCGAGCTGAACGCGCAATCATACAAGGGAGATCGCGCCGGTACTCCGACAAATGATCCTCACCAAGGCGATCCAGCAGATACCGCTTTTAACCCGAAGTTGAGCCCAGATAGTCCCTATACTTCGTGCTCAGCCGCTGCGGCAGCCATTCGGGAATTTGCGCAGAGATTTCAAGGCGGCTGGAGCTATCCGTTCGGTTGGAATTGTCACTCCTTTCAAGAGGAGATGATGTCGAAAATTGGGTTGGACCAGACAAACATAAACAAAGGACTGTCTGCGCCATGAGTTGGAGAAGAGATCGGCGAAATCGCGACATTGTCCGTCTGTTCCGACGGTTGATTTTCAGTGCACTGATCCTATTCGCGTCCGACAGTTGTGCAGCAGTTGTGAGTGGGCCTTACTTCTACCGCAGTTGGAACTTGTACGTCGTTCCCGTGCAGCCAACCGATCCGGTTCCGCGCGCGACCGCCGAGAAACTTCCGAAGTACTATGAAGCGTTCTTTGACACTCAGGGCCGTATCGTGAAGTTCGTCAGGCACACAAATGGCCGAGCCGAATCAGAAACAACGTACGAATACCGAGCAGGCGGCGGTTTCCAGGAGCGTATCTGCTGGGACGGAAACCTGACCGTTACCGAATACGATCGGAACGGGAAAGAGACTTCCTCTCACCAGGGTAAGGCGGACTGCCACACAGACCGGCACAAGATAGACGGAGGTTCGCCCCAATAGAGCGGGGAAAGGAACGCAAAGGTGCGTACCGGATCGGCGACTACAATCTCAGCTGCGCAGGCTATACGCCACGTCGTTCCACCGCAGCTCGTTCTCCAGTGCCGCGATCTGCGTGCCGGTGCCGATCCGGATGAACTCGACGCCCGCCATCGCGGCGAAGTCTTTCATGTACTCCGAGCTCAACGTAACCGTCCGACTGCCGACGTCTTTCCGGGGCCGCCGCGGTGATGCAGTCTCGCGCAGCTGCGCACCAAGACATTCCGAACAAACCCGTACGCGACTGCGGCCTGCTGGATCTCACTGAGTATTTCGGGCGCCGCTGCCTTGCGCTGAACCCTCGCTCGGCGATCCTCCCGCGATGACACCACGACGTCCCGCGGCGCCGCAGCAGCGCCGCGCGTACGACCATCGCCTCCGAGAGCAGCCTACCGTCGGCGTTCGCGCCACTCGCCCCAACGAAATTTGGCACATCGACGTCTCGGTCCTCAACTGCTCGACGGCACCAAGGCTTACATCCACGCCGTCATCGACAACTTCTCGCGAAAGATCCTGGCCTGGACCATCGGCCCGCGTCTCGATCCCGCCGCGACCTGCAGGGTACTCGTCGAAGCCGGCCAGCATCTCGCTCCCGCAGAACCGCGACCAGCGATCAAAGTCATAGCGGACTCCGGCGTCGAGAACGTCAACGCCGCCGTCGACGCGACCCTTCTGGCCGAAGGTCTTCACCGCGTCCTCGCCCAGGTCGAAATCACCGAGTCCAACTCGATGATCGAGGCGTGGTGGCGCTCTCTGAAACATCAGTGTATCTCCTCGCCGTAGCCCGTCCTGACGCCCGCGCGCTTGCGCGCGAGACTCGCGCCCTTCGAAAAGGAGGGCTCGATGGAGAACGAGGTTCGGAAGCTGCGCGCCACGCTGGCGCGGCGCGACGGCGGACGCGGGCGCCGATTTGCGCCGGAGCTTCGGCGTCAGATCTCGGTAGTCGGGCGCCGGCTTCGTGACGAGGGGAAAAGCTGGCACGGGATCGGGCGCGAGATCGGGCTGCCCGCGGAGACGGTTCGGCGGCTCTGCGAGCAGGCCGCACCCGGTTTCGCGCGCGTCGAGGTCGTGAACGAATTCGCCGCGCGCGGTCTGGTTGTCGTCGCGCCGAGTGGCTATCGGGTCGAGGGTCTCGACGTCGAGACTGCCGTGGCGTTGCTCGCGCGGCTCGCATGATCACGTTGCCGCGCACGGTGCGCGTGTGGGCGTATGGTCGCCCGGTCGATCTTCGCAAGGGCTACAACGGGCTCGTTGGCATCGTCGAGAACGACCTGCGCTCGGATCCGATGGGCGGCGAGCTGTACCTCTTCGTGAATGGCAAGCGCACGGGGTGCAAGGTCTTGCTGTGGGAACGGACCGGCGAAATGCTGCACGGTCTACAAGCGGTTGGAGTACTGCGACGATCACTCTGCCAGTCCATCCGTTTCGCAATCGTCCGTTACGCGTCGTGCGGGCCGTCGGTGGGACCCAATATTCGCCGGGCGTGCGGCATCTAGATCTGCTGGATCCGCATGGCAGGTCGGTGCGGGTGCCGGCGGCATGGACCGACCTTGGGCTTCCCGACGAGCAAGCTGTCGGAATCAGCACTAAATCTCGAGTCTCGGCGCGTGTGCTAGACGCCCTCGTGGGATTGGTGGAAGCGATTGAGGGCAAGAAAGTTGACGAGGACTTGCGAGCCGCCAATATGCGCCGACCTGAACAGATGGTCAGCCACGTCGATGATGACTCGAAAGCGAAGGCCGGCCATCTCGTGGACGGACATTCCAGCGGAGCGGCAAAGCTGCGTGCTCAGCACGCTCGGAACCGCCGTGCTGCGACTACTACAAAACGAGGCGACGGCGAGCGAGGTTCCCGATGATCTCCAAGATCACGGCCGCGCATCTGCAGCGGCGGGCGGTCATCTACTTGAGGCAGTCAACACTCAAGCAGGTCTTTCAGCACACGGAGTCCACGCGGAGACAGTACGGACTTCGCGAGCGAGCATTGACCATGGGCTGGGCGCCCGAATCCATCGAGGTCGTCGATGAAGACCTCGGCCGAAGTGGCACGACTACCGAGGGACGTACGGGGTTTCTTCGACTCAGCGAGGAGGTCGCGCACGGCAACGTTGGTGCGATCTTTGCGATGGATGTGTCGCGGCTGGCTCGGTCCTCGGCCGACTGGCACAAGCTTCTCGACCTGTGCGGCCTCGCTGATGTGGTGATCGCCGACGAGCAAGTCATCTATGATCCACGCGACCACAACGATCGACTCCTCCTCGGAATAAAGGGCACGATGTCCGAAGCCGAGTTGACGTGGATGCGGCTGCGACTTCGGGGAGCGCGAATCAGTAAGGCCCGTCGGGGCGAGCACTTTATCGTCCCGCCCGTCGGGTACGAATGGGACGCGGCCATGAATCGAATGCGGCAGGATCCCGACGAAGGAGTGCAGCGCGCGATCAGCCTCATATTTGAGCGCTTTCGAATCGATCGGTCGGCCTACGGGGTCGCCCGCCACTTCATTCTCAACGAACTGCAAGTACCGGCGCGGCCGATGGCGACGCGAGAACTCCAGTGGTCGGCACCCCGGCCCAGCCGCATCCTGGCGATCCTGGCCAACCCGACGTACGCCGGCGCGTATGTGTACGGCCGCCGCCAGTACACGATCGGCCTCGTCGACGGCAAGGTCGTGCGTGGGAACCACCGTGTTCCCACCGACGCGTGGAAGATCGTTCACCGCGACCGGCACCCTGCGTACATTACGTGGGAGGGGTTCTTGGAGAACCAGCAGATACTTCGACAGAATCGTCCCATGCGCGATATGCCCGAGCGTCACGGAGCACCGATGCAAGGTGAAGCCCTTCTTCAAGGGATCGTCCTGTGCGGCAAGTGCGGTCACCGGATGCACCCTGGCTATGGCGGCAAGAAGCGCTATCCGCGCTATTTTTGCGCGAGCCCGGTCAAGCAAGGGAAGCAGGTCCGGACTTGCTGGTCCGTCGCTGCCCGAGGAATCGACCGTGTCATCGCGCAAATGGTGCTATCAGCGATCCAACCGCCCGAGATCGAACTGGGACTTGCGGTCGTGCGCGAGGTGGAACGACAGGCAAAGGAACTCGACAACCAATGGCGGCTTCAATTGGAGCGCGTCCGTTACGAAGCGCAGCTTGCCGAACGACGCTACAAGGCCGTAGATCCCGACAACCGTGTCGTCGCTCGTACTCTCGAGCGTGAATGGGAACAGAAGCTGGCCGCGCTCCAGGAAGTGGAGCGGCGCTTCGAAACGGCACGTCGGCAGAAGAAGGTGGATCTCAGCCAGCAGGATCGCGGACGAATTCTGGAGCTCAGTCGAAGCCTGCCGCGTGTGTGGACGGCGCCGACAACAACCATGTCGGAGCGGAAGAACATCACCCGGACGCTGATCCGTGAGGTCTGCCTGGCGCCAGCAGACCGGGCGAAGCGGGGAACCCGCATCGAGGTCCTCTGGCAGACTGGCGCAACCACCACGGAAACGATCGAACGACAGTTGCCAGGTCGCAACACGCCGCCGGAAATGGCCGCCCTGATCCGGGACCTGGTCCAACGCTCTACACCCGCCACGGAGATCGCGGAGACGCTGACCGAACGCGGCCTGGCCACAGCATCGGGATCGCGTTGGACCAACATCGCGATCCATGCGTATTGTCGCCATCACGGAGTCGAATGGCCCAAGCGAATGCCGTCGTCCGTGCGCCGGCCCGATCGCCGCCGAGACGGCTTGCACTCAATCCACGGAGTAGCGAGACGACTCGGCGTCACCGACAACGCAGTTCGCTACTGGATCCAACGGGGCTGGCTTCCGCGAGCTGAAGGCGGCGAGCGCGGCCGGCCATGCTGGTTCCGGCTCGACGATCTCACCGTCAGACGTCTTGAGAAGCTCCGCGACGCACACACACAGGCGGCGAGCCGGACGAACTTCAACCGTTTTGAAAAGGGAGACGCATCATGAAGGTTCGATCGGGACGGAACGGGGCTGTGCATTTTCATGAAGAAGCTCGAGCGTGGGCGTTTCGCCGATCTGTGGGGCGACGGTAGCGGCGCGCCGGTGCGCCTTACGCCGAGCGAGCTGGCGCTCTTCATCGAGGGCTGCGCGATCGTTGGAAAGAAGATGCTCTCGCCGCGCGAGATCATGCGGAATGAACTTGCGGTCGCGGATCGAAAATGATCTTGTGCGCGTGTGCTCGACATCGAGCGAGAGCAGGACATCGAGCGGCTGCGCCAGGTGGCGCGGCTGCAGAAGTCGCAGCTCGAACATCTGATCGCGATGCTCGCGCGCAAGTGTGCGGAGCTCGAGAAGCTCAAGGGTGGCAGCGGTGAGCTGCAGATCGCGCTGAAGCTGCTGGAAGAAGCGCAGCAGGAAGCGGCGAAGCTGGACGAGCCGGCGCCGACTCCGACCGAGAAGAAGAAGGCGAACCGCGAACAGCCCGGCCACGGCCCAACGGAACAGTCGTCGCTGCCCCGCGTGCCGCTGCGCTGCGAGCTGGGCGAAGCGGAACGCGAATGCCCCTCGTGTCGCGGGACGCTGAAGCCACTCGCCGGACAGGCCGAGCGCTCGGAGATGATCGACGTCGTCGAGCTCAAGTACCAGGTCGTCGAGGTCGAGCGGCTGAAGTACGTATGCGTGTGCGGCGGCGCCGTCGAGACCGCGCCCGGCCCGGCGCGCGCCGCCGAGGGCGGCCGTTACTCGCTGCGCTTCGCGATCAAAGTCGCCTTCGACAAGTACGTCGCGCATCTGCCCCTCGAGCGTCAGGTGCGCTTGATGGCGCACCACGGCCTCAACGTCACGTCGCAGACGCTGTGGGATCAGTGCTCGGCGATCACGGACATGCTCGAGCCGACGTACGACGCGCTCTTCGCGCTGCTTCGGGCCAGCCCCGTCGTCGGCGTCGATCAGACAGGCTGGCCAGCTCTCGAGGACTCGTCGCTCCCGCCGTGGCAGATGTGGTGCGTGACCGCGCCCGGGCTCGTCTATCATCGGATCTGCGACGACAAATCCACGCAGACCTTCGTGGACCTCTTGGGCGACTACCAAGGCTGGGTCGTGGCCGACGCGTTGGGGACGCATCAGGCGGGCGCGCGCGAGTGCAGAGGCTTAAGGCTCGCGGCGTGCTGGGCTCACGTGCTGCGCCGCTTTCGCGACGCCGTCGTCGACTTCCCCGAGGCGCAGCTGATGCTCGCGTGGATCCACGACCTCTACGAGATCGACGCGCGCGCCGCGGACATGACCGAGCGCAAACGCCTTCGCTCGACGGAGTCGCGTGCGGTGACCGAGAAGATGAAGGTCTGGATGCGGGACGTGACGGCCCTGAAGACCACCAGCCTGGGCGGCGCCATTCGCTACACGCTCGGCATCTGGGGACGGCTGACGCTCTTTCTCGATGACGCAGAGGTCTGGCTCGACAACAACCGAACCGAGCGCGGGCTCAGAGGCCCCGTCATCGGTCGCCGCAATCACTTCGGGTCGAAGTCGGCGCGCGGCACGCAGGTCGCCGCGATCATGTACAGCCTCGTCGAGTCGGCGAAGGCATCGGGCCTTGATCCGATCACCTACCTGACCGACGTCGCAGCGCGCGCGCAACGCTCGCCGGGCGGGGTGCTGCTACCAACCGAGACTCCGCACGCCGCTACTCGACACCTTCGGAGTGCAACGCGAGACCTGTAACGAGGACACCCGCGCCCTCTGGACGAACCGCGAACACGAAGTCGAACGTTTCTCCATCTCCGTTTAGGTACCCTTCGACTGTCGTCTGGCCCTGTGCATTGCCGAGCCGACCGACGAGTTTTCGAGAAGAGGACTCTTGCTTCGTCACAGGGGGCGTGCCTTTGGGCTCTGCCCCCTCCAGCACGACCTCGTCGAGATGCTGGAACCCGTTCACGAGGCCCTTCTCTTTCGAGGAGAGGCATTTCAGTGTGCTCTTGAACGCCTTATCGTCTTTGGTCGTCGCATCGCATCTTTTGCGTTTCTGATCAGTGACGAGCGTGAACGGAAGAAGGCTTGCTGCGCGCAGCTTTTCAAGATCCTTTTCCCCAAACGCCGCGATCCAGGTTCTCACGGCGTCAAGGGTCGCCCGCGAAGGCTCAGGCGCTTGCGCCGGAGCTTGCGCCAGAACGAACGCCAGGAGCGAGGTTGCAAGGTGCTGTGTCATTCGCTCAACCTACCGACCGACGACCCTCAGTGCCAAGCGGAATGGCAGTCGCGTAGCTGGCGACGGTCGCGGCACGCGCGCGATGGTTGTGGGGCGAGGCGCTACTCGCCGATTTCTGCGCGGCGTAGTCTGCCAGGCTTGAGTCGGACGACGGCCCAGCCCGATCCGCGACGGGCCGTCAGGACGGGGCGCGGCGAGGAGATACACATCAGTGGCTGTTCCTTAACTCCCTCGACACCCTCGAACGCGTCCGCACCTTGGTGGCGTTCTTCGTCGCGGAGCACAACACCAAGATGCCCCGCGCCGCCTTCCGCGGCCTGACGCCTGACGAAGTGTTCTTCGGAACCGCGCCGAACCTCTCGGCGGAATTGGATGCCGCCCGAGCCAAGGCCCGCGAGCTGCGCCTGGCCGCGAATCGCAGCGCCTCCTGTCGTCGTTGCACAACGGCGACCGAGCCCAGTGGCGGGCCGGAGATTCCTCCATGATTAAGGGCGTGTTGCAGTTGCGCACACGTTTGTTCGGAATGTTGTCGTTCGCAGCACCGAAGCGAACCGCTAAGTGAACGGGATTGGGCTTAGACCACTGCACAGAAATGGTGCAGCTGAACGGTGGAGCCAGTCGCGGGTTACGACGTCAGTG
>Ga0265338_10005209_pt1 | contig 17057 bp, 10 predicted proteins | sample 42126metaG_FD_193579 | JGI IMG/M metagenome (GOLD analysis project Ga0265338, IMG submission 193579) | Rhizosphere microbial communities from Carex aquatilis grown in University of Washington, Seatle, WA, United States - 4-21-26 metaG | ecosystem: Host-associated > Plants > Roots > Rhizosphere... | reverse complement strand
CGCCTGAGGCCAAGGTTACCTCGCTATTTCTGCAGCCGAATCACACGCTGGCAGAAGTTGCGCCAGCAACCGCCGTGCATCAGTTGAAATATGTTCCTTCGATTGGAGTCGAGGCGGGATTCTGGTGGGGAGAATTGTTGAGCGACGTGCGTCCCGTGGATGCGTTCAGCCTGGTTTATGATTCCGCACCGTTGGACGACGAGGTGGCGATTCTGGGGCGTCCGCATACGCTGCTACGGGCCTCGGCGACCGCGCCACTGGCGAACTGGTTCGCGAGGCTTTCCGATGTGGCTCCCGACGGCACGGTTACGCAGATCACCGGGGCGGGATTGAACGGGGCGCAGCGCGATTCGATGAGCAATCCCCACGATCTGGAGCCGGGAAAGATCTATCCACTCGATATCGAGATGCACCTGACGTCGTGGGTTTTCTCCAAGGGACATCGCATTCGGGTAGCCGTGTCGAATTCGATGTGGCCGATGATTTTGCCGACTCCTTATTCCATGACCACATCGCTCGAACTTGGCGGCAGTAGCGGATCGCGGCTGGAACTGCCGGTTGTGCCGGTTCATGGCGCGGCTGCTCCTGCTTTTTCTCCGCCCCAGCCATCGGAACAACGAGCTGACATCAAGAGTGAAGGATTTCCCTGGCCGGGCGAGTGGACGCTGGAGCGCGACGAGGCACGGCAGAAGTCGACGGTTCACTGGAAGGGCAAGGATCACTCCGAATTTCCATGGGGCAACCAGGATGACTTCGAGGCTCTCACTTATGACGTGGACGACGCGCATCCGGAGACCTGCTCAGTGCGCGGGGAGGCGGAGAGTATCTTCACGTTGAAGGGCCGCACACTGACGTGGCGGGGACATCTCTCGGTGACGACCGACCAGAAGAATTTCTATTACAAGTACACGCGGGAGCTTTTGAGAGATGGGCAGATGTTCAAGACGAAGACGTGGCAGGAAACGATTCCGCGGGATCATCAGTAGGGACGCGGGTCTTGCCGCCCTTAGCGGCGGCTTGAGTGGATAGAGAGACGTAGCATGCTACGTCTCTACGAATGGTTAGTGCTTGTAGATTCGACCATCTTTCATAACGAACTTCACGTCCTCGAGCAGGGCGACGTTCGCCAGGGGGTCGCCGGCGACCGCGATTATGTCTGCGTATTTGCCAGGCTTGATTGAGCCGATTTCAGTTGAGTGCCCTAACAAGTCGGCGGCGTTGCTGGTTGCGGCCTGAATCGCCTGCATCGGCGTCATCCCGTACTTCACCATGAATGCGAACTGCTTTCCACTGGTGCCGTAGGGGCACACACCGGCATCGGTGCCGAACGACATCTTCACACCTGCCGCGACCGCCTTGCGGAAGTTCTCACGCTGTATTTGCCCAAGTTGTGCGTCGTGTTCCAGGAAATCTTTCGGCATGCTGCCAGTCTTGCCCTCTTCTTGTATGCACTCCTCGTCGTAGATATCCATGTCGAGGTACGTGCCGTGATGTTTGGCCAATGCGATACCCTCGTCGTCGATTTGGGTTGCGTGTTCGACGGAGGCTACGCCCGCACGGATGGCGTTCTTGATGCCTTCCGGAGAGTGGGCGTGCGCTTCTACGCGCAGGCCGAAAGACTTGGCTTCGTCCACAGCGGCTTGCAGTTCTTCCGGAGTGAATTCGCGGGAGTTGGGATTGCTGCTGTGCGTGAGCACGGCTCCGCTGGAGAGAAGCTTGATGTGATCCACGCCGTCGTGCGCGAGTTGACGGACAACTTTGCGGACTTCCCAAGGACTGTCGGCAATGCCGTAGCGAAGGTCCCAGGGCAGTGTGACATCAGGAGCCAGGCCGGTCATCGCTCCGGCGCCGCCGGTGATGGTCAGATACGCGCCTGCAACAAACATGCGCGGGCCGGGAATGTCGCCGCGGTTGATAGCGTCGCGCAATGCAACGTCGGTGAGAGCTCGGTACGCTCCCACGTCGCGGACCGTCGTGAAACCCGACTCCAGCATGGCACGAGCGTTGGGCACCGATTCGAGCGCGATTTGCGCGGGCAGCTTCCGAGCACGGTTCACCGGTTCCGGGTCGTGGACGCCGTCGGCGAGATGCGTGTGGCAATCGATGAGGCCAGGGAGAACGGTCATCATGCCGAGATCGACCGTGGTGGCGCCGGCGGGAATATCGATTCCCTTCCCGACTTTCTCGATCTTAGCGCCGCGAATCAGAATAATCTGATCGGTAAGTACGCTGCCCGAATCTGGGTCAACGAGTCTGCCCGCGCGGATAGCGGTCACCTGGGAATGGGCTGTGCTGGACAAGATGCAGCACGCCACGAGGAAATACAGAATCTGTTTCACGATGCCTTTCGGGTGGACCTAGTCAGCTGCCGCCATCGACGGCACGGGCGTTCCCTTTAAGTCGGCGGCGAGCAGGCGATGAAATAGTTGCTCTCCCGCTTCGCGGCGAACAGAAAGACGCCCGGCACCGTAGGCTCGCGACTTCAACCCGCGCTGCACATCTTCGCAAATGCCGAGATCTTCTTCCTGTACGCGATTGCCAACGTTCACCGACTGCGTGTTGTATTCGCGGTGGCTTTCGCTCACGTCGCTGAAATAGAAATCGAAGATTACCGTGCAATGGTCCGCGTCGACGGGGATGACATAGTTGGTATCCATGTATCCCTCATAGCAGTTGATCATGAGGTTGGGATATTGCCAGAAATACCATGCTCGGTCACCCTTGCGCGTAGCTCCGGTGGCAGCGTCTTCGTCGGAGGAAACCATGGGACTCGACTGCAGGCAATAGCGGTCTTCGTTTTCGATGGTGTACGCCTTGTAATCGAGCACCGAACTCAGCCCCTTGTGCAGGTGAGGCACGTGATATCCACCATCCAGATAGTTATCGACAAAGACTTTCCAGTTGCAGTGGATGTCGAAGGTTCTGCGATCGAAGTAGTGTAACTTGCTCACGCCAAGCGGCGCGACGCGTTTGACAAGTCCGCCGAGAAAATCAGTGAGAGGCGCGGCCTGCGGATCAAGGTTCACGAAGACGAAGCACTCCCAAGTTTCGACGCGGATGGGAACCAGGCCGTTTTGTGCGCGGTCGAAGTTTTCCACGCCATCGAACTCGGGCATGCCTTTGAGCGATCCATCGAGGCCGTATCTCCAGCCATGGTAGGGACACTGCAGCATGGCTGCCTGGCCGCAAGGCTGGGTCACGACCGCGGCTGCGTGGTGCCGGCAAACGTTGTAGAAACCGCGCAACTCGCCATCACTCCCACGAACGATCACGATCGGTTCGCCGGCCAGGCGCGTGGCGACGTACTCTCCGGGTTTCTGCACTTGATCGGTGCGGGCAACGAGTTGCCAGGTCTTACCAAAGACGTTCAGGCGCTCCAGTTCCGCGATGCGCGGATCGACATACCAAGGCGCGGGAATGGTCGAAGCCTCCGACAACGGGGCATGGTCGTTGTAGCTGGAGAGGATCTGCTCGATAGATGTTTGCATATTCATATTCGAAGGCTGAAGCGAACCTCATGGTATCGCAGGCTGAGCTGCGGCGGATATTCTATCGGCGATGATCTGCCTTTGCCTGCGGACGGGTACCGTGCACAAGAGCCGGAGCGGCGGATCCGATTGCGCGCTGAAGCACGCCGAGAAACTGCTGGATTCGTGCTTCTTTCTTTTCTGCCAATTCGCCTTGGCGCCGGAAAAGCCCGGGGTCGAGTTCTGCTGTGAGCAGCGCGTCCTGAAATCTCTCCATCATCCAGTCGAGAATCGAAACGATCATCTCGATATCCATATCCTTGCGCAGTTCCCGGCGCTCGAGACCGAAGCGGACGAAACTCACCGTTCCATACGGATCTTCGCTAATCAGGAAACGGTTGATCTCGCGCTTGAGCACGAGATCGGTGCCATAGTTTCCTAGCAGGGAAATACGATACGGAATCCAGTCTTCACGCAGCAGATGCTCCGTGCGGACTAACCAGTAGCGCAACACCTCGAAGAAGCCGGCAGCACGCACTTCCGAGGGCGCGTCCAGATATTTGGGGAAGGAGCGGACAGCACGCTTGTAGACTTCGAAAAACAAGCCATCCTTACTGCCGAAATGTTGGAAGATCGAACCCTTGGCGATGCCCAGCATGACGGCAATATCACCGACTCGGGCAGCGTGGTAGCCATGCTCGGCGAAATGCAGCGTGGCAGCCTCGATGATACGGGTGCGTTTCGCCTCTGAGCGAGGGCGTGCGGGTGTGTGGCGCTGATATTGAGGAGGAGCGACGCGATTGCTGGAGATTCCAGGCATGGATGGGAGTTAAGTGACTGTAAGTCACGAAAGCATACAGCAGGAGTTTGACGATTTCAACTTCAATTTTGCTGCTATCTACGATAGTGTTATTCGATTCCAGGATGAATTCGTGACCACAAGTCAACTCGAGACTTCCAGGAGAGTCTATGACGCCATTGTGATTGGTGCCGGTCACAACGGGCTCACCGCCGCTGCCTACCTGGCGAAGGCGGGCTTGTCGACTCTTGTGCTGGAGCGGCGCAATATTGTCGGCGGGTGCTGCGTGACCGAGGAAATTGCTCCCGGGTGCCGCGTGTCGACTACCTCGTATGTGGCCAGCATGCTTCGGCCAGAGGTGATCTCAGAATTGCATCTCGCGGATCACGGCTTGCGCATGATCCCGTGCGATCCGGCGATTCAGGTTCCCTTCCCGGATGGTCATGTGGTGCCTTGGTGGGTCGATCGCGAACGCGCGCAGAAAGAATTTTCCAGGATTTCCGCAAAAGATGCAGCACGGTTTGTGCAAGTCGACGATCTGCTAAAAAAGCTGGCACGCTACTTGCAGCCGTTCTTCATGGAGCCACCGCCGGAGATCGACACTTCGACCATGAAGGGCTGGACCGATCTGTTTCGGGTTGGCAAACGATTTCGCAACATCTCCAGCAGCGAGATTTCGCAACTCGTATCTTTTCTTACGGGCAGTCTGGGTGAGTTTCTCGACCACAATTACGAGTCCGAGAAAATGAAGACCATGTTTCTTGCCAACAACCTCTACGGCAAGCATGGCGGGCCTTACCAGCCCGGAACGGCGATCGGACTGCTCTTTCATCTGCTCAGCGGCGGAGAGCACGAACTGCAGGGCTTCTACGGGCATGTGATTGGCGGCATGGGATCGATCACACAGGCGCTGGCTGCTGCCGGGAAGAAGTTGGGCGTGGAGATTCGCACGTCTGCGTCGGTGGCGAGCATTGAAGTCCGCAACGGGCGGGCCCGAAGCGTTGTACTCGAAGACGGAACCGAAATCCGCGGGCGGATCATTCTTTCGAACGCCGACCCTAAGCGAACTTTCCTGAAGCTGCTGGACGCGAAGGAACTGCCGGATGATTTCCTTTCCTCGGTGCGCGGAATCAAGATGGCCGGTCCGTGCGCGAAGGTGAATATGGTGCTGGCGGAGGAGCCTCGCTTCACCGGGACTTCGCCGCAAGCGACAGCTCTGGAGCGCACGTTCTACACGCTGGTCCCGTCGCTGGAGTTTGCGGAGCGCTGCTACGACATCGCCAAATTTGGAGAGATTCCAGAGGAGCTGTGGGTCGATTGTGTGGTGTCTTCGAACGCGGATGATTCGCTGGCTCCGCCGGGCAAGCACATACTTACGTGTTTTGTGCAATACGTACCCTATCACTTGCGAGAAAGTAACTGGGATCAGAAGCGAGAACTGCTGGGCGATCGTGTAGTCAGGAAGATCGCTGAATATGCGCCGAATGTTCCGGGCGCCATTGTGGCGCGGCAAGTGCTGACTCCGCTCGATTTGGAGCGTACCTACGGATTGACCGAAGGCAACATCTTCCACGGGGATTTGCGTCTCGAGCAACTCTTCTTTATGCGGCCTGTGCCAGGCTGGGCGCAATATCGAACTCCGGTTGCTGGACTTTATCTGTGCGGCGCGGGGGCGCATCCCGGGGGCGGCGTCACCGGAGCGCCCGGACGTAATGCCGCGCATCAAGCGCTCCGCGATTGGAAAAAGGGGCGATTGCAGGGAGCTGCGGCGTGAACGGATCGAACGGGAATTCCAATTCGCTGCCAAAGACCGTCGACATTGTGATACTCGGTGCGGGGGTGATGGGGGCGGCGATTGCGTTTCATCTCGCCAAGCGAAAGGCAGGCAAGATTGTCGTCATCGACAAAGACCACGTGGGGCGCGGAGGAAGCGGGCGGTCGTCTGCATTGATTCGCATGCACTACAGCTTTCCCCCGGAGGTACAACTGGCGCTGCTCAGCCTGCATATATTTCAGAACTGGCAGGAGATTGTGGGCCAGCCCGGAGACTTTCGCAAGACAGGATTCGTGCGCATCGTTCATCCCAACGAGATGGAGCGGCTTAAACAGAATGTCGAGATGCAACGCCGGCTGGGAGCGAGAGTCAACCTGATTGATAGACAGGCGCTGCGCGAGTTGGAGCCTGATTGGAACGTGGACGAAGTTGATCTCGCTGCCTACGAACCGGACTCCGGATACGGCGATGGCGCGGCGGTCGCGGGAGATTTCTTAGGTGCTGCACGCGACATGGGGGCGAACTACTTTTCGCGCACGCAGGCGACTGCGTTTGTCGTCGAAGGTGGACGCATCCGCGAGGTAGTTACCGATAAAGGGACGATTTCGGCAGCAACTGTCATTTGCGCCACCGGGCCCTGGACGCGACCGCTGTTGCGGCAGGTCAACTACGACCTCCCGATTGAATGCGAATATCACCAAGTCGCAATTCTTCGCAACGCCCCCGCCATGAAAGGTGGGGGTTGCGCGTGCATTGATTCTGTGACGGCAACCTATTTCCGTTCCGATGCCCATGACAAGTTTTTGGTCGGCGACTTTTACGGCAAGCGGCCGGTTGATCCGGATGACTTTCCGCAGCGGGCTTCGGACGAATCCCTGGAAGAGATCATCGAGCGCGCGTGCCGCCGGGTTCCGAAGCTCGAGGGTGCCGAGGTGATGCGCGGCGTCACGGGCGTATATGACATGACTCCGGACTCGCGGCCTCTGCTTGGCGAGATCCCAGGAATTGGCGGCCTCTACGTATGTGCTGGATTTTCTGGAATGGGCTTCAAGATTTCTCCTGCGATTGGATTGGTGATGAGTGAACTCGTGCTAGACGGAAGAGGGGGAACGGTCGACGTCAGCCCCTTCCGCCCCGATCGTTTCAGCATCGGCCAACCGATCAAGGCGGAATATGAATACGTCGATGACTAGCAACTCTCAGGAGCAGGCATGAAAAAGAAAGGCATTCTCGAACGCTTGAAAGAGGGCCCGGTGTTGGGCGACGGTGGTTATTTGCTGGAACTTGAGAAGCGCGGATGGGTGCGCGCGGGTCCGTTCACTCCCGAAGTCGCACTGCTGTATCCGAACGCGCTACGCGAACTCCATGTAGAGTTCCGCGAGGCCGGAGCCGAGGTTTTGCAGGCTCTTACCTTCTATGCCAGTCGCGACAAGCTGGCAACGGTGGGACTGGAGAACCGGCTTGAGGAACTCAATCGTTCGGCGGTGCGCGTGGCGCGCGAGGTGGCGGGCGATCAGTGCCTGGTCGCCGGTAACCTGAGCCTTACGTGGATGTACGAGCCGGGAAGTCCATCGGCTGCGGACCGCGTCCGCAAGACGTTTGATGAGCAACTCGCGGTGCAAATCGATGAGGGCGTTGATTTCATCATCGGTGAAACTTTTTCGTGGCTGGGTGAGGCCCTCATTGCCGTAGAACGCGCGCGAAAAACGGGATTGCCCGCGATGGTCACCATCTGCTTTGAGAACAAGGATGAGACGGCCGAAGGCACAAACGCGGCCGATGCGGCGAAGGCGCTGTTCGACGCGGGTGCCGACATTGTCGGTATGAATTGCCTGCGGCCGCCGCAGCACATCCTGGGACCAATGGAGCAGATGCGCAAGGCGGTATCGGGGTATCTCGCCTGCCAGCCGGTTGCTTATCGCACTCCGAAAGACAAACCCGACTTCACGAGTCTGCCGGAGTTTCCCTACGCGTTGGATCCGCTGCAACTGACGCGAAAAGAAATGGCCGACTACGCGGTCAACGCGCGCGATATGGGAATCAACTTTATCGGCGCTTGCTGCGGGACGGTCGCCATGCACATCCGAGAAATGGCACGCGTGCTCAACAAGCTGCCGGAAGATTCTCGCATCTGGAAGAAGGGCGGCGAGAAGCCAATGTCAGCGTATGAATACTACGATCACGATAATCTGAAGGCCAGCAGTACAAAGTAGAAGGATCGTGTGCGGAGCACTCCTAGAAGAACGGGCCCGCTGAGTGGGGCCCGTATTTTTTGGTCTCGAGTAATCGCGACCGCGGTTGATCAGCCTTACGTTAGCCTGCTTTACGCACGCCCCGCTCTTGTGCGTGCACAAGGGGAATATCGACCAGGTGCTCGCTCAGAAACCAGGTCTGCAGTTCGTTGGCCCGTAGCACATCGCTGACGACCATATCGTTGGTGCCATCATCGCCAAGCTGCGATGCGCGGCTGGCCAACTGGCGACAGTGCCCAATGATGATCTGGTGGGCGTCCAGCAGGCGTGAAATCTGGACGGGAACTTCTTCCCTGCCGCGTGGCGGCCGCTCGATGCGCGTAGTCTCGGCAATATCGGCAGCCATCGCCAGGGAAACGCCTCCAAGCAGTTGGATTCGCTCGGCAATCGTATCGACGATTTCCACCTGTTCGTCGTAGTGCTTATCGAACAACAGATGGAGTTGATAAAAAGTTGGCCCTGCCACTTGCCAATGCGACTTCTTGTACAGATCACGCAGCGTCATGGTGTCGGCCAGCAACAGATTGAGTTGCTCGGTCATCTCAAGGCGTACGGGTTCTTCCAAATCAAGCGGCATCTGGGACACTGTGCCATAAGCCTGAATCTCTCGGGCATGTTGATGAATCCGGGGTTGCGCGCTGATTGTGGTCTGGCGACTGGTGGAAACGTCCTTCTTCGACATGCGAAATCTCCTTCTCTCGTACAATGCTGCGGATAAAATCTTAGCGCAAAACTCGCTGCGCGAAAGTGCGGCGCTCGCTGGTTCTAGATGCGGGGAGGCACCGCTACGTTGCCGTCTTGTTTTCCAGTGCTGCTTGATTGGGCTACAAGACAGGACAGTCCCCGATGGCGCACTGTTCGCGTTCTGTTCTGATTCCGAAGATTCCCTGGAATCGATGCAACGATGAACCGGAGGTTTGACGCCCCTCCGCGCGATTGCTATGATCGAAATGCGGGGTGGAGCAGTCTGGTAGCTCGTTGGGCTCATAACCCAAAGGTCGGTGGTTCAAATCCACCCCCCGCAACCAATCTTAAGCACTTTCCCTTCAATCACTTGAAGCTGTTTGCCTCAACTGTGAAGAATCGCAATCGGCTCCCGTTCCGCTCCCAGTCGTTGAAACGTGCCTTTTAGGCGCTGTTTTCGCGCCCGAAAGCACCATCTCCACAACCTTGTTGTTCGCGGCAGCTTCTGATCCGAGACCGCCTGTGTGTAAATGTTCATTGTGGTCTGGATGTTGGCATGTCGCAGCAGCTCCTGCTGCACCTTGATGTCGGTGCCGGCGCTGCGCAGTGGAGGTCGGCTGCTTGCCTTTGCAGATAATTTTACTAAACTGCACGCGCGCTGAAAGGGAGTCGCGCTTGATCAGTCAATAGTTCGAAAGCCGTCTTGGTGGGGCCGCCGCCAGGTGCACGACCCAACGACTACGCTTCTTTCTAGCTCGTTTTTCGCCCGAGAACTAGATTGATCAATTGATCCTGCGTCCCCGACGGGCACTTATCTATCCGGGACACCAAGGCGTGGAAGAATTTCTGAGACAAAACACATGCGCGGGCAGCCGCTCGCAGCGAACTCTTGAGCTCCTGGGTTGTACCGAGAATGTTGACGCCGTGAGTACGATGGAATCGAATAGTCAGAGGTTCAACTTGTTTTGTAAAGGAGTTGTCGCCGGCGCGAGATCGACGGCCTCGTCGAGGTTTTTTGGCGAAATGATCAAGGGCGCGCCGGTTGGAATGGGGATCACAGGCCCGACAGCGGAAATGTAGCTGTAGGGAACATTGAGCAATTCCGGGAACCCGCCCAACAAACTCGGCGACGGAGGCGGCAGTGGAGTCGCCAGAGAGGTCCCCGGCGGAATCTCGAGAATAAGACGGGTAATGAGATTCGGCCGCCAGATTGGCGCCAACGCCTGACGCAGCCTTGGCAGGCTGTAGGACTGCGTAAGGATCGCTGCGTACTTGGAGGATGGCTTCCATTCGAAGCCGATCGGGCCGTCGCTGACGACGAGGACCCCCGGCCGCGATGTTTCTGCCGGTCGGCGGGCCTGCATGGAACGAATCCAGCCTTCCAGCTCCGGGCGACTGTTCTGGAGTTCAAGAGGAACTTGGGACGCGGCGTAGGTCAGAGCGGTGACGGGAGCGTTGATGTAGTCGTAAACTTCCCTGGTAAAGCCAAGCTGGACGAGCGGGACAAAACCGAAGATGGCGGGCAATTTTCTGGCGGAAATTTCGCCGGACTGAGGGTCGGAGAGACACGCGGTCAGGATGTAACTCCAGCCGACAATGGTCATTTCGTTCAGGTCGAAAGGCAAAGCCGAAGAAGCGCTGACGTTGGCGACGGCGCAGACCAGATCATCCGCGGTGACTTCGAACGAGGTGGTGCCATCACGAAAGAATTGCCAGAGGCGCTCGCGCCAGGCCTGGTCCACTTTGTCAACGAGTGTTTGAGCGATGGCAGGATTTGCTGCGAGCACAGCGGGGCCGTCAAGAGCGGACCTGAGCGCCGCGGACCACTTGATTGCGGGGACGGCTCCGAGGTCGAACGACATCTCCTCAAAGTTAATTCCGGGGAATATCCGGTTGAGCTCCGCGACGATCCGCAGCAACATCTCTCGAGTTTGCTGCGCTGAAAGGCCGGCCAGGCCGAGCCGATAGGTCAGGTGCCATAATCCCTCGAGGACTTGGTCTTCCTGCGGGTTGGAGGACGGTTGCGTATACATGGGACCGGAAACCGCGCCGAGAATCTTCCCGATGATCAAGGCCGCGGCGAGAGCGGGCCCGCTGGCGCGAAGCATTTGCGAATACTCCCAGACAACGCGGGCATCGGCCGCCATCTCGGCGTAGGGCTCACGGCGCTGGGAGAGACTGTACAAGCGATTCATGGCGGAGCGAACCGAACTCCACGCGGGAGTAACACTGAGCACGCTGTATTGGGATGCCAGGCGATCGAGTTCTAATTTTGGTCCAACAGCGTCGGCAAGCGCTCCTTGGATTTTGTTGATGAACATCTCGTTCGGAGGAAAATCTGCGAGCACTTTCTCAACCCCGGGGGGTTCGACGGGACGGCCGAACAGGTCAAACTGCCAGGTGTAAACATCGAGCGCCTTGATTTTGAGCAAGCGGGAATCGGTGTCGGTTGGAATGGACTCGGTTACGTCGGTATGAAAGCGTTTGGGATCGTTTGCGATGATGTCGGAGTACAGCTGAGTCGGATCAGCCAGAAATCGGACCAAATCCTTCAGGCAAAGATAGAGAAAGCTCTTATCCAAGTCGCTCAACGGGCAGTCCTTGTCCGGGCGGGCCCACCTTGCCGCGGAGTTGCCGTCGACGGTAACCGACATTCTCTCGCTGAGATAGGAAAAGAAAGCCTCTTCAGAGACGTCCAGTTCGGGTAGACCTTTCTCCCACACGCGGGATGGATAGTAGAGAGTGTCGTAGATCAGCTGCGTGAAGTCCTGGTCCTGGATCAGACGCGCGCGCGTTTCCCTCTGCTCGAGGAGCCATTCGATGGCGACCTGGATTAGCACGTCGAAGCGGTACGCTAAGTCTGAGCGGACCGCTCCCCCCTGCAGCGAGAGTGCGCCATCGCTCCTTCGCATGCGCCCCAGCTGACGGCGCAAGTCGAAAGGGTGCATGCGGGCCCGGTGCAACAAGACGTATGGGAGCAAGATGAGATCTTTGGTTTCGTCAGACGTAGGAGAGTTGGGCTGAAAGACTTTGCCGAGATGCTCGTGGAGGTCGGCGGGCTGGTAGAGAACAAAGAGGCGATCGCTGAAATACGTATATTCCGTGCGATAGGGAGTTTCCACTAGGCTGCGACGCAGGCCCTCCAGATAGCTGCGGTCTGCGAGGAAGCAGAAAAATGCCTTCTCAGTAACCAAGTACTTGAGGTGCCGGACCAGAGAACCCATGCGCTCGGAAAGGCGGGAGACTTTGTCGAGTTCGTCGACCACGAAGACGGGGGCCAGTCCCGCTTCGCGGCAACGGCCGACCAGCAGGGGCAGCGTGCGATCGAGAGAGGCGATGGTGGTGTCGGGAAGAAAAGTGGTCTCCACGCTGCGAGAGTTTTCGCGGGAGCGCGAACTGGAGAAATTCAGGGTGATGGCCGTTCCCAGCCCGGTCGCCGTGCCTGCAAGAGCTGACACCAGCCCAGAGAATGCCGCACTCTTCAGGCCCAGTCCCACCGCTCCGCCAGCCAGCGCGCCCAGCAGGGGATTGAGGAGGTTCTTGACTTCCCCGACGGTCTGAAACGCCAGACTGTTCTTGCTGATGGAATCCTGCTTGTCTTCCAGTTTCGCCTTCACCTCGCCACGAACGACCTTGTAGGCTTGAGCAGCGCTGGAAAGCGCCACCAGTTCGAGCATCCCACGATTGCGGAGCCCGGCCGGCCGTAATCCCGCGAGAGTATCCGCTTGCGAGAGTTGCAGGACGCCGGCCGAGAGTGCTCCTGCCTTGTTCCAGTATTCGCGGAGCAAGGCAAGGTCAGGAGGTCCGTCCAACTCAATCCGGAGTTGCGCCGCCAGTTCCGGCAGATGACGCCAGGCGGGCATTCCTGTGCCTGCATATTTATCTGCCACCGTCCAGTAGGCCTGAAAAAACAAGTCCGCCAGAGAACGGTAAATCCCGATCGTGATCTGCTTCAGGACCTCGTGTGTATCGTCGGCAATGCTGCTTGCCCGGGCAGGAGCCGGTGTCTTGCCGGAATTCTTTGCCGGTTCAGGGAGCGAAGGCAGCAGATCAGGCCCGTGGAGGGGGACAAATAGAGGACGAGTGGCTCCGGAGACCGCGCTTTTGGCAATTGTAGACTCAATGGCTCTCAGAACAACCGTGGTCTTGCCCGCGCCCCGGTGGCCCGAAATCAGGAATGACCGGCCGGAGATTTCTCCGGCAACATAGCGGTCGAGTTCGTTGCACAGGCGGCCGTAAATAGCCGACCCGGCCAGCGGCACCCTGTTCGAGGCCGGCTGCCCAGTAAACAGCTCCGGGCGGGGTTCTTGGGTGTCTGAGATGAAGATCGGCATCGTGAATCAGTTCCTTGACACGGTGGTTGGCTTTTTGCGGTACCGCCCTACTTCTACTCGCCCGCCCCCTCGCTCGCCATTGATCAAGCTGCTGGTCTTCAGGGTGACACGCATAGACTGTCGTTTTGCAAATTCAAACCTGACTTGCCCGTTCGTTGTCACTTCTCCGGAGTCTTCGCGCCAGGAGCACTAGGTTCTTCCTTCCCGGAGGAAGCGATAGGCACATTGCTTTCGCTGCCTGGGTTTGAGGAAGAGAGAGGCTTGGTCACCGAAGCGGGTTGCAGCGTTCCATTCGTACCTGTTGCAGGCTCGTGCATCGCGAGAAAAGCAAAGCTGGTACATACCACCAAGGTGAGGGTACAGAGCCCGTAGACCAGGGACTCTGAAAAACGCCAGCCCCCAATGCCGCCACCGAGGCCTCCCCAATTGCTTTCGATTTGCGGTGGTCCATCTCTTGCCACGGAGGCTACGAAGATCCAAGAGAACCAGAGCGCCAGTCCTCCGACTATCGCCAGCAGAGCCGTCTCCAGCACGGAAATCTCGTGCCTGTATGCAGCAATACCGAGGAGCACCAGCATCGCGCAGAGAAGCAAGGCAGGAACCGTGGGGGGAGATGAAGACAACGCGGAAGAGGCGGGCAGGCTTGCCTGCGAGAATCCCAGCATCTGAACAAACCAGACGGCCATGCATGCACAGGACACGACGAGGCCGGTTGTCGTCCAGCTCAACTGATGGAAGCGAGCAGCTATGGTGAAGTCGCCTGCAAGCGCGGCAAGCGCAATTGCAGGCATGGCGAGGCGAACGGCCCAATTTGCCTGCAGGGAAATACCGGCAACAGGACGAGTGAGGACAGGATCGGGAGAAGGCGGCTGCGGAGTTCCCGTCAAGTATGAACTGCGCAACCACAATAGAACGACGATTGCCAGATAGCCGCAAAAAGTCATTGTGCCCGCAGTGAGCCACCTGATCTGTGAGGCATTCGCCGCGGCAAACAATGAAGTTGCGAGCACCAGCAATGAAAGGAAAGGCAGCACAGCCGTGGCGAACTCGTTGATCCCGCCCGGAGCAAGCATCCCGCTCGCAGGCTGCGAGACAGGTTTGCTACGCTCGACCCAAGGGCGGGAGAGGTGGACCATCCACGCGACGAAGGAACCGGCGAAACTCAGCAGGCTGGTAGTCACCCATCTTTGTTGATCGGAGAGTGCAGCGCGGGTATTTGCGTAAATGAGACAGACAACGGCGAGGTAGGGCAGAACCCAGATTGCATAACGCGCGAAAACGACGGCCTCACGGAACGCCACAGTTTCGCGAGGCCGCAAGATGTCTTGAACAAAAGAAATCATTTCCCGGACAGGCAAGGGCTGTTCGCCGCTGGGCATCTTGATCGCCGGCCGGGAAGGGGGTGATACCGCGGAGGTGAAGAGGGGAGACAGTAGCGACCGCGCGCGCCTCATCAGGGTTAGGGCAAGCCACAGCACGAGGCATGCGCTATAGACGATGAGGCCGCCGATCATCCAGCGTAGTTCGCCAGCACCGATGGCCTTCCAGACGCCGACCAAGAGAATCGCGACGGCCGTCAGCGGCAACACCCACGCAGCGAAGCGTTCGACCGTGAGACTCGATCCCGGATCGGAGGTCGCAGAGCGATTCGGATCTGGCGGAGGCACAGTTGTTCCTGGGGTCGAGCCCATTGAATCCCCCAAATACGGTCGGTGTCGACCAACGCGTAGTCAGCAATTCCCCTAAGAGGACTCGCCCGGAGGTCAGGGCGATTCCGCCATTCGCAGAATAGTAACACTGCGCCAGGACTTCTCGTCACAGCACTGCTACAAAAACATCTGTTGGTGGTCGATATTGTGCTGTCCGGAGTGATTCCCGATCCTTGGCCGGCGCGGATGCCCGGATTCCACCTCCGAGTGGGCGCAGAGCAGGAGCATGTTTTGCACTGAACCCGCTGCAGAGCAGAATTGCCGTGGAATGCCTTCGGGCGGGTGGCCCGACGATGCTCGGTTTATCAGATGGGGAAGAGTTCCAAATCAGGCTAGTCGCTGTCATCGAGATGAAATTCCCTGAATTGTGATCCTTCTGCCCTACTCAGGGCGTGCTTCAGGGCAGATCAAATTGTATTTTGTTCCACTCGTATCTCCTTTCGCGACAAAAACGAAATTGCCCTTAACTTTCATTCCAGGATCGATGTTTACGCCGCTCCACGCAAGCCCGGCGGAATCCGGACTGTCTTGATTCCATCAGTTTCCATCTTCATCCAGCAAATAACAAGACACCGAAAGCGTAACGAAACGAAATGGCTTATCAAGCAAAGATTCAAGCGTGAGCGACACATACAGGTGCTGTCCGTTCTTCCGTGCGGCACCAGCCGTGAGTGAGTACGAGCCCGTAACGAAACTTCCCGGCATAGTCTGACCCGTCACAGCCGAATGAGGCATTGTTTGAGACGGGCTCGATTGCGAATGCTGGTTACCTGCTTCCGCTTGTGATGTACCGGGAATAATGTGGGACTCTGCTTCACTTGCAAGTTTTTCGGCGTTCCGTATCTGGGTTTCGTGAACCAGCCAAGCTGCCCTTGATTCACGAGCCTGACCCTGCCATATCACGACTGAATCGAGACTGACCAAGGTCACGGTTAGCACCGCGCCGTCAGGACCATCCACCAATTCTGATCTCAGGAAACCATCCGCCTTTACCTGATGGACGAATTGTTCCGAGGGGCGCCCACCATGCGAGATCGCATAAAGGTCTCTTTCGAGTTGGTTCGCCTTGACAACTTGGTCGAGGTGCCTTCTCTCTAAAACGGTGAAAGCGTTACGCTTTTCGCCGAAAGCCATTTGCAAAGCCTCTGCCAGAGCCGGGGCAACTGATTCGATATCGCCCTTCATGTTCGTGTCCGTATCGAGCACATGGATAGCTAATTTAGGTACGGAAGCTCCATGGATTCAAGATGGCAGACACATCAGAACCGCCACAACTACAAGTGCACAATTCAATGATCTCGAAATGAACACAATGTACCTCCACCTTACTTAAGGCTGCAATTTGCGGAAATCGGTCCAAGTTCGCGAGCAGGAATGCGAGCGGTCGCCAAGCATACACGTGTTGGATATTCCGCTTTTATCGTGTGAGCACTCGCAGACAAACTTAACTTCGCAATTCCATTGGAATAGCTCTGATCACCTCTAGCGTGGTTCTCTTGAGAGTGTCGTCGCTACCGCCATTCCGATTCAACCGTGGAAGTTGCAATCTGAGGAATTTCCATGCACTCTTCGAGCAGTCTTTCATGGATCTTTCAGTTAAGGCGTCAGTTTAGATCCATTGCTTTCGCAGCAACCACATCTTCACAATCTGCGTAAGACCCATGTAGATGACTAGCGTGATCGACTGGCACTGTCATCGTCTTCTCAGGCTTCCGGATCAGTTCCTTGGTCTTACTGTTCCCACGCGTACCTGAGTTGTTCTTCCGCCGCTTCGGCACCGATTCGGTGAACGCTCGCTTTCGCGCCGGAGGGTGGAGGAGAGAAAACAGCAAAGAGCTTCAGGTCATGACGACCGATGTTTTTTAGATTGTGGAGTCGTCCTGCAGTCACCAGGATCGCATCATGCTTGTTGGCGATTTCTTTCCGAGCGCCAAAAGTCACTTCTCCTTTGCCTTCGACAATGAACAAGATCACATCGGTGTCGTCGTGTATTCCTTCGCCGAGCTCTCCCGTGGGCGGAATGCTAATCACGACTAAT
>Ga0265338_10005208_pt1 | contig 17057 bp, 15 predicted proteins | sample 42126metaG_FD_193579 | JGI IMG/M metagenome (GOLD analysis project Ga0265338, IMG submission 193579) | Rhizosphere microbial communities from Carex aquatilis grown in University of Washington, Seatle, WA, United States - 4-21-26 metaG | ecosystem: Host-associated > Plants > Roots > Rhizosphere... | reverse complement strand
AGGCTGAACCCCAGCACCGGCAGCGGACAGGCATCCGTCCAGCGCGGCACTGCGTCACGGGCTTCGCAGGTGGCCTTCACATGGCGGCTGTTGTAGAAGAACGTCCACACCGCCGGAACGAGGACAAAAAACACGACAAAGAAAAGCGTCATACCCACAACCATGGCGGTGATGGCACCTGGCGGCATCGCCGGCTGGCCGGTTTTGGCATTGGGCGGAAGGTTGGCAAACACTTTGGCCATGAAGAACGGCATGACCGCCGTCATGAAGACGCCCATGATGAGCCAGCTCCAGGAAAAAATTAGCAACAACGCCCGCGCCCAACGCCGTGCCAGAATGGAACCGATTCCCAGCCAGACCAGCGCCACGGCCAACAGGACATAGACGGCCATGCCCGGCAGCATGGTGGCATGGTTCACCGGCGGCGCGTCCGGGGCCTTGGCTGCCATCATCTGCCCGACCAGCATCAGCGGCACAAACAGTCCGGCGAGACAGCCAATCAGCAACGTCAGGATGCCGAAGATAATCAGGCCGGTGGAGCGGTCCTTGTAGGCGGGCAGCGGAGCCATTTCGATGGGCGGGGCGGCGGGATATTGTTCGTTCATAAGTTGGGAATTCATTCGCTGAGTACGCCCATTCATGAAACTTGTCGAGATTTTAAATCCATTGCTCGAATCAACGGTTTCCATTTGAACCCGCACCTCACCCTTAATCCATCTTACGCTCTCGTTGGGACCGAAGACGGAAATCAGGCTGACGAGACGGGCCAAGGGCGGACACGATACTCACTTTCAATGCGGTCTTGTGGAAGACTCAAATCGTCAGGCCTTTGGAAAGTGCTCCGCCAGGAGTTCGCCGGCCTTTTGCACGCCGTGGATGATGCCCGGCGTGAACTCGGATTTCCGGAAAAAACCGGTCATGGCATCCGCCAGCTTCCGCCAGAATTCATCCCCGCATTTGGCATGAACGGCTTCATCACCGATGACGGCGAATTTATGCGCGCGCGGGGCCACAAATATCAGCACCCCGTTCCGATTCGGGGATTTGTTCATGCCCAGGCGCATGAATTCTGCCTGCGCCGCGGCGACCGGATCATCAACGTGTTTGCGGCTGATGCTGACGCGGATTTGGCCGGAAGTCTTTTGTTCGGCATCACGGATTGCCGCGACAATGCTGTCGTGCTGCAGATGCTTGGAGAAGGTTCGCGGATGCATACGTTACCAGCTCCCTCCCGCGCCGCCGCCGCCAAAGCTGCCACCGCCACCGGAAAAGCCACCACCACCGCCCGAAAAGCCTCCACCGCCTCCACCATTAAAAAGCCCGCTGGCGATCCAGCCGCCAAGAAACGCCTGCGTCCTTCCGCGACCGGAGTATTGGGTGCTTGTCCTGTTTTGAACAATGGAGCGGACAAATATAATTAGAAACAAGATGCAGAAAACCAGAACAAGCAAACCACCCGATCCGTCATGAGAAACATGGTCCGCCACGGTGCGTCCAGTTCCCTTGTATTCACCCTTGGTGGCAGCGAGAATCGATTGCACACCTGCCGTCAAGCCGCCGTCAAAATCTCCGGCCTTGAAACGCGGGGTAATCTGTTCGTCAATGATCCGCTTGCAAAGCGCGTCAGGCAGGACGCCCTCCAGGCCATAGCCGACCTGCAAAAACATCTTGTGGTCCTGTACGAACACAAACAACACCGCGCCGTTGTTTTTTCCCTTTTGCCCGGCCTGCCACGACCGCGCCACGCGCACGGTGTAATCCTCGATGGAGGAATCCGACTGCATCTTCGGGAACACGGCCACCAAAATTTGCTCGGAGGTTTGGCGTTCGAAATCTTCCAGGGTCCGGTTCAACTGCGTCGCCGTGCCGGATGAAACGACGGCGGCGTAATCGTTGAAATAGGCCGGCGGCGGTGGCGGGATGACCTCATCCGCGAACAGGCGGAATCCAATCACCAAAACCAGCATGGCAAAGAGCCGGCGCACAACTCAGGGGTTGGTTGCCGCCGGTTTGTTGAAATCGAACTGGACCTTGGGCGGCGTCTCGGCGCCGGCGGTGGCGGAAAAATAAGGCTTCGCGCTGAACCCGCAGAAACCGGCATAAAAGACCGCCGGAAACGATTTGATGGCCGTGTTGTAATTCTGAACCGCCGTGTTGAAATCCCGGCGCTCGACGCTGATGCGATTTTCCGTGCCTTCGAGCTGCGCCTGCAAATCGCGGAAGTTCTCCGTCGCCTTCAAATCCGGATACCGTTCCACCACCACGAGCAGGCGGGACAGGGCCGACGAGAGCTGGCCTTGGGCCGATTCGAACGCCGCCAGTTTCGCGGGATCGCTCGGGGCGGTGTTGGGGTCAACCTTCACCTGCCCCACCGAAGCCCGCGCCTCGGTGATTTCCGTCAGGGTGGATTTTTCGAAATTGGCCGCGCCGGAAACGGTCGCGACCAGGTTCGGGACAAGGTCGGCCCGCCGTTGATAGACGTTTTGCACCTGCGCCCACTGGCTGTCCACCGCCTGCGACAGTTTGACGAGACGATTGTAACCCGCTCCGGCCGCCAGGACAAAAATCAAGGCCAGGAGCCCGAGCACCACCAGCACAAACAGAAGGATCGCGAATTTTTTCATAATGACCCTTGCAGTCTAACTTTCCGGCACCGGGCAACAATTACAAAATTCGTCTTTGTCAGTAATCGGGTTCGGCTTTTGCGGACCCTGGTGGAACACGCGGCCAATGGCAGACGCACCAGCGCAAAAAGGAAATGCGGGATTTTCATAAAATGGTGCCGGGTATTTTCATTGATGACCGCCTCGACGCGGTGAAACGGACGGCGGGGCGGGTCAAAGGCGTCATCCACCGGGTTAAACATTTTGTTTGCACAACCTGCCGCCATTCTTTAGTGTCGCGACAATGCCGGGCGGGAGCCGGCAAAATTAAGGAACCGAAAACCATTTCTATGACAAGGAAACCTCTTACTTCTGCCGAATTGGACGGCCTGATTACCGGCTTGAAAAAACTGTCCCGCAATCTCTGGTGGAGCTGGGACCAGGAGGCGCAGGACTTTTTCCAGGAACTCACGCCGCGCGGCTGGCAGAACCTGTTTCACAACGCCGTCGCCGTCCTCCACGAGGTCTCGGATTATGAACTGCGCGTGCGGCTGCAGGACGCCAACCTGGGCGAACGCGCCCGCAACGTGCTCCGCAATTTCGAAGCCTACCTCGGCGACCAGAACACCTGGGGACACAAAAACGCCCCGCAGCTGCACCAGAAGCCCGTCGCGTATTTTTCCGCGGAGTTCGGCTTCCACGAATCGCTGCCGATTTCCGCCGGCGGCCTGGGCATCCTGGCCGGCGATCATGCCAAGTCCGCGAGCGACCTCGGGCTCGGCTTTGTCGGCATCAGTCTTTTTTATCGCGAGGGGTATTTCCAGCAGGCCATCGACACGAACAACTGGCAGACCGAGTTTTACAATCTAATTGATCCGAACAACGTGCCGCTGGAACCGGTGCTGGACGCCAACGGTCAACCGCTCGTGTTCGAGGTGGAAATCGACATGAACCGCGTCTTCTTCAAGGCGTGGCGCGTGAATGTCGGCCGGGTGCCGGTTTATCTCCTGGACGCCAATCATCCGGACAACGCCCAGCATTTCCGCGATCTGACCACGCGGGTTTATGGCGGCGACAGCACGATGCGCGTGATGCAGGAAATTTTGCTCGGCATCGGCGGCGTGCGCCTGCTCCGCAAGCTGGGCGTGCAGCCGTCCGTCTTCCACATGAACGAGGGCCACGCGGCGTTTCTCACCCTGGAATTGATCCGCGAAAAAATGGCCGCCGGCCAAAAGCTGGCGGAGGCGCTGGCCGCGACCAGGGCCGAATGTATTTTCACCACCCACACCCCGGTCGAGGCCGGGCACGACCGCTTCAGCCAGGGCCTGATGGATTACGCCCTGCAACTTTATCGGCAGAAACTGAACATCCCCTTCCCCGAATTGCTGGGGTTGGGCCGCGTGAAGCCCAACGATCTGCAGGAACCCTTCTGCATGACGGTGCTTGCGCTGAAAATTTCCCGCGCCGCCAACGCGGTCAGTGAATTGCACGGCCAGGTCAGCCGCCACATGTGGCAAATTCTCTATCCCAACACCCCGGAGGAACAGGTCCCCATTGGACACATCACCAACGGCATCCACCTGCTCGGCTGGATGAAGGGCTCCGTCCGGCATTTCTGGCGGAAGAAACTCACGGAGAGCGACGACAGCACGGCCGCCAGCTGCCGCGAAAAATTTGGCGGCGACTGGGCCTCCGCGATCAATCATGCCGAGTTTTGGGAGAAGATGACCGATCCGGCTTTCGTTTCCGACGAGGAGCTTTGGGCGTTGCGTTACCAGCTCCGGCGTGAACTCATTGAGTTCGCCCGCCGCCGCCTCCTGCTCCAGAACAGCCGCGTGTCGCAGGGCGATTTCATCCGGTTTGATCACCTGCTCAACCCCGACGCCTTGACCATCGGTTTTGCCCGCCGGTTTGCCACCTACAAGCGCGCGCCGCTGATTTTCCAGCAGTTCGACAACATTGTGAAACTCGCCCACGATCAAAAACGGCCGGTGCAGTTTATTTTTGCCGGCAAGGCGCATCCGCGCGACGACGAGGGCAAACGGTTCATTCAGCAGATCATCCACCTTAGCAAACACAGCGAACTCGTGGGTAACGTGGTGTTCATCGAAAACTATGACATTCATGTCGCCCGGCAGATGGTTTCCGGCTGCGACATCTGGCTGAACAATCCGCGCCGTCCACTCGAGGCCTCCGGCACCAGCGGCATGAAAGCCAGTTGCAACGGCTGCATGAACTTCAGCATCCTGGACGGCTGGTGGCGCGAAGGCTACGAAGGCACCAACGGCTTTGGCATTGGCGATGACACGCACCCAAACAACATCGAGGAACAGGACCGCGTGGACAGCGCCAACCTTTACAAAACCCTCACCGAACAGGTCGTTCCGATGTTCTTTGAACGCGACGAAACGGGCATCCCGCGCAAATGGATCCAACGCATCCGCCGCGCGATGGTCACTCTGGTGCCCCAGTTCACCACCGACCGCATGGTGAAGGAATACACCCGGAAATATTATCTGACGAAGTAAGATTTGTGGCCGTGCTGCGATACTCACGCAGCTAATTTAAGGAAGTGGGCGACTCTGAATTTGTCGTGTAGCGCGACTTTAAAGTCGCGACTGGCGCGGCCTGAATGCTGTGGCTAAATCAACAATCGGACCACCGGCCCTGCATTTTTCCAACAACCTCGTGTAGCTCCCGGATTCCACCGCCAAATCCCATGCCCCGGGTAAACGGATTTCCCCTAATTTCCAGTTGAAGATTTAATAAAAGGTCTTAATTTTTACAGGTAAGGAAAGCGATGAACATGAAACGGAACATCCAGTTGCTTTTGGCCGTCGGCAGCGTTGCGGGCGCCAGTGCCGCCCGCGCTGATCATCTGACCAGCATCGCCGGTCTGGTCAACCTGACCAATTATCAGGCGGCTTTGCTGGTGATAACGGATTCCCCGCCCGAAGCCGCGTTTTCTTCGAGCACCCACAAATGGGTGGCGGAAGGCCAGATTTTTAATGATCTGCAGATGGATAAAAACCCCAGCCGGGTTGAGATTTCCCAGATTGATTTTGCCCACGGGGTCGTGCGGGCGAAGGAAAATGGGGTGAACCTGCTTTATGTTCCGCAGCATACCAACTCGGCATGGACCGACCGGCCGGTTGGTTTTCACCTGGACAACGCAAGTCTTGACGATGTCCTGGATTTTTACGCCCTGGCCACCGGCCGAACCATGCTGATGCATCCGGCGGTGGACCGCTCGTCCCTGACCATTGCCACGGATGCGCATGGCAAACTGGAAGCCGCCGGCAGCATTGAAAAAAATCTGCAGCAAAGAGGCGTCACAATGATTGCGGATGGAGACAAGTTCGAGTGGGTCGTTCCGGCCAGCCTTGCGGCCGTCCTCCAGCCCATAGCCGCTCCGGCCAGCCCCGCCGCCACCGAAACATCCTCCACCAATTCGGTGGATGCCCTGCCGGAGAGCAGCATCAATTTTATCAACGTACCTTTGCCACAGATGCTGGATGTTTATCAGGCGTTGACTGCGCGCAAATGGGTTCAAGACAAACCCCTGCCCACAATCGTCCCATTTAACTTCCGGAATCAAACTCCGTTGACCAAGGCGGAGACCCTGCACGTCTTCACGGTCTTGCTGGGCTGGCGTGGGCTTGAAATCGTCAACGTGGACGACAAGACCTTCAAGCTCGTTCCCGTCGGCGCGGGGCAATAACCGTCCGGTCATCAATGGTTCCATTTTCCGTTCTTGAATTCCAGGAGACCGCCCGTAATCTTTTCAGATTCAAATTATGAATTACAAAATCTCCCAACGTGCCGCTTCATTGTCACCGTCGCTCACCCTGGCCATTGACGCCAAGGCCAAGGCCATGAAGGCAGCAGGCGAGGATGTCGTCGGGTTCGGCGCCGGCGAACCGGATTTTGACACGCCGCAACACATCAAGGATGCCTGCGCCAAGGCGCTGGCCGCCGGGTTCACCAAATACACGCCGTCGAGCGGCATCCCGGAATTGCGCCAGGCCATCGCCGACAAGTTCAAGCGCGACAACGGGCTCACGTACAAACCGTCGCAAATCATCGTCTCATGCGGCGGCAAGCATTCCTGCTACAACGTCATTCTCGCCACCTGCCAGGACGGCGACGAGGTGCTCATCCCCGCGCCGTATTGGCTGAGCTATCCGGAGATGGTGAAACTCGCCAGCGCGAAGCCGGTGATCCTGCAAACCACCGACAAGACGGAATTCAAGATCACACCGGAGCAACTGCGCGCCGCCATCACGCCCAACACACGGTTGCTAATCCTGAATTCGCCGAGCAATCCGACCGGCAGCGTTTACACGCCGGACGAAGTCAAGGCGCTTGGCGACGTTTGCATCGAAAAGGGCGTGCTTATCATGAGCGACGAAATTTACGAACACCTGCTTTACGACGGGGCGAAAGTCAAAAGCGTCGCCAGTTTTTCACCGGCGCATTTCGACCACACCATCATCGTTCATGGCCTGGCCAAGGCGTGGAGCATGACCGGCTGGCGGCTGGGTTTCCTGGCCGCACCGGAGCCGATTGCCAAGGCGATCGACGCCGTGCAAAGTCATAGCACCAGCAATCCAACCTCGTTCGCCCAAAAAGGGGGCGTGGAGGCGCTCAACGGCCCGCAGGATCATTTACCGAAATGGCTAGCGGAATTTGACAAACGCCGCCGCTTCGCGCATCAAAAGCTGAACAGCATTCCCGGCATCTCCTGCGTGAATGCCAAGGGCGCGTTTTACCTGTTCCCGAATATTTCCGGGACCGGCCTCAAGTCCGCCGACTTCTGCGCCAGGTTGCTCGAAGCGGAGAAGGTTGCCGCCGTCCCGGGCATCGCCTTCGGCGCGGACGATTACATCCGCCTCAGCTACGCCACCGGCATGGCCAACATCGAAAAAGGCCTCGACCGCATTGAGAAATTCTGCAAGACCCTGGCAAAATAAGCAGAGGCTTGGTTATGTGGTGGTTCCATAAGTCATTCCAAAAAAAGTTCGACAGCATCAAAGGCGGGTGGAGAACCTCCCATGTGCAACAAGTGCTGGGTGAGCCGAAGGAAGTAGAGGACACGATTGTCCCCTTGGGTTCAAGTTGGGGCAGCCAGCCGGCGCTGACGTTCAAGATAAAGCCCGGAGAGCCGGTGAAGCAGTGGATGTTTGAGGAAAGCGGCCAGTTTTACTACCTCTGGTTCGCCAAGGTGGGCCGCACCAACGATGATCTCTGGCGGGTGACAGTGACGAAACAAACCTCCCATAAGTTGTAATTGCGGCCGGCCGACGCGACCGGTTCGTGAATTGCGATTTCAAAAGGCTCAAGCAACTTCCAACCAGCGTTGCAAAGGTGCACGACGTTGATATTCTCAATCGCATGCAATCTTATATCAGAAGATTATGCTCCGTCCTCCTGCTGGCATTCATGGTTCTTGATACTTCCTGTTCCAGGCATCACAAACTGACGGACACCGAAAAAGCCGAACTACTGTGCAACGCGGGCATCAACAAATGCCAGTCCGGCCAATATCCGGATGCCATGTCCGACTTTAATCAGGCTTTGCAACTCAATTCCACCAACGCACAGGCTTATATTTACCGGGGCGAAACCCGGATCCATTTCAATGATTATGCGGGGGCGATTACCGACGACACCCGGGCCATTGAGTTGAATCCGCAAAATTATTACCCCTACTACACCCGCGCCAGTGCGAAATTTCAACTGGGCGATTATGCGGGAGTGATTGTGGATGCAACCCGGGTCGCCGAATTGAACCCGCAATACACCTACGCCTATTTCATCCGCGGCAACGCCAGATTCCAGCTGGGAGACTCCACCGGAGCCGTCGCCGATGAAACCCGGGCCGCTGATCTGGATCACAATAACGCCCAGGTTTATGTCAGCCGCGGCAATGCCGAAATGGCGATCAAAGATTACTCGAGCGCCATCTTCGATTACAACAAGGCCATCGAACTGAATCCAAATTATGCCGTCGGCTATTACGGGCGGGGCAATGCCGAGGCCTCCCGAATTGATTATGCCAGCGCGGTCGCCGATTTCGACCGCGCCATTGAATTCAATCCCCAATTCACGCTGGCCTACAATGTCCGCGGCAACGTCAAATATAATTTGAAGCGTTACGAAGATGCCATCAAGGACTTCAACCAGGCCATCGCGTTGAATCCAAATTTTGCCACCGCCTATTTCAACCGGGGGTTCTCCCGGTTCGCGCTCAAGGATTTTGCCGGAACGATTGCGGATGACTCCCGGGCCGTTGATCTTAATCCCCAATATGCCGACGCCTACAGCATGCGTGGGAACGCCAGATTTTACCTGAAGGATTACAACGGGGCCGTCGCCGACTGCACCAAGGCCATTGCTTTGAATCCCAATGACGCCATGGCCCGCCTCAGCCGGGGCGCCGCCCGGTATTTTCTCAAGGACTACAACAACGTCATCGCGGATTGTTCCCGGGCCCTCGAGCTTAATTTTCAGGATGCCCGGGTTTACGACCTCCGCGGCTCGGCCCGGGCACGGCTAAAATACCACCTGGACGCGCTCGCCGATTTCAACAAGGCGATTGAATTGGATCCCCGCCGTGATTCCTATTTCGTAAACCGGAGTTCGCTCATGCTGGCCATCAAAGATTTTGACGGGGCCATGGCCGATTGCAACCAGGCCATCGAACTGAACCCGAACAATGCCTTCGCTTACGACGTTCGCGGCAGCGCCAAACGCGCCCTGAAGGATTTTGACGGAGCCACCGCCGACTTCAATCAGGCCCTCACAATCGATCCCAAGAATGCCGGGGCATTCGGTTTGCTCGGTCTCATCAAGGATTGTCTAAAGGATTATGAGGGCGCCACGGCCGACGGCATCCGGGCCATCGAACTGGATCCGCAAAGCGCCCAGGCGTATGAATGCCTGGGACAGATTCAATGCGACCAGATGCAATTCCCGGCGGCGCTGGCAAGTTTTCAAAAATCATTGCAACTGGATCCTTTGCTCGATTATCCCCGTTACCGCATCTGGCTGATTCGCGCACGGGTCGGTGAACCCGCCGGCGCTACCCAGGAACTTGTCGAATACTTGAATTCACTGCACGGCGCTCCGGCGGAGAATTGGACCGCCAAAATCGGCCAGTTTCTCACCGGCACCATTAGCGAAGTCGATTTCATTAACGTCGCGAAAACCTCCAGCCGAAACCCCAAACAGCAAACCGGACAGCTTTGCCAGGCATGTTATTACGCCGGCATGAAAAGCCTGATCGCCGGAAACAACGACGAGGCGGCCGCGCTCTTCAAAAAATGCCTCGGCACCGGCGAAAAGGGCTACACGGAATATGCCAGCGCCACGGTGGAATTGAATGCCCTCAAGAAATAACGCGTTCCCCGGCAGGCAATCATTACTCCAGAAAATCACGCTGCAGCCTTTGCATCAACTCTCCATAAGCGGCCATCAATCTGCCGGGCAATCCGGTTGCTGTTTCATCGCCGGACAAGTCAATGGGCGCACTCATGGCCCGCTCATAACGTTGGCTGAGCGCCACCCGTTCGTCGTCCGAACCAAAAGCGCGCAGCAGTCTGCAAACTTTTTCAACCTGGCGTTTGGCCTGGCCGATAAACTTCAAAGCCACGCTGGCATCGAGATCGCCGGATTGAACCCGTTTCAACAAACCACACTCAAACGTCCGGCACCGACCCGGGCGCTGGTCGTAGATCCGGCATAATGTCCCATCAAAACAGGCGCAGGGTTGGGCGAAGGCCAGCCGTCGGCCTTTCTTTCCAGGCATCAATCCCAATTTTGCCAGTTGCCGGGGATCGTCCCCCTTTCGCAATTCCACGTCCGCAAACAGGACCCCATTGCAACACAGGCCGCAATTCGGACAAAGCCGCAAAACACAATCGGTTGGCCCGTTCACATTCATCGCCACAGGTGTTTTGGATATTTTCGCTGCAATTCGGATTTGATGCGCGGATAGTGCTCGCGCCAGAAACTGCCAAGGTCCTGCGTAATTTGGATGGGTTTCATGCCCGGCGTCAAAATATGAACCAGCACCGGCACGCGTCCCATTGCAATTTTTGGAGTCTGGTTCACATCATACAGTTCCTGGATGCGCAACGAAATGTGCGGCGAACCGGTTGCTTCGTAGGCAACCTTCGGCGTGCGGCCGTTCGGCAGTGTCAGCCGTTCCGGCGCATGTTTGTCCAGCAATCCCCGCTGTGCCTCGGATAACCAGGACATTACCACCGGCTTCACCTCACGTTCTTTAATGTCCTTGTAGCTCACCGCGCCATGACACAGCTGTTCAATGAGATGTTTGCGATCGTCATCGGTGATGGGCGGAAGCTGCAGCTCCGGACAATGCTGGCACAACAGGCGCAAACGCAAAAGCCATTGTTCGACACCGTGGTCCCAATTCGGCAGTGCCAGCCGTTCGGCGAGAACTTCATCCGCCAGCAGCCGCGCAGCCGCCTCGGCGGGCGGCGGGTCAATGCGCCGGGCCGACAACGCCAATCCCCGGAAACGCACCAGTTCAGCCGCCTGAACGCGCCGCGCTTGCGCATCAAATTCGACGTGCAAATCGGATTTCAAATCTTCCGGAAAGAGTTCACGCAACCATTCGGTTTCAATGGCGGTGGCCAGGGAGAAAATGGTGTTCACCTCCCGGCCCTCGATTTCACGGACCTCGGCGACGACCAACAGCGAACTGTGCTGCACCACGCTTTCCCGGGCCAGCACCCCGCGCCGGTTGTGGACCAGCTCGCAGCGCAGCGTTCCCTGGTCCAGCCGCCGCGCCACCCGGTCGGAAAATCCGATGAGAATGCATTTCTGCAGGGCTTCGTCCTTTACCTCGCGCGGTGCCGCATCCAGTTTTTCGTCCCTCGCGATGCGGAGAAATTGCTCAAACAAGGGTCCGACCTGCCGGGCGGTGACAGCGTGAATGCCCAGTTTCCGGCAGGCGTCGAGTCGAAACTGGTTCTTGGCTGCGTAACTCCAGGCCCGCATCAAAATCCAGAAATCCGACGAGGCCTTCTCGCCAAATAAATCTTCCCGCAATGAGGCAGTTTCACGCCCCACATTGCGCAGCAACAAGTCGCGTCCCTGCGTGAGCGCGGCAACCAGACAGGCCTGATGAACGCAGCCGTAGTCCTGCGCCGCCAGCAACATGCGCGAGTAACGCGGGTGCAATGGAAACGCGAGCATCTTGCGGCCGATGCCGGTGATTGTCCCTCCATGGTCGATCGCGCCGAGGTCGGTCAACAATTGTTCCGCGTGGGTAATCGAAATCTCATCCGGTTTCTCCAGCCAGCGGAATTTCCGCAAGTCGTCCACCCCGGCGCCCTTGAGCGTCAGCACCACTTCCGCCAGGTCGAGACGTTTGATTTCAGGGAGTTCCTGAGGCGGACGTTCGTCGTGCTCCGGTCGCGACCAGAGCCGGACACATCGGCCCGGCGCCGTCCGCCCCGCACGCCCGGTCCGTTGATCGGCACTCGCCTGGCTGATTTTTTCCACCAGCAAGGTGTTAAGGCCGCGGTTGGCATCGTAACGCGGGATGCGGGCAAGCCCGCTGTCAATCACCAGCCGTACGCCGTCGATGGTGATGGACGTCTCCGCCACGTTCGTCGCCACCACCACCTTGGGCCGGTCGTAGCGCGCCACTGCAGCGTCCTGATCGCGCGGCGCCAATTCGCCATGCAATGGCAGCAAAAGGTATCCCTTCGATTCCGCCGTGCGCCGGATGGCTTCGATGGTCTGGCTGATTTCAAATCCGCCTGGCATGAACACCAGCACATCGCCACCATTTCCGGATTGGACATGCTCCGCAAAGGCGTCAGCCGCCAGCTCCCAAACCGGCGGCGGATTCGGCCCCAACCGTCGTGGCAGATATCCGACGTCCACCGGATAGGTGCGGCCTTGCGAGGAGAGAACCGCACACGGTCGGAGGTAATCCTCCAATGCACCGGCGTCAAGCGTGGCGGACATGACGGCGATGAGCAGGTCTGGCCGGTGTTTTTCCTGGATATCCAGCGCGCGGGCCAGCGTGATGTCTCCGTAAAGATGGCGCTCGTGAAATTCGTCGAAGATGACCGCTTGGATGCCGCGCAACGACGGATCATGAATCAGTTGCCGCAGCAAAATGCCTTCGGTCTCAAACTTGATTCGCGTGGCGTCACTCACGCAGTTTTCGAACCGGACCTGGTAACCCACTTCGCGGCCCAGCTCCACGCCGAGTTCGTGCGCGACGCGTGACGCGAGCAGCCGGGCGGCGAGCCGGCGCGGCTGGAGGATCACAACCTGTCCGTTGCCCAGCAGACCGTGCCGGAGGAGCATCTGCGGCACCTGGGTGGATTTGCCGGAACCGGTCGGCGCCTGGAGCACAATCCGTTTCGTCGACTTGAGCGCAGCGATGATGTCGTGCTCGATTTCGTAAATGGGCAAACGGTCAGCCATGCGGAGTTGTCATCTTCAGACCAGCACCCAGCCGGGAGTGATATCCTGGTCCAGCGACGTCGGCTCGACGCCGGCCAGAAGTTTTCTTTCAGCCAGGATGCCGATCATCGCCGCGTTGTCGGTGCAGAGTGATTTTTCCGCCAGCCGCAGCTCAAAACCTTCGCGTTCGCATGACCGCGCCAGTTCGCGGCGCAAAGTGCGATTGCAAGTAACTCCGCCAGAAGCCGTCACACACCGAACACCTTCACGTTTCGCCGCGCGGATGGTCTTCACCACCAGCACTTCGACAATCGCCGCCTGCACGCTGGCGCACAAATTTCGCAATTGTTGCGGATCATCCGCCAACGCGGGATGATCGCGTAAAAAATAGCGCACGGAGGTTTTGAGGCCGCTGAAACTGAAGTCGTCGCCCGGACCTTTGAGCAATGGCCGCGGGAAATCGAACGCCCGGGCATTCCCCTGCTCCGCCAGCCGGTCAATCTCCGGGCCGGCCGGATACGCCAAGCCCATCAGCTTGCCGGTTTTGTCGAAACATTCACCCGCCGCATCGTCCACCGTTGAACCCAGCACGCGATGTTTTAACTCCGATTCCACCAGAACGAGCATCGTGTGTCCGCCGCTGACGATGAGTGAAAGGTTCGGTTGGAACCCCGTGAAATCAGCAACCAGCGGCTGGCCTTGGATCCACGGCGAATACAAATGCGCCTCGTGATGGTTGATGCCAACGAAGGGGTTTCGCCGGGCAAACGCGATGGCCTGCGCGGCCTTAAATCCGACGAGCAAGGCCATCGGCAGACCCGGTCCTTGCGTGGCGGCAACGGCATCAAGTTGTCCGATTTCCACGCTGGCATCGGTCAGTGCGGTCTGCACCACGGGCATCAGATTGCGCAGATGTTCACGGGCGGCCAGTTCCGGCACCACACCGCCATACTCGGCATGCAGCTCAATTTGGGAGGAAACGGCGCTGGACAAAATCCGGCCATCGCGCACGACCGCCGCGCTGGTTTCGTCGCAGGAAGTTTCAAGGGCCAGCAGGGTCATGTCTATCGTAGCGGCGCGTCAGCCGGCCGCCGCATTTTTTTAAAATTGAAAATTGAACGGACCGGCTTTCTGCCGATAGCCGCCACGCCCGTTTTCCAGAGATCTCATTTTATTTCGCCGCCATCTTTTCCGCCCCGCCGGCGCGTTCGCTGTAAAGCATGATGCCCGCGAGCAAATCCCGGGCGCGTTCCAACTGAATGTCATGGACGTTCTCAATGCTGACACGATTGGTCTCGTTGAGGGATTCCAGTCCGCCCGGCGCGCGTTTGAGCAGCAACGCCGCCTCCTGTTCCTCGGACATGGGCACTTCGATGTCCGGCGTGATGCCGTGTTGATGAATGACCTTGTGGCTGGGGGTATAATATTTGGCGGTCGTCAATTTCAACGCCGAGCCGTCATCCAGCGGAAAAATGCTTTGCACCGAGCCTTTCCCGAAGGTTTTTTCACCCAGGATGATGGCCCGATGCAAATCCTGCAGACAACCGGTGACAATTTCGGCCGCGCTCGCGCTCCCGAGATTGACGAGCACAACCACCGGCATCCCGTTCAGTTCATCGCCGTGGCCGCTGGCGCGACGGACGGAATTCTGGCCGGGGTCGCGCCCTTCGGTGGTGACGACCAGCTGGCCGCGCGGCAGAAATTTGCCGCAAACTTCAACCGCTTCGTCCAACAGACCGCCGGGGTTCCAGCGCAGGTCAATGATTAAGGCCTTCATTCCATCAGCTTTCAACTTGTTCAAGGCGTCTTCCAGTTCTTCACCGGCCTTGTCGCCGAATTCCGTGATGCGAACGTAGCCGATTTTACCGGCGTCCAGGGGAAATTCTTTTTTGCCATTGATGTCCTTAACCATGGCCATCTTGATGACGGCGCGGGTGAGCGTGTAATCCTTCACCTGGCCCGACGATGGACGCTGAATGGTCACCGTCACCGCTGTGTCCGGTTCACCCCGGAGTTGTTTCACGACCTCCTGCAAGGACGACTTCTCGGCGCTTTTGCCGTCAATTTTGATGATCCGGTCACCGGACAAAATTCCGGCGCGAAATCCCGGCGTGTCCTCCATTGGCGCGATCACGGTCACAAAATTGTCCTTCATCGAAACCACAAGGCCGAGCCCGCCGAACTGGCCCTCGGTATCGTCCTGCAATTGCTGGTAATCGTCCACGTCCATGAATTCGCTGTGCGGGTCCAGCGATCCGACCATGCCCTTCAGCGAGGAATAAACCAGGTCGTGATAAGTCATGTTCTGGCCGTCCACATATTCCTTGCGGACTTTTTCCAGCACGTCGGCAAACAGCTCCAGGTTCGGATATACGGCATCCTGCTTGCCCGCCGCCCGCGCCGACCCGATATAAATGCGCGCGCCAATCGCCAGATTCAACACGAGAGTCACGATCACCAGGCCATAAATCAAACGTCGCTTCATAAACGGGAAATAGAATACCACACTGCCGCCCAGACACCAAGTTTTTGGAAAGGTCTTGCCCCGTGGAGCTCCAAAATCAAATGATTCCCTTCAGCAATGTTTCAATGAACGGCAAATCGCCCGGTACCGTGACTTTCGGATTGGGGGCCGGACTGGACACCAGCCGGACGGGCTGATTGATCAGTTCACACGCCGCCGTATCATCGGTAAAAACCAACTTGCGGCGGCGCACTTCGGTGAGCGCGCGCCGGATGACCTCCACCCGGAATGTCTGCGGCGTTTGCACGGCCCAGAGTTGCGACCGGTCCAGCGTGCGCTGGATGAACCGGCCGTCGGTGGTTTGTTTGATGGTGTCGGTTACCGGCTGCGCCGCCACGGCTGCGCCGTCTTCATCCGCCGCCAGTATCGTAGCCGCAATCAATTCTTCGGTCGTGCAAGGCCGGGCCGCATCTTGAATCGCAACGATCAGGGAGCCGGATGAAAGCGCCTCCAAACCCTTCCAAACCGAGTCTTGCCGTTGCGCCCCGCCAACCACGATGCGAAATGGTTTCTTAAAGTGGCATTTTCCCGCGAGTTTGGAGAAGGTCTTTTCCATTCCCGCGCGAACCACCAGAATGATTTCGCCGATGCAGCCGGCGTCCTCGAATCGCTGCCAGGTGTGGGCGACCACCGGGCGTCCGGCCACCTCCAGGAACAACTTGTCGATGCCCGCGCCCATGCGGGTGCCCTGGCCGGCGGCGACAAGAATGGCGGCGTTCATGCGGTAAAAGTTGCCGCTTGCCGGCGGCCAACGCAAGCACGGGCCTCGACGAAAGATTTACACCGGATCAGCCCAGCCGCCAGACAATGCGGGCCTTGTTCAAATCGTACTGCGACATTTCCATTTTCACGCGGTCGCCCACGGTCAGGCGGACAAATCGTTTGCGCATCTTGCCGGAGATGGTTGCCAGCACCTGGTGCTTGTTGTCAAGTTCGACGCGGAACATCGTCCCGGCCAGCACAGTCATGATGCGTCCCTCGATTTGTATATGCTCTTCCATCGTAAAAAGCGGACAAAATGGCTCGGGGCGACGCTCATTTTGGAACGTCGCCCCGGCCAAGGCCATATAAGCCGAGAATATTAATAACGATCACGGCGACCGCCGCCGCCACCGCCGCCACTGCCACCGCCGCCGAAGTCACGGCGCGGACCGCGGTCACCGCGGGGACGTTCCTCTTTCGGGCGGGCGACATTGACCGTCAACTGGCGGTCACCCAGCGTTGCGCCGTTCATGGCGGCAATCGCCTTTTGTGCTTCCTCGGGAGTGGACATGGTAACGAAGGCAAAGCCGCGTGAACGGCCGCTCATCCGATCCATCATGAGGTTGGCTTCGACGACCGTGCCGTGGGCGGCAAACGCCTCCTGGAGGTCATTCTCTGTAGTGTTGAAGGAAAGATTTCCGACAAACAGTTTCGTGCTCATTTAATGATTTGCTGTTCAAGACTAACCGTTTTTTCCAGACTGTTCCCGACCATCG
>Ga0265338_10005206_pt1 | contig 17061 bp, 18 predicted proteins | sample 42126metaG_FD_193579 | JGI IMG/M metagenome (GOLD analysis project Ga0265338, IMG submission 193579) | Rhizosphere microbial communities from Carex aquatilis grown in University of Washington, Seatle, WA, United States - 4-21-26 metaG | ecosystem: Host-associated > Plants > Roots > Rhizosphere... | reverse complement strand
GCGCGCTCGGCGCCGTCACCGAGATCCTCGCCGCGCTCGTCGAGCGTGCGCGGACGGGCCGCGGAGCGCGGCTCGTCGTCTCGATGACGCATGGAGCGCACCGCCTCGCCTCACGCGCGCCGGTGCTCACGAGCGGCTTCGCGTGCTACCGCATGTATGAGACCGCCGACGGCCGGCACCTCACCGTCGCCGCCCTCGAGCCGAAGTTCTTCCTACGTCTGTGCGAGCTGCTCGGCCGCCCCGAGCTCGCCTCGCGGCAGTACGACGCCGACCAGGAGGCGCTCGTCTCGGAGCTCGCCGCGTTTTTCCGCCACCGGACACAGGAAGAGTGGCTGCACGTGTTCGAGCGCGAGGACGCATGCGTCGGACCGGTGGCGACGCTCGCCGAGGCGGAAGCCGACCTCGGCATGCCCCGGCCCGGCCGCGCGGCTGCGCTCGGCGAGCACACCGCCGGCTGGCGCCGGGAGCTCGGCCTGTGATCGCAGCCGTCGCGGCGTCAGCCGCGATCCGCGCCGAGCCGCACGAGGCGCGAATGCTCGTCGAGAGCGGAAACGACGTCGTCGCGATCGCACCCGACGGGCACCGGCGGACGCTCGTCGCAGGAGCGGGGGACGCCGTGTACTCCCCGGACGGCACGCTCGTCGCATTCGCCCGCGACGGCGACCTGTGGCTCGCGAACGCCGACGGAAGCGGGCAGCGCCGCCTCGCGACGACGAAGCACGTCGTCGAGTGGGGCCCGGCGTGGAGCCCCGACGGGAAGACGATCGTCTACACGGCACGCGTCGGCGACGCCCGGCAGGTGCGGCTCTACCGCCTGCCGACCGGGCCGTCGGTGCGGCTCGGCGGCGCCGCCGGGGGCGAGGACTGGAGCCCGTCGGTTGCACGGAACGGCACGCTCGCGTTCGTCTCGACGCGGGACGGCTCGCCCGCCGTCTACGTCGCCGGCGCGAACGGCGGCGACGTGCGGCCGTTCGAGGCCGCGCCGCCGGCGACGCCGCCCGCCGACGTGCGCGACGTCGCCTGGTCGCCCGACGGCAAGCGCCTCGCGTACACCGTCGTGGCGGCGGACGGGACGAGCTCGATCGTCGTCGACGACGGGGCGACGCAGACGACGGTCACCGCCGTCCCCGGCTACGCCGGCCACCCGGTGTGGTCCGCGACCGGCTCCCGCATCGCGTATGACGGTGGTGACGGCAAGCTGCTCTCGGTCGCGTCCGACGGAACCGACGTCCGCGCACTCGGAGGCGGACGGCCGCTCGACTGGCGCGTCGTCCCCGTCGGACGGCCGCGGTTCCCGGACCTCTCGCAACGGCCGCCGAGCGGTCTCCTGCTCATGCGCAGCGCGCGCGGGCGCTGGCTGCTCGGCTTCACGTCGATGGTGGACAACCGCGGGCCGGGCATCCTCTGGATCGCCGGGCGGCGCTACGGCACTGCGAAGGTGATGGAGGTCGAGCAGCGACTGCAGCTCGCGGGCGGCGGCGTGGAGACGCTTCCGCGGAGCGGGCAACTGCACTACGACAACGACCCGCCGCACCACCATTGGCACTACATCGGCTTCGACCGGTACACGCTGCGGCGCGCGAGCGACCTCGCGGTCGTCGTGCGCGACCGCAAGAGCGGCTTCTGCCTCGCCGACCACTGGGGGACCGCGCCCGGCATGCGGCACGCACGGCCGCGCTTCCTCGGCGACTGCGAGCAGTACGAGCCGAAGGCGCGGTTCGTGGAGGAGGGCTCGTCCGTCGGCTACACCGACCGCTATCCGGGGTTCTTCCACGGCCAGGACCTCGACATCACGAAGGTGCGGGCCGGGCTCTACTGGCTCGTGCACGAGGCGAACGCGGACTTCCACCTGCGCGAGGCGCGGTACGACAACGACACCGCGTCGCTGCTCGTACGTATCCGCTGGAAGTCCGGCACGCCGACGGTCACGCCGCTGCGGTCGTGCCGGAAGGAGCGCTGCTAGGCCTCTACTAGGGCTTCTTCTCGCTCTCGTCGCCGGAGCCGGCGCCGAGGACGCCGCCGATCCTCCCGAGCGCCTGCTGGAACTCGGCCGGAATGATCCAGACCTTGTTCGACTCGCCCTGCGCGATGAGCGGCAGCGCCTGCAGGTACTGGTAGGCGAGGAGCTGCGGATCGGGGTTGCCCTCGTGGATCGCACCGAAGACGGTGGCGATCGCCTTCGCCTGGCCTTCCGCCTGGAGGATCGTCGCCTGCCGCTGGCCTTCCGCGCGGAGGACCGCGGCCGTCTTCTCACCCTCGGCGGTGAGGATCGCCGACTGTTTCTGCCCTTCGGCCTGGAGGATCGTCGCCCGCTTCTCGCGGTCGGCGCGCATCTGCTTCTCCATCGAGTCCTTGATCGACGCCGGCGGGTCGATCGCCTTCAGCTCGACGCGGTTCACGCGGATCCCCCACTTCCCGGTCGCCTCGTCGAGCACGCCGCGCAGCTGGCCGTTGATCTCGTCACGCGACGTGAGCGTGCTCTCGAGCGCCATGCCGCCGATGACGTTGCGCAGCGTCGTCACCGTGAGCTGCTCGATTGCCTGGATGTAGTTCGCGATCTCGTACGTCGCCGACTTCGGGTCGTTCACCTGGAAGTAGATGACCGTGTCGATGTTGACGACGAGGTTGTCCTCCGTGATCACCGGCTGCGGCGGGAACGAGACGACCTGCTCGCGCAGGTCGAGCAGCGGGCGAAGGCGGTCGATGAACGGCACGACGATCGCGAGACCGGGATTCAAGGTGCGGTGGTAGCGCCCGAGCCGCTCGACGATGCCGGCGCGCGCCTGCGGGACGATCCGCACGGTGCGCGCGAGCACGAAGAGCACGATCACGGCGACGACGGCGATGACGATCAGGGCGACCACGGTTCCTCCTATTGGTAGACGAGGGCGGTTGCGCCCTCGATCTTCATGACCTCGACCTGCACACCGGGCTCCATCACCTGATCCGGCATGTACGCGCGGGCAGACCACTCTTCGCCTCCGATGCGCACGCGCCCGCCGTTCTGGTCGACGCGCACGAGCACGACGGCACGTGCGCCCTCGAGTGCGGCGGCGCCGGTTCGCATCGCGGCCGGCATGTGGAGGTGTGCGCGCGCGATCGGTCGCAGCACCCCGACCGATGCGAACGAGCCGACGACGAAAACGACGAGCTGGATCCAGACGGCGGCTCCGATCGCCGCCGCGGCGGCCGAGGCCACCGCCGCCAGCGCAACCGGCCCGAGGAAGAAGAGGCCAGGCGTGAACACCTCGCCCACCGCGAGGAGCACGGCGGCGATGCACCACGCGAGCCAGCCAGCCATGTCCTAGAGCCTATGTAGACCCAAGGCGGCAGGCAATGCGTAGAGATCCTCGATCCGCGGCTCGAAACCGGTATGCCGGCCGAGGCGGTCGAGGAGGATTGCGGGCATGCCGATCGCCCGCGCGCCCTCGACGTCGTCCTCGACGGTGTCGCCGACCATCGTCGCCTCGTCCGGCGCGACGTCGAGCAGGTCGAGCACCGCGCGGAAGATCGACGCGTGCGGCTTCGTCTTGCCGTGGAAGAAGGAGCTGATCCCCGCGTCGATGTCGAGGGCGTGATGCTGTGCGAAAGCGTGCACGTCGCGCGCCGAGTTCGAGACGAGCCCGAGCTTCAGCCCGAAGCGGCGGAGCTCGTCGAGCACGGGGAGCGTGTCCTCGTACAGCTCGAAGTTCTCGTGCCGCTCCCAACCGCGCGTGATCTCGACGGCGCACGCATGCGCGGCCGGCTCGTCGCCGCCCATGCCGCGGACGATGCGCTCCGTGAACGCGAACCAGATCTCGTCGTCGTGCTCGAGCTCGGGGTGCAACTTGAGCTCGACGAGCGCGCCGTCGCGCGCTTCCTCGTAGCGCGACGGGTCGAGCGCGAGCCCATGGCGCGCGCCGGCGCGGACGTACCCGTCCGGACCGAGCTCGGGGCCCGGCCGGACCAGCGTGAAGTCGACGTCGAAGAGGACGGCGCGAAGAGTCACGCGGGGGCGATGTGCTCCGGCCGGCGGTACGCCTCCGGCTGCCGGTTCGCGAGCGAGGGAAGCTTCGCGCGGATGTCCCGCAGCCGCGTGCGGTCGACGTCGGCGGCGATGACCGTCTCCTCGTCGGGTGCCTGCGCGAGGACGATGCCCCACGGGTCGGCGATGAGCGAGCGGCCGTACGCGGGCTTGCCCGCGATCGTCTCGCCCACCTGGCCGGCGGCCGCGACGTAGCACTGGTTCTCGATCGCGCGCGCCCGCAGCAGCACGTGCCAGTGATCGCGGCCCGTCGGCGTCGTGAAGTGCGCGGGGACCGTGACGAGCTCGGCGCCGGCGAGCGCAAGGATGCGGTAGAGCTCCGGGAAGCGGACGTCGTAGCAGACGGTCAGCCCGATGCTCCAGTCCTCCGCCTGCGCGACGACGGGCTCCGTCCCCGGCTCCTCCGCCTCCGATTCGCGGTACACGTGGCCGCCGACCTCGACGTCGAAGAGGTGGATCTTCCGGTAGACGGCGGCGAGCGCGCCATCCGGATCGAACAGGCAGCAGGTGTTCGAGAGCTTCTCGCGGCCCTCGCGGCGCTCCGTGATCGAGCCGCCGACGAGCGTGATGCCGAGCGTCCGGGCCCACCCCGACATCGCCTGCACCGACTCGCCGCCCTCGAGCGGCTCGGCGCCGGCGCGGTAGTCGTCCGCGGAGCCGATGAGGTTCCACTTCTCGGGAAGCACGACGACGTCGGCGCCGGTGGAGGCGGCGCGCGCGGTCAGCGCTTCGGCCCGCTCGAGGTTCGCCGCCTTGTCCTGCCGGCTCGTCATCTGTACGCACGCGACACGGATCCGTTCGGGCATCGCGGGTTGAAGCTACCCTAAGGGCCGCAAATCGGGGTGTGGCGCAGCCTGGTAGCGCGCTCCGTTCGGGTCGGAGAGGTCCCCAGTTCGAATCTGGGCACCCCGATTACGGTGTGCGTGCCGCCGCAAGGACGGCACGCACATACCGCTTCACGGCGGCGGCGTCCGGCGTCCCGGCCGGAAGCTCGGCCGCGAACGCGGTCGTCCCCTTCAGCGTGTTGTTCTGCCAGGTCACCGCGCTGCCGGCGAGCTGCGGCATCGGGTGGTACGGCAGCCCCGAGACGCGTGCGAACGCCTTCTCGATCCGCCGGTCGCCGCCGGACGCCCAGACCATGTCGAGGTGCTGGTGGAACCAGATGGTCACATGCGGATGGAGGCGCACGATGAGTGCGCGGGCGATGCGCGACTCGCGCTCGGACAGCGGGCGCGGCCCGGACTCGTACACGCCGCCCATGCGGCGCCAGCGCACCGGGAAGTTGCGGTTGAGGTCGACGCCGTGCGCGTTCTTCCTCGTGTCGAGCGCGACGCCGTCCGGGTTCAGCTCGGGAACGATCCAGAGGTCGAGGTCGCGCGGGCGGAGCCGCTCGAGCGCCCGCGCGATGGAGATGCCGCCCGTCTCGTCGCCGTGGATCTCGCCGAAGACGACGACGCGCGTGCCGTGCGGGTTGCCGACCTCGACCGCCGTGATCGGGCGTCCCTGCCAGGAGTGGCCGAGCAGGACGACCGCGAGCGCGACAGCGCTAGCCGAAGCCATACAGACCCGCAAACCGCTCGGCGAGCAGCCGGACGAGCAGCCCGGCCGGCAGGCCGACGACGTTGAGGTAGTCACCCTCGACGCGCTCGACGAGCGCGGCGCCGCGCCCCTGGATCGCATATCCGCCCGCGCGTCCCTCCCACTCAAGCGACGCGACGTACGCGGCGAGGTCGCGCGGCGTCAGCGCACGGAACGTGACGCGTGTGGCCGCCGTCTCGACGACCTCCCACGCCGGCGTGAGCAGGCAGAGCCCGGACACGACCTCGTGCGTACGGCCGGAGAGCTCCTCGAGCATCCACTCCGCCTCGGCGGCGTTCTCGGGCTTCGCATAGATGCGTCCGTTCAGCGCGACGGTCGTGTCGACGCCGAGCACGGGCCGGTCGCCCGCGATCGCCGCCACCGAGCGGGCCTTGCCCTCCGCGTGTCTCGAGACGAGCTCGGTCGGGTCGGCGTCGGGTGGATCGTGCTCCTCGTAGTGCGGCGCCACCGCGTCGAACGGGATGCCGAGCTGGTGGAGGATCGCGCGCCGCTGCGGCGACGTCGACGCGAGGAGCAGCGGCGGCGTGGGCGGGATGCTCACCGCTTCCGCGCCACCCAGATCTCCTCGCACGGCCACTTCCGCGCCCAGTCCACCGTGACGTAGTCGTAGTAGACGGGGTCGACCGCGTCCGCGGGCGCCTGAAGCTCGTGCAGCGCCTCGATAGCGAACCCGTTTTCGCGCAGCAGCCGGATCCACTCGCCGTGCGGGAGGTGATACTCGGTGCTCGCCTCGCCCGGCCAGGTCGTGCGGTACATCCCGAACAACGGTCGCTGGAGCTGCTCCGTCAGCCTCCCCACCGGCGGGAACGTGAGCATCGCGACGTTCGAGTTCGTCATGAAGATCAGCCGGCCGCCGGGCCGGAGTAGGCGCGCAGCCTCGGGGATCCACCGGTACGGGTCGGCCCAGAGCGAAGCGCCGTACTCGCTCATCGCGAGGTCGAACGCGGCGTCGGCGAGCGGCACGAGCTCGCCCGGCGCCTCCACGAGTGGGAACACGATTCCGGTCTCGCGCTGCATGCGCCGCGCCGTGTCGAGCTGCGCCGGCGTCGGATCGACGCCGACCGGGCGCGCGCCTCGCTTGGCGAGCCAGGCGGACACGTACGCCGTCCCGCAGCCGAGCTCGACGACGTCGAGGTCCGCGACGTCACCGAGACAGCCGACCGTCGACTCCGGGATGCCGAAGACGCCCCAGACGATCTCCTCACGGGCCCACTGCCGCGCGGCCGCACCGTCGGTGTGCTCCGCGTTCGCCTTCGTCCAGGCGGCGACGTTGCCGCTTACGTCAGGCGAGCTCATCGGCCGAGAACCAGAGCGCGACTTCGCGCACCGCAGACTCGGGCGAGTCGGAGCCGTGCACGAGGTTGTCCGGCATCGACGACGCGAGGTCGCCGCGGATCGTCCCTGCATCGGCGTCGGCCGGGTTCGTCGCGCCGATCGTCTTGCGCATCGTCGCGATCGCCCCCTCGCCTTCGACGACGAGCGCCCATGTCGGGCCCGACGTTATGAAGTCGACGAGGTCGCCGAAGAACGGCTTCTCGCGGTGCTCGGCGTAATGCTGCTCGCCGAGCGCTCGGCTCGCGGTCAGGAGCTTGCCGGCGCGGACCTCGAAGCCACGCGCCTCGATGCGCCCGAGGATCTCGCCGGCGAGGCGCCGCCGCACGGCATCCGGCTTGATGAGGATCAACGTCCGCTCAGCGCTCACGGCGCCGCATGATACGGAGGCGCCGAGTGAATCGGCGCCTCCTTCAATGGTCGGCGCGCCAAGAGCGCGCCTTGAAGGTCGCGCTCGTCGAGTCGATCGGGGTCTCGCAGTACGGGCAGACCTGCCAGAGCGCCTCGAGCGGCGCGCGGCAGGTGACGCACGCCTGGCGCAGCTTCGTCGTGCAGATCGGGCAGACGAGGAAGCTCGAGTCGACCTCCGTCCGGCAGACGGGGCAATAGGAGGCCCGCCTCGACAGGCGCTCCTCCATCGCCTTGATCTCGAGCTCGCGCTCGCGCACGTCGTCGAGGTACTCCGGCGGGCGGAAGAGCATGTAGACGAGCGGGCCGATGTACGGCACGAGGCCGAGGAGCGTCGCGAGCACGACGAGCCACGGGTCGTCGATGCGCCGCCGCGCGTCCTTGAACGTCCAGAACGCGGACGCGAGCCAGAAGACGCCGGCGAGCAGGACGAGGAGGGTCTCGACCGACCGCGTCGTCACAGCAGCATCCTGCCGATGAGGTAGCCCGCGGCGAAGGCTCCGCCGACGATGAGCGCGAGCACGACGATCGCGAAGGCGAAGATGCCGAGCTTCTCGCCCGGGGTGTGGACTCTAACGGTGGCCATGGAGGTCCCCAAGAAGATAGAGGGAGCCCGTGACGAGCAGGGCCCCGTCGGGCCCGGCGAGCTCCAGCGCCCGCATCCGGGCCGCCGCCGGCAACTCCACGACTTCCACCCGCTCGAAGAAGGGACGGCCCAGGTCGGCGAGCTCCCCGGCGGGCAGCGCACGCCCGCTGTGCGACCGCGTCGCGACGAGCGTGTCCCCGAGGACGGACAGCGCCTCGAGCATCATCGCGGGCCGCTTGTCGCGGAGGATCGACGCAACGAGGACGTACTCCCGCTCCGGCAGGCGCGGCAGGAGGTAGCCGACGCCGGCGATGTTGTGCGCGCCGTCCCAGATCTCGAGGGGCCGCTCAGCGCGACGCTCGAGCCGTCCCGGAAGGGCGACGCCGCCGGCCGCCGCCGCGTCGACCGGACGGCCGAGAAACGCCTCTGCCGCCGCGATCGCGAGCGCGAGGTTGCTGCGCGCCGTCAGCTCCACGCGCGCGGCGCCGTTCCCGACCGCGATCTCCTCCCACTCCGGCTCGCCGAGCACGACGATCGCCCCGGGCCCGGCGACCGCGAGCTTCTCCTCGGCGATCGCCTCACGGGTGTCGCCGAGGATGTCCGTGTGGTCGAGCGCGACGCTCGTGAGAACGACGACGCGGGCGCCGAGGACGTTCGTCGCGTCGTGGCGCCCTCCGAGCCCGGCCTCGACGACGGCGACGTCGACCTTCTCGTCGGCGAAGGCCTGGAACGCGGCCGCCGTGAGGGCCTCGAACTGCGTCGCACCGACGTGCTCGGCCGCGCCGCGCACGGCCGCGACGGCGCCCTCGAAGTCCGCCTCCTCGCCGCGGATGCGGATGCGCTCGCTCCAACCACGCACGTGCGGCGACAGATACGCGCCGACGGTAAGCCCCGCGTCCCCGAGGAGCGCCTCGGTCAGCCTCGTCGTCGTCGACTTCCCGTTCGTGCCGACGACGTGGATCGCCGGATAGCGCCGCTGCGGGTCGCCGAGCTCGGCGAGCAGCGCGCGGATCCGGTCGAGCCCGAAGCCGTCGGCCGGCCACGGGCTCAGGGACTCAACCCAGCGCGTCGAGCTCGGCACGGTATTGCTCGAGCTTCTCCTGCTCCGTGGCGACCACGTCCGGCGCCGCGTTCGCCACGAACTTCTCGTTCGCGAGCATCCGCTCCGAGCGCTCGATCTCCTTGCGCACGCGCAGGCGCTCGGCCTCGACGTCGCCCTGGCCGTCCGCGGACGGCCGCGCGACCGCCTCGAAGATACGGAGCGCGTCGCCGCTCACGTTGATGCGCACGCCGCTGCGCCGGTAGATGCGCGCCGCCGTCTGCGCGCGCGCGAGCGCGTCGACGTCGGCGGCGTACCGGTCGTCCGCCTGCGGCCAGGGCGCGACGATGAGGCGCGAGTCGTGGAACTGCGACCAGACCTCCTCGGTGACGTGCGGCATCACCGGATGCAGCAGCGTCAGCAGCCGTTCGAGCGCGGCGAACGCGGTGGCCTTCGCGTCGGCGTCCTCGAGCCGCGGCTTGATCGCCTCGAGATACCAGTCGCAGAAGTCGTCGAACGTCAGGTGGTACAGCCGGTCGACCGCGTGCGCGAAGTCGAATCGCGCGAGATCGTCCTCGACCTCGGCGCGCGTCGCGTCGATGCGGGCGAGGATCCACCGCTCCTCGACCGACGACGGGCGCACGTCGACCTCGCCGGCACCGGCGAGCATCAGCAGCCGGCTCGCGTTCCAGAGCTTGTTCGCGAGCTTGCGGCCTTCCTCGATCGGGCCTTCCGAGAACCGCACGTCCTGCGTCGACGACATCTTCAGCAGGCCGTACCTCGTCGCATCGGCGCCGTAGCGCTCGATGAGGTCGAGCGGGTCGATGCCGGTCCCCAGCGACTTCGACATGCGCCTTCCGTCCGGCGCGAGGATCGTCGAGTGGATGATCACGTCGCTGAACGGGATGTCCCCGATGAGCTCGAGCCCCGCCATGATCATCCGCGCCTCCCAGAGGAAGATGATCTCGCGCGCGGTCGAGTTGACGTCGCCCGGGTAGTAGCGGCGCAGCTCCGGCGTGTCGTCGGGCCAGCCGAGCGTCGCGAACGGCCACAGCGCCGACGAGAACCACGTGTCGAGCACGTCCGGGTCGCGCACGAGCTCGCGCGAGCCGCACTCGGCGCACGCGTCCGGCTCCGTCTCGGCGCACGTCACGTGCCCGTCCGGGCAGTACCAGATCGGCAGCTGGTGGCCCCACCAGAGCTGGCGGGACACGTTCCACGGGCGGATCGCCTTCAGCCAGTCGAGCGCGACGCGGTTCTGCACCGGCGGGTGGAACGTCACACGGCCGGATTCGATCGCGTCGGCTGCGGCTTCTGCCATCGGCTTCATGTCCACCCACCACTGCAGCGAGACGAGCGGCTGGATGCGCGTGCCGCTGCGCTCGCAGTGCCCGACCGCGTGCCGGTAGCTCTCGCGCTTCTCGAGCAGCCCCTCCTGACGCAGCCAGTCGACGACGTAGTCGGAGGCCTCCTCCTCGGTCAGCCCCACGAGCAGGTCCGGGATGTCGCCGGTCATGCGGCCGTCGAGCCCGATGACGGACAGCTCGGGCAGGCCGTGGTCGCGGCCGATCTCGAAGTCGACGGGATCGTGCCCCGGCGTGATCTTCAGCGCGCCTGTCCCGAACTCGCGCTCGACGCGCTCGTCGGCGATGACGGGCACGCGCCGGCCGACGACGGGCACGATCACCTCGCGCCCGACGAGAGCCTTGTACCGCTCGTCGTCGGGATGGACGGCCACGGCGACGTCGGCGAGGATCGTCGCCGGGCGCACGGTCGCGATGGTCACGTGGCCGGTGCCGTCGGCGAGCGGGTAGCGCGCGTAGGTGAGCGCGTCGTCGACGTCGATGTGCTCCACCTCGAGATCCGAGATCGATGTGCGGCAGTCGTGACACCAGTTGACGATGCGGTTGTCGCGGTACAGCCAGCCGCGCTCGTACAGGTGCACGAAGAAGCGCATGACGGCGCGGATGTATGCGTCGTCCATCGTGAAGCGCTCGCGCTCGTAGTCGAGCGAGCAGCCGAGACGGCGGAACTGGTTCATGATCACGCCGCCGTACTCGTGCAGCCACTCCCACACACGCGCGACGAAGGCCTCGCGGCCGAGGTCGAGCCGCGACGTTCCCTCCCGGCGCAGCTCCCGCTCGACCACCGCCTGGGTCGCGATGCCGGCGTGGTCGAATCCGGGCTGCCACAGCGTGTTGAAGCCGCGCATGCGGTGCCAGCGGATGAGCGCGTCCTGGATCGAGCCGTTGAGGGCGTGCCCCATGTGGAGCGCGCCCGTGACGTTCGGCGGCGGGACCGCGATGACGTACGCATCGCCGGGCCGCTCAGGGTCGGCGTGGTACAGGCGCTCTTCCTCCCAGATGCGCTGCCAGCGCTCCTCGACGCCCGCGTGCTTGTACAGCGGCTCCATCATGCGGAGCCGATCGTAGTCATGCGAGGGCTGTGGTCAGGCAGCGACTATGCGTCGAGTATGCCAGAAGCGCCGTGCTAGCGGCGCGGCGCGCGCCCGGCGCGCCAGTCGCGCGGCTGCGCGCCGACCTGCTCGAGGATCGTCTCGAGGAGGTGGAACGAGGAGAGGACGTGCTCGCGCGCGAGCACGCGAGCGCCCGTCGCGCTGCCGGCGGCGATCGCCTGCTTGATGGCGCGGTGCTGCTCGGCGTTCTTCGCGTACAGCCCGTCGATGGAGTGGTCTCCGGGCGCCCAGACTGCGGGCCCGGAGAACGTCCGCCTCGCGCTCTTCGCCAGCTGCTCGACGAGGGGCAGAGCTGCGACGCGATAGATGACGTCGTGGAAGGCGTGGTTCGCCCGCACCCAGTCGCCCATGATCGTGCGGCGCTCGTCCCCCGGCTCTCGCGCGCGGAGCTCCTGGGAGATGGTGGCGAAGCGCTTCTCCGCGGCGTCGAGCTCTTCGAGGTTCTCCGGTCCGAACTTCGGTGTCGCCACCTCCGTCGCGAGCCCCTCCAGCTCGGCGCGGACCATGAACGCCTCGTGCAGGTCCTCCCGCGAGAGCGTGCGGACGCGCACGCCGCGGTTGGGGACGAACGAGACGAGGCCCAGCGCGGCGAGCCGGCGCAGCGCCTCGCGGATCGGGGTCCGCGACACGTTGAACTGCTCCGAGAGCTGCTCCTGCCGGAGAACCGTTCCCGGGGGGAGCTCTCCCGAGACGATCGCCTCCTCGATCACGAGGGCGATGTCGTCTGCCTTGGTGGTGTCGAGCGTCACTCCAGATGAGTGTACGCAGGCAGCGTGAGGAACTCGACCAGCTCGGGCGCGAGGGCGAGCTCGGCGAACAGCGCCTTCGCCTCGTCCCCGGCCTCCACGAGCTCGATCTCGTGCCGCACGAGCGCCTCGTCGAAGCGTCCCGCGTGTACCCACTGCCACACCTGCGAGCGGGAGATCTCCGCTGTGGCGGCGTCCTCCATGAGGTTGTCGATCGCGGCGGCGCCTACACCGTGGAGCCACGCGTCGAGATACCGCACGCCGACGGAGACGTTCGTCTTGAGCCCGGCGTCGGTGATCTCGCCCGGCGTGTCGGGGATCGAGAGCAGCGCCGCCGCGTCCGCGACGACGTCGTCGCGCTGCCGCTCGAGCTGGTTCGGCCGCCCGCCGAGGACGGCGTCGAAGACTTCGGTCGCGACCGGAACGAGGTCCGGATGCGCCACCCACGTGCCGTCGAAGCCGTCGCCGGACTCCCGCTCCTTGTCCTCACGCACCTTCGCGAGCGCGATCCGGTTCACTTCCGGGTCCTTGCGCGACGGGATGAACGCGGCCATGCCGCCGATCGCATGCGCACCGCGCTTGTGGCACGTCTTCACGAGCAGCTCCGTGTACGCGCGCATGAACGGCACCGTCATCGTCACCTGCACGCGGTCGGGCAGCACCCAGTCACGCGACCGGAACTTCTTGATTGCGCTGAACATGTAGTCCCACCGGCCGGCGTTCAGCGAGCAGCCGTATGCGCGCAGCGCGTGGAGGATCTCGTCCATCTCGAAGGCCGCGAGGATCGTCTCGATCAGGACCGTGCAGCGGACGGAGCCCGCCGGGATGCCCAGCTCCTCCTCCGCGAGCGCGAACGCACTCGCCCATAGGTCGGCCTCCTCGTAGCACTCGAGCTTCGGGAGGTAGTAGTACGGCCCGCTGCCGCGCTCGAGCAGCTCGCGCGCGTTGTGGAAGAACGTCAGCCCGAAGTCGAACAGCGAGGCGGACACGGGCGCCCCGTCGACCTCGAAGTGCCGCTCCGGGAGGTGCCAGCCGCGCGGACGGATCATGAGCGTCGCGATCTCGTCGTTCAGCCGGTAGCTCTTCTGCGGCGTGTCCAGCTCGATCTCACGGCGCACCGCGTCGCGCACGTTCGCCTGGCCCTGGACGATGTTCTCCCACGTCGGCGAGTTCGCGTCCTCGAAGTCGGCCATGAACACGCGCGCCCCGGAGTTGAGCGCGTTGATCATCATCTTGCGCTCGACGGGGCCGGTGATCTCGCAGCGCCGGTCGAGCAGGTCGCGGGGCGCGGCGGCGACGCGCCACTCGCTCTCGCGGACCGCCTTCGTCTCGGCCCGGAAGCCGGGGAGCGCGCCGGCGTCGAGCTCGAGCTGGCGCGCATGCCGGCGCTCGAGCAGCTCGACGCGCCGGGGGTTCAGCTCCCGGTGGAGCATCTCGACGAACGCCGCCGCCTCGCGGGTGAGGACGTCCTCGGCGGCGACCGCGGTCACGCAGCCGCTCCCTTCTCGAACTGCGCCTCCTCCGTCGAGCCCTTGAGCGCGAGCGTCGAGCTCTCGGGCGAGACCGCGTGCGCGACGAGGTCGAAGTAGCCGGCGCCGACCTCGCGCTGGTGGCGCGTCGCCGTGTAGCCGAACTCCTCCAGCTCGAACTCGTGCTGCTGGAGCTTCACGTACGAGCTCATCTGGTCGGCAGCGTATCCGCGGGCGAGCTCGAACATGCCGGCGTTGAGGGAGTGGAAGCCCGCGAGCGTGATGAACTGGAAGCGGTAGCCCATCTCGGCGAGCTGCTGCTGGAACGTCGCGATCTGCTGCTCGTCGAGGTGCTTGCTCCAGTTGAACGACGGCGAGCAGTTGTACGCGAGGAGCTTGCCTGGGAACTTCTCGTGGACCGCCTGGGCGAACTCGCGCGCCTCGCCGATGTCCGGGGTCGACGTCTCGCACCAGAGGACGTCCGCGTACGGCGCGTACGCGAGCGCGCGCGAGATCGCGGCGTCGATGCCGTCGCGGACGCGGAAGAAGCCCTCCGCCGTCCGCTCGCCCGTGACGAAGTCGCGGTCGTACTCGTCGATGTCGCTCGTGAGCAGCGCCGCGGCGAGCGCGTCGGTGCGCGCGAGCAGCACCGTGGGGACGCCGAGCACGTCGGCCGCGAGCCGCGCCGCGTTGAGCGTCCGGACGAACTGCGAGGTCGGCACGAGCACCTTGCCGCCGAGATGGCCGCACTTCTTCTCGGAGCCGAGCTGGTCCTCGTAGTGGACGCCGGCCGCACCCGCCTCGATCATCGCCCGCATCAGCTCGTACGCGCTGAGGACGCCGCCGAAGCCCGCCTCCGCGTCGGCGAGGATCGGCGCGAACCACTGCGTGCCGTTGCGCCCCTCGGCCCAGTCGATCTGGTCGGCGCGCATGAGCGCGCTGTTCAGCCGCTTCACGAGGGCCGGCGCGCTGTTCGCGGGGTAGAGGCTCTGGTCGGGATACGTGTGCCCGGCGAGGTTGCCGTCCGCCGCGACCTGCCAGCCGGAGAGGTAGATCGCCTTCAGCCCCGCCTTCACCATCTGCACGGCCTGGCCGCCGGTGAGCGCGCCGAGCGCCCGCACCGGCTCGTCGGCGCCGAGCAGCTCCCAGAGCCGCTCGGCGCCGAGGCGCGCGAGCGTGTGCTCGGGCGTGACGGAGCCGCGCAGCCGCACGACCTCGGCCGCCGTGTACGTCCGCTCGACGCCGTCCCAGCGCGGGTCCTCCTGCCAGCTCTGCTCGAGCTCCTGCGCCTGCGTCTGGATCCGAGGGTTGGGCTGCATGGGGCTCTCCTCCGCGAGATTAGGTGAATTTCGGATCCTAGATTAGCTGAAGGACGACGCGCAAACGCGTTTGCCCCCGTTTGTCGGATCCGAATACCGGGCTAGCGGGCGGTCCAGCCGAGGTCGAGCACGAACGGCGTGCCCGTCACGGCGCGCCCGTCCGGCCCGAGGAGCCAGGCGGCGGCCGCAGCGACCTCGGAGGGCTCGAGCAGCCGCTTGACCGCCTGCGGCGCGAGCAGGTCGGCGAGCGAGCGCTCCTCGAGCTGGCGCTCGACGATCTCCGTCCGGACGTAGCCGGGGCAGAGCGCCGCCGCCGAGATGCCCGCTTCGGCACCCTCGAGCGCGAGCACCTTCACGAGCCCGACGACGCCGTGCTTCGCCGCGACGTAGCCGGCCTTGAACGGGGAGGCGACGAGGCCGTGCACCGACGCGACCGCGAGGAAGCGGCCGTCGCCCGAAGCCTCGAGCGCGTCCCAGGCGTACTTCGCGAGCAGGAAGGGGCTCGTCAGCAGGACGGCGACGAGCGCGTCCCAGCGGTCCTCCGGGAAGTCGCGGAGCGCGGCGACGTGCTGGAAGCCCGCGTTCGCGACGACGGCGTCGAGCCTGCCGTCGAAGCGGTCGAGCGCGGCGTCGACGACGGCGCGGTTCCCCGCGCGCGTCGCCAGGTCGCCGTCGGCGAGGTCGACGCCGTGGACGCGCCAGCCGTCCGCCTCCAGCCTCGCGGCGATCGCGGCGCCGATGCCGGCGGCGGCGCCCGTGACCAGGGCGCAGCGGCCTACAGGTTCACCGGAGCCAGGTACCGGTGTGCCGCGCAACGGGCGCAAGGGCTGAAAGTCTGGAACCTGGCACCGGACTGACTAGGAGTAATAGCGGAAGAGGAGCTCGGCGACGCAGACGGGCTTCTCGCCGCCCTCGCGCTCGATCGTCGCCGTCATCGTCGCCTGGAAGCCGCCGTCGGACTCGTCCACCGCGTCGACGCGGAAGGTGCCACGGACGCGCGAGCCGGACGGCACCGGTGCCGGGAACCGGACGCGGTTGAGCCCGTAGTTCACGGTCATGCCCCCGTCCTGGCGGGGAACGACCTCTTCCGACATGACCGGCAGGAGCGAGAGCGTGAGGTAGCCGTGTCCGATCGTCGTCCCGAACGGGCCGGCCGCGGCCCGCTCCCGGTCGACGTGGATCCACTGGTGGTCGTCGGTCGCGTCCGCGAACGCGTCGATGCGGTCCTGCGACACCTCGATCCACGAGGAGGGGCCGAACTCGGCGCCGGGTGCGTACGAGGGGGTCATTCCCCCCACCGTACAACGCTCGCCGCCCACGTGTAGCCCGTCCCGGCGGCGAGGAGGAGCACGAGCTCGCCGTCGCGGAGCTCGCCGGCGCGCGCCGCGCGGTCGAGCGCGAGGAGCGGGTCGACGCCGCTCATGTGGCCCGTGTCGTCGAGGTACGCGGCGCGGCTCGGGTCGAGGCCGAGGGCGGCGACGAGCGCCGCGTGCATCGACGGCTTCATGTGGATCCCGCACAGGTAGCCGACGTCGGCGAGCGTCGCGCCGCTGCGCGCGAGGGCGCCCTCCGCGGCCGCGACGAAGTTCGGCAGGCTCACCCGGTCGAGCCCCTCCTTCATCGACGCGGGATCCTCGACGTCGAGGAAGCGATAGCCGCCGTTCGGCGACGCGCTCCCGCCGGAGGGCAGCTTCACCTGGAGCGAGAACGTCCCGTCGGTGATGCCGTGACAGCCGAGCAGCTCGTTGCGCGCGCCGTCCTTGACGAGGAGCCCGGCGACCGCGCCGTCCCCGAAGTTGAACATGAAGCGCGAGCGCTCGTTCGCGTAGTCGAGGAGGTACGACTCGCGGCACGCGGCGACGACGAGGATCGTGCGCAGCTCGTCCTCGGCGAGCAGCATGTCGCGCGCGATGCGCAGCGCCACCGGCGTGCCGCACGAGACGTTGTCGTACTCGACGGCGTATGCACGCGTCGCGCCGAGCCGGTGCGCGATCCACGGCGCCGCCTGCCACACGGCGTAGTCCTTCCACATCGAGCCGTAGTACATGACGACGTCGATCTCG
>Ga0265338_10005205_pt1 | contig 17062 bp, 17 predicted proteins | sample 42126metaG_FD_193579 | JGI IMG/M metagenome (GOLD analysis project Ga0265338, IMG submission 193579) | Rhizosphere microbial communities from Carex aquatilis grown in University of Washington, Seatle, WA, United States - 4-21-26 metaG | ecosystem: Host-associated > Plants > Roots > Rhizosphere... | reverse complement strand
ATGGAGTGGGGCAAGGTGGATATAAGTGGGGCGTCGTGGGGAATGATGCGGTTCAGGGTCCCTGTAGTGGATAACCGGTTGTCGACGTGAATAAAGAGCCGACTTATTACAATTCACTCTATCGTCATGGAGTGGACGAGAAACGGCGCGTCCAGATCCCGGCCAAGTGGCGGCCGGCAAAGCCGGGGACGGAGCTGACCTTGATGCTCTGGCCGAAGGCGAAAGAGGGCCCGTGCCTGCGGGTGTTGCCGCCCGACGAAATGGCGAAACTGGTGAGCGCCATCGATGCGATGTCCAACGGCGACCCGAACAAGGTGGTTTTGAAACGTTTCATCGGGAGCGAATCGGTGCAGGTGAGCGTGGACAAAGCAGGACGAATTTGTTTGCCGGAAGAAATGGCCCGGACTGCGGGCATCAAAGGCGAAGCGGTGCTGGTCGGATTGCTGGACCGGTTTGAAGTCTGGAATCCGCAGAGTTACGAAAAAGTCAAGGCCTCCGACGCCGTGCTGGCGCACGAAGCCTTCAAACTGATGGAATAATTATGAACTTAGGAAAATTACTGGTGGCCGGAAAAAGCATCATCAATGGACGCGTGGAAGTCCTGTACCGCGCCAACAAACGCGTTTACCTGCCCAAATTCGGTTTGCAGCAGAATCCCTTCCTGCCCCCGGCCGGGCCCGGAGCGGCGGAAGCCGCCATCGCACCGGTCAGAAAAATCACGGCGCCCGCCCCGGCCAAAACGCAAAAGATACCGCCCTGGCCGTCCGGCCCCGCCCGCACCACCTCCTGGGCCAGCAAATTGAACCCGATGTCCCTCTGGCGCGAGTCGTCCGTCACGGCGGAACAGACGCGGCCGCCGGTGCAATCCGAGCTTTCGCTGGACAGTGTGAAGGTTATGCACAACGACCTCAGCGATGCGGACGTGGAAGTGGTGCCGATGAAATCGCGCCCGGCGGACAAGTTGAACGTGCCGGACCTGCCGCCGCCGGAAAAGGCCTGGGAATACCTGGCCGAACGGATGTTTCACTCAACCGCGGATTAACCAACCATCAACCCATGCGCAGTGCCGGATTTCGTTCACAAAACGGTGATGATGGCGGAGGTGCTGAACGCGCTAAAGCCGAAATCGGGCGGCCGTTACGTCGACGGGACGCTCGGTGGAGCTGGACACGCAGCGAGCATTCTGAGCGCGAGTTCTCCGACTGGATGGTTGTATGGGTGCGATCGCGATGGCGCCGCAGTTGAAGCGGCCCGGAAACGGCTGGCGGAACAATTTGCCGGGCGGTTTGAAGTCCGGCGCGGAAATTTTGCGGACCTGGCCGGCTGGGTCCCGGCGGCGGACTGTGACGGGGTGCTGCTGGACCTGGGCGTGAGCTCGCCGCAGCTGGATTCGCCCGAACGCGGGTTCAGCTTTCAGCACGACGGCCCGCTGGACATGCGAATGGACCCGCGGCAGACGCTCACGGCAGCGGAACTGGTCCATGGCGCCGGGGCGGAAGAGCTGGCCCGGATTTTTTGGGAATTCGGCGGCGAACGCGAATCGCGGCGGTTCGCCCGGGCCATAGTGCAGGACCGCGAGGGGCAAAAATTTGAAACGACGCGGCAACTGGCGGAGCTGATCGAACGGCTCAGTCCGCGTCGCGGCAAAAAGGCGCATCCGGCGACCCGGGTGTTTCAGGCGTTGCGGATCGCAGTAAATGACGAAATCGGTTCTTTGCAACGCGGGCTGGCGGCGGCGGTGGCCCTTTTGAAGCCCGGCGGACGGCTGGCGGTGATCACATTTCATTCGCTGGAAGACCGGGTGGTGAAGGATTTCGGGCGCGCGCGGGCGCGGGACTATACGTTTGCCGGGGAGATGGACGTTCCGGAGTTGCGCGAGCCGCGCATTCCCGAGCTGAAATGGGTGACCCGGAAGGCCGTCAAGCCGGGCGCAGACGAGTTGAACGAAAATCCGCGCAGCCGCAGCGCGCAATTGCGGGTGCTGGAGAAAATTTAATAATGGCAAAAAATCGAAAAAACCAGTCGGCGGCCATCCGGTTCGGACCGGCCCTGAAGGCGTTGTGCCTCTGTTTGTTGTTCGCCGGCTCCGCGGTCGGCTATGTCTGGCAAAAGAGCCAGATTTACCAGCTCGGCCAGCAGATCAAGCAGCGGGAAGTCCGCCTGACGCGGATGCAAAATGACGACCAGAAACTCAGCGACCAGCTCTCGATTTTGCGGTCGCCGGCGATGCTGGATCGCCGGGCCCGCGAGTTGAATCTCGGCCTGGTGCCCGCGCAACCGGCGCAGGTGATGCGGCTGGCGGAACCGGTGTCCGCGCGGCCGGAAAATAAGAATTTGACGCGCCAGCTGGCCGAACGATCCGCCGGCGCGCAGACCCAATAACATGAAATTTTGGCCGCCGCTCGTGACGCCGTCGGGTGAGGAACCGATCGCCACGGGCGGCTGGCCGTTTTTACGATGACCAAACGGCTGCAATTCAAGCGGGTGCTGTCGCTGCTGGGGCTGCTCGGCCTGGCCTTCGCCGGCCTGGGGTACCGGCTCGTGGATTTGCAGGTGCTGCGCCACGATGAGCTGGCCGCCAAGGCGCAGCAAAATACCCAACGCGAATTCTGGCAGGCGCCCCGCCGCGGCAACATCCTCGACGCCCATGGCAACCTCCTCGCCACCAGCATTTTTGTGAAAACCGTCTGTACCGACCCGGTGTTGATTGGCCGCCGCCAGGCGGTCGTCGCCCGGGCACTCGCCCCGCTGTTGCAGATGAGTGAAGCCGATCTGTACCAGCGCCTCCTGCCGCACCTGGCAAAAAACCAGAAGGGGGAAACCGTCACCAACCGCTATGTCGTCCTCCAACACAAGGTGACCGAGGAAACCTGGCAGAAAATCCAGAACACCATGACCAACCTGTCGTTCGGCGTGGACGAGAAGAAATTATCCCGGGCCGACCGCGCCTTTTTCCGGGATTTGCGCTCGAGCGCGATCTTTACCGACCCGGTGGATGATCAACTGCGCGTGTATCCGGGCGGTTCGCTGGCGGCGCACGTGCTGGGGTTTACGGGAACGGAAAATGGCAGCAACCACGTGGCGCAAACGGTCGGGCACGACGGCGTGGAACTGATTTTGAACCCGGCGCTGAGCGGCGCGGCGGGCTGGCGCGTGACGCAAACCGACCGCCAGAAGCGCGAGCTGGTCTCGTTACGGGACGAGGATGTGCAGGCCCGCGACGGCTTGAATGTGGTCCTCACCCTGGACGCGGCGATCCAGCACATCGTGGAGACCGCTTTGGCTGACGCGCTGCAAAAGCATACGCCGGCCAGCATCACCGCCGTGGTCCTGCGCCCGCGCACAGGCGAAGTCCTGGCCATGGCGACGTTGCCCAACTACGATCCCAACAACCCCGGCGCTTCTTCCACCGACGCGCGCCGCGATCGCGTGGTCACCGACGTGATGGAACCCGGCTCCACGTTCAAAATCGTCGTTGTTTCGGGCGCGTTGAACGAGGGCGCCGTGCGCCTGAGCGACGCCTTCGATTGTGAGCAGGGGCACTTCGCCTTTGCCGGCCGCGTTTTGCACGACCACGAACCCTATGGCGTGTTGACCGCCGAAAACATCATCACCAAATCATCCAACATCGGCGCCGCCAAGATCGGTATCCGCCTCGGCGAAGACCGGCTGTATGACTACGCCCGGGATTTCGGTTTCGGCCAGCGCACGGGCATTCCGCTGCCGGGCGAGGCCCGTGGTATTTTGTACCCGGTCAAAAAATGGAGCAAGGTGTCCATCGCGCAGATTCCGATGGGCCAGGGCATCGCCGTGACGCGGCTGCAGATGATCATGGCCATGAGCGCGATCGCCAATGATGGCTGGCTGATGCGGCCGATGCTGGTGAGCCGCCTCGAAGACCGCAATGGCAATGTGGTGCAACAATACGAGCCGCAGCGGGTGCGGCAGATCATCGGCGAACCTGCCGATAAATCGATGGTGGAGGCGCTCAAAACCGTCGTGACTCCGGACGGAACCGCCCCGGGCGCGGCGCTAAAGGACTACACCGTTGCAGGCAAGACCGGCACGGCGCAAAAAGTCGAGAATGGCGCCTATGCCGAACATAAGTACATCGCGTCGTTCATCGGGTTCTTCCCGGCGGACGATCCCCAGCTTTGCATCTCGGTGGTGATGGATGAGCCGAAGGAGGGATACTACGGCGGCCAGGTTTGCGGGCCGGTCTTCAAGGACATTGCCGAACGATGCGCGAGCTACCTGAATATCCCGCCGGATAAAAATCCGGAATCGCCGGGGTCGCCGCCGCCGCTCGTGGCCACCGGGAGCGCCCATCCGGAACCAACCCCATGAACAACGCGCGACCCCAACTTTTCGGCTTGCTCGCCGGCCTCTTTCTGGCTGCCGGCCTGGTGTGCTCGGCTATGCTCGGCACCAGCGCGTGGGTCAAAATCAAAAATTCACAGTTCATCACCGTCAAAGGCTCGGTGCAAAAAAACATCGGAGCCGACCTGGCCATCTGGTCCGGCAACTTTCTGGCCGAGGCGGAAACGCTGCTCGAGGCGCAACACAAAATACAGGCGAACCACCTGCTCGTGGAAAAATTCCTGCGCGACGCGGGGGTGACCAATTGCACCTTTGCGCCCATCGGCATCGAGGAGTTGAAGGCGACGCAAAAATCTGCCGACGGTTGGACGCAACAACGGACGACCGGGTACCGTTTGAGCCAGGGTGTGTCGGTGGAATCTGCCGACGTGGACCGGCTTGACAAGCTCGACGCCACGCCGCTCGTGGAGCAGGGCGTGATCTTCACGGTCGCGACCCCGCAGTTTATTTATACCCGGGGCGGCGAGACAAAAATCGAGATGCTGGCCGAGGCGACGAAGGACGCCCGGGCGCGCGCCGAGCAGATCGCCACGCAAGGCGGCCGCGCCATCGCCCGGTTGCACGACGCCGACCAGGGCATTTTTCAAATTACGCCGCAACACGGAACGCGGACGAGCTGGGAGGGCGAAAATGACACGACCGCCCGCCAGAAAACCATCACCGCCGTGGTCACCGCAACTTTTTTACTGAAGTGAATTTACAGTGGAATCACGTTCCTTGAAATTTGTCGCTGAAGCCGCCGGGGCGGAAATCCGGCGCGGGGCGGGGGAAACCCCGGTCAAAAATGCCTGCACCGATTCACGCATGGCGCAGGCGGGCGACCTGTTTTTTGCCCTGAAGGGCGAACGCTTCGACGGCCACAACTATTTGAACGAGGTCGCGGCCAAAGGCGTGGCCGCCGTGGTCGTGGAGCAAAAAAAAGCTCCCGCGCAGTTGCCGGCCTGCGCGGTGCTCGTCGTGGATGACGCGCGGGCCGCCCTCGGCCGGGTGGCGGCGGCGTACCGGCGGGAATTTGATTTGCCGGTGGTTGCCGTCGGCGGTTCGAATGGCAAGACGACGACGAAGGAATTGATCGCGTCGGCGCTGCGCCGGAAACTGGCCGCGCTCTGGAGCGAGGCGAGTTTCAACAACGATATCGGCGTGCCCCTGACGCTGTTGCGCCTGGAAAAATCGCACCGGGCCGCCGTATTGGAAGCGGGCACGAACCATCCGGGCGAGCTCGCGCCGCTCGTGAAAATGATCCGGCCCCGGTACGGCGTCCTGACGAACATCGGCCGCGAACATTTGGAATTTTTTGGCGATCTCGCGGGAGTCGCGCAGGAGGAAGGCTGGCTCGCGGAATTGCTGCCGGCGGACGGCAAGCTCTTCGTCAACGGTGACGACGCCGGAATGGAGCCCGTCCTCCGGCGGACCCGCGCCACGATCGTGCGCGTCGGTTTGAACGACGGCAACGACTGGCGGGCGAAAGGCATCCGCCTGGACAAAAATGGGGTGACCTTCCGGGTGGAGGCGCCCAAAGCGGAATTTAACGGCGAGTACCGGATCAATTTGTTGGGCCGCCACCAGGTGACCAACGCCCTGTTAGCGGTTGCGGTCAGTGAGGAACTGGGCCTGGGCCGTCCCGCGGTGCGGGACGGCCTGGCCGAGTGCCAGGCGCCGAAAATGCGGTTACAATTTTGGGAAGCGGGCGGGGTACGCGTGCTCGATGACGCCTACAATGCGAATGCGGACTCGACGCTCGCGGCGCTGGAAACACTTTGCGGCCTGCCGCTGCAGGGCCGGCGCGTGGCGGTGCTCGGTGACATGAACGAACTGGGGACGCACAGCGAGGCGGCCCACGCGGAGGTCGGCCGCCGCGCGGCGGAACTCGGCATCGGCCAGTTGTTTGCCGTGGGCAAGATGGCGCCGGTCATGGCGCGCGCGGCGCGCGCCGCGGGCCTGGCCCGGGTGATGGAATTTGCGGACGTGGATGCGGCGGTGAAAGCGGTGAAGGATTTTTTAAAGGCCGGTGACGTGGTGTTATTGAAGGCGTCGCGCGCCTCGCGCCTGGAGCGCATCGCCGCGTCGTTAAAGTCGTTAAAGTCGTGAACCAGAACCATGCTTTATTATTTGAGCCAGCAGTTGCTCGAGTGGACGAAGGGGACGCCCTGGGCGGACCACCTTTCGGCCTTGCGCCTGTTCCATTACATCACGGTGCGGAGCGCGGGCGCGGCGGTCACCGCGTTGATGTTGAGCTGGTGGCTCGGGCCGAAAATCATCCACTGGCTGAAGCAGTTGAAATTCGGCCAGGACTACGCGGACAAGGCCGAGGAAGCCGGCGGCCTGGCGGCGCGGGTCCTGAGCAAGAAAGGCACGCCGACGATGGGTGGCATCCTGATCGTGTCGGTGCTCTTCTTTTCCACTGTGCTGTGGACGCAATTGGACAGCAAACTGGTGCTGCTGACGCTGCTCTCCGTTCTCGTCCTGTCGGGGCTGGGATTTTACGACGATTACGCGAAAATCATCCAGCAGGCCGGCGGCGGCACCCCGCCGCGCGTCAAGCTGGTGGCACAATTCGGGCTGGCCACCTTCATCGGCTTTTATCTCCTGCTGACGCCTTCGACGGGCAAACTCGTCTCGGAAATCATGGTCCCGTTCTGCAAATATCCGGTGGCGGTGAGCGCCGGCGGGATCGGCCTGCTGATTGTGGTCCTCGCGATTGTCGGCAGCTCAAATGCGGTGAACCTGACGGATGGCCTCGACGGGCTGGCGATCGGTTGCACGCTGATTGTCGGCTTCGTCTTCCTGGTGTTTACCTACGTGGCGGGCAACATCAAGGCGGCGGCCTATCTGCAGGTCCCTTACGTGCCCGGCGCAGGCGAATTGACGGTGTTCTGCGCGGCGATGATCGGCGCCGGCCTGGGCTTTTTGTGGTTCAACTGCCATCCGGCGCAGGTGTTCATGGGCGATACCGGGTCGCTCGCGCTCGGCGGCGCCTTCGGCATCATTGCGGTCCTGATTCACCAGCCGTTTGTGCTGGTGATTGCCGGGGGCGTGTTCGTGCTGGAGGCCGCCTCGGTGATCCTGCAGACCGGCTGGTTTCGCGTCACCCGGAAGTTTTCCGGCACCGGCCGGCGGATTTTTTTGATGGCGCCACTGCACCATCATTTCGAAAAGAAAGGCTGGTACGAGTCCCAGGTGGTGATGCGGTTTTACATCCTGTGCGTCCTGTTCGCCGTCGTCGCCCTGGCCACTTTGAAACTCAGATGAAAGCGGCACCGCCATTGAATAATTTACGCTTTGCCCCTTGCACAACAGGCCGCCGGCTGTTAATAACTTTGTCGCAAGCGACCGAACGCACCCGGGCCGGCGGAGTGTTGGTTTTACCCGTGGATTTGGAATTTTGCCGTGACCTCAGCCCGATGCCGATGAACAAGTTAAATTTAACACGCCGTGGAATTTGCCGAGGGAAAATTCCACTGCCAAAAAAATCAAACCTCCTCGAAGAAAGGACGCATCAGCGCCATACTCAATGAATAATCCGAACCCGTTCGTACCTCAGGGCTCCCTGTTGGAGCAGCAAAGCAAACGCCGTTCACGCATGTACCTCGGCGTGCTTTGCATGCTCGTCGTCGGCACCGCCGGCCTGATCGCCATGCTCATCCAGGGCTGCAAACGCGAACAAGTTAGCGAAGAAAACCAGCTGCCGCCGGACACGAACGTCGTGGCCATGGACACCAATGTTGCGCCCATGATGGCTTCCAACCCGCCGGTGGTCGCCCCGCCGGTCGTGGTCCCGCCTCCCGCGGCTCCCGAATACGTCGTCGTCCACGGCGACACCCTCGGAAAAATCGCGAAGAAGAATGGCGTGACCCTCAGCGCGCTCAAAGCCGCCAACCCCGGGGTGGATCCGGCCAAGCTGAAAGTCGGACAGAAGATTGCCATTCCGGCCGGCGGTACCGCGCCGGGACCGACGGGCGTTTCTGCCCCGGCCGATACCGGCATGGGTGGCGAAACGTATACTGTGAAATCCGGTGATTCGTTGACCAAGATTGCGAAGGCCCACGGCACGACCGTCAAGGCGATTGAAGCCGAAAACGGCATGTCCTCGACCCGGATCAATGTCGGGCAGAAGCTGAAGATTCCGGCGAAGGCTGGAGCTGCGGCTCCGGCGGCACCGCCGGCGTATTCCTCCCCGGCCGCCCCGGCCGGTACGCCTTCCGGTCAATAAACGTTGGCTTGATAGCGGCTGGTCCTGCGGTTTGCGGGATTTTGAGGCATTGAAATGAAAGTCGCCGTCACAACTCTGGCTTTTTGTGTCGCCGCCCTGCTGGCGCTGGGGCTGGTGATGCTTTACAGCTCGAGTGTGACGCAGGTTGGCGCGCATTACCTGATGATGCAGCTCATCTGGTGCGCCTTCGGCTTCACCCTCTGCGTGGCGGCGACCACCCTCGACTATCAATGGCTCAAGAAATTTGCCTGGCCGATCTTCCTCTGCGCGTTGCTCCTGCTCCTGCTGGTGCTCGTTCCTCATGTCGGCAGAAAAATCAATGGCGCGCGCCGCTGGTTTGATTTCCACGGCGTGCGCTTTCAAGCGTCCGAGTTCGGAAAAATCGCGCTCATCGTCATGCTCGCATGGTACGGCGACCGTTACCAGCGGCAGATGGCGACCTGGAAACGCGGCATCGTTTTCCCCGGCGCGCTGGTGGCCGCGATGCTCGGCCTGATCTTCATCGAACCGGACCGCGGCACGACCATCCTGCTCGCCGCGGTCAGCGGCGCGATGCTGCTCATCGCCGGCGTCCGTTGGAAATATATTGTTCCCCCGGTCCTGGTCGGCCTGGCCGGCCTGGCGGTTTCCCTGGTGCATGATCCGATGCGGCTCCGGCGCATTTTCAGCTGGTGGGATCTGGAAGAGCACAAGGAAGGCGTGGGCTATCAGGCGTATCAGGCCATGATTGCGCTGGGGTCCGGCGGCTGGACCGGCCTCGGCCTCGGCAACGGCCGCCAAAAACTCGGCTTCGTCCCGGAGGATCACACCGATTTTATTTTTTCCATCATCGGTGAGGAACTGGGCTTGATCGCCACCCTGCTGGTCCTGATCGCCTTTGTCATCATCGCCGTTTGCGGGATTTACATCGCGCTCCGGGCCCGTGACCCGTTCGGCAGCCTGCTGGCGTCGGGGATCACATTTTTGATCAGCCTCTCGGCGGCCATTAACATCGGCGTCGTTACCAGCGCGCTGCCCAACAAAGGCCTGCCATTGCCGTTCATCAGCTATGGCGGCTCGAACCTGCTCATCATGCTGATGTGCGTCGGCTTGCTGTTCAGCGTGGCCCGCTATGCGCCGGCGCGGGAAAAAACCCGGACGCCGGACCCGGTCATTGACGAAAATCCCTTCGCCGCCCGCGCCACATGACCGCCCCCGGAGCCAACCAGCCCTTCGTCGCCATCGCCTGCGGCGGCACGGGCGGGCATCTGTTTCCGGGTATCGCCGTGGCCGAACAACTGCAAAAGCGCGGCTGCACCGTCGCCCTGATCGTTTCCCCCAAGGAAGTCGACCGGGAAGCCGCGAAATCCGCGACGGACATGGAAATCATTACGCTGCCCGCCGTCGGGCTGCAAAACCGCAACTACTTTTCGTTTGCCCGCAGCTTCTGGCAATCGTGGCGCGCCGCGCGGAAAATTTTCTCGGCCCGCCCACCCCAGGCCGTGCTCGCCATGGGCGGTTTCACCAGCGCACCGCCGGTCCTCGCCGCCAGGAAATTCGGCGCCCGGACTTTTTTGCACGAATCCAACACCGTCCCCGGCCGCGCCAACCGTTTCCTCGCCCGATACGTGGATGAGGCGTTCGTCGGTTTTCCCGGCGCCGCGGCCCGCCTCCGCGCCCGCAAAGTGACCGTGACCGGTACGCCGGTGCGTCCGCAATTTCAGCCCGGCGATCCCACGCCCTGCCGCGCCGCATTCCGGCTGGACCCGGCCCGTGAGACCATCCTGGTCATGGGCGGCAGCCAGGGTGCCAGCGGCATCAATGACCTGATCCTGGCCGCGTTGCCGTCACTGGGCAATCGCACCTCGACCTGGCAATGGCTGCACCTTACCGGTCCGGCCAGTGTGGAGAAAGTGGAACAAGCCTACGCCGCGCGCGGTTTCAAGGCCGTGGTAAAGCCGTTCCTGGCGCAAATGGACATGGTCCTCGGCGCGGCGACGATCGCCATCAGCCGCGCCGGCGCCTCGTCGCTGGCGGAAATTGCCGCCGTGCGCCTGCCGGCCGTGCTCGTGCCATTCCCGACCGCGGCGGACAACCATCAATTTTACAATGCCCAGGCTTTTGAGGCGACCGGCGCGGCGCGCCTGCTCGAACAAAAAAATGCGACCCCGGAAAAGCTCGCCGCCCTGCTGTGTGAATTGTTGGAAGGCCCGGCCGCCCGCGCGAAAATGCAGGCCGCGCTGGCGCAATGGCACGCGCCAAAAGCGGCGGAACAAATCGCCGAAATCATGCTCGCCGCCATTGCGCGGCAACCGGGAAAAGCCGCCGGACAAGCGCAACCTGCCGCCGTCCCATCCGGTGGCGTGGATGCGTCCGCCCGGCAGACGGTGTCGCTGGGCGCATGATGCCGGGGAATTCCATTTTGGAAGAATCGTGAATGCCGGAACCAATCTTGCGGGCGAACTGGCCGGACGCGTTTTGGGCGCAACGGTCATTCGTTGTGACGAACCGCTCGCGAAGCATACCACCCTGCGCATCGGCGGCCCGGCGGACGTGTACGTCGAGCCGGCGTCGGAGGCGGACCTCACGGGGGTGGTGAAGTTTTGCCGCGAACAAGGCCGGCCGTTTTTCGTGATCGGCCGCGGCTCGAACTTGCTGGTGCGTGACGGCGGCTTTCGGGGCGTGGTCATCAGCCTGTCCCAGCCCGCTTTCAGCCGGATTGAGATTGTCGGCGACCGGCTGCAGTGCGGCGCCGGGGCAAAATTGAAGCAGGTCGCGGTCGAGGCCAGGCGCCATGGCTTGAGCGGGCTGGAATTCCTGGAAGGTATCCCCGGCAGCGTCGGCGGCGCGCTCCGCATGAATGCCGGCGCGATGGGCGGCACGACGTTCGAAGTCGTCGAGTCGGTGCGCCTGATGGGTCCGGACGGTACGGTGCGAGAGTTCATGCCCAGGGAATTGGATGTTGCCTATCGCAGTTGTGCCACGTTGAAAAATCACATCGCCCTGGGCGCGGTGTTGAAAGGCCGGCCGGATTCGCAGGTGTCCATCACCCAGCGGATGAGCGCATTCAGCCAGAAACGCTGGAGTTCCCAGCCCGCCGCGCCGAGCGCCGGCTGCCTGTTCAAGAACCCGGCGACCATCCCGGCGGGCAAATTGATCGATGAACTGGGATTGAAAGGCACGCGCGTTGGCGGCGCGGTGGTTTCGGCCGAGCACGGCAATTTCATCGTGAACCAAGGCTCGGCCACGGCCCGTGACGTCCTGGAGTTGATCGCCCTTTTGCAACGGCGGGCGAAAGAAGCGCGCGGCATTGAATTGCAGACGGAAGTGGAAATCATCGGTGAGGAATGAGTGCCAGACTTAAAATTACCGTAATGTTGGGCGGCCCGAGCGCCGAACGCGAGGTGTCGCTGCGTTCCGGGGCGACGGTGGCCGGCGCGTTGCGCTCCCTGGGCCATCAGGTGACGGAAGTGGATCCAAGAGACGGCCGGTTCGATTTGCCGCCTGAAACCGACGTGGTTTTTCTCGTGCTTCATGGAACTTACGGCGAGGATGGGACAGTGCAACGGCGGTTGGACGAACTCGGCGCGACTTACACCGGCTGCGACGCCGAATCGAGCCGCATCGCATTCGACAAGGTGCTGACGAAAAACCGGTGCCAGGAAAGTCAGGTGCCGACGGCGAAATTTCTGGTGGTGAAATCGAAGACCGCTCCCTGGCCGAAGGGCTGGCAGCCGCCGCTGGTGGTGAAGCCGGTGCGGCAGGGGTCCAGCGTCGGGTTGCAGTTCGTCGAGCGGGTGGAAGACTGGACGGCGGCGCTGGCGGAGGCCTTGAAGTTCGATTCGGAGGTTTTGATCGAAGAAAAAATCATTGGCCGCGAGACCACGGTCGGTATTCTGGGCGGAGAACCGCTGCCGGTGGTCGAGGTCCGGCCCAAAACCGGCAGTTACGATTATAAAAACAAGTACACGGCGGGCCGCACGGAATATTTTTGCCCGGCGGAATTCGATGCGGCCACGACCCGGCGGATCCAGGCCGCCGCGCTGGGGGCGTTTGCGGCGGTGGGGGGGCGCGACTATGCGCGGGTGGACGTGATGGTGGGCGCCAACGATGAACCGGTCGTGCTGGAGGTCAACACGCTGCCGGGGATGACGGAGACGAGCCTGCTGCCGAAGGCGGCGGCGGCGGCCGGGTTGAATTACGCGCAGCTCTGCCAGCGGATGGTGGAGCTGGCGCTGAAAAGGAAATGAAGAATGAAGAATGTCGAATGCAGAATGGAACGGATTCGGGTTCATGGCCTGAAGGCTGTTCTTCATTCCGCATTCCGCAATCTGCATTCCGCATTTGATTATGTGGTTTAGACGCGAACAAAAAAACCGGCGCTTGCACCGGGTGCATGTGCTCAACGTGAAGCTGCGCTCCGACCAGGTGCGGGCGACGCGCACGCGACTGGCGGCGCTGACGGCGGGCATCCTGTTCGGCACGGTCTTCGGCCTTTACCTGCTCTGGCGCAGCGGGGAGTGGGCGCTGGACAAGTTCGTTTACGAAAATTCCGCCTTTGCCATCCAGCACGTCGAGGTGAAGACCGATGGCGTGATTGACCCGGAACAGCTGCGCCGGTGGTCGCGCGTGAAGCTGGGTGACAATTTGATCGCGCTCGACCTGGCGGCGGTGAAGCGGAACCTGGAGCTGGTCCCCACCATCGATTCGGTCTCCGTCGAACGCGTCCTGCCGCGCACGTTGAAGATCAGCGTGGCGGAGCGCGACCCGGTGGCGCAGGTGAATCTCCCGCGGGCCGGCGCGGCCGGGGGTATCACCGTGGAGGTGTTCCAGCTCGATGCGGACGGCTGGGTCATGCAGCCGCTGGACCCGCGGTCCTGTGTCATCCCGCTGGCCCAGGTGAGCAGCCGGTTGCCGGTGATATCCGGGCTGAACGTGTATCAATTGCAGGTGGGCCGGCGTATCGAACTGCCGCAGGTGCAGGCAGCGCTGGTTTTGATCGGTGCCTTTGGCCATTCGTCGATGGCCGGGCTGGTGGACCTCCGGCGCATCGACGTGTCGGCGCCCGGCATCGTCGTGGTGACGACGGACCAGGGCGGCGAAATTACTTTCGGTTTGGACCGTTTGGAGCAACAATTGCGGCGCTGGCGCGAGATCTATGATTGGGGACAACGCATGAACAAATCGGTGTCGACGCTCAATTTGGCGGTTTCCAACAACGTCCCGGTCCGTTGGATGGAAGCCGCGATCGTTCCGTCCCCGACGCCCAGGCCGGTCAATCCACCCCATACCACCCGGAGGAAAAATGTTTGATGATTCATCCATCGTAGTCGGTCTGGAAATCGGCACATCCAAGGTCTGTGTCGTCGTCGGCGAACAAAATGCCGACGGCACGCTGAATGTCATCGGCCTCGGCCAGGCGCGTTCCCGCGGCGTGCGCAAGGGCGAGATTGTGGACCCCAAGCAGGCCGAGGAAGACGTGCGCAACGCCGTCGTCGAAGCCGAACAGATGGCCGACGTGGAGATCCGGAACGTTTATCTGGGAGTCACCGGGGTGCATATCCGCGGCTTCAACAATCGCGGCGTGCACCCGGTCGTTTCCGCCGACCGGGAAATTTCCGAGGACGACGTCCAGGACGTGATCAAAAACGCGAAAGCGATCAATTTGCCGACGGAAAACAGCGTGGTGCACGCCATCCGCCAGCATTTTTTTGTGGACGGCCGGGACGGCGTCACGAATCCCGTCGGCATGCTCGGTTCCCGGCTGGAAGTGGACGTGCACGTCGTTCATGGCAACACGAACCGCCTGCAAAATGCCATCCGCCTCGTCAAAGGCCTGCAGCTGGAGGTGGATGAAATTGTTTTCACCGGCCTCGCCTCGTCGCTCGCCCTGTTGTCCAACGAACAAAAGGAGCTCGGCGCGCTGGTCATTGACATCGGAGGCGGCACGACCGATTACGCGGTTTATGCCGACGGAGTCATCAAACACACCGGGGTCCTGGCGGTGGGCGGCGATCACGTTTCCAATGACCTGGCTTACGGCCTGAAGGTGCCGCTGAGCCGGGCCGAAAAACTCAAACTCGAGCACGGGTCGGCCGTGGTGGACGGCGAATGCCGCGGCCAGACGGTCACCATCACCAACGAACTCGGCCTGCCGCTCAAAACCGTCAACGTCGAGCATCTGCGCCGCATCATGTCGCTGCGGCTCGAGGAGATTTTCCAGCTGGTCGCGCAGGATTTGGAATCGGCCGGGCTTTTCGATTACCTGCGGGCCGGGGTTTTTCTATGCGGCGGCGGCGCGCGTATTCCGCATGTCGCGGCGCTGGCCGGCCAGGTGCTGCAGATGCCGGTTTCGCTCGGCCAGACCAATTCCGTCAGCGGCCTGAAATCGGCGCTCGACCAGCCGGAATTTGTCACCGCCATCGGCCTCGTCAAATTCGGTTCGTTCAAAAACCGCAAACGCGAGGCCCGGCCATCGCTGGTCAGCGGCATCAAGGGCGCCTTCGCCAGCCTGTTGCGCCGGCCCTGAAACCCATCCCCCCATGAAGACTAAAACCCAGTCTCCCGCCGCCGCCCTGGAACCTGACCAGATCCCAGCCGTGAAAATCTTTGGCGTCGGCAGCGCCGGCGTCGCCATGCTCGAGACGCTCCACAGCGACGATTTCTCCGGGGCGGGATTCGTGGCCATCAACACCGATGCCGCATCGCTGGCGTCCTCGTCCGTCCCCGTCAAGATCCAGCTCGAAACAAAATTATTGCGCGGCCTGGGCACGGGCGGTGACCCGGAACGCGGCCGGGCCCTGGCCGAGGAGCAGTTTGCCACGCTCAAAAGCGCGTGCGAAGGCGCGGATATCGTTCTCGTGGTGGCCGGGCTGGGCGGCGGCGCGGGCAGCGGCATCAGCCCCGTGCTTGCCCGCGCGGCCAAGGAATCCGGCGCGCTCGTGCTGGCGTTCGTCACCCTGCCGTTCGGGTGTGAAGGCAACCGCCGGCAGCAACAGGCGCAGACGGGGCTCGACCAGTTGAAAAACGTCGCCGACGGCGTCATTTGTCTGCCGTGCCAGAAGACATTCAAGCTGATTGACGAAAATACCAGTGTGCTGGACACGTTCCGCATCACCGACGGCTTGCTGGTGGAAGGTGTGTGCGGGATCTGGCGCCTCCTCACGCGGCCGGGTTTGATCCGGATTCATTTCGACGATTTGTGCGCCCTGTTGCGGGACCGCCACTCGGAGAGCGTGTTTGCGTCCGTGGAAGCCACCGGCCCGGCGCGGGCGCGTGAGATCGTGGAAAAGTTGATCGCGCATCCTTTGCTCGATGAAGGCCGGGCGCTGGCCGAATCCGACGCGGTGCTGGTAAGCCTGATGGGCGGGCGGGACCTGACGATGGCCGATGTGAACCGGGTGATGGAGCAGATCGGCCGGCAATGCGAACGCGCGCAAATCATCATGGGTGCGGCCGTGGATGAAGCGTTGAAGAACCGGCTGTCAGTGACGGTAATTGCGGCCCAGCCGGGCGCGATACCCATGGAGTTGCCTCCGCTCGCATCGGCGGGTGATTCCGGTGAACAGGTGACGGGGCGCGGGGTGGTGGCGCGGCCGGGTTCGCGTTGCGGTTCGCCCGCGGCGCCATTGACCTCCGAGCAACGTGAACAGGTTTTGGCCCGGAATGCCGGGAGCCGGGGACGAAAATCAAATCCGAAGATGCGGCAGGCGCAATTGCCGCTGGCCATCATTTCCAAGGGACGTTTCGACAAAAGCGAACCGACGATTCACAAGGGTGAAGACCTCGATATACCGACCTACATCCGCCGCGGCGTGGCGCTGAACTAGGGAACCCTGCCAGTTTTCTCAGGCCGGGCGGGCAGTCCTCTGCCCGCCGCTCGTCCGAATACAAAAAAACGGCGCGCACGGAGTGCGCGCCCTACCAAGATTCTCATCCCGACTTTTTCACTGATTCTTCGACCAGGCAGACAGCACGCCGTTGGTGTCGAAGGTCAATTGCAGCATCTCGCCGCTCAGGCCGGTTGGGGGGGTCTGGCCCGTGGAGAACCCCTGGCTGCCATAATACGACATGCCGCTATTGACGTGGGGCGTGACTGGGGCCTGCACAAACCAACTGGATTGGACCTTGCCGTCGCTAAGCCGGGCCTGGCGGTTGGGCATGCCGAAGTCGGTTAACGCCTCGTTATACGTGTAATGCCCCACGCGGCTGTTCCAATCCGTTGATGGCGTGGTAGCACAGCCGGCCAGGAATACCGCGACCAGGGAAAAAATGACAGGCAAGGAAAACTTCATGGCTGGGTTCATCTTCATAAATGTAAATTAGCAGAACATATGCCACCTGCAACTGATGTCTTTGGGAGGCGTCTTTTGGTCCGGCGGGTTCCATGAGCCCCTGACTGAACCCGGAAACCCGGCGGGAACTACGAAATACCCGGTAGATTACAACCTGATCGTTCTCGTTCTCGAAGCTGGAGTAACGAGAACGAACCGT
>Ga0265338_10005203_pt1 | contig 17064 bp, 5 predicted proteins | sample 42126metaG_FD_193579 | JGI IMG/M metagenome (GOLD analysis project Ga0265338, IMG submission 193579) | Rhizosphere microbial communities from Carex aquatilis grown in University of Washington, Seatle, WA, United States - 4-21-26 metaG | ecosystem: Host-associated > Plants > Roots > Rhizosphere >... | reverse complement strand
GCCAGAGCACGATCCTCCACCCACTCGACAACGACTTCGATCCGGACGGTGACCTCCTGGCGATCACGAAGGTCTCGTCGGTGGACAGCCCGGCGGCGCAGGTGGAGATCGTGAGCAACGGGCAGGCGCTGAAGGTGACCGTCAACAGCGACCCTGGAAGAGACATCCACTTCCGTTACACGATCGACGACGGCCGCGGAAAGCAGGGCGATGCGACCGTCACGGTGCACGTCTACCCGCTGACACAGAACACCGCGCCGACGCGCCTCGCCTCGGCGCCGAAGTTGACGGTCAGCCTAGCCGGCACGCAGAGCGTCACCATGCCGATCCTCGGTGACTGGCGGGACCGTGAGGGAGACTCGCTCTTCATCTCCGGCGCGACGGCCTCTCAGGGGACCGTGAGCATCTCGGGGCCGGCCCTCACCTATACGGCTCCGCCGGCGCCCGGCACGCAGGAGCTCACCTATACGGTCGGTGACGGCGTTGCGCAGACAAAGCAGACGATTGCCGTCGACGTTCTTTCGCCCGCCGGCCAAGCAGTGCCGCCGACTGCGTTGCCCGACGTCGTCTCCACCGAGGTAGGGACGCCGGTCACGATCAGGCCGCTCGCGAACGACCTGCCCGGCGCGGATCCGACTGATCCCTATGCACAGCTGCTGCTCACCGGACAGGTCGTTGCGCCCGCCGGCGTCACGGTCACGACCGATCCCGTGAACGGGACGATCACCGCGACGGGTGACCACGCCCAGACGTACCTGCTCTCGTACACGGAAGCGTTCGGAAGCGCTCGCCCGGTCACCGGGCGGATCCGCCTCGACATCAGCGCCCCGGCGGCCGCGCAGCCGCCGATCACCTTGCCTGACGTCGCCGTGTTGCACGGCCAGGACCCGACCGTGATCGACCCGATCGCGAACGACGTCGATCCGCAGAACGCCTTGCTCGTCGTGCAGAGCGTGACAGTCGACGGATCGGCACCGATCCAGGTAGCCGTCGAGCAGCATCACTGGCTGCTGCTGCGAGGGACGCAGCCACTCGGAGGCGGAAAGGGAGGAACCGGAACGTTCGTGGTCCACTACACGGTCAGCGACGGATTGACCGCTCCGGTGCAGGGCGACGTGGTCGTCAGCCAGGAGCAGCCGCTGGCCGGCGACTCGCCGCCGATTCCGCAGTACGACACCGCGACCGTCCGTGCCGGAAGCAGTACCGAGGTCTCGGTGCTCGCGAACGACACCGACCCGCAGGGCGAGCAACTCTCGCTCGTGCCGGGCAAGCTCGACGTCCACTCGTCATCCGGGAAGCTCCTCGGGAGCGCGTGGGCCGTCGACGGTGTCGTCCGCTACGTCGCTCCGCCGGCGCTGATCGTGAAGACGCCGCAGCGTGTGAGCATCGACTACCAGGTTCGCGACACCTCGCAGAACACCGCGATCGGGCAGATGTACGTGACCGTCAACCCCGCGAGTGCCCTGCACGACTCGCCTCCGAACCCGCTGCCGCTTTACGCACGGCTCGACGCCGGCCAGCAGGTGACTCTTCACATCCCGGTCTACAACGTCGACCCGGACGGCGACGTCGCCACGTTCACGGGTGTCACAGTGCCGCCGAAGCTCGGCCGAATCGTGTCGTACGGACCTGATTCGGTCGTCTACCAGGCTTACCCCCGGTCCTCCGGAAGCGATCAGTTCACGTACCAGGTTGCGGATCCCTACGGCGAGACCGGAACGGCCACTGTCCAGCTGAGCGTCGCTCCCGCCGTCCCCGCGCAGCCGCCCGTCGCGACGGACGACGAGGCGGTCGCGGCGCCCGGCAGATGGGTCCACGTCGACGTCCTGGCCAACGACCTCGTCGCTGAAGGCGATCCCGTCGCGCTCTCCCTGGCTCAGGGCCAGCTCCGAAACGACGCCCGTGTCGAGGGAAACCGCCTCCTCGTCAGGGCACCGCAGCCCGGACTTCCGCCGGCGCAGGTCGCGTACGTGCTCACCGACGGAGCGGGGGATTCCTCGTCAGCGGTCGCCGCGGTCCGGGCCGTGCCCGGCTTCGACAACCCGCCCGTTGCACGTGACGACTACGTCAACCAGCCCGCGCGCGGGACGCGCATCGTCACCGCCGATGTAAGGGCGAACGACGATGACCCTGACAACCCGCGCAGCGCGCTTCGCGTGATTTCGCTCGGCACCGGAGCGCACGCGGCCGGCCCCGGGCGGTTGCGGATCACTCTCGGCGGTAGACCGCGTCTCGTCCCGTACGAGGTCAGCGACGGCAAGAAGACGTCCGAGGCGTACGTCCACGTCCCGGCCTTCCAGGAGGACAGGCCGGTCCTCAGGGCGGGCGTGGCGACGCTGCAGATTCCGGCCGGCGGCTCCCGGCAGGTTTCGCTCGCTGCGTACGTCACCGACCCGCGAGGCCCTGTTCGCCTGACGACACTCGAGACGCTCCGGGCGACCCCGGAGTCGAAGTTGACCGTTCGGGCCGTCGGCGACAAGGCTTTGCTCGTCAAGGCAGCCGCCGGGTATCGCGGGCCCGGTTCCGTCAGTTTCGAAGTGACGGACGGCAGAACGCTCGGGGCCAAGGGCGCACGCCATGCCGTCCTGTCTCTGCCTGTCCGCGTCGGGCCGGAAACGCCCGAGCTGCGTTGTCCGGGAGACCCGCTGCCGATCGTCGTCGGTGCCGCGCCGCGGTTGCTCGACCTGGCGAACGTCTGTCTCGTCTGGCTCGACGACCCGTCCAAGCTCGGATCGCTCACATACCGCACCCGCGTGTCGGGGCAGTCGACGGGATTGCTGGTGGCGCGTACCGACTCGTCGGGACGCCACGTGACGATCCGTGCCACGCCCAGCGCTCGTTCCGGGGCGACTGTGAACGTGGCCATCACGACCGGGGGTTTCGGACAGCCCGCGACCGGCACGCTGACGATCAGGGCAATCTCCGCACCGGCGGCATCCGTCCGTCCGATCGGCGTCGACGCGATCGTCGGCAAGACCATCACGATCAATACGGCGTCGGCCCTCACAAGCCCCTTCGGAAAGGCAGCGACGCCGCGCGTGCTGGGAGCCCGCGCACCGGCGGGCCTTTCGGTCGCCGTCTCGGGAACGACGTTGACGATTCGTCCCCACAAAGCCGGCACGGTGACGTTCACCTACCGGATCACCGACGTGACCGCCAGACCGGACCGCGCGGTTGCGGGTGTCGTCACGGTACGCGTTCAAGGCTCGCAGTCGCTTCGTGCCCAGAAGACGAGCGCGACGCAGAAGTCGAAGGCGTCTTCTGCCACGAACAAGCCCGCGACGCAGAAGAAGCCTCCCCCGGAGGCTCCCACTGCACCAGGCGTCCCGTTTGCCACAAGCGTCGGTAACGCCCAGGTCGTGCTGGCGTGGACGCCACCCGCCAACAACGGTACGCCGATCGACCAGTACCAGGTGAGCGACGACTCGGGTGACACCTGGTCGTGTCTCGGGCCGCCGTGCACGATCGGCTCGAAGCTGAAGAACGGCACGACCTACCGCTTCCGGGTTGAAGCTCACAATGCCGTCGGCTGGGGTCCCTGGAGCGACTGGTCGCAGCCGGCCCAGCCCGATCAGGTGCCGGGGATCGTCTCCGGCATCAGCGGCACCCCGGGTGACGGAAGTGTGAGCGTCTCCTGGCCCGCCGCACCGGATACCGGCTCACCGGTTACCGGGTACGACGTCCAGATCAGCCCCGGCCCGCCCTCCGGATCCTCCGAGCAGCTTCCCTCCGGCGGGAGTGCCACCTTCACCGGCCTCACGAACGGCACCGCCTACTCGTTCAAGGTTCGCGCCAAGAACAGTGCGGGCTGGGGCGACTGGAGCGACGCCTCGGCCGCCGTGATGCCGTTCGGGGCTCCGGGCGCGCTTGCGGCACCCACCGCAAGCGGGGCGGATTCGGCCGACGCGCACGAGAAGGCGATCACGGTGACCTGGGCCGCCGCGAGCGGCAACGGCCGCCCTATCTCCAAGTACACGGTCACGCCTCAGAGCTCGCTCTCGTCGACGGCGGGGACGCCGGTCACCGTCGACGGCAACACGACGACAACCACGTTCACGGTGCCGAACGACGGAGCGAGCTGGACGTACGCCGTCGTCGCCGCGAACTCCGGCGGGCTCAGCTCCCCAGCCAGCCCTTCCTCCTCGCCGGTACAGGCCGCCACTCACCCGGACTCGATCGCCTCCGTGACCGCGTCGGACAATGCGGGCGGGGTGGGCTACGACGGCGCCGTCAAGCTGTCGTTCGCCATCCCGACCACGAACGGTCTGAACGTCACGCAGGTGAACTGGCAGTCGAGCGCGGGCGGCTCGGGGAACTTCAACGTCGGGTCGGCTGCGGCGGGGACGGCCGAGATTGAGACGGTCAACGGGCTCACGAACGGCGGCACCTACACCTTCACTCTCCAGGCCTGTAACGCCGACGGCTGCGGCGGCTGGTCGGCGGCGTCGAATGCGGTCAGTCCGTACGGTCCGCCGGGTGCTCCGTCGGCCGGAGCTGGCGCGAGCGGAACGACGATCACCTTCAGCTGGTCGGGCGGCGGCGGCGGCGGTCGGCCGATCGCCGACTACCAGATCAGCGTCGACGGCGGAGGCTGGCAGAGCGTCGGCCCCAACCCCGGGTCAACCTCACCCGGCTACGGCTATAGCCAGACGCACAGCGTGACGGTGCGCGTTGTCGACAGCGCGGGGCAGGTGAGCGGGAACTCGAATACCGCTTCGGCAACCACCGTGGCTGCTCCGCCTCCTCCGCCGAGTATCTCAATTTCGAAAGGTGGCGCCTACGCGCCCAATGGGAACTGCAACAACGCAAGCTGCGCCTACGTGAACGTGCAGATGAGCAACTTCAGCCCGAACACGTCGTACTCACTCTCGATCTGCGGAACCGGTGCGGGTGGGGGGTGCTCGGGCAACTACCCGTTCACCACCGACGGCGGCGGCAACAAGACGATCAACGGATTTTTCTACTACGGCTGGGCAGGAACCACCGTCACCGTTCGCACGTCCACCGGTGTCGTGTCCAACGGAATTGTCTGGTGACCTCGATGCAGAAAGGACAGCGCACGTCGTGACTCCCACAACAACTGAGCAGGCCGCCTGGTTTGCCGAGACTTTCGGCAAGCTCGTCGACAACATCGAGCTGGCTGTGCTGGGGAAGTCGCACGTCGTGCGGCTTGCGCTCACGTGCATGCTCGCGCAGGGCCATCTGCTGATCGAGGACTATCCGGGCACGGGAAAGACGTCTCTCGCGCGAGCTCTGGCCCAGACGGTTCAGGGAAGGATGGGACGAATCCAGTTCACCCCGGACCTCCTACCGAGCGACGTGACAGGCACGTCCATCTACGACCAGCGCGCGAGCAGATTCGACTTCCATCCGGGGCCGATCTTCGCGACCATCGTCCTCGCCGACGAGATCAACCGCGCTTCGCCGAAGACGCAGTCGGCGCTGCTCGAGGTGATGGAGGAGGGCCGGGTCACCGTCGACGGGGTGTCGCACAGTGTCGGCGTTCCTTTCATGGTGATCGCGACCCAGAATCCGATCGAGCAGGCAGGCACGTACCGCCTGCCCGAGGCGCAGCTCGATCGCTTTTTAATGAAGACGCGGATCGGCTACCCGGACCAGGAGTTCACAATCTCGATCCTCGACGACGCCGCTGTACGGGACCGCACGGCCGCGGTCGAGCCGCTGATCGCGGCGCAGGCCGTCGCGGACATGGCGCAACTCGCTGCGGGAGTTCACGTCGAGCCGAACGTGCTGCGCTACGTCACGCAGATCGCCGAGGAGAGTCGGAGGCGGTCCGACCTCAGACTCGGCCTGAGCGTTCGCGGGTGCCTCGCCTACATCAGAGCTGCGAAGGCATGGGCGGTCGCCGACGGCCGCAACTACGTGCTGCCCGACGACATCCGCGAACTGGCCGAGCCGATCCTCGTGCATCGGCTGCTGCTCGACCCGGAGGCCGAGTTCGCCGGGCGGACGGTCGTCGACGTGATCGCGGCCATCCTCGCCGAGGTTCCGGCGCCCTCTGAGCGGACGGCGGCCGCCACGTGAGCTCGGTCGCTCCCAACGTCTCGCGCAGGATTTCGACCGCGTCTGAGGTCGCGGCGCAGGCATGGATCGACTTGGAGCCGCTGCGTGCCCGCATCGCATCGCGGCTCTCGATCGTCACGCCGCTCGGCTGGGGGGTGGCGTGTGCGGGCGTGGCCGCGTGGTTCTTCGGCGTGGAGCTGGGCTGGCAAGAATTCGAGATCGCGGCGGCGGCCTGCCTCGTCGTCTTCGTGCTCGCTGCCGTCTTCACGCTGGGACGGGCCGAGCTTGCGATCGACGTCAGCATCGCCCCGCCGCGCGTGGTGGTCGGCGAGCCGGCTGCGGGCGAGGTGGCCGTACGCAACATCTCCGGGCGGCGCCTGATCCCGCTGCCCGTCGAGCTCCCGGTCGGCGCGGGCTTTGCTCGGTTCGATCTTCCACCGCTCCGTGGCGGCGGCACGTACGACGAGACCTTCCTGGTGCCGACCAAACGCCGTGCCATGATCCCGGTCGGCCCGGCGAAGTCCGTCCGCAGCGACCCGTTGGGTCTGCTGCGACGCGAGATCGTCTTCAGCGACGTGATCGAGCTGTTCGTCCATCCCCGAACGGCGCAGCTCGAGAGCCTCGGCTCGGGCTTCTTGCGCGACCTCGAGGGCAACGAGACCGAGGCGATCTCGCCGAGCGACCTCGCCTTCCACTCGCTGCGTCCTTACGTGCCCGGTGACGATCGCCGGCACGTTCACTGGCGCACGACTGCGCGTGTGGCATCGGGCGACCTGATGGTCAGGCAGTTCCTCGACACGCGTCGCTCGCATCTTGTCGTCGTGCTCGACACCGCCGTCGAGAGCTATGCAAGCGAGGACGAGTTCGAGCTCGCGATCTCCGGCGCCGCGTCGTTCGCCCTGCGCGGCGTGCGCGACGACCAGACCGTGACGGTCGTGCCTGGACGGCAGATCGCAGCCCGCGGCGGTGGCACGCGTCTGCTCGATGCTTTCAGCCGGGCCGAACTGACTGAGCACGCCGTTCCGATCGAGCGGCTCGCGGCCTATGCCGCTGACGCGTGCGGCGATGCAAGTCTCGTCATCCTCGCGACGGGCTCGCAGGCGGAGATGGGCCGCATCCGTCGCGCGGCGAGCCGCTTCGAGCTCGAGACGACGGTGGCCGGCCTCGTCGCCACCTCCGACGGCGTCTCGACCCTTCAGACGGCCCGAGGCCTCAAAGTCATGCGCATGGGGGCGCTCGAGGATCTGGCGAGGCTCGCGCAGGGAGCCGCCCGCGTATGAGCGCGCTCCAGGCGTCCCCTGCCCTGCCCGCGCGCCGGCGCGGTCTTCGGGCGCTCGCCGCGTCCGACGCGGTGGTCGACGCGGGCTTCCTGATCGTCGCCGTCGTGCTCGGCCTGATCGGATTCAAGACGACATACGGCGACTTCGGCTTCCTTGCAGGAGGGGTGCTCGGTCTTCTGTTCGGAGTCGCGATCGCGCAGCTTTCGATCCGGCTCGCGCTGCCCTCGCTTGCGGTGGCGGCGGCGGGCGTCGTCGCATTCTTCGCCCTCGGAGGCGGCACCGTTCTCCGCTCGACAGCGATCGGGGGTGTCGTGCCGACGTTGAGCACGCTGCGCTCGCTCGCCGGGGCGAGCATCCACGGCTGGAGGGATCTCCTCACGCTCCTGCCCCCCGTCGGGAGCTCGGGCTCGCTGCTCGTGGTCCCCTATCTACTCGGGATGGCAGCTGGCCTGAGCGGCTTCCTGCTCGCTCGTCGAACCGACTCGACGCTGCTACCTGCAATCGCTCCCGTCGCCGTCCTCGCTGCAAGCATCCTCTTCGGCACGCCGACGCCGGCCTCGCTGACGCTCCAGGGCGCGGTCTTCGCGATCGTCGTGTTGGCCTGGGCCGCCGCCCGGAACGGGCGCCGCTCGATCGTGACAGCGGGCGGGTCACGGCACGCGTGGCGGCCGGTGATCGGCATCTTCATGCTGGTCGCGAGCGGCGCGTTGGCCACCGTCGTCGGACCGCATCTACCGATGGCGCACAGCCACGCGCGGGTCATTCTGCGCAACTATGTGCAGCCGCCGTTCGACCCGAGCGCCTACTCGAGCCCGCTCGCCTCGTTCCGTAACTACGTCAACAAGACCGGGCTCGCACAGAAGACGTTGTTGACCGTCCGCGGACTCCCGCCGGGAGCACGCATCCGGCTCGCGACGATGGACACCTACGACGGCCTGGCCTGGGGTGTGAGCAACGGTGCGCCCGGGACGGCGGGCGCCTTCCAGCGCGTCGGTCCTCAGATTCCGCAGACGGTATCCGGGAAGCAGGCGACGCTCCACATCGAGATCGCCGACTACTCCGACGTATGGCTTCCCGACGCGGGAGCGACCGATTCGATCCGGTTCTCGGGTCCCGGGGCGAAAGCACTCGCCGACGGCTACCGCTACAACCTCGCGACCGGAACCGCTGTCGTCCCTGGGCGCCTTGGGCGGGGCGACGGCTACACGCTCGAGGCGACGATCCCGTCGAATCCCTCGGCCAAGGCGCTGTCCGGAGCGGCTGCCGCGGGCAAGCCGCCGACCCTGTCCAACGTTCCCCCGGCAGTCGCAAGCAAGGCGACGGCCTGGGCGGGCGCGAGCAACCCGAGCGCGTACGCGAAGCTCCAGTCCATCGCCGCGCACCTCCGAGGAGGTGCGTACAGCGACGGCTCGCAGATCAGCTCGCAGTCCAGGCCCGGCCACGGCGAGAAGCGCTTGATCGACTTCTTGAGCGGGGAGCAGCTCGTCGGTGACGACGAGCAGTATGCCGCCACCTTTGCGTTGCTTGCGAATGCGCTCGGCTACCCGACTCGCGTCGTACTCGGGGCGATCCCCGAGGCCAACGGCACGGTCAAGGGGGTCGACGTCCACGCCTGGGGCGAGGTCGACCTGACCGGGGTCGGCTGGGTCGCGTTCGATGTCACACCGCCCAAGGACCACCGCCCTAATCCGAACCCGCCGCAGGTGCAGAACGTCAATCATTCTCCGAACCGTGTGCCGCCCGCGGCGCCGGCCCCGCCTCCGGCAGCGCAGTCCGCGGCCGACACGAGCAACTCATCCGCCAAGAGGCCGCACCGGCACGCCGCCCACGCTCTGCTCGGAGTCCTCAGCGCCATCGTTGCCGTCGCACGAGTTGTCGGGCCACCGCTGGGAGTGATCCTCGCGCTGATCGCGCTCATCGTCGGGGCGAAGGCCGTTCGGCGACATCGGCGCCGACGGAACGGCACTCCTGCACAGCGGGTGTCGGCCGGCTGGCGCGAGCTCGTCGACCTCGCCGTCGACCTCGGGGCCGAGCGCCCCGGACGCGAGACGCGGCGTGGCACCGTGCGGAAGCTCGAACGGCCGGAACTCTCGGCTATGGCCGCCGCGGCGGATTCCGTCAACTTCGGGCCTCACAATCCCGAGGAGTCGGTTGCCCTCCACTACTGGAACGAGGTCGACGCGTTGCGCGCCCACATTCTCGGAGGCCTCGGACGCGTTCGACGTTGGGCGGCGGCCCTCAGCCTCGGCTCATTGAACGGGCCCCGGATCCGGCGGCCGCGCACACGCACGCGTGCTACCTCCGGGTCCGGCCCCGAGGTCTCGGCATGAGGCTCAAGTTCACGCTGAAGCGAGGCGAGCGGGTTGTCGACCTCGTGGCGGTCGTCGACGCGACCGTGACCGTGGGCGAGCTTGCAGAGCGCATCTCCTCCAGCGATCGGGCCATCCAGACCGGTCTGCAGGCCCCTGCCACCCTCGAGGTCGTCGGACGGCAGAGGACGCTGCTCCCGGCGAGCGCGACACTCGCCGACGCAGGCGTCCGTTCGGGATCGACGTTCGCGCTCGCGCCGCGGGAGGGCGCAGCCGCTGACGGCGGCGTGGCCGGGGCGCGCGCGGTTGTCGCGGTCGTCTCCGGGCCGGATACCGGCCGGGAGTTCTCGCTGCCGTCGGGGGCGAGCTACGTCGGTCGGGATGCCAGCTGCGAGGTTCGGCTGTCCGATGCGCTCGTCTCACGGCAACACGCGAAGCTCCTCGTCTCCGACGTCGTCGAGATCGTCGATCTCGGCTCGGCGAACGGAGTCTCGACAGGAGGCTCCTTGACCCCGCGTGCGGTCCTCCGTGCAGGCGACATCGTCGAGGTCGGGGAGACGGAGCTCACCGTCCGCCTCCTCCAGCCGGACACCGCCGCGCCCGGAGTTGCGCACGTCGACTTCAACCGTTCGCCGCGACTTGCGCCGCGCTTCGCCGGCGCGGAGTTCGCGACACCGGAGGCGCCGTCGCCGCCGCAACGCCGGCGTCTCCCGATGATCCCGTTGCTCGCGCCGATCCTGATGGGCGTGCTCCTCTACTGGCTGACGAGAACGTACGCAGCGCTGCTCTTCGTCGCGTTGAGCCCGCTCATGCTGCTCGGGAACGCCGTCGAAGCACGGGCAGCAGGGCGCCGCGACTACAAGCGCGAAGTAGAGCAATACCACGCTGACCTCGCCGACCTCGACGAAGAAGCGGCTCGGACGAGGGATGAGGAGCATGCCGCACGGCTGCGCGAGTATCCGGCGTCGGCAGAGCTGATCGACGCAGCCCGGAACCTCACGCCGCTGCTGTGGACGCGCCGTCCAGAGCATCAGGAGTTCCTCGAGTTCCGTCTCGGCCTCGGTCGCCAGCTTTCGCGGAGCTCGTTCGAAGTGCCGAGGAACAAAGAGGCGACACGGGAGCTGACGAAGGAGGCTGTCGCTCTCGCGGAGCGCTACGCGACGGTTGACGACGTGCCCGTCGTCGAGAAGCTCTCCGACGTGGGGGCGATCGGCGTGGCCGGCGGCCGCGACTGGGCGCTACCCGTCGCACGGGCACTCCTCGCGCAGGTGGCGACCCTCCACTCGCCGGCCGAGGTCGTGCTGGCGGCTTGTGCTTCCACGGCGACCAGCGCAGATTGGGACTGGCTCAAGTGGTTGCCGCACACCTCATCGCCGCACAGCCCGATCAGCGATCTTCACCTCGCATCGGCTCCCGGGGAGGCGCTCGTCCTGATCGAAGAGCTCGAGGCCCTGGTGGATCAGCGCCTCGCGGCCGACGACGAGCGGCCCATGCCGGTCGTCGTCGTCCTCGTCGACGATCCGTCGGCAGATCGCTCGCGACTCGTCGCTCTCGCGGAGGAGGGAACGAAGGCGAGTGTCTATTTCGTGTTCGTCGCCCGCACGCTGGAGTTGCTGCCGGCTGTCTGCCGCACGTACGTCGATGCGTCGCCGACCTCGGGAACCGGCCTCGCGGGCTTCGTTCGAGCCGGCGCGGCGGTCGAGCCTCTGGCAGTCGAGGCGGTCGACGAGTCGGACGCGCTCGAGCTCGCGCGTGCCCTCGCTCCGATGCAGGATGCCGGGGCGCCGATCGACGATGCCAGCGACCTTCCGATGAGCGTGCCTCTGCTGACGCTGCTCGGTCCTGACCTCGCCGTCTCGCCTGACGCGATCGTGGATCGGTGGCAGGAGAGCAACTCGCTGCTGTCTGGGCCGCTCGCGCTCGAGCCGAAGCGGCGCGCCGGCACGCTGCGTGCGGTTATCGGGCAGGGCGCGACCGAGCCGCTGACGCTGGACCTACGGCTGCAGGGTCCGCACGCGCTCGTCGGCGGAACGACCGGGTCGGGAAAGAGCGAGCTCCTCCAGTCCTGGATCCTGTCGCTCGCTGCCGCGTACAGCCCGCAGCGCGTGACGTTTCTCCTCGTCGACTACAAGGGAGGTGCGGCTTTCCGCGACTGCAGCGAGCTCCCGCACACGGTCGGGCTGGTGACAGACCTCACGCCCCACCTGGTGCGGCGCACGTTGACCTCCCTAGAGGCGGAGCTCCGCTATCGCGAGCGGTTGCTCGCCGGCAAGCGGGCGAAGGACCTCGTCGAGCTCGAGAAGGCGGCCGATCCACACGCGCCGCCGAGCCTGATCATCGTCGTCGACGAGTTCGCCGCACTCGTCCAGGAGATCCCGGAGTTCGTCGACGGCGTCGTCAACGTCGGGCAACGTGGGCGCTCGCTGGGGTTGCATCTGATCCTCGCCACCCAGCGTCCGGCGGGCGTGATCAAAGGGAACCTCCGTGCGAACACAAACCTGCGCCTCGCTCTCCGCGTCGCCGACGAAGCGGACAGCCTCGACGTCGTCGACTCTCCGATTGCCGCGAGCTTCGACGCCGACGCGCCGGGCAGAGCGGTGGCAAAGACCGGGCCGGGCCGACTCGCGTCGTTCCAGTCGGCCTATGTCGGCGGCCACACGGGCAATGAGACCCAACCCGCGCAGATCTCCCTCTACGACCTCCGCTTCGGGCGCGGACTCGAGTGGGAGGCTCCCGAGTTGCCCGACGAGGAGACCCGGGCGCTTCCGCCTCCTGACATCGCGCGGCTCGTGGGAACGATCTCGGCGGCTGCGACTCAGGCAGAGGTGCCGGCTCCTCGCCAACCGTGGCTAGAGGAGCTCGCCACGGCCTACGACCTCGCGCGCCTTCCGACGAAACGCACTGACCGCGAGATGGTCTTCGGTGTGCTCGACGACCCCGGCGGGCAGGACCAGCGCCCGGTCGCCTTCGAGCCCGAACGCGACGGCAACCTCGTCGTCTTCGGGACGGGAGGGTCCGGCAAGAGCGCGCTGCTGCGAAGCCTTACGGTCGCGGCAAGCATCACCGTGCGCGGCGGGCCCTGCTGGGTGTACGGCCTCGACTTCGGCTCGCGCGGACTGCACATGCTCGAGCAGTTGCCGCACGTGGGAGCCGTAGTCGACGGCGACGACCACGAGCGGGTCGTTCGCCTCCTCCGCATGCTGCGCGGCACGATCGACGAACGCGCAACACGCTACGCCGCCACGGGCGCGGGATCCTTGTCCGACTACCGGAAGCTCGCCGGCGCCCCTGAAGAGCCGCGATTCCTTCTGCTGCTTGACGGCGTCTCGGCGTTTCGCCAGGCCTACGAGATCGGCGAGCGGAGCCGCTGGTTCGACACACTGCTCGGAATCGCCGCGGACGGACGTCCGGTCGGCGTCCACCTCGTCGTCTCGGCTGACAGGCCCGCCTCGGTCCCGTCGGCGCTCGGCTCGTCATTGCCTCGACGCGTCGTCCTGCGGATGGCGGACGACAACGAGTACGGGTTGCTGAGCCTCCCGGGCGACGTGCTCTCGCTCACGTCGCCACCCGGGCGTGGCCTGCTCGACGGCTACGAGATCCAGGTGGCGGTGCACGGCGGCAGCAGAGACGTGCTCACGCAGGGGGAGGCGATGGCGCAGCTTGCCGCCTCGATGGAGAAGGCCGGGGTCGCGCCGGCGCCTCCCATCCTGCGGCTGGCGGACGAGATCCGGATCGAGCAACTGCCGGCGCAGGTCGACGGTCATCCCGCACTCGGCATCGAGTCGGACGAACTCGTGCCGATCGCCTTCGAGCCTGTCGGCAGCTTCCTCGTCTGCGGTCCACCGGGAAGCGGGCGAACGACGGCGCTGGCCGCGCTCGAGCAGGCGCTACGGCGGTGGAACCCAAAGGTGCGGGCGCTCTACATCGGCAACGCGCGTTCGCCACTTTCCGGTCTGGATGTCTGGGAAGCCTCAGCGGTCGCGCCGGAAGAGGCGGCCGAGCTGGCGCGGACGCTGCTTGCGGACTCGAAGGCGCTGGGTGACGAAGACCGTCCGACGGCGCTCTTCGTCGAGGGCCTCCCGGACTTCGTCAACAGCGTCGCCGATCTGCCCCTCCAGGATCTGATCAAGCGTGCGCTTGACCACGGCGCGCTCGTCGTCGGCGAGGGCGAGACGACATCTCTTGCCGGGTCCTATCCGCTCCAGCAGCTCGTGAAGAGCCACCGCTGCGGGATCGCCCTTCAACCCGACCAGGCCGACGGCATGGCGCTGTTCAAGACGAACTTCCCGCGCGCGAGCCGCGCCGACTTCCCGCAGGGCCGGGGGTTCTACGTCAGCAAGGGGCGCGCACAGATCGTCCAGCTGCCGCTGCCGCAGGTCGACGCTTGAGGCGCGATGACTGCCCATGCGATGTGGCAGGACGGATTCGCCGGCGCTAACTGGTCTTCCGTCTAGGGCGACAAGCGGCGGAAGAGCAGGCCATCGAAGCTACTTGCGACTCGAACAGCGCTACCGATGCTTGCAGGCTCTGCTCCAAGGCCAAAGTAGTGCAAGGGGAAGCCGTGTGGATCGTCCACGGTTGTCAGCAACGTGCCGTTGACAGACAGCGTCAGCCTAACGACGTTGTTCTTCTCGTGCCGGCAGGTAGCTTCGATGGTGTTCGTGCCCCCATTTCGATGGATTGCTGCCGCGTACTTCCACGGGGCGACGAGACTCGTCCAGTGTCCTCCCTTGAGGCGGTCAATGCCGTACGTGCCGTTTGCGCTGACCAACAAGAAGTACGTGTTCTCTGCGTCGAGGTCGCTCGCGCAGACCACCCCGACGGCACGGCTGCTCGAGCCGGAGACCGCGGTGGCTGTAACGCGTATCCGCGCCGACTGAGCGACGGTGTTCCCTGGCGGGAGGAACGCCGACGTTCCGGTATCGAAGTAACCGCCGGCGACTTTGATGTGGTACTTGCCGCCTGCGATGTAGGCCTTGTTGCCATCGTGCCGGTTCCACGTGGAGAGCCAGCGCGAGTCAGAACCCGAGAATGAGTCCCTTACCGTCGCCAGCGGAATCAGGCGGAGTGAAACGTGGCGATCTAAAGGCACATACGCCTTTGCTGCGACATAGCCGTCGCTCGTCACGTGGATGACTTCGCCGACGCAAGGACCGACGAGCTCGGACTCGCCCGCATAGGGGGTCGCCGTTGCCCTGGGCAGACGCGGTCCGGTCACGAACGCCGCAACGTCGCTCCGCGTGAGGGCATCCACGGTGCGGAAGGCCACCGGAAGGGGCTTGAGCGTGATCTTCCAGTCAAGCTTGTGTGGTGTCTTTCTCCCGAATCGTCCGCTGACAGGTGTGAAGTCGCAGAGGCCGCCGACGGACCACGTCGCACCAGGCGAGATGCCGTTGATCCTGAATCGCCCGCCGCGGGTCGTGACCGTGTTGAGGCCGCCCGCGATCACGCGCGCGCCGACGATCGGTGCCCGATTGTCGGAGCTCAAAACGGTGCCGATCACGTCGATCGTCGCGCCGCCGGCCGAGCGACCGAGAACAAGGTAGAGAGCGGCGGCAACACCGCCGAGAAGAATCACGGCACCGAGTGAGGTGGCGAGCACTCGCGCCCGGATCGAACCCCGCCCCCCGCGGGCCGTCGGCTCCGGCGACGAGATCTGCGCCTCACGAGGCTCCTTCTCGGGCTGCGCTCCCAACCGCGGCTGATATCCGTGCACCAACGCATCGAACGTAGTAAGAAGGGGCTCGGAAAGACTCGCACGCATTGAGGCGACCAGAAGATCAAGTTCGGCCAGTTCTGTGGCGTCGTTGTTCTCGGCGGCACGCTGCCTCTCGCTCCCGAGCAGCCTGGCCGCATCCTCGACGTAGCCTTGCGACCAGAGCGTCCGCACTTCATCGACTCGCTCGTTGGCGCGGGCCGCGCCGTCCTGGGCATTTTCACTTGGGCTGCTGGGCTCGACCTCTTGTGCAGGGGGCGGAGTGGAGCTTCCGTCCGCTTCGATCGGCAGTTCTCGACGTCTTGTCTCGATCGCCGGTTCGTCGATCTCGTGCGAGCCCTCAGCAGCATGCTCCTGGTTCCCTTCGTAGGAAGTCGTTGTCTGCGGCGGGTCCTCCGGTTCCTTTTGGCCGATCAGCCCGCGACGCGGGGCGGGCGGTGGCGAGGCTGGTACAGCAGTGGGTGATGGTGCGTTCTCTGCGAGTTCGAGGGCTTCACGGGTCGTGGGCGCGATGTGGGTCTCGCCGATGGTGTCGTCGTCGCTGGGGATCTGATGCTCGGCGGTTGATTCCGCGAGGGCAGCTGCGAGGTCGGCGGCTCGCGCATACCGCTCATCGGGGTCCTTCGCCATTGCGCTTGCGAGGGCGGTGCTGAGCTCTTCGGGGAGATCGGGACGGAGGCTGGTCAGGCTTGGAGCGGGGTCGAAGAGGTGTGCCTTGATCACCCCGACCTCGCTCTCGCGTACGAACGGGGGCTGGCCGGTGAGACAGTGGAAGGCCACGCAGCCGAGTGCATAGATGTCCGCGCGGCCGTCGAGGGGTTTGCCGTCGATCTGCTCGGGAGGGCAATAGTCGACCGAGCCCAGGAACATTCCCGTGCGGGTGAGGCTTGCGGAGCTCGAGCGTCTTGCGAGCCCGAAGTCGGAGAGGTAGGCGTGGTCCTCGGCGCCGAGCAGGATGTTCGCGGGCTTGACGTCGCGGTGGACGAGCCCTGCCGTGTGGGCGACGTCGAGCGCGAGTGCGATCTGGCGGACGATCGTCACGGTGCGGTCCACCGGCAGGCGGCCGAGCTGTTTCAGCTGGACTCGCAGGTCGCCGCCCTCGACGTAGCGCATGGCGAGGTAGATCTCGCCGTCGTCTTCGCCCGCGTCGTAGATGGGGAGGATGTTCGGGTGCTCGAGGGAGGCTGCGAGCTGCGACTCGCGGATGAAGCGGCTGCGGAATTCCTCGTCGTCGCTGAGATCCGGCGAGAGGACCTTCAGTGCCACCTTGCGGCCGAGCTGGATGTGCGTCGCTAGATAGACGACGCCCATGCCGCCACGACCGAGCACCGACTCGATCCGATAGCCGCCGAGCTCCGTGCCTGGGTCGAGGAAGCCGCCGCGAGTCAACGCCCGCATCCTCCCACAGCGCACTCAGGCAGCAAAGACTCGGAACTCAACCCTCCCGTGCCCGCAGGCGGCCATCACATCGGCTTTCCGCGACCTTTCCACCCTGACTCTGAGTGCGCATGACCACGCGCTGCCGGCGGTGCTGACACCAGCTAGGGCAATTGGGGGTCACTGGTTCGAGCCCAGCACCGCCCACTCCCGTCGTGGCTCGTTTTCGCGGCTCGAAATTCGCGCTCGAGTCTGGCACGATTGGCCTTCGCTGCGGCAGTCCCAGTACTCGGCGACCATAGAGAGGGAACCATGCTGAAGGGATTGTCGCGCCGCTGTTGGCGCACCGGCCGCGTTT
>Ga0265338_10005202_pt1 | contig 17064 bp, 14 predicted proteins | sample 42126metaG_FD_193579 | JGI IMG/M metagenome (GOLD analysis project Ga0265338, IMG submission 193579) | Rhizosphere microbial communities from Carex aquatilis grown in University of Washington, Seatle, WA, United States - 4-21-26 metaG | ecosystem: Host-associated > Plants > Roots > Rhizosphere... | reverse complement strand
AGCCCGCCGAACGGGTCGACCAGCTCGAACCCGGGCAGCGTGGCCGCCATCGCGTTGACGGTGAAGTCCCGCCGCTCCAGGTCGGCGGTGAGCGAGCGGCCGTACCTGACCTCGGGCTTGCGCGAAGTGCGGTCGTACGCCTCGCGGCGGTAGGTGGTGATCTCGAAGATCTCGTCACGCCGGCGCAGCCCGACGGTGCCGAACTCGATCCCGACCGTCCAGGTCTTGTCCGCCCACCCCCGGGTGATCTCGAGTACCCGCTCAGGCACCGCGTCGGTGGTCAGGTCGAGGTCACCGGGACGGCCGCCGAGGAAGATGTCGCGGACCGGGCCGCCGACGAGCGCGAGCTCGTGCCCGGCCTGGATGAAGAGCTCCCCGAGCTCGGCCACGGTGGGCGAGGCGTTGGCGCGCAGCAGCGCCGCGGCGGCCTTACGCTGGTCAGCGCTCAAGGTAGCCTTCTGGGCGACGGAGGTGGAATCTGACACGGGCATTCAGGGTATCTAGCCCAGTCCAGAAGCGCGAACGGGTAACTGCAACAGGCCGTAACATGCCAACCTTGCGCTCTGTTGTCCGTGCCCTGGGTGCGCTGGCCGCCGTCTGCCTCGCGGCGCCCGGCCTCGTGCTCGCCGTCCCGTCCGCGCAGGCATCGACCGCGCAGGCATCGACCGCGAACACACAAGGATCAGCCCGAACGGGTGCGGCTGGCTCCAGCCCGCTCGGCATCTCCATCACCGGGATGTCGCCAAGCTACGCCACCCGCGACTCCACTGTCACGGTGACCGGGACGATCGCCAACCGCACCGGGTCGTCCGTCTCCAGTGTCACCTTGCAGGCGCAGACGTCCTCCTCGGTGTTCACCGGCCGGTCCGAGATGACCAGCTTCGCCAGCGCCGGCAGCTACCCCTACCTGCTGCAGCCCGCGGGCACCCCCTCGGTCACCGGCATCATCCGCAACGGCCAGACGCTGCACTGGTCGGTCACCTTCCCGGCCGGCCAGTACTACAGCCAGTTCGGCGTGTTCCCGGTCCAGGTGGCGGCGGTCACGCCGGACGGCGCGCACACCGCCCACGCGCAGACGTTCCTGCCCTACTGGCCAGCCCGGGACACCGCCAGCCAGCCGAAGAAGCTCCAGGTCGCCTGGATCTGGCCGTTGGTCGACGCGCCGCAGCAGGGTGCCTGCCAGCAGACCCTGGCGACCAACGACCTGGCCGGCTCGGTGGCGTCCGGCGGCCGCCTGGCCGCGCTGCTCGGAGCCGGCGCCACCTGGGCCGACGGCGACAAGCTGACCTGGGACATCGACCCGGCGCTGCTATCCGACGTGTCGGTCATGCGGCAGCAGTACTCCACCCTCGGCAACGCCGCCTGTTCCGGCCGGTTCCAGCAGCCGCCGAGCAAGGCCGCCGTCAGCTGGCTGACGCAGCTGCAGTCGGCCACCGCGGGCCAACCGGGCTTCCTCACCCCGTACGCCAACGTGGACGTGGCCGCGCTCAGCCACGCGGGCCTTGACGGGAACATCAGGTCGGCCTACCGGCTGGGCAAGTCCGTGGCCGGCCAGATACTGCCGAACACGTTCGGGACAACCGGGAACGGCACTGGTGACGGAGCGACGCTCAAGGCAGCATGGCCGGCCGACGGCGTGGCCGACGCCGAGGTGGTGACCAACCTGGCGAACGACGGCGGGGTCAGCACCGTGGTGCTGACCAGCGACGAGCTGCCGTCGTCGACTCCCGGCTTCGACAACGCGCTCGGCCGGACCACCAGCGGCATCGGCACGCCGGTGTCGCTGCTGCTGGCCGACTCGGGGATCAGCAGCCTGCTCGGCTCGGCGTCACCCAGGCCGACGCCGTCCGGGCAGTTCGCCTTCACCCAGGAGTTCCTGGCCGAGACCGCGATGATTTCCAGCGAGGCACCCAACCTGGCCCGCTCGCTGGTGATCGCCCCGCCGACGGGGTGGAACCCGTCCGCCTCGGAGGCAAGCGCGCTGCTGCGGATCACTCACGACGACGCGCCGTGGCTGCGCCCGGTCACGCTGTCCTCGCTCGCTGCCCAGGCGGCCAAGGTACCCGCGCGCTCGCTGCCGGCCAGCCAGCGAAGCCGGTCCGAGCTTCGCCCGGGCTACCTCAGCAACCTCAAGACCGTCAACGCAGGCGTCGGGCTGTTCACCAACCTGCTCTACCAGCCGTCGGCCGCGCAGGTCAGCTCGCTCCAGGGGGCGGTCGCGGCCACCGTGTCGTCAGCCTGGCGCGGCGCCGGCTCGGGCGGCGGGTGGCTGGCGTACTACCGGCTGACCAACTACCTGCAGGACTCCGAGCACAAGGTACAGATCATCCCGGTCACCAAGATCCTGCTGGCCGGGAACTCGGGTGAGACACCGGTGTCGGTGCGGAACCAGCTCGGCGCGCCAGTCCAGGTTGAGGTGAGCGCGTCGGCGCCGGCTGGCAGCCAGGTCAGAGTGGGCCCGCTGGACGTGCTTTTCACCGTGCCGGCGGGGAAAACCTACACCGTCAAGATGCCGGTGCACGCCGCCTCGATTGGAACGACCACAGTGCAGCTACAGTTGGTGACGCAGGACGGGTCGCCGCTGACCTGGACGGCACGGCCGCTGAGCGTCGAGGTGACGCGGGTCGGGCGGTTCCTGCTGAGCATCATCGCCGGCGCGCTCGGCATCCTCGTGCTCACGTCGGCCTACCGGTTGCGCCGCAAGCGGCGCACCCGCGCCGCCCAGCACACTGCTGCTGGCACTGAGGCTGGCACTGCTGCTGGCACTGAGGCTGGCACTGAGGCTGGCATTGCGGCTGGCACGGCAGCCAACCGCACCGCTGACCCAGGAGGGGACGGATGACCAGGCCGACACGGCCCCCCGAGCCGCCGTTCCCCGATGACGAGGAGCCGGGGGCGGGTGCCCCCCGGTTCACCCCGCGCACGCCCGAGGGGCCGCCCACCATGGTGACTCCCCCGGGCTACCGGCCCCCGCCCCCGCCGCCGCCGACCGCGCCCCCGCCCGCGGGCCAGCCTCCGTCGGCCGGCCCGTCGTTCACCCCGTACCCGCCCGCCGGCGACTCCCGGGGCACGGGGCCGCGGCACAGCCGGAGCCGGGGCGGCCGGGACCGCCCGCGGCCCACGTTCACCCCGCACGACGACTACCTGCCGCCCGCCAACCGGGAGCGCCCGGCCCCGGCCCCGACGTCGTTCCTGCCCCCGATGCCCGCGGGTTACCCGCAGCCGAGCTTCCAGCCGCTCGACTACCCGGAGGCGCCGGGCCGGCCGGCGCCCCGGTTCGTGCCCGCCGGCCAGGGCGCGCCACCCGGCGTCGAGGACCAGCGGACCAAGGTCATCGAGCGGGACATCAGCCAGGCCCCCTCCACTGGTCCGCAGCGCACGGCCGGCACCACGCCCAGCCTCGCCCGGTCGAGCAAGGTGATGGCACTCGGCACGCTCGTCTCCCGGGGGACCGGCTTCCTGCGGACGTTCGTGTTCGTGTACGCGCTGGGCGACTTGACCACCGCCAACGCCTACAACACCGCCAACACCCTGCCGAACACCATCTACTACCTCATGCTTGGCGGCGTGTTCACCTCGGTGGTGGTGCCGATGCTGGTCCGGGCGGCCAAGGAGGACCCGGACCGGGGCGAGGGCTACGCGCGGCGGATCTACTCGCTCGGCGTGATCAGCCTGCTGGCGGTGACCCTCATCGCCACCCTGCTGGCCGGGCCGATCGCCGACCTGTACGGCAGCGACCTCACCCACCCGGGCGAGCACCAGCTGATGGTGACGTTCGCCTACTTCTTCATCCCGCAGATCTTCTTCTACGGGATGGACTCGCTGCTCGGCGCGATCCTCAACGTGCGCGGCCGGTTCGGCGCCAACATGTGGACCCCGGTCATCAACAACGTGGTGGTCATCTTCGTCGGCATCCTCTTCCTGGTCACCGTGAAGAACGGCACCAGCTCGGCCACCATCTCCGGCTCCGGCATCGACCTGCTCGGCATCGGCACCACCCTCGGCATCGTGATCCAGTCGATCGCGCTGTTCCCGGTGATGTGGCGGGCGGGGTTCAGCATGCGGCTGGTCTTCGACTTCCGCCGCTCGGAGATCGGCGAGATCGGCCGCATGTCCGGCTGGATGTTCGGCTACGTGTTCACCCAGTGGCTCGGCAACGTGGTGGTGACCCGGGTGGCGAACTCCGCGCCGAGCGCGACCGGGATCTCCGCCTACTCCTACGCCTACCAGCTGTTCCAGCTCCCGTACGCGATCGTCGGCATCTCGGTGATCAGCGCGCTGCTGCCCCGGATGAGCGGGCACGCCAGCGAGCGGCGCTACTCCCTGGTCCGTGACGACTTCTCCAAGGGGGTCCGGGTCGCGTCGGTGATCGTGGTGCCCGCATCAGTCTTCCTGGCGGTGCTCGGCCCGCCGCTGTGCGAGTTCCTCTTCGGCCACGGGCACACCACCCCGGACCAGGCCCGGTACATCGGCGAGGTGTTCGGCGCGTTCTGCCTCGGCCTGCTCCCGTTCCTGCTGACGCAGCTGCAGCTGCGGGTGTTCTACTCGTTCCACGAGAGCCGGACCCCGGCTGTCATCGGCATGATGATGCTCATCGTCGGGGTGATCGGCTACCTGGTGGCCAAGGTCGCGCTGACGCCCGAGCACATCGTGATCGGGCTGGCCTTCGCCTTCGACATCATGACGCTGGCGGGAGCGGTCATCGCCTGGCCGCTGCTGCTGCGCCGGGTCGGCAGCCTGGACGGCTGGCGGATCACCAGGTCGCTGGTGCGGATGTTCCTGGCGACGATCCCCGGGCTGCTGTTCGCCTTCGTGATCATGGGGGTGGTGCGGTCGCTCATGCACCAGGGCTCCCTGTATGGTCTGGTCGTCACCATCATCGGCGGGGGCGGCGCGCTGCTGCTCTACGCGGTCTTCTCCCGGCTGCTCGGCATCGAGGAATTCCGCACGCTGATGCGGTCGGTCGCCGGACGGTTCGGCTAGCGCGCTGGCAGCGGCGCGGTTAGCAGCACGGGCCGGATGACGGGCCGATGACGCCTGGCCGAACATCCGCGGCAAGTGCCCTCAGCTGGGCCCGCACCGCGTGTCCGGACGTGCGACTTTGACTGTATTCGCATATAACGGTAGGACGCCCTGTCGGGTCCTTGCATCGGTCGCCAGCTCGCGGCCGGTGGCAATGACTACGATGGGACCGTGATCGTGGGCTATCAGGGGCTGGAAGGAGGCCGAGAGCCGACCCGCTCTTGACGATGACGTATGAGCACCTACACCTCTGAACCAGGCACGAGGCTGGCCGGGCGTTACCGGCTAGTAGATCAGGTGTCCGGCGGTAACGGCTGGACCATGTGGAAGGCCATCGACGAGACGCTCGCGCGCCCGGTTTCGGTGCTGACCTTCGTGGCCGGCTTCCCGCGGGTCACGCAGGTGGTGACCGCCGCCCGCGCGGCCAGCAGGCTCAGCGACCCGCGGATGGCCCAGGTCTTCGACGTCGAGGACGGCGGCGGCCAGGCCTACATCGTCCTCGAGTGGGTAGGCGGCGACTCGCTGGCCGACCTGCTCGACGGCGGGCCACTGGATGTGACCCTCGCCTGCTCGGTGGTCGGCGACGCCGCCCGCGCGGTGGCCGGCGCCCACGCACTCGGCCAGGCCCACCTGCGGCTTACCCCGGACACCCTGTGGTGGACCCGGGGCAGCGGCATCAAGATCACCGGGCTCGGCATCGACGCCGCGCTGGTCGGCGACGGCCTGACCGCGGTCGCCGCCAGCGACCCGTCGGTCGCGGACACGGTCGCCATCGCCGGGTTGCTGTACGCGGCGCTGACCGGCTACTGGCCGGGCGAGGAGCCGACCCGGCTGCCCCCGGCCCCGGTCTCCGACGGCGCGGTCGCCACCCCCCGCCAGGTGTCGGCCGACGTGTCGCCCGCCCTTGACAGCGTGATTACCCGGGCGCTGCTGCAACGCCCGACCAGGCACGGGCCGCCGATCCAGTCACCGGCCGACTTCGCCGAGGAGCTCGCCGCGGTGGCGCCGCCGGTGCCGCTGCCCGAGCCCGCCCCGCCCGCGCCGGCCGGCTACCAGGGCGGCTACGGTGGCGGGTACGGGCCGGACCCGAACAACCCGGACTCCTGGGCGACGCCCGACCGCGGGCCAAGCGGCACCGCGCCCTACCAGCCGCCGGCCTCGGCCGCCGGTTACCAGGGCGGCCAGCACGGCGGCAACCAGTACACCGGCGCCCAGTACGCGGCGGGCGGCTACGCCGGGCAGCGCCGCGGCGGGCGGAGCAGGCTGCTGCTGACGACGGTGATCGTGCTCGTGCTGGCGGTGGTCGCGGTCACCGTGTGGCTGGTCGGCTTCCGCAAGGCGGGCAGCGGCACCGGCAGCGGGGCCAACCCGCCGGCCTCGGCCTCGGCAGCGGCCGGCGGCACGGTGCTCAGGCCACAGTCCGACGTGACCTTCAACATCTTCGGCCAGCCGCCGGGCAACACGGAGAACGAGACCACCGCGGGCGGCGCCATCGACGGCAGCCTGTCCACCGCCTGGTCGACGTCCTACTACTTCGACGACCCCAAGTTCGCCGGGCTCAAGCCGGGCACCGGGCTGCTCCTCGACATGGGCAAGCAGGTGCGCCTCAGCCAGGTTGAGGTGCTGTTCGGCTCGTCCGGCACCGCCACCGCCGAGATCTACCTGGGCAACTCGGCCGCGATGACGAACACCGCGCTGAACAACTTCACCAAGGTGTCGCCGTCGGCCTCGGTCGCCGGTGACCACACGTTCCCGGTCAGCAGCACCGCCACCGGGCGGTATGTGCTGATCTGGCTGACCAGCCTGCCCAAGCTGAACAAGGCGCCCGCGGGCGCCCCTGGCGGCCACACCTACTACCAGGGGTTCGTCTACAACGTCGTAGTGCGCGGCACCGCAGCCGGCAGCTCCTGACCGCGGCCGGCTGCCAATGTCGGACATGGCTCCCGGCGAGCCCTCAGACGCGGCCCTGCTGCGGCGGCACGTAGCCGGGGACACAGAAGCATTCGGGCTGCTATTCAAGCGGCACTCAGGCCGCCTGTGGGCGGTGGCGCTGCGCATCACCTGCAATCCCGACGACGCGGCGGACGCGCTGCAAGACGCGATGATCTCGGCCTTCCGCCGGGCGGGCGATTTCCGCGCCGAGTCGGCGGTGACCACCTGGCTGCACCGGATCGTGGTCAACGCGTCGCTCGACCTGCTGCGCCGCCGGCCATCCCGGTCCGTCGGCTGGTCCGGCGACCCGGACGAACTGCCGGCGCCCGAGCCGCGGCCGCTGACCGACAGCGCCGGGGCGGCCGACTCCCGGCTCGACGTGCAGGCGGCGCTGCGGATGCTGCCGCCGCCCCAGCGGGCGGCGCTGGTGCTGGTGGACATGCTCGGCTACTCGGTCGCCGACGCGTCCGCGATCCTCGACGTCTCCCCGGGCACGGTGAAGAGCCGCTGCGCGCGCGGCCGGGCCAGGCTGCTGCCTTACCTCTCGCACCTGGGCGGACGGAACCAGACGGTCGCCGACAGCGTCCCATCTGAGCAGGGAGGAGGCGGATGAACGGGGAATGGCCCGCTGACTGGGATGACCCGGACGAGGTTGTCCCTGGCCAGGCTGACCAGCCAGGCGAGGAAGCCGACGCACGGCTGTCCGCGGTTTCCGCCTACCTGGCGTCGGTCCCCGCCCCGGTGCTGCCGGACCAGTTCGAGGCGCGGATCAGCGCCGCCATCGCGGCCGAGGCCGCGTCCCGGGGGGCGACGGGAGCCGGGAACGGGGCCGCGGCGGGCGACCCGGCTGTCGACCCGGCTGCCGACCCGGCTGCCGACCCGGCTGGCGCCGCCGGCGCGGCGGGAACGGCCCTGGCCGGGCCGGGGGCCGCGGCTGGGGGCTCCGGCGCCCGGACGCTGGGACGCCCCCCCGGCCGGGCGCGGGTTCGGCGCCGTGGCCCGTACCGGGGGTTCCTGGTGGCGGGCCCGGTGCTCGTCGTCTGCCTGCTCTTCGCGGGCCTGGGGTTCGCGCTCTCCCGAGGCGGCTCCACCGCTGCGCGGAGCGCCAGCGGATCAGCCGCGTCCTCGGCCAGTTCGGCCGCGGCCGCCGCGCCCGAGTACCCGTTCTCGGGCGCGTCAGGAACGGAGCAGCCGGCTGCGACGCCCTTCGCGGTCACCCAGAGCGGCACCAGGTACCGGCAGTCCGGTTTGGCCGGGCAGGTGCGGGCCGTCATCGCCGAGGCGCCCGCGGGCGGGGCGGCGGTGCCAGGGGCACAGTCGTCGGCCGCCGCGGGCTCCGCCTCGCAGCAGCTGACCGCCCCGTCGGCCAAGCTGCTCGGCTGCGTGCTGCGGCTGACCGGCGGCGGATTGCCTAAGCTAGTTGACCGGGCCACGTATCAAGGGACGCCTGTCTACGTCATTGCCAGTTCGAACCGCGTGTGGGTGGTGGGACTCGGCTGCACCGCGACCGATCCCCGACTCATCGCGTCGGCACCGCTGGCGGGCTAACCCGGGAATCTCCGCGCCCTAGTATCGGTTAAGCGGGAAGCATAACGAGGAGGCGCGTGCAGTGACCGACGTACGTGAGGTCATCATCATTGGCTCAGGCCCGGCGGGCTATACAGCCGCCATCTACGCGGCCAGGGCCAAGCTCCAGCCCCTGGTCTTCGAGGGCTCGGTGACCGCGGGCGGTGCGCTGATGCAAACCACCGACGTAGAGAACTTCCCCGGGTTCCCTGACGGGATCATGGGCCCGGAGCTGATGGACTCGCTGCGCAAGCAGGCTGAGCGGTTCGGCGCTGAGCTGGTATCCGACGACGTGACCGAGGTTGACCTGACCGCGTCGCCGAAGGTCGTCAGGACCGAGACTGAGACGTACCTGGCCAACGCGGTGATCGTCGCGACTGGGTCCAAGTACAAGGAGCTCGGCGTCCCCGGCGAGAAGGAGCTGTCTGGGCACGGCGTGTCCTGGTGTGCGACCTGCGACGGGTTCTTCTTCCGCGAGCAGGACATCGCGGTGATCGGGGGCGGCGACTCGGCCCTTGAGGAGGCGCTCTTCCTCACCCGGTTCGGCAAGACGGTCACGCTGGTGCACCGGCGCAGCGAGCTGCGCGCGTCGAAGATCATGCAGGACCGGGCGTTCACCAACCCGAAGATCAAGTTCCAGTGGGACAGCGAGGTCATCGCGATGGAAGGCGACGGCAAGGTCTCCGGGCTCCGGGTGCGCAACACCCGCAGCGGCGAGGAGACCGTGCTCCCGGTCGGTGGCGTGTTCATCGCGATCGGCCACCTGCCGCGCAGCGAGCTGTTCGCCGGCCAGCTCGCCACCAGCTCCGAGGGCTACCTGGAGGTCGAGGGCCGGTCTACCCGGACCGCGATCGAGGGTGTCTTCGCCTGCGGCGACGTCGTGGACCACGTGTACCGGCAGGCCATCACCGCAGCCGGCAGCGGCTGCTCGGCCGCGATCGACGCGGAGCGGTGGCTGGCGGAGCAGGCTCACGCGAACGCGTAATCGACAAGTCAAAACGAAAGGTGTGATCACCCATGGGTGCCACTAGGGCCGTCACCGACGCGACCTTCGAGACCGAGGTCCTGAAGAACGACAAGCCGGTCATCGTCGACTACTGGGCCGAGTGGTGCGGCCCGTGCCGGATGATCGCCCCGGTCCTCGATGAGATCGCGAGTGAGTACGGCGACAAGATCGACGTGGTCAAGCTGAACGTCGACGACAACCCGGCCATCGCGCAGCGGTACTCGATCCTGGCGATCCCCACCCTCAACGTCTTCCAGAACGGTGAGGTCGTGAAGCAGATCAAGGGCGCCAAGCCTAAGGCTGCCCTCCTGAAGGACCTGGCCGAGTTCATCTGATCCGGCTGCCGCGGTTTGCCCGCAGCTGCGGGTCGCGGGGGGCGATGGGGATCGCCGCGCGCCTTCGGACCCACCGATGAAACACAATCGGAGGGTCCGAAGGCGCGCGGCGTCACCCCATTCGCCCCCCGCTTCTCTTTAGGCGGTTCGGTGGTAAACACTCACGCCGGTAACGCCGCGACCAGAATCGGCGCGGTACCGCCGGGCGGGGCGCTCCTGCGGCGGCATGGCTCCTCGGGGCGCCTGCCCTCAGGAACATGTACCGCTTTTCGGTGGGACAAAAGGGACTAACCGCCCAGAAGACCGCCGGAAACGCGGTATACCTTCCCCGCCGGTCGCGCCCGAGCGGCTGCCTGCGAGTCTGCCTGGTTACGGAACGTGCATCCGTCCAGCCCGCTCAGCGTGCTCCGGGGACGGCTCCCGAATCTGCACGTCCACGAAGCTATCCCCCGGCGTCACCGGAGGCCTGACCGCAGCCCGGCTGGCTCTAGAGCTGGCTGCTCACTGCGGCCGGGGCGGGGCGGAGGACGCGTTCCGGGGTCATGGAACCCAGGAGGCGCTCCAGGGCTACCTCTACGTCCTCGCGCCAGCTGAGGGTGGAGCGGAGCTCCATGCGCAGGCGGGGGTGGCGGTGGTGCGGGCGGACGGTCTTGAAGCCGACCGCAAGGAGGTAGTCGACGGGGAGCACGCACGCGGGCGCGGTCCACTCCTTGTCGCCGAAGGCCTCGATCGCGCGCACCCCGCGCCGGGTGAGGTCCTTGGCCATGCCCTGGATGAGCATCCGGCCGAGACCACCGCCGGAGAACTCGCTCATCACCCGGGCGGTCATCAGCAGCACCGCATCGGCGCTGACCGGGCTGGTGGGAAAGGCGACCGAGCGGGGCACGTACTGCGGCGGGGCGAACAGCACGTACGCGGCGGGCACGCCGTCGACGTAGAGAATCTTGCCGCAACTGCCCCACTCGAGCAGCACCGAGGAGATCCAGGATTCCTTTTCCAGCCCCGGGTCTGACGCCTCCGCGCGGGCCTTGCTAACCGGGTCGAGTTCCCAGAAAACGCAGGAGCGGCAACTCGGCGGAAGATCACCGAGGTTATCCAGCGTGATATTAACAAGTCGGCGTGACATCCCGTTGAGATCCCCGATCAGGTCAGCGTGAACTAGCCACTATTTTGGCATGGTACCCCGCTCACGGCAGGGAATGCTGTGACCCGTGATCTAGAAATAACTACCTGGAGGCCCCCGGATGGCGGCAGTACGGAAGAGCTTTGGCAGCGACAATCACGCGGGCGCCCATCCCGCGGTCATGCGCGCCATCGTGGCGGCCAACACCGCCGACGCCGTCGCCTACGGAGCCGATCAGTGGACGGAACGGGTGGCGGCCGAGATCCAGCGGCTGTCCGGTGCCCGGGGCGGGGTGTACCTGGTGCTGAACGGTAGCGGGGCCAACGTGCTCGGGCTGGGGCTGCTGCTCGGCCGGTACGAGGCGGTCATCTGCGCGGAGTCGGCTCACATCAACACCGACGAGTGCGGCGCGGCCGAGAAGGTCCTCGGCACCAAGCTGCTCACCGTGCCGGCCCCGGACGGGAAGCTCACCCCGGAGCTGATCGAGACCCGGCTGGCCGGCCGGGGTGACGAGCACTTCGCCCAGCCCGGAGTGGTCGCTGTCACCCAGTCGACCGAATTCGGTACCTGCTACTCACTGGCCGAGCTGCGGGCGATCAAGGACTTTTGCGCGGCCAACGGGCTGCGGGTCTACCTGGACGGCGCGCGGCTCGGGAACGCGGTCGCCCACCTGGGCTGCACGCTGGCCGACCTAGCGGCCACGGCGGACGTGCTCAGCTTCGGCGGAACCAAGAACGGTGCGATGGGAGTGGAAGCCGTCATCGTGATGGACGAGCCCATGGCCGCCAGCGCCCCCTACCTCCGCAAGCAGTTCCTGCAGCTGTCATCGAAAATGCGGTTCCTCGCCGCGCAGTTCGGCGCGTTGCTCGACGGCGACCTGTGGCTGGCGAACGCGGCCCACGCGAACGCGATGGCTGCGCGGCTCGCGGCCGGGCTAGCGGGAATCCCTGGCGTGGAAGTTGTCTACCCGGTCCAGTCGGACGCGGTTTTCGCGCGGCTGGACCGGTCGCACATCGCCGCCTTGCAGCAGGACTGGATCTTCAGCGTGTGGGATGAGGTCGCCTCGGTAGTCCGCTGGATGACCGCGTTCGACACGCGGGAGCGTGACGTCGACGCCTTCCTGGCCGACATCGTCGCCACCTCCGTCACGGCCCGGGTCTAACCGCGCGCCGTTCACGGCCCGCGGGCGCCGCCGTTTCACGTGAAACGGTGCCCGCCTGGCTACCCCGGCGCAGTGTTTCACGTGAAACAGGCTCACGGAACGCGCCGAATCTAGCGCTCAATGCCGTTAGATTGGAAGAACGGCCGCGGCTTGCCCGCCAAGTCGCCGGCCGTCGTCGCAGCACAACCGGCACCAACTCAGGAGAAGCAGTGGCGCAGCAACGGCGAGGTCTCGGCAAGGGTCTCGGAGCACTAATCCCGGAGGCACCTCGCCCGAGCGGCGCGACCGGCACGGCAACTACGGGTGCCGCTCCCCGGACGTCCGTAATCGGAGCCGGCCAGGACGCGCACGACGTGGCCGGGAACTTCGGGTACCCCCTCTCGGCCGACACGCCAGCCCCCGATCGCGATGTGGCCGACTCCGGCCTGCGCCAGGTCGCCGGAGCCTATTTCGAGGAAGTCGCGGTCGGCGCCATCACGCCCAACCCGCGCCAGCCGCGCCGGTTCTTCGACGAGGAAGCCCTTGATGAACTGGCCGCCTCGATCACCGAAGTCGGCTTGCTGCAGCCGGTCGTGGTGCGCAAGCTCGGCGAGGGCAAGTTTGAGCTCGTCATGGGCGAGCGCCGCTGGCGCGCCTCGCAGCAGGCGGGCCTGGACTTCATCCCCGCCATCGTGCGCGAGACCCCTGACACCGCCATGCTGCGCGATGCCCTGCTGGAAAACCTGCACCGGCAGCAGCTCGACCCGCTAGAAGAAGCGGCCGCCTACCAGCAGCTGCTCGACGACTTCGGCGCCACCCATGAGCAGCTGGCACAACGGATCGGCCGCTCACGGCCGCACATCAGTAACACCCTGCGCCTGCTCAACCTGCCGCCCATGGTGCAGGCGAAGCTCGCGGCCGGGGTAATCAGCGCCGGGCACGCCCGCGCACTGCTCGGGCTCAACGACCCCCTCGCCCAGGAGCGGCTCACCCTGCGCATCATCGCCGAAGGCCTTTCGGTCCGCTCGATCGAGGAAATCGTCATGGTCGGCGGCGATGACAACCCGGCCAGGCAAGCCCGCCGGGCAGCTGCCAACAAGCCGAGCGCCCCGGGGCTTAGGCACCTCTCGGACCGGCTATCGGACCTGTTCGAGACACGGGTCAAGGTCGAAATGGGCGCGAAAAAGGGCAAGATCGTGGTCGAGTTCGCGACCATTGACGACCTGGAGCGGATCGTCAAGGCGATGTCACCTGACGATCTTCCTCCCGGGCGGCCTGCTGAGGACTGACCGGGCTGTTCGTTAGTGGCTTAGTACTAGAGCCGCACTTTGTGATGTCTCATGGCCCGGAGGCCGCGCAGGCGCGGGCACCGGGTGGGGATGGCGTGACAGGGGAAGAAATTGCGCGTTCGTGAGGCAGCGGCTGCCCGCGGCGGACGGCGGACCGGGTGGCGGGCCAAGGAGAGACTGCTCGGGATCAACATTGCTCGCTCGGCGGGGCGGGCTGGTGGTTTGTAGGCTGTCGGGGTGGAGGATGTACCGCCCGCTGTCAGGCAGTTGGCTGAACGGCTGGATGAGCTTGGCTGGGTGAGCGAGCTGCTGGTGGCCGGGTCGCTGGCGACCGGTGATTACGTTCCCGGGGCCAGCGACCTTGACCTGGTTGCCCTGACCGACGGGCCGGTTGAACTAGCCCGGCAGGGGATCCTGGCCGGCCTGCACCGGCAGCTGGACCAGGGGGCTGCTCAGGGGCTGGACCTGGGCTGCGTGTACGTGGACGTGGAGAGGCTGACCGACCTGGCGGCGCTGCACCCGACGTGGACCCACGGCTCGCTCGTGCAGCGCGGCCTGTCGGGGGTGACGCGGGCCGAACTCGTCCGGCACGGCTTCGCCGTTCTTGGGCGGCCGCCGGCCGCCGTACTGCCGGCGATGACCGACGATGACGTCCGCCGGGCGGCGCGGGCGGAGTTGTGCGGGTACTGGGCGTACGCCGCCCGCCGGCCGCTGTGGTGGCTGAGCCCGGTCATCGCGGAGCTGGGGCTGACGTCGATGGCACGCGGCCGTCACGCCCTGGAGACGGGCCAGCTGCTGACCAAGACACGCGCGATAGAGCAGGCACATGCACCCGCTTGGCTGAAGGCCAAGCTCCGCGCCCGGCGTCAGGGCCAGCCGGTGGCCTCGCCGCGGATCCCGACTGCGCTAATCGCGTGGTGGGACGCACGAAACACGGTGGCCCGCGCCCGCCGCCGGGCAATAACCTGAGCGGCGCGCGAAGGGCCGCCAGTTACGCGGTGACTGCGCGGTACGCCAGCTCGCGGGCGGCTTCGGCGTAGGCGATGGCACCGGAGGAGGCGGGGTCGTAGGTGATGACCGACTGGCCGTAGCTGGGCGCCTCGGAAACGCGGACCGAGCGGGGGATGATGGTCTGCAGCACGACCTCGCCGAAGTGGGAGCGCACGTCCTCGGCGACCTGGGTGGCCAGCCGGGTGCGGCCGTCGTACATGGTCAGCAGGATGGTGGAGACCTGCAGTTTCGCATTGAGGTGGCCGCGTACCAGTTCGACCGTGCGCAGCAGCTGCTCCAGCCCCTCGAGCGCGTAGTACTCGCACTGGATCGGGATCAGTACCTCTTCCGCCGCCACGAGGGCGTTGACCGTCAGCAGGCCCAGGGACGGCGGGCAGTCGATCAGCACGTAGTCGAAGCGGGACGTGTCGAGCTGGTCGATCGAGCGCAACAGCCGGTTCTCGCGGGCGACCATCGGCACCAGCTCGATCTCCGCGCCGGCCAGGTCGATGGTGGCGGGCGCGCAGTACAAACCGGGCATGCCCTCGACCTCGGCCACGATCTCCGCCAGTGGGCGCTCTTCGACCAGCGCGTTGTAAACCGAATCGCACCCGACATGGTGATCGACGTCCAGCGCGGTTGAGGCGTTGCCCTGCGGGTCGAGGTCGACTACGAGGACCCGGTTCCCGTGCTGTGACAGGCTGGCGGCCAGGTTGACCGCGGTCGTGGTCTTGCCGACGCCGCCCTTCTGGTTGGCGATTGTCATGATCCGGCAGCGCGGCGGGCGGGGCCACTCCTCGCGCTTGGCGCCGCCGCGCACGCCCACGGCGGCCTCGGCCGCCCGGCCGATCGGCGTGTCACCCGCGCTGAGCGGCGCTTCCGGCACCACTACAGGCGTGTCAGGCACCGTCGGCTCCAGTGACATCGACCCTCCTCCGCTCCCGAGGGCGACTTCCACCGCGCCCGCGCTTTCCACGACATCCGGTGTTCCACGTGAAACCGCCGCCGCCAGCGCGCTCCGCACCCGGTCGGAACCGGACAGGGACAGATCCTCTTGACCGTTCACCGACGTACCTCTCAAGACCTGGTCGGGGGACTGCGACGAACTCCGCATGCGTGCCGCGGGCCACCCCAGCCCGGTCACGCCTGGCATCAGCACATTTCCCCCGTCAGGCCACCCCAGGCCGGCTGCGCTGAGCACCTGCCCGCTCCTCTCGGCCGTGTCCTCCCGTAACGACACGGACAACCGTGGTCGTAGCTACGACCCTACCGTGGCCGACTTGCAGAACCTCCGCACTCCGCACGCCAAGTCGGGAAAGAACCGGCTTCGCGGCCGCGAGCTCCGCCGCGGCGGTCTGCCCCTTGATCGCGAGCAGCTCGCCGCCCGGGCGCAGCAGCCGGGCCGCCCAGCCCACGAGGCGGTCGAGCGGCGCAACCGCGCGCGCCGTCGCGACGTCGGCCCGCAGCTGCGCGGCGGCCTTGTCCGCTGCCCGCGCGCGTAGCACCGTGACATTGGAAAGATCAAGCTCAGCGACACATTCAGAAAGGAAAATCGATCGCCTGAGCAACGGTTCGAGTAGTACCACACTGAGCGACGGGCGTAGCATCGCCAGCACCAGGCCGGGCAGCCCGGCGCCCGACCCGATGTCGACCAGCTGGCCGCGCTCCGGCAGCAGCTCCGCCACCACCGCGCAGTTCAGCAGGTGGCGCTCCCAGAGCCGGTCTGTTTCCCGCGGACCGATAAGACCGCGGGTCACCCCGTCGGTTGCCAGCAGTTCCGCGTACTTGCGGGCCTGCTCGAGCGCGCCGCCGAAGACGCCGACGGCCTCGGCGGGTACCTGCGCCGCCACCGGCCGACTCAGCCAGCCGGGAAGACGACCACGCGCCGGTTCGGCTCCTCGCCCTCCGACTCACTGCGCAGGCCGGCCAGTGCGATCGCGTCGTGGACGATCTTCCGCTCGAACGGCGACATGGCCCGCAGCTTCTTCGGCTCGCCGGTCCGCGATACCTCATCGGCCACCGAGCGACCCAGTTCTGCCAGCTCGGTCCGGCGCCGGGCACGGAAGCCGCCGACGTCGAGCATCAGCCGGGCGCGGCTGCCGGTTGCCCGGTGGACCGCGAGCCGTGTCAGCTCCTGCAGCGCCTCGAGCACTTCCCCGTCGTCGCCGACCAGCTCGTTGAGCGTCGCGCCGACGACCGACACCACCGCCCGGTCGCCCTCCACGTCCATGTCGATGTCACCGTCGAGGTCCGCGATGTCCAGCAGACCTTCGATGTAGTCGGCGGCGACCTCGCCTTCCTCTTCGAGGGTGCTCAGGTCTTCCTCGTCGCCGTCTTCGCCCTCGTCAGCGTCGTCGGCGTCGTCGCCCTCGTCAGCGTCGCCCTCGTCATCCTGGTCGGCGGTGTCGTCCTCGACAAGGTCGTCGAGCTCGTCATCCGCCCCGGCGAGTTCCTCGCCGTCGACTACGCTGCTCAGTTCCTGCTCCTGACCTACCATCGTGTCGAACCCCTTACCGGATCCATCCCCCACGGCCGCTCACCTCTTGCCCGTGTTACCGCTGCCCGCGTTACCGCTGCCCGCGTTACCACTGCCCGGATTACCGCGCTTGCTGCGTGCCTGCCGGACCGGCTGCTGCCGGACGACCCGTGGCTCCGGGGCG
>Ga0265338_10005201_pt1 | contig 17070 bp, 15 predicted proteins | sample 42126metaG_FD_193579 | JGI IMG/M metagenome (GOLD analysis project Ga0265338, IMG submission 193579) | Rhizosphere microbial communities from Carex aquatilis grown in University of Washington, Seatle, WA, United States - 4-21-26 metaG | ecosystem: Host-associated > Plants > Roots > Rhizosphere... | reverse complement strand
AAAGCGTTAAAGCGTGCAATTCTAGAGGGACACGTACCCGGTAGGACACTACAGGCTGAACTCTTGTGGATTAAAAGTGCGTTCCCAATTTAACAAGTTTGATCTATATTTTAAAAAAAAAATTGTAAAGCGAAAAAAAATGCTTAATTCCACCGGGCGATCAAAGGACCGTAGAAGCACGCTTGGTTTGCTGTTTTTAGCATGTCTCTTAGCATTGGGTGTTGGATTGGGTCTTGGTTTAGGAGTTCCATATCATGAAGCTCCTCCACCGACGACAGCGATTAGTACTACCACAGCACCTAGCATACCTTGTGACTCGACGTACAATCTTACGACGTCGTACAACAATGATTATTATGCGGGAAATTTTGTTGATTACTACATTAATGGAGACACTTTTTCGTACTTGAGTACAACTGGTGACCCTAATCATACATTGACACTTACAAGTATTGTAAAAAGTACAAACATAACACTGTGGTCTAAAACGTTGTGTCAGTTATATTTTTCTTATGGGCAGTATGTAGCAGTTGATCAAACAACTGGCGATACATATATGTTGTATCAGTGCACACCTAATTATGCTTTCATTGATAAGTATGCCGTTAACGGGAATCTTGTTTGGCACATTGATATAACCACCTCACTTGGTGGAAGCATAAGGTATTTTGGCGTGCAACTCATTCTTGATGTCACTAACCAGCAGTTCTACTTTGGATTTAATGATGGAACTGATACCATTTGTGCATTAAACATGACAAATGGACAAAAGATTTGGTGTAATGGAAACTTTTTAGCGTATCCATATTTTGGAAACATGGCGGTCGACAATACAAGAAAATTGGTATATGTAATTCAAAGTGGATATGTTTCAAACGGTCCTGGATTACTTCAGTTTAATGCTACAAATGGTACGTTAATTCAAAGTATTAACACGACAGGATTTGTTCGTATTGTTGGTGTTATTACAGATTCTGTTGGTAACATTTATATTCAAGGCAGCGCTACTAATGATTATTACAGTGCAACAGCGATTGTGAGAAAATATGACGCATTTTCATTGACAAAAGTGTGGACAAGTGATGTTGTTGGACCAGATGTTTCAGATCACTGGCCAAACCGAAACATTGTTTACGATCCAACTTTGGATTTTGTGATTTTGACTGGCACATACTTTCCTAATACATTGTTTATTCGACAAAATAGTATTATTCTTATTTGGGTTTCGACAGTCAGTACACTGACAGGAGATCTTGTAAAGTATGCTGAATTTGGTCCAAAATTTACTGAACTTTTTTGGACTGGTAACATTTATATTTCTTATGATCAGTCATTTTTGACGATTGATCCTGGTGCTGGAATTGTTTATGTATCGTTTTTTGTCGGTGACCATCAAAATTACACAAACCCATTGTATTCGTATCTTACTGAAGCATATTGTTACAAAGATGCTCCGATTTTACCAACAACTACAACTACTGCCAGTACAACATCGACACCACAAACATGTGCAAGTTGTGACTCTAGTTTTTCTTATAGAGCGTCTCCAATTACAGAGTCTTCGCATGTGGGATTTGATACAATTACAAACTTTGTGTATGACTTGTTTGGTAATAGGCTAATTGTACCTAGAATGGATGCTATTAACTTGCCTGGTGCTGTGTTATCTGCTGGATCTGATTGGACCGTTACACTTTGTGATGGTCCTGTAAACAATTCTTTTGCGCAAATTTTTGTAACTGTTAACCAAACAAATGGCGACATTTTTGTTGTTTGGTCTTGTACCCTTCAAGATAATGCAGTGTTTTTAGCACGGTATCTTACAAATGGAACACAAGCATGGATTTTAAATTATACTTATGACTTTGCATCTGGAGGTCTGGTTGTGCCAAGTGATGCCATAAAACTTGACAACATTTATGGGTCAATCTTCTTTTTGCGCTATGAGCAAACGTCTCCGAGTTCGCGTCACATTACAATTGAAAGACGTAGAAGTTTTGATGGTTATCCAGTGTACAATTTTACAGATTATGTGACGAATGTTGACTTTCCAAATCGCTTGGTAACAAATGACGCTGATTTGTACTTGTGTATTTGCGGACTTGATATAACTTGTGTAGCGTATGACGGAGGCTATGGTGGTGGTGGAGGTTCTTTACCTGCACAATACACAGCAATGTGTGTTATGGATCCGACAACCGACGGCTTGGTGTTTACAGCTGCAACAGACGCATCAAAGACAAGCGTTTTTATTTCTCGTAGTCAGATAAATGGGTGCTGTACTTACAATTGGGTTCAAACTATAACTGGAGGTTCTACCACATATTCATTGGATAGTTCAAATCAACCTCTTGCTTTTAATGTTGCTACAAACACGGTGTACATGATTGTTTCATCGTATAATGGAACTTTTGGTAATGTATTGTTGTTTGGTTATGACATTACAACTGGAACACCAGTTTCCAGTACGTTGCTTTCTTCTAGTGTATCTACGCCACAATGTGCAAGCTTGTATTCTAGTGTTTTATGCCCACAGACACTTTTTTCACAGTACAGCATTGGCGGTCCCAACATCCAAACCAACATTTCAGAAATTTGTCTTTAAGAAACTATATACAAGTAAGAATTTTAATATAGACCATACAAATGATTGGCATTGTCGCTCTCATTTTTGTCTTTGCTGCTGTTGCATTTTCAGATGTACCAACAACTATGCGTGATTGTATCATTGGATGCAGAGCAAATCAAACAGTCACTTTTAGGGAGTGCATGATGGATTGCCGATACACTATATTTCATGGTCCCGATCGTAGATCGTTTTCGTCACCCCGCAAAAATAAATGATTAAAAAGCGCGTTTCCACTTTAGTTGGTGTAATCTATTTAAGGGAGAATCAGTAGCAACCGTTAAAAAAATGCTCAATTCCACTGCTACACAGCGGGGAAAATCGTTGGACCGCAAAAGAATACTTGGTTTATTTTTTTTGGCATGTCTTTTAGCATTGGGAGTTGGATTGGGTCTTGGTTTAGGAGTTCCATATCATGAAGCTCCTCCATCGACGACTTTTGTGACGACGACGCCCGTAATGACGACAACGACACCCATGACAACGGCTCCAGTTACTCCGTGTAATTCGTCGTATGAGCTTCCAATGGATAATTCAACTTTTTTTTATTGGGGTACACTTGCATCATATTATTCTGCAGCAGCGTCTTTCCGTTACTTTACTGAAAATAATCCAAACATTTCTCTTGTTTCGATAGACAAGGCTACAAATACCATACTATGGCAACATTCACCATGTGCATTTGTATCTGGTAATTTGCAAAATGTAAATGTCGACCAGTCCAACGGGGATACGTTTTTTGGTTATCGGTGTAATGATGCGTTTTCTTCAACGTTTTTTGATCGGTACGACAAGGATGGAAACTTGATATGGAGACAAAATATTACCAATTTGAACAGTACCGTTTTTGGTGCATTTCAAACACCAGTTGTAATTGATTCTGGAAAGGGGCAAATCTATATCGGGTTTAGTGATCAATTTTCATTGAATGGAATTTGCGCATTGCGCATTTCCAATGGAGGCACTGTTTGGTGTACACATGGCGCAAGTGATAGACTTTCTGGGTTAACATATTCTTCTGTCACAAACAGTCTATATGCTTTTACCGATTCGTTTCCTCCACCAAATTTCTTGCAACAATTTAATACCACTAATGGCATTCTTGTTACAATGGTTGACATACACAACAAACGACTCATATCGATTGCCACAGATCCATCTGGAAATATTTACGCATTGTCCACGTTTTCAAACTCTTCATCTGTTCATTTGCCAATCGTCATAAAATATGATGCATCCTTGACGCTTATATGGCAAACTATATTTGGTGACTCTTCACAGACATACAACCAAAATAGTGCTGGTACAGTTCAAGTCTTGTATGACACAATAGCAAATATTCTTTTGGTAGGTGGAGATGTTACGCCGCTTTCAGCCGATTCCAATCAAATATGGATTGCAACGGTCGACCCAGTATCAGGATCAGTTGGTGTACTATATCAACAAACACCAGTTAGTGGAACTTACAGTTATTATCCAATGTTGACACCAGATTATGCGTCACAAACTGTATTTTTTGCATATATCCTGTATAATGGATCATATATGTTTGAATATACACAACTCGACACGTTTTGCTATAATTCGACAATTGTACCAACATCTGGAACAACTACTGCTGCCCCAATAACTTGTCCACCAATCAATCCTACATGCAACGCTACGTACTCATTTCCAATTGATGTTGGTAGTACCGACTCATCTGTTGGGAATTTTGTGTCTTATGATGTATGTAACGATATTTTAGTATATTTTAGAAATGACGCCAAGCTTATTGGACAATCAAAACAAAATGGGACAATCATTTGGCAAAAGCCTCTTTGTACAAATTCAGAAGCTCACCTTTCCGGTCAAAGTCTTTACATTACTGTAGATCAAAATGTTTATTTTGGGTATCAATGTTATTATACTGGTGGGTTAATGCTAGAAAAATACAATATTATGGATGGAGCGTTACTGTGGAGTATTGAAATTGATAATTATAATGGTCTATTCACGGCTCCTATTGCAACAGACGCAGGTAATGGACGTGTTTACGTCACGAGGCTTGGAGGTGGTTACAATATTGCGACTGCGCATAGATCAACAGACGGTAGTCAAATTTGGCAAAATTTTTATTCTTCTGCCGCAGGTAGCGACCGAGGAACAGCATTAGCATTTGATCCTGTTGGTCAATGGCTGTACATTGCTACATGTATTCCCTCTCTGGATTGCACCATATATCAATTGGAAGCTTCAGGTGGGAGTACAATAAGAACTTCTACTGGATTCAAAAACATTGAGTCATTTGCCACAGATGATAGTGGATATTTGTACGTTTATGGAAATGTTAATAATTTACCATACGTCCTAAAGTATGATGATGCACTCACTCAAATATGGAATATGAGTATTGCGATCTCAAATGTTGATTTTCCGGGTTATACTACAATCTTGTACGATCCACTGTCGAAACTCTTAATTGTAAGTGGTGTTAATGCGACGAATCCATTTCCATGGTTTGCGACGATACACTCAAACAATGGCACCACGGCAAGTTTATCTCAATTGCCTATGATCACATACCCGACCGTTCACGTTTCACTTGTTCCATTTTTTGCAGCTCGTAGTGTTATTTATGGGTTGTACACTGATAATATGGGATCTGAAAATACGACAGTCAAAACGTTTTGTTACTAAAACCATGCATGTGCACGCACGCCAGATTTTCGCAATGAAATAAAATGCGCGTACGTATCTGCAAGTGTACCCATTGTATTGTCCTTCCACCAGCGATTTATCATTTCCGGTATCATTGTATGATGTTCAAAAAAAAACTCATCCACGTCATTACTCATTAGGTCTTTTACCAATTTGATTTCAAGAGCTGGCTTGTCAATATCAAGCTTTACAACTTTAAAGGTCATTGGGTCATGTTTAATAAACGACCACGCATAAAAAGGGTCGTGAGGTTTTCCAGATATTGGAATATTGTAATAATGAAAAATTGGTAAAAGATGTTTTGGTACACCTCTGTAAATTTCACTGCCCTGATATTTTTTTGCTTCGAATAACGACATTCCAGCCAACTGAAACCCATTTTCGACATAGGTTCTATAAAGCCAATCCTGACTACCAAACGCCCAAAGCGATGCTCCAAAATCATAAATGTGCACCCTTTCCCCTGGAAAAAGGGCTTTTGCCACCAAAATATGATCTGTTGACATGATGGAAGCTGTTGGAAATCCTTTACAGACGCCTCGAGTATTTCTCAAAATGGAAGCTAGTGGTTCAATAAATTCGTGCACTTCCTTCACTTTACCGTCACAATTTACCTGATATTTAAAAGATGAAAATATATCAGTCGAAATACTCTTGTTGAGCCACTTTTCAATTGATACAATGTCTTGAAGGGCATATTTACAAGGATCTTCTGACCATTGAGCAATATTTGCAAGCCACCGCTTTTCCAATTCTGATGACCTGTAGGATACAAATTGGCGGTGGCACTTTGGACTTGGCAACTCTATTAACTTGGTGGTTTCAAATGGAATCAATGGTGCGGGTGCATCAAGGCGTTTAGGGCCAGTATGCCATAATCCATTTCCATTGACACGACATGTTCGTGTTCCTTTGCTAATTATCCAACCGCACCGATTGTTGTCGATAAATAGAGGCTTAAATACATTTGTAGCGTGTACTTCTGCACTTTTTTCGTTTTCCCATCCAGAAAAGGCATTACGGGGCAATCGCTGTGGGCGAACAGCAAAAAAGTCAGTGTGTACTTGAATTCGCTTCAATGATGGCCAACAATTTGCAAAGATTGCCCAGATTGACTTTTGTTGGAGCATACTCTTTAAAATGTATGCATTATAGATCAATACGTCTGGGTTAAGACGAATAACCCATTCATAGGAGTCCCACCACCCTTGCGCATGTGCATGTGCGATTGCACGCATTGCACCTTCATGATATCCAGGGTTCCAATCGTCAGTGATTAGGGTACTTTTTTGAAATGAAAGCTGTTTGACTGCTTTTTCCCATTCCCGTCTATATGACGCATTAAGAGATCCACCAACAAAAATGAGTGCATCTGCATCTGGAAATTGCTTACTATGTACAGACCAGTCGTCAATTAAATGTTTCAAATGCTGATGCTTGGGATAGGAAGAAAAAAAGAAGAGAAGGCGTTCTTGTCGATATACTGATTTTACAGAGAAGAATAAATAAAAGACCAACAGAGCAGTAAGAACCCATTTAGAAACCCTCATGAGTGGCTTGTGCGGTAAAATTTACCAAACCTACCGAATGAACAAAATCCTTGGATGGTACCTAATCTGCAGACAGTATCACGTTGTAAAGGATATACGACAATACGTAATTAAGCAAGGATATCTTGAAGAGAAGGAAAAGTATCCATATACCAAATATGCTCTGTATTTGTCACCGTTACAAAAATATACAATGTTTCACTCGACGCCACATGTAGATCCATCTCTTAGGCGGGAACTGTTGAGGGTGCCGTTCAAATCATTTGAAGAACAATACGAATGGGTTAAAGCAATGGTAGTCATATCTGCAGTTCCAATAGTTTTATTACTGATATGGAGGGTCTAATGTACAATTACTCGTGGGGCGATGATTACGTCCCATCGGCAAGAGTGCAAGTGTTTAAGGAAGGCCATGAACGCTACCGTGTCATGTTTGAACAGGAAGCGTTTGAGTATGGTCATTGTCAAGATATTGTGACTAAGCACATTCTGCTATCCAAGACTAAAGAATATATTGATTCGGAACCGCTAAATATTTTGCGCATCATTATTCGCGTTAGAGCTATACTAAATCCACCGCCAGAAGATATCTTTTCCATTGTAACTAGCTGTTGTATGATTTGTGGCAATGCAGGAAGCAGTATTTGCAATGATTGCGCACCCATCCTAAGTCAATGACTCAATTAATTCAATCATTTCTTCCGTTACCTCGTTTGGTCGATCTTGTACAAATTCTAATGCTTCTAATAACTGGTCGCGATCACATGAAGCGAGGAATGAAACATTGTCCAATTGATCCAGTTTGCAAGCAGTGATAATTGGTGCAACTTCTGATGACGCTGCTACTGCTGATGCCATTGCGGCTCGCTTCTTGGTCGCCGGCACTTTGCGCCCTTCCATAAAGTCAAATACTGCGGCAACTGGATCCCCATCACCCGCCGCACGACGCTTTGAGGCGGCCGTAGGTGGTTTCGCCCAGCCAACAAATTCAACATGGGCTGCCTTGATAATCTTTTCACGTCTGCTTTCAAAGCGATCCTTTCGTATTGGTTCATCCTCCTTTTCGTGAAATTCGGTATCACTCATAAGCTGCTCAATGATGAATCGTGTCTTATTCACATCGTCAAGCGTTTTGCATCCCGTAAAGACTGCTTTCCCTGTATCAAAGAGAAGAACGCGCGAATTGCATTTGCACGATTTGTTCTTCTTCTTCTTTTGACACGTGCATTCACTCTTGGGGCGTAGCCAGGCCAATAGTTTGAGTCCCGGAAATAGCTCGGGATTCCAATTTGAGAGATCAGCAAGCATTTCTGCCAATCGTTTCAAGTCGGGACGGTACCCAATGTCAAAATTGGATACAATATTGGTAACGCGCCAATCGCGAAATTGGGTGCGATTTGCAAGTGTGTACTGGCCGAGAATACCTAACAATTGTGAGCAATGTTTATGTTGGGAACGAGAACACTTACCTTGATCAGAGTATATGCTTGGTACACTTTCAATCATTCTTCTATATCTTTGACAGGCACAGAGAGAATGATTTTTTGAGTGTGCTCCCACCACAACAATTTTTCCCGATCGAAACGCTAAACAGGTAGTTGTGGATATTGGATCCTTTACCCTAAGAATTGCCGCTGCAAATTTTTTGGGTGCATACTTGACTAGGCCACCATAATAGGCAGCAATTGATTCAAGACATATGGTCTCCCCTTCATTTAGAAGTTTAACAGTTCCAACTATATTGTTAATACGAAGTCTATTTCCACATGAATCCAATGGATCAATCATGTCTAAAGTCTGGGCAAAATTTATCTTTGACATATTTATAGTTATCGTAGTTATCTATGTGAGAATCAATGGAATCAATGTTTTTGCTGGTGCGACTCAACTTGTTTACGTATGGTATACTGTACGAAAAAGGCTATTACTAATGGAAATTGATGCCCAGTTACTAATGCACTGTTCTATATATGTGTCCTGGATTTTTGCAATGGCAATAATGCGAACAATGCCAACTGATTTTATACAGTTTATTACAGAATCATTGGTGGAAACAATATCAATTGACCGGGGAATATGCAAAGGAAACTTGTATGCATCGTTGTGGTATTTAACTTTGATTGCGTTGTATGTACGCCATTTATTATTAATATATGCAACATTTACACATAAGAAGCAAATTATTCCTGATGTTAAAAAATTTCAAAGTTTACCACCGAGATTTATTAAATAGTTAACCATATATTCGTTTTTTCATACCGACAATCTGCGAAACATATGATACATTTATATTATATAATTCGGCAACCGATGATTGTGATTCTCCGTTATCACAACGTTTACGAATATCAATTATTGTCTCAAACGGATATTTAACCTGAATTGTTCCATGTTTAAACTTGTCAATCGTATTTTCTTTTGATGGTTTAAAACTAAGATGCTTTGAATTAACACATAATTTGTTACCACAATCGTGAGCCGCTTGTAAGTCTTTTGGGCGAATATAGTTATTGCCAATTGTGCACGCTAAAATATGCGCACCGATGGTTTCCGGACCAATAGTTGTTTGTGGATAACCACCAGACGTAATACTTCGTATCCACAGTCGACAATATGTTCCGTTTTCCTTTGGAAACATATTCTCAGTATCGATTTTCACATATGCCGGATCATTAAACATTATTTGGGCCATATCCAATTGTTTTTTTGTCCATGGTGTTTCCTTTGCAACTTTTCTATCAATTTTTCGTTGTTCCCTAAATTTGATATTTTGTTTTTGGAAAATATTTCCGTCTCTATCCGGCAACCACCACCACGCAATATTTCTATCAATATTTTTTACCATACCTAATGTTACACCAAATTCATCAGCCCGTTCTATTTTTGTTCCGTATCCTTTGCTCCATTTGATTTCTTGAGCAATTTCTGCTTCAATTTTTGCATTGTGATGTTTTGTACCTCGCAAAAGTCCATTCCTTATTCTATCTTCACTATTTTGTTCTTTAGTTGCAAGATATAAATGAGACGGTTCACAACAACGTGGATTATCACATTTATGAGCACATTCGAGTTTTTTACGATCATTATTAAATTCCGGAAGCAGATTTACACCAAGAGAAATCATAAGAGTCACGCGATGCACCATTTCTGGCTTTCCGTTAAACCAAATCCGCGCATATGTACTGTTAGTATCACCTCCATCATAAAGTTGACAATCTTTGGTTACACCTTTTCCAGGTGGTGGTTGGACAGATTTGGATTTTTCCAAAATACGTTTCAATGTCTCTTTGTGGTATGTCTTTATTCTTTTCCATAATTCACCGACAGTAATGTCCTCACTGCTTTCCTCCTTCTCCTCCTTTCGCTCACGCTTTTTTTCTAAAATTTTTTCCATTGTTCTTATCAAAATGAACAAGGGGTGTTTCTTTTGCAAACTTTCGACCGACCCCCATTTGGATTGGAACTGTCGCCATTGCGCTACAACTTACCACTTTGTATGTGATAAACAACGCAACCAAACAGATCAAAATGGTTCTGTTGATGCTCCGTACACGTGTGTGCATTGCAACACTGTAATGAATGACACAACGGTTGGGTATTGGGCTGCAGGAACATATGAAGTAGACAGAAAACATAGCGTGCTTGATGTGGCATATATCTATAGGGGCGTTGTTGTTGTTGTGCAGCCGTACTGGTCAGAAAACGACAATATGACAGCGTTTATTGGAGCACAATGTCCTCGCAAGTTTGACGAGTACATTGGTAAAAACTTTGATGCTATTGTCAATCGATTAAAGGAAATAAAGATATGGAGGGGATTTCTTTAAACATTTTTAATCATGATTGCTTTTCTTGCAGCAATTGCCTTTCGAATGGTATCCTGTGTACCTTTACCCTTTTGGCTAGGAAATGCAACGACGTGAGTGCATGCGGCGACAATATCTGTATTTCTTAGTATGCCAGCTGCTTTGCCATACTTTTTCCAGTCTGGCCTGAGTATCTGAATAGGTATCGCGTGACCTTTTGCCCATTTCTCCGCCATTGCGTCGGCACCAGTTGCGCCACCAGAAACTACCATTGTCGGGATACCATAGCGCACGATAAACTCTTCCATTGTATTCTTAAAGAGGGCCCAATCGGTAAACTTGCGATACCCAACAATTGCAACAATCCGTTTGACATCCAATTCTTCTTGGGCATTGGGTGGTTGACACTCCTTCATTGATGCAGACCCTACAGAGATTATAAGAGATTCGGCTACATCGACGCTTCTCGCAAACAAAATCTGTGCTCTTTGTATCTAGGATCACACATTGACAGTGGGAACATGTTTGCGGCGGCGGCTCTTTCCTCTGGAGTTCCCTTGATTCTTCACTCGTAGTAACGTCTGATAAACTTTGGACGTCACTATGCACCCTCTTCATATTTTTAATAAAATGTTTACTGAGTAATTCGAATCTTCATATTAACAATCTTTGAGACATAACTTGGCTCAATACTATATAATTCTACCACTGACGCTTGTGTTTCTCCATTATCGCAGCGTTTACGAATATCAAGTATTGTCTCGAACGGGTATTCGAGTAGCTGGGTCCCATGTTCATATTTATCAGCCGCGTTTTCTTTTTTTGTTTTAAACGTGAGATGTTCAGAATTGACACATAATGATTGACCACACTCGTGAGCAGCATCCAAATCTGGGTGACGTACGTAATTATTGCCGATGGTGCATGCTACAATGTGAGCTCCGATACCTCGTCGATTAATGTATGTTTGTGGGTACCCAGAATCAACAGTTCGAATCCAAAGTCGACAATACGATCCATTATACGAGTGTGTCGTATCAATTCGTACATATTTTAAATTTTTAAATTTTGCTTGTGCAGCATCCAATTGTTTTCTTGTCCATGGGATTTCTTTTACCAGTGCTCTATTGATACTTTTCTGCTTGTTCTTTTTCGCTCGTTTTTCTTCAGAATTATTGCCATTTGCATCTGGTAAATGTGCCCAACTATTCTCTTGATCGATATTCTTAACAATGGCTGGCGATACACCAAATCGCTTAGCGCGATCTTGTCTTGTTCCTTGTCCTTTGCTCAACTTGATAGCTCGTGCAACTTTTTCCGTAATCTTTGCCATAGGATTCTTTTCACCTTTTAAAAGTCCATTCTTTGACATGTCTTCACCATTTTGTCCTTTCGTTGCGAGATACAAATGAGACGGCTCACAACAACTTTTGTTGTTACATTTATGTGCACACTCAACCGGTTCACCCTTGTCGTTTTTTTCTGGAAGTGATAGTACACCCAAAAATACCATAAGAGCCACTCGATGCGTCAGTTCGCTTTTTAAATTGAAACTAATCTGTCCATACCCATTTTTAGTGGCCCCCTTGTAAATTATTCGACAAGGCTTAGTTAATCCTTTTCCCTCTGGGGCGGATTCATATTTTGATCTTTCCGAAAGACGTGCATCTGTATTTGCAAGGTACGTATCAATTTTTTTTTGTATATCACCTTCTTCCTCTCGGTCACGTTTTCCCTCTGAGTTTTTCTCCATTATTAGGTTTGTATTTTGAAAATTCTCTATTTAGTGATAATTTTCTATTTAGGAGAGATAATTTTCCTGATATAAAAATGCTCCTACTGCTTGTATTGTGTGCTACATCGCTTGGCCTGTTTAACATTAGAACATATCCCAGATGGCGACCTTCGTGGATGGTGCCCGTACATGAGACGGATTGTACATTTGAACGTGCCGATAGCTATCAGTGCTTGAAGAAATATGTCGATGTGAATCCCAAGGATGATCAGATTACCAAACAGGAAATTGATGAGGCAATTGCAGAGTATCTGCCGCTCTACTTGAAGCCGGTCCTATGGTAAGTGTGCATTTGTTTCGTCGCTGCGCTCCTCACAAATGCATAGGTGGGTCGGTACAGACCGCGTCATGACCGACTGTGACGTTGACAAGAATGGTGTCATTACTCCCAGGGACTGGGAAATGAGCAGCAAGACGTGTTTTCCAATCAAGGAGTCGCAGTGTACAGTACAATGGTTTTGCGAGCGAATTGAAGCTGCTGCCGCAGCAAATCAAAAATGATAATCTATATAAGTATCCCATTGAATGAAAATTGAAAAATGTCTGTCCCTGCTCCGGTGACGCCTCAGCCCGCTGTGGTACCGGCGACCCCCGCTCTGCCTACTCCAGCGGCTGTGGTACCACCACCAAAGCCAACGGTGCCGCCAAAGGTGGTGTATCGACCTAGATTATCACAGCAACCAAAAGCGGAACCACCTGTGCCCGATCAGCCAGTGCGCAAAAAGACAGTATCTACAGACTACAATATGACGCAAATTGGGCAAACGATGATCACGTCCATTCTTTTTATTATAGCCATTATATTGGGAGGTCTTGCAATATGGTTTGGAACAACTGCGTTGAATCAAAACACGGTGCAGGATTCTCGTATTGCTGCATTGAATGCTACGGATATGATGTTGATTACCGATATTTCAAGCATAAATGCGTCGCTGATTCTCGTCAATTCGACTCTACAGGGAGAAATTGACATTTTGGAAGCAGCGTTAAATATCACAAACAGTTCAATTTTGAGAACAATTAACAATGTCTCGGCTGTAATGCAAAATATTAATTTGAATAGTCAGACACCGGGAACATTGACGATTAATTCTCCAGGCATTGGAAACATTGATTTTTACGTAAACGCAGTCACATCGGTTACATTGAATCTACCCGTGTCAATTCTTTCAGTGGTAGGTTCGCCAATTGCCGGAGGTGCAGGTATTATTACCGCGTCTCTTGTAACACAGGCGCCAAACACGGTATGGGCAGGTCCACCTTCAGGTGGTGCTGCCGCACCTACCTTTCGTGCGCTAGTATCTACTGATATTCCGAGCGCACTATCACTATCTATGCTCGGAATATCTGGTACGACACTATTAGGTACAAATACGACATGTATTGCACCACTACTGCCATCGTGCTATGATATTTCAAATCAGGCATGTCTTGGTGGCGCCCTTTCTGCAAATTGTATTCCATCATCACTTCATTTGCATAATTTGTTGGTAGATAACTTGGTTGTTATTAATGGTTCGGTTTCAACTACATTTGTCAATTCTTCAATCTTTGGAGATGTTACTGTGAATGGGACCTTATCGTGCAGTGGAAACGGAACAATAAGTAATGGATGTCTCAATTTGGGAGGATATACATGCCCAGTGGGTGTTCCATTGGCAGATTCGTGTATTCCTGCGTCGCTTTCATTTCTTAATATGGACGTAACCAATAATTTGACAGTTAATGCGGTCACGTGTGCAGGGGGTGCCCTTGCAGATACGTGTATTCCCCCTAGATTGAAGACAATCAATGGAATTGCACCAACAGTGTCTCCAGCATTGGATTTTTCAATTTTGGGCACAACCAATCAAGTAATTGTAACTCCTGGAACATCGACAATTACACTTTCTACACCTCAGAACATTCATACTGGAGCGACTCCGACGTTTGCGTCGCAAACATTGTCTGCTACGTTAAATCAGCTTACATTGGGAACGTTGAATACGGTGACTATTAGTGCAACTACTCCTAGTTCGTCTCGAACGTATACTATTCCCGATGCTGGCGCTTCTGCCAATTTTGTCTTGGATAGTGGAGGTGCATTGACAATTACAAATGTTGGATCAATTGGAGATGCTCTTATACTAACAAGTGGCACTACGGCTGCATGGGAAACAGTGAGTCTAGGAAATACTACAGTAACTCCTGGATCATATGGCAGTGCAACTCAAGTGGGTACATTTACGGTTAATGCGCAGGGTAAATTGACTGCAGCAGCAAATGTTGCAATATCTGGTACGCCTCCCGGTGGGGCAGCGGGTGGTGATTTGAGTGGAACATATCCAAATCCTACAGTGTCAAAGATTACAGGTGTTCCTGTGAGTGTTTCTGCTTCTGGCAATATAGTAACTCAAACATATAACAACGTGGGTAATGTACAGTACATTCAAAGATCTGACTTACAACTTGCATCGGATCCTGATACACTTTACATTTACACAATACCCGGAGGGGCTGTTGGTGTAATTTATATACAGCTTTCCCTTGTTGCGTTTGACATTTCTGCTTCACCGACAGACAATGGAAGCTTTACTGGATTGTTTAGTTGTCGTATTGCTCTAAATGGAGGTACGTGGAATGTGAAGAACACTGCATATCAATTGCAATCTGGTGATGGTACATTGTATGGAGCAAATATTCTTTGTTCGGTTGTGGGTGGAACAACTATTCACATTGAAAAGGATATGGTAGGTGCATCGCCTCCTACAACGCGATGGACATTTAATGGATTCATACAATACGGAACATATTAAATCAAACAATGATAGAGGGAAAATTTCAAATTGCACAAACACTTGCTTCATTGACATGTGTCATTGTTGTTGTTGTAATGGCAATACAACAACATGGGACATCAACGGTGCATATCACTGACCGTAGCACCAATATCAGAACAAATATGGTTCGCAGTAATAATGTCAGTACAATTGAATCGTTTGAACAATCCAATATACTTGTTCAATCTGATCCCGATATACTTTTTCGATATTCTATTCCTTCTGGAAATGTCGGAGCAGTATTTATCAATGCTTTTGTTCTTGGATCAGACGTATCATCTTTGCCTGTTGATCAAGGTACGCTTTATGCAATTGTTAGTGGGTTAGCCGCGCGGTCCGGTGACACATATACGTTAAAGCAGAGTTCAACACAATTACTACAAGGTGATGGCACAATGTCTGGAACGACGCTTACATGGAGCATAGTCAATGGAAATAAGCTTTATCTGACCAAGGATTTGGTGGGAACATTTACCACTCGATGGACGTTAAAAGGAATAGCAGAATACACGACATTTTAAAACCAAAATGCAAAGGGTCCCGATATTGTTTTTTTGCATCTCGTATGCACAACAAGTTGCAATCATACCAATTACTAAAAGATCAACGTTTGGTCTCCATACACATCAAATTACATGGGAAAGACCGCTACTTGATCCATACCACATTCGAACAAATGCAACATCACTTACTATTCCATCAACTGGCATATGGCATATTCATTTTACAATGACGTTAACATTTGCAAATCCGTCTTTTTTTCAATACTTTATTAATGGTCGCTTAGTGGCCACACGTGGAACAGATCCTACAGGTTACGGTCTAGCATACATTAGCGAATCGCTATTTTTACAATTATTAGAAAATGATGTATTTAGCTTAACCATTGCATGTGGACCTATCAATCCGTGTGGGAACATGGATAGTACACGGCTTGCTGGATCTAATCATGTCGTGTTTATAAAAATATGAGTAAAGAAGAAGGGTCTTGGACCTACGAGTGTGAAGACTGTCAAGAGTTGGCACTCATCAAGGGGCGGTGTGAAGAATACAGAATAAAGACAATTGAGCTCAAGAAGAAGCTAAAAGAGGCAAATCAGCTGATTGACAAACTTCAACAGTTGAACAAGGCCAACAATGTGGCGGCAAAGGAGGATTTGAGAAAGCTTGAACGGGTGGCCAATGATCAAAAGGCAATCATTGACAACTTTAGACTAATGCTCAAACTGGGAAGAATACAGTAAATAAAATCTATAATAATCTTCAGAAAAGCAAATTGAAATGAAAAAAAAAATGTCTGCTCCTCCGGCGGTTGTTACTCCGTCGCCAGTGCCGGCTCCGCCGGTGCCGGCAGCAACTGTTCCAAAAGTGACACAGCGACCAAAATTGTCACAACCACCACCGTCACCGTCTTCGTATCGACCAAAAATGACGTCAACAGCATATGGATCATCAGGCATGATTGGTCAAATACTTGTAACGACCATTCTCTTGGTTTCTACGCTAATTATGGCATCATTGGCCATTTGGTTTGGAACAACTGCACTGAATCAAAATACGGTTTAGGATACTCGTATTGCGCAGCTAAATGCTACAGATATGGTTCTGAGTTCAGACATTCAAACTGTAAATTCGACGCTAATCACTGTCAATTCAACTTTGCAAAGCGAAATTGATGTAATTTTGGCTGCATTGAATCTTACAAATAGCTCGTGTATAGATACTATTAACAATGTTCCGGGTATTGCCCGCAATATCAATTTTACAAGCCAGA
>Ga0265338_10005200_pt1 | contig 17073 bp, 12 predicted proteins | sample 42126metaG_FD_193579 | JGI IMG/M metagenome (GOLD analysis project Ga0265338, IMG submission 193579) | Rhizosphere microbial communities from Carex aquatilis grown in University of Washington, Seatle, WA, United States - 4-21-26 metaG | ecosystem: Host-associated > Plants > Roots > Rhizosphere... | reverse complement strand
TACGTAAATGCCGCGCTGGAGCTGGTGGCGCAGGCCAATGAGTTAGGCCTGAAGATCGCGCATGTGGTGCATGCCACCGGCAGCGCCGGAACCCAAGCCGGCCTGGTGACGGGCCTGGTGGCGATGAATTCCCTCATTCCCGTGCTGGGCATCGGTGTGCGCGCGCCGAAACAAAAGCAGGAAGAATCGATTTTCAACCTGGCCTGCCGCACCGCCGACCATCTGGGCGCGCCCGGCATCGTCAGCAGAGAGCATATCGTGGCGAATTCCGATTATGTCGGCGCGGGCTATGGCATCCCGACGCCGGGAATGGTCGAGGCGGTGAAATTGCTGGCCCGTACCGAAGGCATTCTTCTCGATCCCGTCTATAGCGGCAAAGGAATGGACGGCCTGATCGATCAGATCAAAAAGGGGTTCTTCGCCAAGGACAGCGATGTGGTGTTCCTGCATACCGGCGGCGCGATAGCCCTGTGCGGCTATCCCGACGTCTTCGACCTGCCCGGCTATGTCTGAGAAGGTCGTCGGTGTCATCGGCGGCATGGGCCCCGAGGCGACGGTGGATTTCCTGCACCGCCTGGTGGCACGAACGCCGGCCCGCGACGATGCGGATCATTTGCGTGTGCTGGTGGACAACAATCCGAAAATTCCGTCCCGCATCGCCGCGCTGATAGATGGGACCGGCGAAGACCCCACGCCTGTGCTCTGTGATATGGCCCGGGGTCTTCAGGCGCAAGGAGCCGATTTTCTGGTCATGCCCTGCAACACCGCACATTATTACCTGCCTGCGATTGCGCGCAGCGTCAGCATTCCGGTGCTGGACATGGTGCAGCTCGCCATCCAGAAACTGTCCGTCGTCAAACCGCGGCGTGTCGGCATGTTGGCCTCTCCCGCGGTGCGCAAGGTCGGCCTCTACAAGGCGCGGATGGAACAGGCAGGCCTGCACGCGCTTTTTCCGGAGCCACAAGACGAGAACGTGCTTCTGGGCATTATAAAAGCGGTCAAGGCGGGTCGGCTGGATGACAAGCGCCGGCAAGACTATAGCAAGGTTGCGGGAAACCTCCTGAGCGGGGGCGCCGATGCCCTGCTGGTCGCCTGCACCGAATTCTCCGTCATAGGTCCGCCGGCAGGAGTGACCGCATCTGTCGTTGACGCCCTGGACGTACTGGTGGAAGCGACGATCGCGACAGCGCGAGGGGAACCATGAAGCGGCTGGCGATCATTTTGGCTTTGATAGCCGGCTTTCTGGCCATGGCAGGCTTGGCCCATTCCGCCCGGGCACAGGATGGCGATCTTGCCGCCCTCAACGCCAAGGCTTCGGCTCTGGATGCAGAGGACTACCGCTTCGTGCAACCGGTCTGTACCCGCTGCCACACGCCGGAAATGTTCCTGCATTCCCGCTCCTGGTCGGGCTGGAAGGGCATTTTCGACCAGATGAGCGGCTATGGCGCCACCGCGACGCCCGAACAATGGGATCATATTCACAAATACTTCCAGCACAGCCTGACATTGATAGATGTCAATCATGCCGACGAGGATGAACTCTCGGCCGTTCTTGGCGTGGATGAAAAGACCGCCATCGCCATTGTGCAGCGCCGCACGGATCAGCCTTTCAAGACCGCCGCCGACCTGGAAGCCGTGCCAGGCGTGGACAAGGCCCGGATTGAAAGCATTTCGCCCAGGCTGTTGTTTGACCGCCTGCCGGAGGACCAGTAGAATCCTCAGCCGTATTATCGCGATTACTTCGCGTTCCGCGTCGTTTCCCGTTCCAGAAAAATCACAGGGGAGAAGGCCATGCAAACCCGCAAAACACTTATGGCAACCGCAAGCCTGGCCATCATGGCCTGCCTCACCGGCTCGGTCTCGGCGCAGAATGGCGGGGCGCGCAGTGCTTCCCCGGCGGCCGCGCCAGCCGGGACAATCCTGCCTTATCAGAGCCCGCCCCGGCATCTGATCTACATCGCCACCCCGGGCGACGAAGGCGCCGACGGTCAATCGGGCGTGGTCGTACTGGACGCCGATCACGATTATCGCTTTGTGAAGCGCATTCCCTACGGCCTCGCTGCCAGCGAGCTACCGGGGCCAAAAATCTCGGGCATGACCTCGAGCATCCCCGCCAACAAGATCTATGTCACCACCGATGGCGGCAGCATGATCGCCTTCGACCTGAAGACCGACAAGATCGCCTGGACCTTCAAGGGCGAGACTGGACCGGTGAAACTGCAGCGCCGCGGCGCGGCGGCGGATGGCTGCTGCGAGCGGCCTTATACTTTGCCAGGCGGCAAGACGTTGCTGGTCGCCTCCGCCTATAACAATTGGTGGTATCTGATTGACGCCCAGACCGGCGCGAAGCTGGGCCGTATCGAGACGCCTGAGACGCCGCACACCCACAATGTGGCTGTCACCGCTGACGGCAAGCTCGCCCTTCTGGCAAGCATCTCCGGTCCCAAGGAAGGCGCCGCCGGCGTCGCCGTGGTGGACCTGCCCAACAAAAAGGTGCTGCGCTACATAACTTTCAGCGACGATGTGCGCCCCATCACCATCAATCACGACGGCAGCCTGGTTTACGCCAATGTCAACAATCTGGACGGCTTTGAGATCGCCGATACCAAGACCGGCAAGATGATCAAGCGGGTCGAGTTGCCGGGCGAGATGTGGAAGGCCAAATGGGCCGATCCCAATGCCCATCATTTCGGTCACGGCCTGCCCAGCCATGGCATCGGCATGACGCCGGACGAAAGCGAGATCTGGGTGACCGACGCCGCCAATGACGCCTGGCAGATCTGGGACAATCCCGGCGACGGCCGCAACCCGGTCTACAATCCCTCCAAGACCGTGCCGATCCGGCCCGGCATCAACTCCAGCTGGATCTCGATGACCAATGACGGCAAGACCGCCTTTGTCGGCGATGGCAGCATCATCGATGTGCGCGCCCACCGCGTCATCGGCATCATGAAAGACGAATATGGGCGCCCCATCCAGGCCGCCGAAAAGGTGCTGGCCATGACCTTCCGCGACGGCAAGCTGGTGGAGACCAGCAACCAGTTCGCCATCGGCGACGCCAAGGCGCGTGAGGCGCGGCTGGAGCACGAGACCGGCACGCGGCAGGCCAGCAACAGCGGCAACTAGCGCTTGGGCGCAACCATCTCGGTGACGCGCGCGACCGTGGTGTCGCCGGAATAGACATTGCCCTGTTTGTCCAGGGCCATGAAGTCCGTCTCCATGAACTGGCCGGGGCCCGTGCCGCGCCCGTTGCCGATGGCGCCCAACACATTGCCGTCCCGGTCCAGCTTGAGCATCTGGCCGTCATTGCCGCTCGATATCCAGGGCGTGCCATGGGCATCGAAATTGATCGCGCAGACTAGGTTGCGCATGGAGATGGTTTTCACGAATTTGCCCGCTCCGGTGTAGATCACGATGCGATACTGGTCGCGATCGCCAATCCAGACATTGCCATTGGTGGGATCCACGCCGATCCCGTGGACCGAGGCGAATTTCCCGGGGCCCCAATTCTCACCGAACCACTGGCCGATGAACTTTCCGTTCTTGTCGAGATGGATGACCCGCGCCAGGCCGATATTGTTGGCGGGATCGTCCGAGCCGATATCGTTGGGACTCTCATCCGCATGGCCTTCGCCGATATAGATGTCGCCGTTCGGCGCGAAGGCGAGATCCATCGGCTGCCACAGCAGCCTTTGTCCCTTCTCTTCCTTCCAGTCGCCGCGATGGCCCCGCGTGCCCAGGGTCATGAGGAGCTTGCCTTCCGGACTGATCTTCATCACGGTCGAGCCGCTGGCATCGCAGATCCATACATTGTCGTCCCCGTCGACGGCGATGCCATGGGCCTTGGATTGATGGCCGATCACGTCCTCGCCGACCGTGCGGATGAGCTTGTGGTCGGGACCGAATTCGAACAGTTGCGGCTGGCCCGGCGCATTGCGCTGAAAGGCCCAGAGATCGCCCTTCGAATCCATCGCCACGCCCGAGATCCCGCCGCCGCCATTGGTCATGTTCAGGGGCAGCGGATAGGGATAGGCGAAGGTATAGCCCATGGTTTGTTTCCACTCGACGCGGTCCAGAGTCACCTTGGTGCCGCCGAGGGTGGAGGCGCAGGCGACCGAATGCACACAAGGGGGAATGCGGACTTCCTCGCCGCTGCGCGCCGCAGGCGGCGCGGCCAGGGCGGCCTTGCAAGCGGCGGAAACACTATCCTTCTTCGCCTCCAGACAGGCGCGGCCGCCAGGCTCCTGTCCGATACATTTGCCGATCTCCTCGCTGCAGGTCTCCAGCCGGCCCCCCGGACCACCGCCCTGCTCGGAAATATTGGCCGACTGCGACTGGCGCGCGTAAGACCAACCCAGCGATTGTGCGGCTGCCGACCCGCCCGACAAAACAACGGCCGCCGCCGCGATCCCGATTATGCGCTTGTTCATCTGTTCTCCCCTTTTGGCCCCGCATTGCCTTGCGCTTCTTAATACCATGACGGGCCGCCCAGAAAGAGGTGCGGAACGTGTGCTCGCGCCTGCACAATGGGCCTAGGGAACAAGGAACGGACCCTTTCCAGTGGCCGAAAATCCGGCAATGATCGCGCCAGCCACAAGAAACGTGAGGGACGTCCATGAGGTCTATCGTGCTTGCCGCTTCAGCCTTGATCGCATTGACGATAACCCCGGCCCTGGCCCAGCCGGCTGCAGCACCGGCCCGGCCCAATGCCCTGGTGGAATTCCCGGCGCAAGGCGGTGCGAAGCTGACCGTTACCACCCCCGCCTGGAAAGACGGCGGTGACATCCCTTATGAAAACACCCAGTACCGGGGCAACGTCTTTCCAGGTTTGAGCTGGTCAGCCGGCCCAGGCAGCACAAAATCCTATGTCGTGATCATGCAGGACACCGGAGCGATCGTGCGCGGAGCGCCAATTCTGCACTGGACCCTGTACAATATCCCGGCAAACGTGATGAAGCTGGACGCCGGGATGAGCCCGATGGGCAATCCCTCCGGCTCGAGCTACGGGCCGAACATTCGGGCGAGTGCACAGCCCTATATGGGTCCACGCACGCCACCCGGCCCAAAACATCCCTATCACCTCCAGGTTTTTGCCCTGGATACGACGATCCCGGCCAAATCCGACATCACCTACGATGAACTCACCGGGGCGATGAAGGGGCACATTTTGGCGTCGGGAGAGGTGGTAGGGATGGGTTCGGTGGACCCGACGGCACCACCGCCAGCGCCGCGTCCCAATTGAGCGCACGGCCAGCAGACGGCCGGACAACCGCACCTCAGGTCGTGACGCCATGCGTGTCATGACGCTGCAAAAGCCTGCGCACACAGTTACGGCCTTTAAATTCGGCACCAGATAATCGAATTGCACTTCTATCGGGGCGTTGGGGATGCGCTGGCTTTTCGGAGCACTATTGGCCGTTTGTGCGCTTTGCGGCGCAGCGCGGGCGGATGACAAGGCGGTTACCCCGGGCGCCTTCGTCATTGAACGGCCAACCCTGCGGTCTCTCGGTTTTGAATGGAAGATCAGCGGCGACGATAATCGCAATGCCGCTGTGGCGGTCACCTACCGCAGCCACGGCGAAAGCAGCTGGCGTCAGGCGCTCCCGCTTTTCCGCATGGGTGGGGAGTTCATTGCCGGCCCCAAGCCCCAATATGGCGGACTGAATTACTACAACTACACGGTCCCACCGGGTTTTGCCGGCAGCGTGCTGAACCTTGAGCCCGATACGGAATACGACGTCCACTTCGTGATGAGCGATCCCGATGGTGTGCGGGGCGAGGCGGAAAAAACCGTCACGGTTCGCACCCGCAAGCTGCCGGCCCCGGCGGCGGGCGGCCACGTCTATCAGGTCTATCCTTTCAGCCACAAAGCGCCGCTTGGTCCCAATGAATTCATCGGGCTTCTCGCGGCCTATTATATGGGCGCCGATGAGAGCGATCATAACAATGTCTTCCCGCCGCGAGTCCGGCCTGGCGATGTCATCCTGGTTCATGCCGGTGTCTACAAGGACAACCGCTTCATTTATGGCGGCTTCGATAAGAATATCGAGACCTACGGCACCTCTTTCGATGGCACCTATTACCTGACGGCCAGCGGCACGGCGGAAAAGCCGATCGTGATCAAGGCCGCCGGCGACGGCGAAGTCGTGTTCGACGGCGATGGCAACGATACGCTCTTCAATCTGCTGGCCGCCAACTACAACTATTTCGACGGCATCACCGTGCGAAACACCAATGTCGGCTTCCTGCTGGGCATCAAGGACATAACGGGCGCCGACGGCTTCACCCTGATCCACAGCCGCGCCATCAATGTCGGGCGCGTCGTGCGCGATGACTGGGCGAAGTCAAAGGACTATTACATCGCCGACAATGTCTTCCTGGGCCGTCACAATCCCGAGCGTATCACCAGCTGGATCGGCGCAGAAGTGTGGGGAAAATATCCCGGCTTCCCGGCACCCATCACCAGCGAATATGCGGTGAAGGTCTATGGGCAGGGTCATGTGGTGGCGCACAACTATGTCGCAAACTTCCATGACGCCATCGACAACGCCACCTTCGGCGTGCCCGGCGACAAGCCGGAAGAATATGCCGCTTCTGTCGACTTCTACGGCAACGACATGTTCAACATCACCGACAATTGCATCGAGCTGGATGGCGGCGTCCACAATATGCGCGCCTTCGACAATCGCTGCGCCAACACCGCGCAACTGGCCTTCAGCACCCAACCCATCTTTGGCGGCCCGGCCTATATTTTCCGGAACATCTCCTACAACAACACAACGGCGGGCGCGCTGAAGCTGCTGGACAATCCGTCGGGAATTCTCGTCTACAACAACACCTTCATCGGCACCGCGGGGGCGCTCGGTCCGGCTTCCAACATGCATTTTCGCAACAACCTGATCGTGGGCGACGGCTGGAAGAGACCTCTCTTTCAGATGAAGACATTCACCGCCTATTCCACATCGGACTATAACGGCTTCGGTCTCAATCCCGTCGCCGGCAACTTCGCCTGGGACGGCCCTCCATTCGAAGGCGCCAATGGCAGCAAGGTGCATAAGAGCTACGACACGCTGGCGGACTATCGGAAAGCAAGTGGCCAGGACACCCATAGCGTGACTGTCGGCCTGGATGCTTTCGTCAATGTGAAGCCCACCGACGAGGCTGATCCGCGCAAACTCTATGAGCCGGAGAAACTGGACTTCCGGCTGCGCCCCCATTCCATTGCCATCGACAAGGGAACGGCCCTGCCCACCATTACCGACGGGTTCAAAGGTTCAGCCCCTGATCTGGGCGCTTACGAGTTCGGCAGCACACCGCCACATTACGGCCCTGAAATATGGCCGGTCGGCGATGCGCCTTCCGCGCTGCGATCTGAAACCGGCCCTCCGCACTAAAGATGCGGCATCGAGCCAGAAGCCGACAAATTGTCAGATTTTCACTCTTGCCCTTGGCAGCGCTGCCAAGAAACGTATAAACTGAAAAAAAGCCGAAATCCGGGGGAGTCATGCGTAAATCCACTTTCAAGACCGGCGCGATTGTTACCGCTATCGCTCTTTCCGTTTCCGGGATGGCATTGGCCGAGCCCCTTGCGCCGGGCAAGCCGGCTGGCGTGCATGCGGCCCAAATGGGTGACAAGGAATGGCTCGTGTTCGGCGGCATCGCTGTCGTGGCGGCGGCCGTGCTTATCTCCCAAGCCGGAAGTGGCGAGCATGCGGCATCGGCGGTGTCGTCCCCAGCAACCCTGACCAGCCCGTAGTTTATCTTTGGTGTCCTTTCGAGGACCCTGAGCTTTGGGAGACGATGCGCGCACGATGCGCAGCGGCAGCCAAGCTTGGTTGAACGCATGAGCCTGACCTCGTTAGGCTCGGGCGACAGTTCATGGGCGATTCCAATCGCGACACCGCATATGCCCGAAACTCCAATTTTGATGGAAGGCGGCAGCGTGACATGGCGCGGGCTGTTCACGCCCGCGCAGCTCGACGATTTGGAGCGGCACTTCGATACCCTGCCGCTGGAGCCGGCGCGGCTCACGGGCTCAGGGGCTGGCGGCATTCGCACGACAGAGGTCGCCTGGGTCTACCGCAATGCCCAGACCGAAGACCTGTATCTGAGGATGGAAGCGATTGTGCTGCGGCTGAATGCCGATCTCTTCCACTTCCAGCTCACCGGCCTCACCACCATGCAATATGCGGTCTATCGCGACACGGAGGCCGGCTATTTCGACTGGCACAATGATTATGGCCGCTATCGGGACGATCCGGGGCAGGAACCGCGCAAGATCACCCTGAGCCTGCAAATGTCCGACGGCGCCTCCTACGACGGCTGCGACCTGGAAGTGCGCGCCGCCCACCCCGTGGATGTCGCGGCGCGCGAGCGCGGCGCCATGATGGCCTTTCGCGCCAATGCCCTGCATCGCGTCACGCCGATCACGCGCGGCCTGCGCAAGGCGTTGGTGATCTGGGCCGCCGGTCCGGAATTTCGCTGAACGGCCCGGCTTGCTGGGAAAGGCTTGGCCGCTGCTATAGGATGAAAGAATGCACGCGCATTCAAGCATTCAGCAGGTCCTGGCAGCGGCAACACACGCCCTGCAGACCGGCAATCTGATGGCCGCCGAGATCGCGCTGGCGCCCTTTTTCAGCCGGCAATTGCCGCCCAATGCCGATCTGCTGAACATCGCCGGCACCTTGCGGATGACGCAAGGCCGCCTTCCGGAGGCCGCGGGCTTGTTCGACCTGGCCGCGAAAGCCGCCCCGCGCGAGCCGACATTCACGTTCAACCTGGGCCTGACCTTATCGCGCCTGGGCCGGAATGACGAAGCAGAAATGGCCCTGCGATCGGCCTTGAAGATCAAGCCTGACCTTGTGCCGGCGCTTTTCGAACTGGGCGCGCTGCTGCACCGGACGGGCCGGCTGGACGCAGCGGAGAAAAGCTTTCGGCGGGTGCTGAGGCTGTCGGCGGAAAACGCCCATGCCTATCTGGCCCTGGCCGCGACTTTGGTGGATGCCGGCCGTCCGGATGAAGCCGAAACCGCGGCGCGCCGAGGGCTGGACGTGGCGGGGGACAAGCGGCTCAAGGCGCAGCTGTATGTGCAGTTGGCGCAAGCGCTGCGCCGGCAGCGCAAGGATGCCGAAGCGCTGACGGCGCTCGACAATGCCGAAGCCGGCGATGCCGCCCTGCCCGGCCTGGTGCGCCATCGCGCCGAGGCTCTCCAGAACCTGAACCGGTTTGACGAGGCTTTGGCCCTGCTCGAAAAGGAGATTGCCCGCACGCCGGCGGACCCCGCCCTCCATCTGGACTATAACGCGCTGCTGTATCAGCTGGGCCGCAAGGACGCGTTCCTGAAATCCTTTGATCGTGCGCCGCAAAGCCGCGAGCTTCTTCTGGGAAAGGCCTTCCTGCTTGCCCGGGAAAAGCGCTTTGCGGAGGCTCACGCGATCTATGAAGGCCTGAAAGCGCGTGATCCGGGCGACCGGCTCGCCGCCACCGGCGCTGCCCAGGTGATGACCAGCATGGGCCGCCATGGCGAAGCGCTGGCGCTTTTCGAAACCGTGCTTGCCCATCATGGCGATGATGCGAGGCTGTTCAGCCTTGCCGCCGAACCTGCGCTTCTGAGCAACGATCCCGAGAAGGCGGCGTGGCTGTGCGAACAGGGACTGGCAAAGACTCCGGGAAGCGGCCCCTGCCTGGCGATGCTGAGCATCGCCTCACACATGATGGAGGATGGCCGGGACGAGGCGCTGAACCGTTATGACAGTCTGGTGCGGATCTTTGACCTCGATCCGCCCGAGGGTTTTTCAGACATGGCGGATTTCAACGCCGAACTGAACGCCGCGCTGGACCGCCTGCATCCCAAAAGCCGCGAATTCATAGATCAAAGTTTGCGCGGCGGCACCCAGACCCCCGGCCACCTGTTCCCCGCCCGCCTGCCCCTGGTGACCAGGCTGAAAGAGCGGATCGACGAAGCGGTGGCGCGTTATATCGCCGAACTCGACGAAGATGCGACGCATCCCTTTCTGTCGCGGCGCGGCCGGGGCTTCCGCTATGCCGGGTCCTGGTCGTCCCGGCTTCACGACAGCGGCTTTCACGTGAACCATTATCATCCCGACGGCTGGATCAGCTCCTGTTATTACGTGGCCGTGCCCGAAGCGGTGCAGGACGAAGCGGCAAGACAGGGCTGGATCAAGTTCGGCGAGCCGGCCTTTGATGTCGTCCTGAACAAGCCAGTCCGCCGCGCCATCCAGCCCGCCCCGGGGAGATTGGTGCTGTTTCCCTCTTACACCTGGCACGGCACCGTGCCTTTCCGCGATCAGGCGGCGCGGACCACCATTGCTTTTGATGCGGTGCCAACGCGCTAGCAACGCGCTTACGCGCAAAAGAAAACCGGCGCCGCTTTCGCGGCGCCGGTCCAGGAGAGAAAACAACAATCCCGGATCCTAGAAGTTGCCCTTCAGGCCGATGGTGAAATACCGGCCCATGTCGTTGTAGCTGAAGCCGGGGCCGGTAGAACCGGATATCGGATAAAACAGGCCGGGGTTGGAGGCATTGCTCGGATTAAGCGGAGCACGCGTGTTGCCAATATTCTGGACCGAGAAATACAGCGACGAGGACCCGCCCCACATGTCGAACCGGCGGTCGATCGTGACGTCCATCGCGTCGTAGCTGGAAATCCGCGGCGCCGCATACACCTGGTTGACGAAACCGTTGGCCTTCTTCCAGCCGGCCAGCCACTGGTTCTGGATATCCAGGCCCCAGTCGCCGACGTTATAGCTGAGGAAGCTGGTCATGCGGGTCTTGGGCTGAGGTGTCCAGCTATAGGGCGTGCCGGGAAGATTCTGGGTCTCCAGCACCGGCTGATAGGTCGCCAGGTGCCGGAAGGTCACCGATCCAGGGATGGCGCTCCACACATCGGCAAGGTCGAAGCTGTAATCGACCTCGAAGTTCCAGCCTTCCATCTGGATGTTGGCGCTGTTGAGCGGCGAGCTCAGGATCTGGGTCGGGAAGTTCGCCGCCGCGGCATAGCCGGCCCCGCCAGGCGCGACCGGCCGGGTGGCGAGCAGGCAATAAGGCGAACTATAGCTCGGCGCGCTGGTGATGCAGAGATTCTGCACCGTCGTGCTCTGGTAGCTGATGCTGGTGATCGCATTGGTCATGTGCGTCACGTAATAGTCCAGCGAGGCGGTCAAGCCGGGAATGACGTCCGGCGTCACCACCACGCCCATCGTGTAGGTATGGGCCACTTCCGGCGTCAGAGTGGCATTGCCCTTGGTGACAAGCTGAGTGCCGCTGTTGACACCAGTCAACAGGTCGTTGAAGCCGGTCGAGGTGATCGAGATCGGCGCGTACAGGTCGTTCAGGTTGGGCGCGCGAATATCGAACGACATGGTGCCGCGGAGGCGGAAGGTCTCGTTGATCCGGTCGTTGACGCCAATCTTCCAGGTCTCGGCCTCGCCGGAGATGGAATAGTCGGTGTAACGGCCGGCGATGTCGGCGTTCAGGTCCTGGGCCAGCGGAACGTTCTTGAGCAGTGGCACGTTCACTTCAAGCGCGGTCTCCCACACATTGTCGTTGACGTTGACCGGCGCATTGGTGTTCTGGGTATAGAGCGAGGGCGCCGCGCCGCCATTCTGCGTGCACATGCGCAGGCCCGTGCAATTGACGAAGTCGGTCGGATTGGCATTGCTGGTCAGAACATAAGTCCGCCAGCGCATTTCCCCCGACAGCGCGCCGGTGATTTCGCCGGCCGGCAGGCCGAAGCCCAGACCGCCGGAGATGTTGGCGCCGATATTGTCCAGCTGCTGGGTCAGGATCCACTGCGTGTCCTGCTTCACATAATTCCAGGCCGCCTGGCTAATGCCCTGGCTGGGATTGAACACATTCATCGGCACGCAACCCTGATAAAGGGTGGCGAATTGCGGCTGGATCGCGTCCCAGCACTGGATGGTGCCGCTGACATCCGTGGTGACGCCACCGGCCGTGATCTTTGTGCCGGCGGGCGCGATAACCGCGTCCAGCGAAGCCAGATAGCGGGCGTTGTTGGTGTTGGTGGGGTCGTTCACTTCCACCCGGCTTTCCTGGTGGCTGTAGAAGACACTCCAGTCGAAGCTGCTCAACTTGCCGCTCAGGCCCGTGGTCAAGCTCAAATTCCGGTCCACGCCCTTGGTCAGATAGACATCGCCTTGCGAATAGGCGTTCTGGCCGTTGACGATCTGCGGGACATAGGACGGATCGGTGAAGAAGGGCGTGTTTGCCGCAACCACAGGTCCGGTCTGGAGCGGTTGCCCCAAACTGGGGTTGGTCGAGAACGGAACGGGCGCCTTGACGAAATTGCCGGCCGCGATGGCCGCCGCCGTCAGTCGGGTTTGCGCGTCGGCCGAGAGATAGGGATTGTTGGTGAAGAATGTGTTGGGCCGGCTGCCGGAGGCGCTGACCACCAGCGGCGCCCAGGTGGAATAGTCGCCCGACTCCGCCCAGCTTCCCTCGATATAGAAATTCATGTCCGGGGTGATGTCGTAGCTGAAGCGGTTGAAGAACTCGCCCTGGCGCTGGCGCGACTGCAGACTGGCGATATTGTCTTCGAAGCCACCGTCGCCGCCGGATTCCAGGCCCGCCGTCCCAGTGGGAATGCCGTGGGTCATGGGAATGAGGTTGCCGGCGCCGGTGAAGGTGTAGCTGTTCAGGCTGCAGCCCGTGCCGCAGGTGATCGTGCCGGTAAGGCCCTGGTTGAAAAGATGGCCATAAGGCACGTTCACAAACGGATCTGCGACCGTGCCCGCGCCGGCCAGCACCCAGGTATTGTGATTATAGCCATAGGGACGCTGTTGCATCTGAATGCCGTCCTGCTGGAAGAGGCGCAGCGCCATCTCGTAATGACCCTTGCCGCCGAACAGCTCGGTGCCCCAGGCCATGCCGAACTTTTCTTCCGCGCCATCGCCATATTTCGAGATGCCGGCATTCATGTCGTATTTGAAGCCGTCGAACTTCTTGTCGAGGACGAAGTTGACCACGCCGGCCACGGCGTCGGAGCCATACTGCGCCGAAGCACCACCGGTGACCACGTCCACCCGGCTCATCAGCATCTGGGGCAGTGCGTCCACGTCCACCGTGCCGTCACGGTTGGACGGAGCGACGCGCTGGCCATCCAGCAGCACCAGGGTGCGGCTGGTGCCCAGATTGCGCAAATTCAGGGTGTTGCCGGAATTGTTGTTCTGGCCATTGTTCTGGCTGCGCGGGCTGGCGCCGCCGATGAAGTCGGGCAGCTTGTTCAAGGCGTCCGGAATGTCGGTCGGCGTGGTCGACTGCAGCTCATCGGCAGTCACCACCGTCAGTGGCGTCGGCGAGGATTGAATGTTCGAAATCACGCGCGAGCCGGTGACGGTCACCGCCTCGACATTGTTGCCTTCTTGCGCCCGAGCGCCCGCCGTCAGTGCCAGCACGCTTGCCGCGCACATAAGCGCCAGCTTGTTGTAATTTCTCATGATGAGGTCCCCCTGGATCTCGTTTGTGTTTGGTTGGGGCGAAACTAGGGGGGATTGGCAGCGCTGCCAAGAAAAAATGTAGCGCTACCATCTATCAACCAAACACACCAAAATTGAGAAGTTGTCAGCAGGGATTCCCTAGGGGCTTGTTTTAAAAGGGAAAATTTTCGGCCTTACAAAACGGTATGCAGGCGCGGTTTCGGGCGGTCTTCAGATGACGCGCGTTTGTGGGATTCCTGCAACGCATCGCGCCGCCCTCGTCCCTCAGCTGGTCGCGCCGATAATCAGTTCAAATCCCAGATCGACGACGGTCGATGGGCCACCGGCCAGCAGAAGATTTGCGCCGACCTTGCCCATCGCATTGCGCGGCGTGCGAATGGTCGACAAAGGCGACGGCGTAAGATGGGTTATCTCAAGCCCGTTATAGCCGAACAGCGCCAGCCTGCCGGGAACATTGATGCCATGTTCCAGGCAATGAAAATATCCGCCCAGCGCCAGGTCATCGTTGGAAAAATATATCGCATCCAGCGTCGGCTGCCGTTTCAGAAGTTGCGCCAGACCAATCCGCCCCGCGCCGACGGTAGACCCGCCGCTGGGGAAAAACTCCAGGTCCACAAAGTCCAGGCCATTCTCCCGCATCACCGCCCGAAAACCCTCCAGGCGTTTTGCGGCGCGGACATCGACCCTGATGTCGTGGCCGACATATCCGATCCGGCGATAGTTGCGCGCCAGAAGATGCTCGGCGCTTTTGCGGCCCGCCATCTGGTGCGAGGAGCCCACCACGATGTCGACGCCCGCCCCGTCTATGTCGAGAAGTTCGACCACGCGAATGCCGCTTCCCTTAAGTAAAGCCCTGGCGCGATCGGTGTGTTCCAGACCGGCGACCAGCATGCCCGCGGGCCGCCAGCTCAGAATGGACTCGATAAGAGCTTCTTCCCGGACCGGATCATAGTTGGACACGCCGATGACCGGCTGAAACCCGGCATCTTCCAGGACCGTATTGACCCCCGCCAGCACCTCCGGAACGACGGTGTTGCCGACCGAGGGAATGACGATCCCGATCAGCTTGGATGTCATGGAAGCCAGGGTGCCGGCTATCCGGTTGGGGACATAATTCAGGTCGGCCGCCGCCTTGAGAATTTTCTCGCGGGTCGCTTGCGAGACCGAACCTTGATTGCGCAGCACCCGCGATACGGTGCTCTCGCCAACCCGGGCTTTCCGGGCCACGTCGGTGATGGTTACAACCTTGGCCCGGTCACCATTGGCCGGCGCGCTTGCCGGAGCGGAGTGCGAGGCGCGATTGGAGCCCGCATCCGTCGCATCGCGAGGAATGCCCCTTCTGTGCGGTCGTCGGGACAAAGCGGAACCTCGCCTTTTGCGCCCAAGTTTTGGCATCACGCGAAGTCAGGTCTGGTCGGTGATGGGATAGCTCAAAGTAACAGCAAAAATGCGCTCCGCAAACGCGTGCCGTTCATATGCCTCTCAAAAACGGAAAGAGGATTTATTGAACTACAGCAATCGCTTACGACTGACAGTCGGGACTAGAGACGGCGGACATGAAACACCAGGCCCGGCTCATCCTTGACCTTGAGGACGAATTTGTCGGCCGCGCCGATGACCGTCACCAGATAAGAGGAAGGGTCCCTATTCCATTTGGCAAAGACCAGGTCGGACTCTTCCTGGTGGTAACTTTGGCCGTTCTTCAGAACGACTGTGAAAAATCCGTCCCGTCCGATCTTGTAGGACGCCATGGGCACATCGGTCGCGACCGGCTTGGTGGAGCCCAGAATGTCGCCCAGAAAGCCGCGCGATTTTTCCGCCCGCGGCGCAGTGCGGGGAGCATCTGGACTGACATAGGCCGCACCCGGCGGCGGCACGAGTTTCGTCTGCGCCGGCGGCGCAGGCGCCAGACCAAGGAGCGCGCGCATCGGTTGGGCCGAGCCATAGAAGCAATCCAGCCAGCTGCGGTTATCGGCTATGCCGGCACACCGCGCGGCGCCAGACATCACCTCGTCCCGCGTCGGGTCGGCCAAGGCGCCCGTCGTCGACAAGATAAGCCCGGCCAAAATAAGTCGGCAATGCATGTGAAGCCCCAAGGGGATTTTCCCTTGTCCCAATGTGTTTATTCAGTGTGCTTTATTCATTAGCCCCCGACAACAACTTTGCCTTCCGGGCTTCATTTCCAGGATAAGGCCCTGAGAAAATTTGTCGGGCGATTTCGCGGGGCAGCTATTCGTCGACCCAATCTTGACCCGTGCCGCGGGGCGGGCTCTATCGCGTCTCGACACGGGGGCGCTGTCATGCGGGATCTGACGCAAGGGACAATCTGGCGGCATCTGGTGGGCATGGCGCTGTTCATCGGCGCCGGCCTGGTCGTGCAGACCCTGTACATGCTGATCGACCTGTATTTCGTCGCCCGGTTCGGCAAGGAAGCCGTGGCGGGCGTCGCATCCGCCTCCAGCGCCATGTTCATCGCCATGTCCATCTCCCAGCTGGTGAGCGCGGGCTCGCTGGCGCTGGTCAGTCATGCGGTGGGGCGCAAGGACCCGCAAGACGCCCAGCTCGTGTTCGAACAGGCCTTGTCGCTGGGCCTGGTGATCGGGGCCCTGTTTCTATGCCTGGGCTATGGCCTGGGGCCATGGGTGTTGCGGCGCATTGCGGCCGATGAGGCCACGGCGGTGAATGCGCGCCACTATCTCTTCACTTATCTTCCGGCGCTGGCCACCATGTTTCCCAGCGCCGCCATGGGATCGGCGTTGCGCGCTTCGGGCGTGGTCGGCATGCCGATGATGCTGCAATCGGGCACGGTGCTGGTGAACGCGATCCTGGCGCCCGTGCTGGTGATCGGCTTCGGCACCGGCCATCCCTTCGGCGTGATCGGCGCGGGGCTTGCCAGCTCCATCGCCGCGGTCGGCGGCCTGGTGGGCTTAGGCCTGCTGTTCAACCGGGCGCAGAGCTATATGCGACTGCATTCGGCGCTGCGGCCCAGGATGGATGTCTGGAAGCGGATTACCGCCATCGGCTTGCCCGCCACCGGCGAGTTCGCCCTAATCTTCATCACCACGGCCGTCGCCTATTGGTCCATACGCGGTTTCGGGCCCCAAGCCCAGGCCGGTTACGGCATCGGCGCGCGAGTGATGCAGGCGATCTTCCTGCCCGCGATGGCGGTCGCTTTTGCCACTGGGCCGATCGCGGGACAGAATTTCGGCGCCCGCCATGCCCAGCGGGTGCGCGACACGTTTCGCCATGCCGCGCTGATAGGAGCAGTGATCATGCTGGCCCTGACGGCGCTGTGTCAGATCAATCCGGCTCTTCCGGTGCGCCCCTTCAGCAACGATCCAGCGGTGATAGCCGTGGCGGCGGAATTCCTGCGCATCGCGTCGTGGAATTTCGTGGCCGTCGGGCTGACCTTTTCCTGTTCCGGCATGTTCCAGGCGCTGGGCGATACGCGGCCGGCGCTGATCTCCAGCGGCAGCAGGCTTCTGACGTATGTGGTGCCGGCGGTGTGGCTGGCGGGTCAGCCCTGGGCGGCGCTGCGCGATTTCTGGTATCTGTCGGTGGCTTCGCTGACGGTGCAGGCGGTAGGCGCCTTTTTATG
>Ga0265338_10005199_pt1 | contig 17076 bp, 26 predicted proteins | sample 42126metaG_FD_193579 | JGI IMG/M metagenome (GOLD analysis project Ga0265338, IMG submission 193579) | Rhizosphere microbial communities from Carex aquatilis grown in University of Washington, Seatle, WA, United States - 4-21-26 metaG | ecosystem: Host-associated > Plants > Roots > Rhizosphere... | reverse complement strand
GGAAAGAAGGGAAGACGGCGCTGACGGCGCTTGCGCCAAACTCCCATCGCAATCGCACTCAAAGTTATAATCTCACTTCGGCCCAAACACGGCGCTTTCTACGACGGCACTGCGGCACTTAACAGGTACGGAGTGGATGTGCGAATTTGCTCGTGTTTTCGCCGAACCCAAGCTGGAAATTGACCCAATCAAACATGAACTTGCTTTCAACTGGCTCCGTCGAAAATACAATCTTCTGACGGCGGAAGAACTTTCTGACGCGATTCTGCTTGCAACACTTCAACGTGTGATGCCCGACACGCTAAAGAAGCGGCGCGAACGTCTAGGATTGACAACAAAGCGCAAACCAGGGCCAAAACCGAATTCGGAACGATAGTCAACGGTTTGGGACACCTACCGCCTGCGTTCCGTCCCAAGCTCCTGACAGACTCCTTCTGCGTGCTATGGTTGGCGCGTGACTGCAAGTTCAATCGAACGAGAGACGCAATCGCTTAACGAGCGATGGGCGGAAGACAGTCCACATCCCCGCATGCATCCGTCCACGGCGGGCGAGTGAATTAACCTGGCGGAAAAGAACAGAAAACATGAAAGGCAAATCAACATGATTGCGACGTTCCAAGTACATAAGCAGACCTACGGCCACTGGCCAGCCAAGAACGGCAAGCCTGCCGGCGAGTCATTCGACCTGGACCTCATCGACATGAGCATCCCGGCGGAGCATGCCTATCGTGGCGTCCTCCCGTATCGCCTGTCGCCAGAAGAAAAGGAAAAGTACTGGGGCAAGGCGGAGCGAAAGAACATCCAAGTGGCTGTGCACGAAATTCAGACCACACAGCGCGGCCCCGTACTGCGGGGCGCCATCATTTCGCTGAACGAGAAATAGGCGATGCGAACGTTTCCGCTGGACAGTTACGCTTACTCACTGGCGCGCGTTCGCTGGGACATATTTGGGACTTTGACTTTTCGGTCAGTTCCATCCCCGAAAAGAGCGTATGGCCGGGCTTGGGCGCTGATGCGCCTGGCGGCGAAACTTGTCCAGCGGCCCTATTCCCGGCTCCTCATCGCGTTGCGCGCGGAGCACGGGGAATTGACGGGACGGTTCCACTTCCATTTTCTCTTGGGTGGAACGGAAACGCGCAACGAAATCACGCTGGCGTATCAGCTTGAGCACCGATGGTTCGGATTGCTTGGGCAAGGCGCCATCAGCAAGTGTCGGCCATACGACCGCTCCCGCGCTGGAGTGGCGTACGTAACCAAGTGCCTGGGTCGTGGGACCTGGGGCGCGAATGATTACGAATTGAAGAAGTTCAATTTGGCTGACACGGTGACGCTGTCTCGGTCTGTGTTTCGGGTGATACGGAGCACGGATCGCATGGGGACGGACGCCGCAGCGCGCACGTGTGGAAAAACGGGCCTTCGATGAGGAGGCAACTGGGAGCGCAGGCTTAGACCAGCCTCCCAGCCGCTATGCCGCAAGGCCGGTGGCTGGAATACGAGGCCGTAAACGCGACGATCTAGCCAGTTAACACGCGGTCTTACTGCCGCGCACGTGATCGGGACGCAAGGGTCCCAGGGGGCGGGCGAGCGGCGCGGAGCGTCGCCCGCCCGCCCCCTGGGAAGCTTGAAGATGAAATCTGTACACGGTTGGAGAGCATGATTCGGCGGTTGGCCGGATTCCGGCCTTGAGGTGGTGGCTAATGAAAGAAGAACAGCATCAGTTTTTGGAGTTGGTCGGGCGTCCTCCGGCGCGGCTCACTGTCGAACAGGCAGCATGGTTGCTGGGTTGTCAATCGCACGACGTGCCAATCTTGATTGCTTTGCGATTGCTGAAGCCTCTGGGAAATCCATCGCAGAACGCCATTAAGTTCTTTTCGACAGCCGAAATCACTGATTTGGCGAAAGACCGGGTGTGGCTGGCGAAAATGACGCAAGCAATCGGCCAGCATTGGCACAAGAGAAATGCGGGACAAAAAGCAAAGAGCGTGTCTTTGGAAACGACAATGCGGCGGAAATCAGAAATCGTTGGCGTCGACGCAGAGGAGTTGCTGTTTCAATCGCAGAACCATTAGCGAATTGACTTCAGCTTGCGCATCAAGGCAGCGGCTTCTTCAACGGGATCAGCATTGCATGCTTCGCAAAGCCACAAGAATTCGACCATATCCAGGCGGCGTTCGCCCAGTTCCAATCGCCCGACCAAGCTGCGCTCGCGATTGAGCTTGCTGGCCGATTGCCGCTGAGTCAACCCCGCCTTGGTGCGCAGGTCAACCAAGGTCTTGCAAACGCACTCAGCCTGACGGGAGTGGATTGTCTTGTTCACGCCCGCATGTTGCGAGCGTTATTCGCTTGTTTCCAAAATGCGGGCAGATAGGATGGGGCGAGCACGTAACGTTAGGCGGTAGCCGTCGATATGTTCGAATTGCAGCAAGAGAAGACGTTGGCGAAAGTGCGGTTGCATTGGGGAATATTCGTTCCCGTTGGACTCCTGGCGGTAACGGTGGCTGTCACAATGATTCCTGCAATACTGCTGGCGGGTCAAGTTGCGGATGCCTTCAAACCACTTCTCGCACTTGTCAATCAATCATCGCCTGTTGCTGAGTTGAGCCGTGTCTGGCTGATTCCTGTTAGTCTTGGATTGATCGTGATTCTCTGTTTTGCCGTGGCAACTTGGATTTCGTATGCGAAGTCGGAAGTTACATTGACGAATCAGCGGTTGCTGTTTCGCACGGGGTTTTTGTCGCGGCATTCTGGAGAGGTGCCTTTAGAAAACGTTGAGTCGATCTTCATTTCGGAATCGATGCTGGCGCGGCTATGCGGGTACGGCACAGTTACAGTGACGACTGTCGGCGGCTCTAATTTCGCTCTTTGGTTTGTCGGCGGTCCCCGTCGATTTCACGCGGCGCTTCAAGAGGCGGTTTCGGGCGCAAGGAGTTCCTTCAAAAGACCGCCAAAGTCCGGCGGGCAGCCACCAGACGATGATTCGCGATACAGGCCGAAACGTTAGCGACTGACCCGGCTCATTGGTTCACGGCGATTGGCAGCGGCACGATCTTCCTTTCGTATTCCTCCAACGATGGCACGACAAGCTTGGCGCCTTTGGAATAGGCGCGTGCGAATGCTTTGGAACTGTGACCAAGCGCCTGCTGCGCGTATCGCTCTGGCATTCCGACAACTTTGGCGCGTTCTGCCCAGGCGTAGCGGTATGAATGCAGGGAGACTCCCCGTATTCCAAGGGTCGCGAGTCGCTTGCTAAAGTGCTTGGCGCGGTGTTTCTCGTGCAACGTGGACAGCCATGGGAACAACAGACCCGCCTTTGGCAGAGTCTCTAAAACAGAAGCCGCATCCGGGCCGAAGGAAACGACAACGGGCACCTTTGTTTTGCGACGGCAAAACGAGATTGTCCTTTCGGTCCAGTTGACATCGTCGGCGGACAAGCCAGCAACGTCCGACTGTGAACCGCCAAGATGCCACAGCAATTCGTAAAAGGCGCGCAGCTCGGGATTCCGCTCGCGCTCAGTGATTCGTTGGTGTTCGTCAACGGTGATGGCGCGTTTGTCTTTATATGTGACAGAAGGCCATTGCAGTTTCGGCAGGACTGGCCACGGCAGCCAGTGCATTCCGATGGCGAAGTTATGGGCGCGACGTAAATAAACGTTTGTCGAGACTGAGCCGGCCTTGAGCACGGAAATGAAGTGCTCGGCGGTCGTCTCCAAGAGCCTCCGCCTGCGTATCGAGTCGAACGCCTTGTCGCTCATTGCGTATATCCATCGCTCACGAGTTGCGCCTGTTTTGAGGTCGGCAACCGTCTCCATGACTTGCTGCCAGGTGCGCGCCGCAAGGGCGGGGTCGCTGTGCTGCAAATAAACCTGCGCGATTTGCAGGTTCATCTCGGCGTGATGGACGGCTTCGTTTTTTGTGTCAATCAACCGTTGCGCTTCGTCGGCGTTATCAGTGCCGAGGCTTTCACGCTTTTTGGTGTGAGTGTCGAAGCTGTAATAGGCGTTTCGGATTCCGCGATAAACTAAACGATAGCGCTTCATACGTTTTGCATCGTAATGAAGTGCGATTCATGCGCGTTAGCGGCTTGTGGCAGGATTCTGCCAGCATACCGGGCGCATTCTGGCTTCGCTGCCCGGATGGTGTCCATTTTGGTGTCCGCCGCCGCATTTGCTTCTACAAGCTCTTGCGCTCCAAGCACAAGAAAATGGAGCCAGTTGTCGGAATCGAACCGACGACCGACGGTTTACAAAACCGTTGCTCTACCACTGAGCTAAACTGGCTAAAATACTAAAAATAAACTATTTACAACTCACATTTTTGAGCCTGTTTTCAATTTGCATACTCGATTTGCATATGGCATGTTTTTTCTGCCATGAAAACGACATTACCATCGCTCACCGAGCGCAAATCCAAAGCCGATGCTGACTGGCTCAAAACACCGTATCCCAATCTCATCCGATACAGACCCAGCGGAACATATTTTGGCAGAGTCCGGGTCAATGGCAAGTTGATTCGCCGCTCCCTCGAAACGCATGTGTTGAGTGTGGCCAAGGTCAAGCTGTCGGATTTCCTGCAAGATTACCGGCGGCTGGCCATCAACAAAGGCCCATCAGCCAAGGGAGAAGTTATCATCGAGCTTTTCAGGAAGGAGGTCGAGGACGACGCCAACAACCAGCCGCGCACCAAGCTCTACAAGCGGGAAGTCCTGATCGCCCTGAAAAAGACCTGGCCGGAGTTGTATTCGAGCGAGATCGCCAGAGTCTCACAAAAGGACTGCAACGATTGGGCGGCCCGCCACGGCAAGGATTACAGCCCCACGCGATTTAACGGCGCATTGGGCATCGTGCGCCGAATTTTCGACATCGCGGTTGAACATGGCTACCGAGTGGACAACCCGGCCAAATTCGTGGATCGGCGGCGGGTGAAGCCGAAGGAACTGCATCTGCCTTCACAGGCCCAATTTCAGGAAATGGCGACGCACATTGAAACATCGGGCGCGGGACAAGCAAAAGATTGCGCCAATCTATTTCGATTTCTGGCTTTCTCCGGCGTGCGGATTGATGAAGCCCGGCACGTTCTGTGGAGTGACGTGGATTTCGAAAAAGGACTGCTTCACGTCCGCGTCACCAAAAACAGCAAGGCTCGGTGGATTCCACTGAACAGCAGCTTGCGGCAATTACTGGAAAAAATGCGAGGGGAGCAGGCGGGAGAATTGCCCGAAAAACCCGTAATGCAAGTTTTCGAGTGCCAAAAATCCATAGACTGCGCCGCCAAGCTGGCGGGCGTGAAACGCATCACCCACCACGACTTACGCCATCTGTTTGCCACTCGCTGCATTGAATCCGGCGTTGACATACCCACCGTGTCGCGTTGGCTTGGACATCAGGACGGGGGCGCGCTCTGCATGAAAACCTACGGCCACCTGCGAGACGAGCACAGCGCGAACGAGGCAAAGAAGGTGACTTTTTAACGCCGTGCCGATAGGGTTATTCGCATGAACGATCCATTCCCGCCAGCGCCCGAAGGTTGGAACAAGACACTTTCCGACCTGAATGAGGAACTCAAGCGAGGTGAACGCCAAAGCGTCGGAAATCCAGAAATGCATTGGGCCCGCGAGTACGAGCGCAGTCAAATCCCAACTACAATTCGTTTTCCCAAAAAGGGGGATAGGCTCGTCGTCGATTACCAGCCTGCTGACTCCAAACCAATCGGTGCATCCCTTAAGGGCGTCAATCACAAAGATTTAGAAGCGCGCATAGTGCCTAGCTCAATTCGGAGGGGACCGAGATATGGCGGGATTTCTTTTCTCTTTGACACGGTTGACTTGAACAACAAGTTCAAGCTCACTCACCATGATCAGCCCTGTTGAATTGTCTTAGCTCCTGTGTCAGCTTCTTCTATCCGAGTGAGCGCGTACCCGCACGGCCCGGCATTTGGCGGCTACGGCCGGCCAAATTCCAACTCTGTAATGCAGTTAGCATTGTTAGAAGTCCTACCGATTACAAGCGTTACACCTTCGCTAAACCCCGCTGCTGATACTGAAAAATAGCACCATCCAATTTCCTCGGGTTTTCGGCCAGGCCACGCCAGCATGTGTTGCTCCAGCGCGAGCCCCACTTCTTCCGACTTGGCATTTTGGGTCATATGCTGCCATATCGCCTTCAACTTTGGAACTGAAATGCGCTCTTTGAGCGGCGGAGATAAATACAAATGCGCCTTCTTAAATTTGCCCTCACTCAATAAGAGGCAGAACTCCTCCGCGAACATGCAGTACGGAGGATCATCAAACGCCGAAGAGTCAGCGCTTTTAATTGTAAGTGGCTCGTTTTTACGTCCAGCGTATTTTTGGATCATCTCTTGGGCCAATTCGGCGGTAGCATTGCGTTTTGCCTTGCCGTCGGTCTCGTCCGAGATGCGGACGATTTCCCGGTACCAACAGACCGCGTCCTCATACTGGCCCGATGCCGTTAGCGTATTGCACTTCCAGTTCAGCACTGTTGAATAGTTCGGATCAAACGGCTTCATCAGAACCAACGCCATATCGTAGTAGGCCACCGCAGCGAGCAACCTCTGGTTGTCGCCCTTCTGATCTGGAGACTCCAGCCCTAGCCCCCCAAGCCTATTGGCCTTCGAAATAAGCAGAGAAGCAGCGTTGAATCGATGTTTATATGGTATTGAATTTAAGTCTATCGCCTTCATGACACTGCACCGAGCAATTGATCATACGGCTACCTGCAAATCCGGCAACGCCAAAATTCTACATTGCAAAACAGCTTGGCCGTGAATTCTTGCGACCATCGCTGACGGGGCGATGGTCCAACTCTTTTCAGCAGGGAGAGATTGATTGGGGGTCGTGACGGGGCAAGGTACCGCAGTGGGGCCGCGCGGACCCTGAGAGCGCATAAGCAACTGACTCGGCCAGTGACGCACAACACCAGCACCCGGCAACAAAGATTCCAGCACGCATCCGACGAAGCCAACAACCCACTCCTAAGGGCAAAAAGAGAGCGTGATTCGTTGTGTGGGCGCATTCGCTTGGAACCCACAAAAACAGAGGGGACGCCTTACCTCTAACGTCCGTTAGCGGTTGGTCAACGACACTCGCCGCAGGCTTCGACGATATTTTGCCGCAGGAACGCCGCAGCCATCCACGACCGTTGCCGCAAGCGCCAACGATGTTTGCCGCAAGAATGCCGCAGGAGCCAACGACTGGCACCGCAAAAATGCCGCAACCGTCAACGACTAATGCCGCATGAAATGCGTGAAGTCTCACTGATTTTTGAACGGCAACCATGTTTGGGCTTCGTGTTTGCCGCTGGCATTGTACGGCTCCGCTGCGCTTGTCAAGATAGTGCCCCCTCCTCCCGCCGCCTCCACCTTGACAATGCTCGCTCCGCCGGGAATTGCGGCACTTAGGAAACACGAAGCGAATCTTTGAAGCCTGTCGGCCCGGTGCGTTGCTCGTTGACGTGGCCGCGACGCAGCGTTTTCATCCTGTCTGCCCGCAGTCTAATGTGCAGCCAGGCATTGGCTGGCGCGTGTCTGAAATTTGTCCAATTCGTGGGTGATTGGTGTCCGGCAAAATCCCTAAGCTTGCTTAGAGGTAAAGCGTGCCATGAAAAATGAACGAGCCATCAGCCGCTACATGGCATGACGATCAACTCGTCGGTGGCGCAACCTGAGATGTAGCGGCTGGCCGGGGCGGCGAAGGCGGAACGGCGGCAAGCTTCAGTCCGTGCGCCACAAATACCTTGAAGTCCGATTGATTGACCGTTGCTACTTCCGCTTGCGCGGTAATTGCTGTCGCCGCAATCAAGCAGTCGAATCGGGAGCCGCGCCGGCGTCCGGTCTTGTTGAACAAATCGGCTGCCAACGCCGCTTCCTTTTGGCCGAAGGGGATGATCCGCGACTGCAAGACCGCTTCGGCCCGGCTGACTTCGAGGGGCGCGACTGGGCCGTTGAGAAATTCCGTCCAAGCGATGGCGCTGGCGGCGAGCGTTTGTCCGGCGGCCAACCAGGCATCCACATCGCCTGATTCTGTCGAACCCTTAATCAGCAACCCGATGAGGTAATTCGTGTCGAGATGGATCATGCCGGACGCCGACTCTCAGCGGCCAGTCGTTCCTCGCGCAGTTCGCGTAGATACCCTTCCGCTTGCGATGGCGTTATCCGGGCGTCCTCTTGCAATAGCCGCAACGCTTCGCGCGGCATCAAAGTCTCATTGACCGCAGGCTTCGCCGCTTGGGTGGGTCGCAATTCCACGATTCCGCTTCCTTTGCGGATTTGGATTTGCTCGCCCGCCAGCGCCAATTCCACCAACCGTCCAAGGCCGGGCGTGGCTTCTTCCACAGTCAATGTTTTCATGCCATCAAACCTACACCAGATGCGGGTCTTCGCCAAGAATTCAATTCCCGGCAAACCGGAGAAATTGTATATCGCTTTTGGATACGGGTTGCGGCTATTGGGGCAAAATGGAGTCAGCTATAGCAAACGCCTAAATCGAGAAAACCCTTGTAAAACAAGGGGAATGGCAGGTTGCTAATGATGGCGAAAACCCCTCGTAGAATTACAAAGCCGTTGCTCTACCGCTGAGCTAAACTGGCCTTCGCAGGGCAATATATGTAGCCGATTTTGCGGGCGATTCAAGGAAAGTCGGAGACGGCCCGCGAAACACGCCAAACGATGCGAAAAGTCGGTCCGAGGACCAACAACGGACACTCCTGATCGTGGCGTTGAGTATCAATCGCCAGGAAAATGCCCGTTTCCAGTTTGCTCAGACCAGTCTGCCTGTGGCATAGTCTGGACGATGAGCGCCAACGAAGTTTTGGAGCAAGTGAAGGCACTGCCGCCGCGGGAGCGTCGGAAGTTCTTTGACTGTGTCCGCGAACTGGAAACGGGATCGAAGTGGAAACGGCGTTGCCCAGGCGGGGCGAACTGGCCCGCGAACTCATGGGCGCTGGCCGACGCTGGCTTAAGCCGGGAGGCGACCCTGTTGGCGATTTGATTCGCGAGCGCGAGCAGGAGGACAAACTCGACCAAGCGGACGAACGGGAATGACCCACCTGCTGGATACTTCCGCGCTGTTGGCTCACTATCTGGCCGAACCGGGCGCCACTCGCGTTCAGGCTCTTTTTGAGGATGTAGCGGTCGTGGCGGGAACTTCCATCCTGGCGTTGTTTGAGTTTGATCTGCGTTTGCACCACCTTGGAATTGACGCTGCGACCCGCGACGCAGAACTCAACCGTTATCGAGCATTGTTGAGTGAAATCGTGAATGTGGATGAGGCCATCCGAAGCGAGGCGGCTTGAGAATAAGCGCAACGGCTCGTGCTTCCGCAATGGATACATTGATTGCCGCCACGGCGTCCATGCGCAGTGCGATGCTGGTTCACCGCGATCCGCATTTTACGGCAATACCAACATCCATGTAGAAACAGGAGATGCTGCCTCCAAAATAATGGACGGAAATGGAGTTTCAGTTTGTATATCGCCTGTTGATACAGGTTGTGTTTTTTGGAGCAAAACGGAGCCGACTTGGCCAAGCTGGAGCCGATGGGCGCCGCAGGCAAATCTATAGCCTCAGGAAAATCTGGCGCTTGTAAAGAAAACGGGCGACGCCGAACGTGATGGCCAGGCCGACGAGCGCGCCCGCCAGGTCGCCGTAATTGCCCAACATCTTGCGCAAATCGCCGCCGATGAAGCGATGGTCGATCGCGCCAATGTCCACCAACTCCGACATCATGTAGATCGTGATCGGGTTCATCCCAATCCACACAAACGGGCGCGCCCACATCCGCCAGCCGAGGCCTTCAATCACGGAATGAAATGCCGCCAGCAACAGGCAGCTATAACCGCCCGCCACCAAGACAAAGGACGAGGTCCAAATCTTTTTGATCACCGGGAATTGCAAATTCCATAACCAGCCACAGACCACCAGCGCCACGCCCGCCGCCGCCAGATATGCCGCCTTTGTCCAGACGCTGCGCGTCGCGCCGCGCAGCCAGCGCCCCGCGAACACGCCGAGCAAACAGGTGCCTATCGCCGGCAGCGTGCTCAAGAGGCCTTCGGGATCATGGTCGCCGTCCCACTTCCGCAACGGCAGATAACGGCCGTCGATCCAGTTGGCCAGGTTGTGGCCCTCCGCAAAATTGCCCGGCGTTTGGCCCGGAATCGGCACAAACGTCATCACCGTCCAATAGCCAATCAGCAGGCCCGCGCACCAGAGAATCTGCCCGCGCCATTTGCAGAAGGTGAAAATGAACCCCGCAAAAAGATAGGCGAGGGCGATCCTTTGCAAGACTCCCAGCAGCCGAATCTGCGCGAACGGCGTGCTGAAGCCGCCATAATAAAAAATCCCCAGCAAATACAGCAGCGCCGCGCGGCGCACAATCCGCAGGGCCGCGCCCCGCTGTCCTTCTTCCGCGATCAATTTGCCAAGCGAAAAAACCAGCGACACGCCGGCAAGGAAAACGAACATCGGAAAAATCAGGTCCTCAAAGTGGAAACCCGCCCAATCGCAATGCTCCAATTGCCGCGCCACGGCCGCGGTGACGGCGTTGTCGCCCAGCTTGCGCACTCCCTCCAGCAGGCCGTCGGCGCCGACGATCCAAAACATGTCGAACCCGCGCAACGCGTCAACCGACATCAGGCGCGCCAGTTTGACGGGACCGCCCTCGGCGGGGGCGGCGGCAGGCGAAGTCGTCATCAAGAACTTACTGTGCCGACTCGCAAATGATTGTAAAGCGTCTCGGATCGCGTGTCTCGGATCATTCTGGCGGAAGACGGTTCTTCAACCAACGCCGCCACGCGGCTTCGCGCCACGGCTTTTCGATGTCTGAACGCTGTGGGCGCCGCGCAGTCGCATGTGGTTGCGCTCCACCTTGACTGTCACGTGAATGTACGCGCGTGTTCCGGGACGCGGCGCGAACATGCCGAACCCGCCACGAAAAGAGCGCCAGGAACGAAAAGGGCGCCTGACGCGGACGAACCACATCCCCGCCTCCCCTTACCCCCGCATCTCGGGCGCCCCCGGTTCTAGGCAATTTTTACGGCCCGCGTCCCGAATAGCGGCAAATTCTGCCAAGCCACTGTCCATTGCAGCCGTGCGAAGGAGTTTCGCAAACATGCGTTTCCCAGCGGAATCCCCATCTTCGGGCCCTTCAACGTCACCAAATGTCAACATGGCAACGCTCCTGCTTATACGCCATCGACAATGCTCGAACTATGAAGTCGCTAATGCTTATCGGCGCTTTAACCGGATTCTTAACTGGGGTTGCATTCAGCCTTTCCGAGGGCAACTCGTGGGCTACAACGCTCTGGCACGCCTGTGCCGCCGCCTACGCTGCCACACTGCTGATGCGGTGGTGGGGACGCGCCTGGCGCAAAAGCCTGGCTCAGACCCTCGAGGAGCGTCAAAACGCTTCCGAGACCCCGCTCAACCCTCTTAACGCTTTACCCAAAACCTCTAAACCATGACGGCCTCACTCTGCGAGTTGGAGCCCGTTCCGGTGTCCCCGGAGCAACGCCGGGCCACACAAAAGGAACTTTGGCGCCGCTACACCCGTTCCGGCCCAGGCAGCGACCTGGAAAACACCATGGTCGAGGAATACCTGCCCCTGGTTAAAACCGTCGTCGGCCGCCTCGCCATGACTCTGCCTTCGCACGTCAACAGCGACGACCTCCACAGCGCCGGACTTGTCGGCCTGCTCAACGCGCTTCGCCGTTACAATCCCGATTGCGGCACCAGCTTTGAAACTTACGCCCGCGTCCGGATCCGCGGCGCCGTCTTTGATGAATTGCGCCGCATGGATTGGGTGCCCCGGTCGGTCCACGAAAAGGCCAAGAAAATCGAGAAGACCATGCAGGAGCTGACGCAGAGGCATGGCGCCTTTCCCACCGACGAAGTGATGGCCAAGGCCCTGAACATGTCCATCGACGATTACGAGACGTTGCTCGAGGAGATTCGCCCCACAAGTTATCTTTGCCTTGACAGCGTCCAGGGCGCCGATGGCGACCACGGTTCCGGCTACGAAGTCATCGCCGACGAATCGCAAATCGATCCTGAGGAATGGACGGCCTCGCGCGAAATGGCGGCGTTGATTGAGAAGCGGGTCAACCAGTTGCCCATGATGCAGCGCAAGGTGCTGGCGCTTTACTATTTTGAAGACATGCGGCTGCGGGAGATCGCCGAAGCCTTTGGAGTCACTGAATCCCGTATTTGTCAAATACACTCGCAGGCCATACTCGCGATCAAGGCCCTGCTGCAAAAGGAAGATCCCGCGTCGTTTAACCATTCTCGCTAAGAGACACGCAATGATTGTTTTGTTAGGAGCCCTGATTGTGCTAGGGTCTGTCGTTGGCGGCTTTATGATGGCCGGCGGCAACACCATGGCCCTCCTGCATTTGTCCGAGCTGGTCATTATCGGCGGCGCGGCGGCGGGAGCGCTGGTCTTGATGTCGCCCAAAAAGGTTTTGGTTGACTTGTTCCGGCAGGCGCTCGGCACGCTCAAAGGCTCCCCCTACAACCGCGCCAGCTACGATGATCTCTTCAAGTCCCTCTACGAATTGTTCATGCTCGGACGCCGCGGCGGCATGGTCGCTCTCGAAGAGCACGTCCTCAACCCGGAAACCAGCGCGATTTTCTCCAAATACCCCATTTTCCAAAAGAACAAGAACGCGATGGAATTCCTTTGCAACGGCCTTCGCCCCATCATTGACGGCAAGATCAAGCCCGACCATCTCAAGCTCCTTCTGGAAATCGAATTGGACGCGATGGAAGAGGAGCACGAACGGCCCGTCGGCGTGTTGGTCAAGGCCGCCGACGCCATGCCTGGCTTCGGGATTGTGGCCGCCGTCCTCGGAATCGTCATCACGATGGCCTCCATTTCCGGCCCGATTGAAAAAATCGGCGAGAAAGTCGCCGCGGCGCTCGTTGGCACGTTTCTTGGCATCTTTATTTCCTACGGCTTCATGAACCCGCTGGCTGTCAATATGGAATTTATCAACCTCGCCAAAATCACCTACATCCGTTGCATCGCCGCTTCCGTGATCAGTTTCGCCAGCGGCATGTCGCCCATCATGGCGGTCGAAGTGGCGCGGCGCGGGTTGCCCAGCGAAGTCAAACCCACCGCCGACGGCCTGGAGCAAATGCTCAAAGGCCTTAACCAGCCGGCCAAGTAATCTCTATGGCAAAAAAAGGCGGACATCACGGTGGAGCATGGAAGGTCGCTTACGCGGACTTCACCACGGCGATGATGGCCCTGTTCATCGTGCTCTGGCTCACCTCCCAGGACCAGCGCATCAAAGACGCCGTCGAACGCGCCTTCCGGAATCCATTCTCCTCCGTCACCAAGGATTCCACCGGCATCATCCCCAGCAAGAACACCCAGGCCGTCCGCACCGAGTCGGGCAACTTCGATTCCGCCTCCGCCATCGAACTGACCATTTTGCGCCGCCTCAACCAGGACATCATGAAGTCGCTCGAGGCCAGCAAAAACGAGGACGAGAGCGAAAGCCCCGTCAAGCTGGAGCTGACGACCGAAGGGCTGCGCATCAATGTTTTTGACAGGTCCCACCGCCCGATTTTCGAGCCGCAGTCCACTCGCTTCACCCCTTATGGCGACTGGGTTTTTTCCACGCTGGCGTGGGAGATTTCGCGTTACACCAATTTTTGCATCGAGCTGGAGGGCCACACCGAGAAAGGCCACGCCCCCGTCTCCGCCGAATATGGCGATTGGGAGCTTTCCGCCGACCGCGCCAACGCCGTCCGCCGCAAATTGATTGAGACCGGAGTGCTGGATCCGCAGATCAGGAAAGTCGCCGGCTTTGGCGACACGCAGCCGATGCCTGATTTTCCGGCAACCGACGAATGCAACCGCCGGGTGACCGTGTTGCTCAACGTTGGCGCCTCCAACAAGAAAGCTTGATGACCTATGTCCGACGTCTTTGTTCCGCTCGCCCGACCCGCAGCCGCCGCCCCCAAAACCAACGGCTTCGCCGCCCTGGGGCTCAAAGTGGTTCCTCAACCAGCTAACCAATCCGCTGCGCCACAATCCTGCGGCGAACCGGTCCTCACCCTCCAGCGCGACGGCGACAAAATCACTTCCATTCACGTCGAATGCTCCTGCGGCCAGGTCTTCGACCTCGCCTGCGAATATTGACGCAACCGGCGCGCCTCGTGAGCGATGAGCAATGACACCGACGGCTCGGCAGGAGCCTCGCCCTACCGCGATAACGTGGAACGCGGCGCTCCTCATCCCGATGGCTCCGTCACATTAATCACCCGCTCGCTCACCTTCACCGAACGGAGCGCCGGCAACGCTTTTCCTTCTTTGATGGCCTTTCTCAGTTGCTTGACCATTTGATCGCGAAGCGCTGCCGCATTTTCGCCTGACAGTTTCAATTCCAGTTCCGGGCAATAAATCCAAAAACCGTTGCCGGCGGTCCCCTCCACAAACGTCACCGCGACTGTCTGCGTGTCGGTTGGACGCACATACGGGCTCTCCAGCATCCGCCGCACGGCGCCGATGAGAACGTCCCAGGGCGTCGGCGACGGAAAACAATCATTCGTCCCCGCCTGGAGGCACTGGATTTGCAGCAATTGATCCATCGCGGAACTGATGAGAATGATCGGACATTCCACGGGCGAAAAGCGGGTCCGCAGCTCCCTGACAAGCTCCAGCGAACTGCCATCCGGAAGATAAACGTCCGCCAGCACCAGATCGAACGGTTCAGCAGCAAGGAGGCCTCGCGCCTCGCGCAAGTTCGAGGCGACAGTGATTGCCGCTTCAGCCTCCAAACGCCGCCGCATCAGCTTTTGGGTGACCGGGCTGTCTTCGATATATAACAGGCGCTTCACGATTTAATCCTACCACCGCTCCCCCCCAAGGCAGGGCTAAAAGTTCAAAGTTTAAGGTTCAAAGTTCATGGTTGGAAAATGCGCATAAGGAAAGGCTTGAACAGGAGGCAACAGAGAGCACGGAGCAAACGGGAATGGATGTTGGCCGCAGGGAGCTCAAAGTAGCGCAAAGGGCAGGGGTGAGGTTCAAAGTTCATGGTTGGAAAAGGCGCATAAGGAAAGGCTTGAACAGGAGGCAACAGAGAGCACGGAGCAAACGGGAATGGATGTTGGCCGCAGGGAGCTCAAAGTAGCGCAAAGGGCAGGGGTGAGGTTCAAAGTTCATGGTTGGAAAAGGCGCACGTAGCCGCACGTGGCCGCACATAGCCGCGCATTTGCGCGGTTTGGCGCGCATTGGCGCGCATGGGGGCGCATGGGGCGCATGGGGGCGCACAATGGCGGTGGGACGGGTGGAAGGTGGAAGGGTGAGAGGTGACATGGGGCAGGTGACGGGTGAAAAGGGGGGTGAGACACGAATTGAGCCCGGGCGGCGGCCCGGTTGGCATCGGCAGGATGGCGTCAGGCTATCCATGGGAGAGAGGGTACGCCGTGATTATCCCTTGTCAAGGACGAACTGCGGATGTTGGAAAAAAGGTTTGAACTGGAGGCGCAAAGTGGGGCGAGTTCAAAGTTCAAGGTTCAAAGTCGGCGGCCGGAGAGATCCACCTTTGCCGAGGCTTCCACCTTCGCCGAGGCTACGGCGGACGGGTCGGTGGACAGGCACGAATTGTCACGAATTGCCACGAATGGAGAAGGCGCGGCGTGGAAGAAAAGGTTTAAACAGAAGGTAACGAAGGTAACGGAGATTGGCCGCAAAGAACTCAAAGAAGCGCAAAGAATTGGCCATGTCATCCCGCCACCGACTTTGAACCTTGAACTGGGCTTCGGCGCGGCGGAGCGACAATCTAAGAGCGTGTTTTGAAAATATCTCGGTTGGTCTTGCGGCGGGGCGGGTCGGCTGGCGTCGTTGCTCCTTGTCGAAGATCCACGAGGGATATTCTCCTTCGTCGCGCCTCGCCAGCCGGCCCGCCGCGCTCGCAATCCCTTGCCCGATCTATTTTCAAAACACGCTCTAAGAGCCATGAACTTGTGGCTGGAATTTTTGGCGCAGCCAAAAATTCAAGCCGCCGAGTTGCGCCACGTCGTGCGAATATTGCTTTGCCTTGATTCCTAAACCGGGTGGAGCAAACTTCCAAAATGCTTGACTCCCTCGCCCCCGCCGCTTTGCCTTGATTCCTAAACCGGGTGGAGCAAACTCAACGCGCGCCGCGCGTCCACGCCATCGGTGCTTTGCCTTGATTCCTAAACCGGGTGGAGCAAACTCGACGGAGCCATCGAATGGCTCAAGGCGCAGCTTTGCCTTGATTCCTAAACCGGGTGGAGCAAACTCCAGACGAACCAAGGCTTGATAAATGCCAAGCTTTGCCTTGATTCCTAAACCGGGTGGAGCAAACTCGGTCTGTTCGGCGGTTTCTTGCTGCATGAGCTTTGCCTTGATTCCTAAACCGGGTGGAGCAAACTCGGACAGATATAAAGCTAATATGAAAGTAAGCTTTGCCTTGATTCCTAAACCGGGTGGAGCAAACTGCGATGGAAGCGTTCAACGCGGCGTTGCCAGCTTTGCCTTGATTCCTAAACCGGGTGGAGCAAACTTCCGTCGCGGTTGGTGATGAGCAGCGATTTGCTTTGCCTTGATTCCTAAACCGGGTGGAGCAAACTTTGTTTTCTGAGGGCCAACCGCAGGTGCCAGCTTTGCCTTGATTCCTAAACCGGGTGGAGCAAACTATCCATCCCGAGGTCCGTGTTGTTGACGCTGCTTTGCCTTGATTCCTAAACCGGGTGGAGCAAACTCCAACAAAGCCAGGGGCTGAGGTCCGCCAAGCTTTGCCTTGATTCCTAAACCGGGTGGAGCAAACTGGTGGCGAAGTCATCCTGGATTTCGTGTGTGCTTTGCCTTGATTCCTAAACCGGGTGGAGCAAACTCCCCGCCAACACGCAAACCCAGCGCCGCCGGCTTTGCCTTGATTCCTAAACCGGGTGGAGCAAACTCCCGACAAATTCGGCAACTGCAACCACGTCGCTTTGCCTTGATTCCTAAACCGGGTGGAGCAAACTGGATTCGGTCAAGGCTTCGAGCTGCTTGGGGCTTTGCCTTGATTCCTAAACCGGGTGGAGCAAACTGCC
>Ga0265338_10005198_pt1 | contig 17076 bp, 13 predicted proteins | sample 42126metaG_FD_193579 | JGI IMG/M metagenome (GOLD analysis project Ga0265338, IMG submission 193579) | Rhizosphere microbial communities from Carex aquatilis grown in University of Washington, Seatle, WA, United States - 4-21-26 metaG | ecosystem: Host-associated > Plants > Roots > Rhizosphere... | reverse complement strand
CCTATTGCAACGCCTTTCCGGTGAAGCGGGGAACCTTTGACGAGACCGCCATCCAGCGGTTCCACGATTTCCTCCATTCGGGGAAACCGCTGGTTTTATTCGTGGAAGGGACGAGGACCTTGACGGGGGAACTGCAACCGGCCAAAAAAGGGGCGGGAATGCTCCTTTACAACGCCAAAGTCCCAGTCATCCCGGCCTACATCGCCGGAACCTTCCACTGTTGGCCCAAGGGTAAACTGTTACCTCGTCCCGGAAAAACCTCGGTTACCTATGGACCTCCCGTTCCGCTGGAGGATCTTTATCGTGAAAAAGCGGACAAAAGTACCTATCTTAAAATCGCCGAGCGTTTGATGGATAATATCGCCAAACTTCGGCCAAGCGATAGCAAGTAAAAACGATTCGCTGGCACCCTTTTCCCTTATAAGAGTTTCCACAGCCACGCCCTCTGATGTAGAATGAACCCCGAAATTCCAATTTTCTCCTTACGGAGTAAGAACTTGAGGTCAACCATGGCTGATTCACCCATTCCCGAAATGACGATGGAGGAACTTTTAAACGAGGAAAAGCGCGTCGCCCGGGGCCAAGTGGTCACGGGTGAAATCATTAAAATCGGCGACGACGAATTGGTCATTGACGTGGGCTATAAAACGGAGGGAGTGATCCCCCGCTCGGAGTTCGTTGACATCGCTGGTGAATTGACCGTAAAGATCGGGGATAAGGTCGAGGTGTCGGTCGAACGCATGTCCGATTCCAACGGCCGCATGATGCTTTCCAAGCGCAACGTCGATAAAAGCCGGGTCTGGCAAAACCTTGAGGAGCAAAACAAGGCGGGAGCCCTGATCAAGGGCCGGGTCACCAAAAAAGTGAACGGCGGATACCGGGTGGACCTGGGCGTGGTGGAGGCTTTCCTTCCCGCGAGTCAAATCACCCTTCAAAAGGGCGCGGACACCGAGGACCACCTGGAGAAAATCTACGAGTTTAAAATCATCAAACTGGACCGGGCCCGTTCCAATGTGGTGGTTTCCCGCAGGCCCGTTTTGGAAGTCGAAAGGGACGAGACAAGGAACAAGCGCCTGACCGAGTTAGTCCCGGGCCAAATCCTGGAGGGTAGGGTCAAGAGCATCGTGAGTTACGGCGCCTTCGTGGATTTGGGCGGCATCGACGGTCTCCTCCATATCGCCGACATCGACTGGGGAAGGGTTAACAAGGTCGAGGATTTCGTGAAACTGGATTCCCAGGTGAAGGTCATGATCCTGCAGGTCGACAAGGAAAAAGGAAAAATTTCCCTGGGCATGAAGCAGATGACCGCCGATCCCTGGACCCAGGCCGAAGCCAGGTACCGGGTGGGCCAAATCGTGGATGTGGAAGTCACCCATTTCGCAGACTACGGCGTCTTTTTAAAGACCAGCGACAACCTGGAGGGATTCTGCCACGTCACCGAGATTTCCTGGTCCAAGAAACTCAAAAAACCCTCCGATTTATTTAAGGTGGGCGACAAAAAACAGGCCCAAATCATTGAAATCGACTTCGAGAAGCGGAAAATCAACTTCAGTTTCAAGCGCCTGGAGAAGAGCCCTTGGGAGGATGTGGGACAACGCCATCCCATCGGCTCCAATTTCCAAGCCACCGTCACGAACGTCACCGATTTCGGCCTCTTCATGGAAATTGAGGAAGGGCTGGAGGGACTCCTTCATCAATCGGACATCACCTGGGACAAAAGATCCAAGGCCCCCCAAAAAGATTTCAAGATCGGCCAAACCTTGAGCGTCAAAATGCTGGCGATCGACCTGGAAAAGAAAAGAATTTCCCTGGGACTCAAGCAGGTCGAGGGGGACCCCTGGGACAAAGTTGAGGAGAAGTACAAACCGGGCCAGGTCATCACGGGCAAGATTTACCGTTTGGTGGAGTTCGGCGCTTTCCTGGAACTGGAAAAAAACGTGGAAGGCTTGATCCATAAAACCGAGATTTCCAACCCGCCTCCCAAAAACCTGGAGGACGCCGTCAAGGTGGGTTCGGAAGTCACCGTCAAGGTGCTGTCGATCGACTCCGGGAAACGCCGGATCGCCTTGAGCCTTAAGGCTTTAACCAAGAAATCCGACGCCAAGGAAGGAACGGAAACCGTAACCGCGGAGGACGAGGAGAACTCGGTCCACCGTAAAACCGGCGCTTTCCAGAAGATGCTGAAAAAATTCCTCAAAAAGTCGAAAACCGAGGCGGAAGAGGACGATGATGAGTTTTAACCGCGGATAAACGGTCCGCTTGCGCCAGCCATCCTCCCATCGGTGCGGGGCCCCACGGCCCTTTCGGGCGTTTCAACCGTCCCCCGGGCGGTTTAAACCGTCCGAAGAAATTTCAGTGGTAACCCCCGGGCCATTCCCTCGTCAAAATAGCGTGCGACCCATGACCCCGAAATATTCCCTTCGCCATTTACGCCCCATTCTTTTTGGGGTTGCGCTGATTTGCGCCCAATGGGGGCCAAGCCATTTGTCCGCCGCCGGCATCGACCCGCCCTCCCCCGCGGACCAGGGTAAAGCCCTGTTGAAATCCCGTGCCTACCACCTGGCCATGGAGCAATTTCTTCTCGTCGAGGAAAAAAGCGAAAGCACCATTGAAAGGGCCCTGGCCCTGCGGCTGATCGGCGAGACGCAATTTCACGAGAAGGACTACGCCTCCGCCTACCAGGCCTACCAACAATCGCTCCACTTAAACCCCCTCTCCGCGGGGGCCTTGGGGCTGGAATTTAAATCGGCCCTGTCCTCCGTTTACCTGAAAAATTACCGGTCGGCCATCGACAAGTTCCAAGAGTTGGAAAAACGGGCCTTTGAGCCGGACACATTCTCCGACCTTTATTTTTGGGAGGCGGAATGTTATTTCCAACTGGAGGACTACGAGAACGCCGGAAGGCAATACGGCAAAATCCTGGACCAAAATCCAAACTACCAATACGCCAACTTGGTGCGCTACCTGAGGGCCTGGTGCTACTACCAGCACAACGACTATACCCAGGCTTTGGAGGGCTTCACCCAGGTCCTGGAAAAATCCCCTGAGGACAACACCCTTTCCAAATTGACGCTTTTTCAATTGGCGGAAACCCACTTCCGCCTTGGAAATTTCCAGGACGCCCAAACGGGCTACGAGTATTTCCTGAAAAAATATCCGGATGATTTCCTGGAGGCGCCGGCTCTTTATGGGCTGGGCTGGACCCTGGAAAAACAAAAAAACCACAGCCAGGCCGAAAAGACCTTCGGCAAGATCGTCGCCTCCTTTCCCACCCACCTGTTGGCGCCTTGGGCCGCGGCCCGGCAGGGCGCCGAATCCTCCGTCCTGGGGGACCAGGAGGCGGCGGGACAAGCCTACCGCCGGGGCCTGGAGTTGGCGGGGCATAAAACCCCGGCCGACCTCCTGGAATACGGGCTGGGTTGGATCGATTATTCCAACCGCCAATTTGACTCGGCCGAGGTCCACTTCGAGGCCGTCGCTAAGTTCCTTCCGGAAAGCGACCTGCGCTGGGACGCCCAATATCTACAAGCCGGATGCCTCTACCTTCAGGAAAAATACGATGCGGCGAGGGATCTTTACAGCCAAACCCATGAGAAGGGGCCTGGTGAGTTGGCCCAAGCTTCCTCCTATTGGAAGGCCTGGTGCGATTACGCCACGGGGAAATACGACAGCGCTTTGACGACCTTCCGCGAGGTGGCCAAGGATGCCGAGGGCGACCTCAAGACCAGGACCCTTTGGGGGGCCGCGGAAACGGACTACCAATTAAAAAATTACCCGGAAGCGGAGAAAGAATATGGGGCCGCCCTCCAAAAACAACCGGCGGATAACCTGGCCTTGAATTGCCTCTCCGGGCTCGGCTGGAGTCTTTTTCAGCAGGAAAAATACGACGACGCCGCCAAAAATTTCCAAAAATCCTACCGGTTAAACCCCTCCTCACCCTTGGGGATGGAAGCCCAGCTCCGGGCAGGGGATTGCTTTTACAACCAGCACCAGTACGAAAAGGCGGAACCCCTCTACCGCCAATTGGTCACCGACAAGGCCGCCGCCCCCTATTCCCTGGACGCGATGGAGCAGCTGGGTTGGTGCGCCTACCGCCAGGAAAAATTCCCCCATGCCAGGGAACTCTGGAAGGCGCTCCTCCTAAAACCGGGAACGGAGGACCGCAAGGCGCGGCTGACCTACTGGACCGCTTGGGCTTGTTTCCGGGACAAGGATTTCGATTCCGCCCAGGTTCTTTTCGGCAAAGTGGAGGCGGAAAACCCCAAGGACAGCCTGGCCCCCGAGGCCCATCTCAGGGAAGCGGACTGCCTTTTTAACCTCAAGCGGTTCACGGAAGCGAAAAAAGTCTACCGCAGCTTCATGGATCTCTATCCCGAGCATCCGCTCTTGCCCGACGCCCTCTACGGCCTCCAATGGTCCTCGGAAAAGCTCGGGGAAAAGTCCGAGTCCTCGAAGGTGGCGAAGGATTTTCTGGAAAAATTCCCCGGAAGCTCCTTTGCCCCGAGCATCCAGTACCGTCTGGCGGATAATTTGTTCCATGACGAGAAATACCCTGAAGCGGTGGAGGCCTACAAAACCCTGCTCGATAAGTATCCTGCCAGCGCCGAAGCCCCCCGGTCCCTTTTTTGGATGGGAACGGCCCTGGTGAAAAACGGGCAAAACAAGGAGGCCCTGCCTGTCTTCCAGGACCTTTTAAAAAAATTCCCAACCGATCCATTGGCCTTGGAGGGGCAATTCAGCCTCGGCTCCATTTATTTCGAGACCCAGGATTTCAAGGACGCCCTCGCCTCCTATACGGGCATTTTTCAAGACTACCCCGACCACCGTTTGGCGCCCCACTCCCTCTTCAACAGCGCCATCTGCGAGAAGCAATTGGGCCATCCGGATAAATCCCTGGAATATTTCCAAAAACTTTTAAAGGACTATGGTTCGGATCCCCTAGCCCAGGAAGCGGGCCTCCAGGCCGGCGTCCTGCTGGAAAAAAACGGGCGTAAAGAGGAGGCCTCGAAAGCTTACGAAGTGACCATGCGTTCCGAAAACCAAAAACTGGCGGTGGAAGCGGCTTTTTACCACGCCGACCTCCTGAAGCAGGGGGGGAAGTACTCGGAAGCGGTCAGCGAGTTCAACCATATCACGATTCAATACCCCTCCCAGGACCAATGGGTCGTGACGGCCTTCGCCAAGATGGCGGAATGTTACGAGTCCATGAAGCAATTTACCAAGGCGGAGGAGACCTATAACCGAATCTTGAAATACACCCACATTAAATCTTACCGCTCAGCGACCTTGAAACGGCTCAAGGCGTTAGAACCCTTCTTGGCCAAGGAGAGGGCCAAAAAACCCGCCAAGGCCAAACCGGTGAAAAAAGGAAAAGGAAATGGTAAAAAAGTGAAAACCTCCACCCCCGAACCAGGACCGGCAAAGGCTGAACCAACGGCCGCGCCGGTTGAAACCGTGAACCCAGGCGCCGCTCCCACGACAGCCGGCCCTGCCGCTGGCGTTCCAACGGAGGTTTCCAAGTGAAAAGTCCCATAAAAATCCCCCGCCCAAAAGGTTTCCCACCGGCCTCCCTCCGGCTCCGCAAAAACTCCGCCGGACAAATCGGCCTCTATCGGCTATTTTTATTTTTCGGCGTTTTAGGTTTGATGGCCGCCTCCGTCCAGGCCGAAGAGACGATCCTTCCCGACAGCGACTTGACCTCTTCCGCCACCCCCGCGACGGATAAATCCGATATCTCCAAGCCCGACGCGGCGGCAATCCCGGGAGAACCATCCGGTCAGGCCCCTGGCGCCAACCAAAAACCATCCCAAGGCGAGGGTGAAAAGGCCCCCGTTCAAAGCCGGCCCACCGCGGTTCCGGAATTTTCCCTGCCTGAAGTCGTCATCACGGGGGAAAACGAATTGACCATCGGCGCCAAGAGGCTGGATCGAAAAGAGAATGACGTAACCTTGGGAAGCCACGATCTGACCGGGGTGGAAAGAGCCATCAACGATCTTCCCGGCCTCAATAAAACCTTTACCGCCTTGACCGCGGAGGAAGCGGGCCCCTCGAAGGACACGGCCTTTATCCTGCACGCGGGCGGAGGAACTCCCGACAGCTACGGCGGCTGGGGGCTGTTCGGCCAGGAATTCAAGGATCTTCAGTACCTGTTGAACGGTTTTTACTCGACTTGGGGCGGCGAGGCGGCGGGAGCCGGACGGGACGGGGACAAGCGCTATAATTTCGGATTGGACGTCAAATTATTCTCCTCGACACCCTTCAGCCTCCGCTTGGCCGGGAATATCTCCCAAATCGAGGATGAGCTGCCTTACCAAGGCTCGATTCGGGAAACCCATCAGGGTTCGGAACAAAGCGCGGACCTCCATTGGAAAATCTCAAACCTGGTCCAGGCCCAAGTGAAAATCTCAAACCAGCCGACGACCTTGTCCTACTGGGACGGAAGCGCCAAAACCAACCAAACCGGCGAGTTGGAAGGCCAATTTAAGGTAACCGCCGAGGACCTGGATCCTTTCCTGAACCGCGTCGGATTAGAGGCCGGCGGCAGGAGGGCGACCTCGGATTTCGCCTCGCCCGCCGTCACCAGTTATGACTGGGCATGGTTCGGCCTCCAGGCCTTTTTAAAACACGGGGAAAACTTGTCCTTAACGGCCAAACTCCAAGGACAGGGCGGAAGCGGATTGGACCTTCCCCTCAAATTTTTCCCCGTTCTGGACCTCATGTGGCGGTTTTTCGGCCAAAGCCAGCTCAATCTGTATTGGCGCACGGACCGTTACGTCGATAGTTTTCATAACACCTACATGAACAACGAGCATGTGGCCCCGGAAACGGGTTTTCCCCTGGCCACGGAGGTGACCGGCGAGTGGGGAGGCCGGTTCACCCAAAAAATATCGGAAAAAATCATCACCTCGCTTTCCGCCTCCGTCGCCAGGATTCAAAACGACCACCAATGGACCGACATATCTCCCTCGGCGCCGGTCCAAATCCAGGCCTATTCCACCCTCGGCGAGGTTGAAATCACCAAGGCCGGGGCCAATGTTCAATGGAACTTCATGAAGGATTGGCAGGCTGCCGCGACCTATCAATGGACCCAGGGCATGAACCGCTCCGGGGATGGTTTGAACGTTACGGGATTAGCCGCGCACCGGGGCATCCTTTCCATTTATCGCGGGGACGACCAGTTGGAAACAAGGTTGGAATTGCAGGCCATGTCGGACCGGCAGGCGTTCGACAGCCTGCCTGGGTCCTTACCCGCCTACTGGACCCTGGGGCTTGACGCCACTTACCATTTGAGCAAGACTTTCTCCCTATGGCTGAATGGGGATAATTTGCTGGGAGAGAATTACCAAATCCAGCCTGGATACTTGGAGCCGAGGTTTCACATCCGCGGGGGAATTGAAGTTATTTTTTAGGGATTTTAACCACAGAGTTACACGGGGTAACACAGAGTAAAATGATTTCAAGGATTTTAAGCCTCACTTTTGGGAACTCTGAGTAACTCTGTGGTTCAATTGAATTTTTTGGAGGATTTATGAGTCACGATTTCTCGTTGTTCCAGGTTTTATTGAAGGGCGGCTGGACGATCGGCCTTTTGATCCTCATGTCCATTGTGGTCGTGGCGGTGCTTTACAACCGCTGGACCTATTTCCGCGCCCATTACCGGAAAAGGGAAGAGGTGATGGCGGCTTTGGAACCCTTCCTCAACAAAAAAACGTTCCATGAATGCGTGGAAGCCTGCGACCGAAACGGCACCCTTTTAGCCAAGGTCGTCCAGGCGGGGCTCAAGGCCAAAAATGACGGGACGGACTTGACCCAGGCCATGGAAAGGGAGGCGAAGATCCAGCTTTTGCGGCTGGAAGCCCGATTGCCGCTTCTGGCCACCATCGGCAGCATCGCGCCCTTCGTGGGGCTTTTTGGCACCGTTTTAGGCATTATTCAGGCCTTCCAGGACCTGGCTTTGGCCAATGCCGGGGGAGCGGCGGTCGTTTCCAAAGGAATCGCGGAGGCCCTTTTTGCCACCGCCACCGGCCTCTTCGTGGCCATCTCGGCGGTTTTCATCTACAACTGGTTCCAGGCCAGGCTGAATGAAATCGCCCAGGAAGCGGAGATCGTCATCTCGGAAATAAACGAAAGGTTCGGATGAGGAAACTAGGGTTAGCCAAAGATGAACACGGATTAACACGGATGGCGCAAACTAAAATTCGAAATCCTTTTAAAAAAGATTTGTCTGAGTTCATCCCTGATCATCTGTGGCAAGTGGACTTGTTGTTTTTGATATTTGCCGGAAGGAGAACTATCGATGCAAAGCCGACTGAGGTCTAAATCGAAGCTCATCGCCGAAATCAACATGGTGCCCTTCACCGACGTGGTGTTGGTCCTCTTGGTCATCTTCATGGTCACCACGCCCTTCCTGTTCCAGGGCGCTTTTCAGGTGAAGCTGCCGAAGGTCGCGGCCCCCTCGCCAGCCTTGCCGGAAACCATCACCATTACCATCACCCAGGGGGATAAGGTTTACGTGAACGACGCGGAAACCCCCTTGGAAAATCTGGTGGCCCTGCTCCAAACCCTGATTCAAAAGAAGCCGGCGGCCCTGGTCATGATCAACGCCGATAAAAACGTCTCCCACGGAACCGTAGCGGGAATCATGTCCAAGGCCTATACGGCCGGCATCAGCAAATTGGGAATCGCCGTGGAGCTGGGGGACAATGCCCCCGCCCCCATCACGCCCAAATAAGGATCCTCGATGGAACAAGATTTTAAAAATTCCCTCATTTACTCGACCCTATTCCACGGATTGCTGCTGCTTATTTTATTTGTCCTCTACCATTCTTTCTTGGTGGTTCGAACGCCCCTACTCATGGAGTTGACCCTCATCGGCCAAATGTCCCAGGGCCAGGGCCTGGGATCACCCGCTTCACACACGGGTGAAGTTCCAGTCCAACTTCCCATGGCGGAAACCAACGGGGAATTCTCCACGCCCCGGACAGAATTGTCGAACCCGCCCGTGTCGGCGGCGGAAAAGCCGGAGGTCAGCGTCAAGAAACCCCTCAAACCAAAAGTCCATTCCGGCGCCGCCTCGTCGGAAGCCTACTTGGAAAGCCTGCGTCATTCCGCCCCCATCGGTTTGGAACTTAAAAAGGATGCCCCGAATAAAATTAAAACCACCGCCGGATTGGGCCATATCGGGGTGGCCGGCACCCCCAACGGCAACGCCAACATTGAGGGGGAACTGGCGGCTCGAACCATCAAGTGGCAAGTGAATCCTGAGTACCCGGACTGGGCGAAGAAACAGGGAATCGAGGCTACTGTCCGACTTCAATTGACGGTCATGCCCAACGGCCTCTTGCGGGAAAATGACATCCAATTCGAACAGACCTCGGGCTACCGCGAATTGGACCAAGTGGTTTACAAAGCCCTGGTCCAATGGGAATTCGAGCCCCTTCCGCCTGAAATCAGCCAAACCGACCAATCGGGCGTCATCACCTTTTCCTTCAACTTAAAAAACAATCCATGATCACGGTTTTCACCGGAGCCCTTCCTTTTATTTGGATCGCCCTATCCTTGGCGGCGGCGGCGCCTGGGATGGTGGGGGGGGACGCGCCTGAGTTGACCGCCGCCGCCTTTCACCTGGGCTCCGCCCACGCTCCGGGCTACCCTCTTTTCGTCACACTCGGCCGTTTGGCCCAGCTTTTACCGTTAGGTTCCCCCGCCTTTCGAATGACTTTTTTGTCGATACTGGCCCAAACCGCCGCCTTGATGGTCTTGGTCCCTACCCTCGGAAAGTTCGCCGGAAGTTCCAACACCCCCACCGGGAAAAATTCCCTTGTCCTGCTGGCCGCCGGCTTGGTCATGGCCGGACCCCTGGTTTTTCACCAAATGGTCAGCCCGGAAGTTTTCGCGCTGCATCTTTTTTTCACCGCGGGTCTATTGAACTTCGTCCTTTTTCCAACCACATTCAATCTTTACGCCGCCGGCTTCCTGACAGGAGCCGCCCTGTCCCATCAGCACCTAACCTTCTTGATCCTTCCAGCCTTGGGATGGGCTTATCGAAATGAGCTTAAGGACGGTAAAAAAGCCGCGATCGCCTCCTCGCTCCTTTGCCTCGGATTATCACCCTACCTCGTCCTTCCGCTCCGTGCCAACCTCGCTCCCCTGGTCAATTGGGGAAACCCCTCCACCTTCCAACAGCTTTTTTACCATGTCACCCGGGCCCAATATGGCGGCGACATCTCCACCGGATCCTTCCTGAATGGTTTTTGGGACCTTTACCTCTACACGAAGGATTTCCTGCTGGAGTCCTGGGGCCTGGGCCCGGTTCTCCTGGCGGCAGGCCTTTGGAAAAACCGGAAGGGGATCCAACCGGAATATTTCATCGGGGCCTCTTGCCTTTTCATCCTTCTTCCGTTCCTGATCCGGGATGATTACAATCCCGAAAACAACCACATCAACGGGGCTTTTCTTCCCCCGGCCCTTCTTTGGTTTTCACCCCTCATTCTGAGGGGCCTGGAATGGATTTTTGCCCGAAGGGGTTCCTGGAAACCACTCCTGATCCCGGCGGCGGCGCTCATCCTCTGCGGCTCAACCCTTTCCGCCTTCACCCAAAACAACTCCAGCCGGAACTTGGCGGTGGAGGACGTCGGCCTGGACATCCTTTCCCAAATGCCGGCCCATTCGGTTCTTTTCAGCTCGGGTGACTCCATCACCTTTCCCTTGGCTTACCTGAAACTCGTCCGCCATTTGCGTCCCGACCTGGACATCTTCGACCGCACCGGAGGACTCTTTCCGGACATTTACCACTTGTTGGATTACCGGAACGAGACGGGAACGGCCCCGCCCCTCTTGGCGGCGGCGGAAAGAAACTACGAAGCCCGCCAGAACCCCTCGGCTGTTTTTTACAGCGAGAAAATCGACGCGCCCCGGGAAACCCTCCTGATGAAGGGACTGCTCTTTTGGGAGGCTTATGGGGGACATCCACCGCCTGCGGAGGAATTCCTATGGCAGAATTTCAGGACTCCCAGGGTCGAACTGAACCATGATTACTTGTCGCGGGAAACAGCCTCGCGCTATTACCTGTTCAAGGCTTCCTACGGCCTCGAGGTGGCGAAAAGCGGCTTCATGGGGGAGGATTGCCTGATGCAGGCCAAGGCGATCGGGTTCGACAATAGCCGCCTTTTCCTCAACGCCGGCGTGGTGGAGAACAGCCAGGGCTGGACCGATCACGCGGCCCTTTCCTTCGAGAAGGCGTCCCAATTGTCCCCTGGTTATTTTCTTCCCTGGTTTGACCGGGGAATCTTGGCCGAGAACCAAAAAAATCCGAAGGATGCCCTTCAGTTCTTCCGGAAGGCCGTCAAATTAAATCCCAGCTCCACGGACGCCCATCAGCACCTGGGCTTTCAGTACTTCCAGGCCGGGCTCTTCGAACAGGCGACCAAGGAATGGGAAACGGTCCGAAGCCTTGATCCCAATTACGCCGAGGCCTATCGGACCTTGGGTTACATGAATATGAGAACCAGGGCTGATTACGCGGCCCAAATGTTCGAGCGTTATTTGCTGTTAGTGCCTAACCCGCCGGACAAGGCTACCATTACCGATTTTCTGGCCTCCCAGCCGCATATTTAATTCCAAATGAACGGATGATTATTTCCCCCTTTGAAAAGGGGAATTTAGCCTTTTCGGTTCCTACCCCCCTTTTTTTAAGCCGGGAGACAACCAAAACTTCTGCGTCTCCTTATGATAAAATGCGCCCTTCATTGACCATTCTTTAAAATCAAAGGTTTCATTATGGCCCGCATCGCAGCGATCTTTCCCAACGAAGGCTCCCATTACGTGGGAATGGGCAAGGATTTTTACGCGAAATCCATGTCCGCCAGGGAATTTTTCGAAAAGGCCGAAAAGCTCCTGGGATTGAAGCTGGCGAAAACTTGCTTCCTCGGGCCCAAGGATGAGCAGGACAAAACCGTCAATGCCCAGCTTATTACTTTCGTGAATGACGTGGCTTGTTTCGATCCCCTGGTTTCCAACCGGCGGAAACCCGAGCTCTTAACCGGCATTGGCGTGGGGGAAGTGGCGGCCTTGGTCGCCGCCGAGTCCATTCCTTACCTCACCGCCTTGCAATATGTGGTTAAGCGCGCGGCCCTGATCGAAGCTTTCGCCCTCAAGCATGGAGGAGCGTCCCTTTCCTTGACCGGAATCACCCTGGATCAACTCCAGCCCCTCCTGACCAGGGAAGAAGGGGAACTGATCATCACCCATCACCTGGCCCCGGACACTTTCATCGTTTGGGGACCGGTTGAGGCGGTGAAGTCCGTTCAGGCCGAAGTTCAAGGCGTCAAAGAGATCAGGACCAATCCCCAGCTTCCGAGGGGCCCCTTGTTCAGCCCCCAGGCCGCGGAACTGGAACCGGCTTTTGAGGCCCTTTTGAAGGAATGCCTGGGCGAGATCCAGTTAAAACATCCCAAAATCACCTTCCTGCGCTCTTCCGATGGTGAATATGTTGGAACCCTTGAGATGGTCCGGGACGTCTTAATTAAGCAATACTCCAGTCCCGTCGACTGGATCAAGACCGTGGGAGCCGTGACCCATCGCGGCTTCAGGGTTTGGGTGGAAGTGGGTCCCGGCAAGATTTACAGTACCATGGTGAAGATGTGCGATAAGAACAACACGGTCACGAACGTGGAAGACGCCAAGACCCTCGTCGCGGCGGTAAAATTAACAGGATGAGAACTACCATGAGGAATTCGGGATTAGGAATTAGGAATTTTAGCCGTCCTTGCGGGACTCAACCCCCATCGGGTGGTTTTAAGACGCGGCAAACCCTACTTAAGATTTTCCTAGGCCATCTGTGTTTATCCTTGTTCATCTGTGGCGCAATGCCGCTTTCCCCAATTTTCGCCGACACTCCCAAACCCACCATCGTTTTCGACAAATCCCTGCCCAAAGTCACCGTCATCCCCAACCCAGCCCGCGGCAAGAAACTTAACTTTAGGGTCATGGCCGCCGGCCCCTGCAAAGTCCGCATCCGGGTCAACAACCGCTTCTTTGACGTGATCGCCACCATCGAAAAAGAAGGCGGGTCCCTTTTCGACATTCTTTGGAACTTAAAGACCGTCTCCGAGGGAATTTACTATTACCAAGCCCAAATCGAGGATAAGGCAACGGGCCAAATCACGAAGCTTCCCCTTCAGAAATTTGTAGTTTTGAAATAGTTTCTGTCGCAAACCTAAGCTGACAACCCCTCCCAAGTCCTGTACAATCCATCCACACAACTAGTCAAAAATCGGAGTCATGCTTGCGACCGCTACCTGAAGTGCTGATTGTCGGACGACCCAATGTGGGTAAATCCACCCTTTTTAACCGTTTAGCCGGTAAATCCATGGCTTTGGTCGATAATATGCCTGGTTCCACCCGCGACTTGAAAAGCTTTGAGCTCCTTTGGAACGGGGTCACCTTCATCCTCACCGACTCAGGAGGGTGGGTTCCCGGGGAAAAAGAGACCATCGCCCTCAAGGTGGGGGAGCAATTGGAAGCCCGCCTGAAGAAGGTTTCCGCCCTATTGTTCATCGTGGACGCCCAAGAGGGAGCCACCCCCGCCGACAATCTTATTGCCAGGAACCTTCGCAAATACGGCATCCCAACCTGGCTTTTAGTCAATAAGGCGGACCGTATCGGCAAACAGGACGAGGACATCTCGGATTTCTTGAACCTTGGCTTTGACAGGGTTTTTCCCATTTCCTCGACCCACGGCATCGGCATCAACGATTTCCTGGATTCGGTGGTCTCGGCCATCGGGAAGACCTCCTCCAAACCCATGGGTGACAGGGAAATCGAGAAGAAACCCCTCCGACTTGCGATCTTAGGTAAGCCTAACGTCGGTAAGTCCTCATTAGTCAATGCTTTGTCCGGTCAAAAAACCCAAATTGTCGACGATATGCCTGGCACTACCCATGATGCCATCCCCGTGATCCTGGAAACCGAGGACGATCCCTTGATCGTAGTCGATACGGCCGGCATCCGGGCCAACTTGAAACAGGACAGCCGCATCGAAAAGATCAGCGTTGAGCAGGCCCTTTACGAACTCCAAACCTGCCAGGTTGCCCTGCTCCTTATCGACGGCGAAAAGGGCGTTTCCCACCAGGATGTGAATATCAGCAAGATTATTTTCGACGCATTCCGGCCGGTTGTCGTGGTCATCAACAAATGGGATATCAGCCACAAAGGCGCGGAACAGGCCCATGCCGAAAGGGTGATCAAGCGCCAGCTACGGCACCTGAATTTCGCCCCCATCCTCTTTACTTCAGCTAAGACGGGATTGAATATCAACAGGGTCCTACCAGCGGTTTACGCCGTTTATGAGGAGAGTTGCCGCCAAATCCCGACCAGGCAGGTCAATAACGCCCTCCAGGAGGCGGTTGCCAAGCAATCCCCGCCCTTCCGAAACGGGGGACAGATCAAAATCCTCTATGGCTACCAAAGGATAGGCCATCCGCCGGCTTTCGAGATCTTCGCCAACCGCCCCGAATGCGCCTCACCGGCTTATATGCGTTTTCTGGAAGCGGAGCTGCGTAAGAGCCTCGGGATGGAATCAACGCCCCTACAGTTGGTCCTCAAGACCAAGGGGGACAAGAATAAAGAAGAACATGGACGCAAAACCTTCAAGCGAAACTTTAACTTAAGGGCTCATAAAGAGAAGGTCGCCAAAAAGAAAGCAGCCAGGAGAAACCGTGGCTGACCTCCTTATCCCCATTGCCGCCTACCTCATCGGATCCATCCCCTTCGGTTTCTTAATCGTTAAGTGGATCAAGGGTATTGATGTCCGGACCCAAGGAAGCGGCAACATCGGCATGACCAACGTCTGGCGGGTCGCGGGAGCAGGGTGGGGAATAGCCACATTAGCCTTAGATATCCTAAAAGGTGTCGCGGCCATTTGGATTGCAGGCCATTTTGACCCCGGAGACGACCTCCTCAAGGTTATTTGCGGCCTTTCGGCCCTCTTAGGCAATGTATTTCCCATCTTCCTGAAATTTAAGGGGGGCAAGGGCATTGGAATCAGTGTCGGAATCTTTTTCAGCCTCTTACCCTTGGAAAGCGCCGCTGGGGTGGCCGTCTTCTTGGTGATCCTGGGCTTGACCAGGATGGTCTCCCTCGGCAGCCTCTTGGGCGCGACCACCATGATGTCCTTCACCCTCTATCATCAGGGCCTCAACTGGTTTTCAGGCTTGGCCATTGCCGCCACCGTCATGATATGGTGGACCCATCGCCAGAACATTAAACGCATCTTGGCCGGAACCGAAAACAAAATCGGAAAGAAAAAACAGGGGTAAAACATATGAAGTTATGTGTTTTAGGCGGCGGAAGCTGGGGAATCGCTTTAACTATCCACCTCAAAAGAGCGGGTCACGACCTGGTTCTTTGGGACCACGATAAATCTAAAACCGAGAACCTCAACAAGCTTCGGGAAAATCCCGTCCGCCTGCCGGGCGTCAAGCTGCCTCTCGAAATCCTAGTCACCCATGAAATTCAGCGGGCTCTTAAGGGCCGCGAGGGTGTCATCATTGCCATTCCATCCCATGTCGTCCGCTCAACCCTCAAGACGGCAGCCCCTCATTGGCCCAAGGAAGCTTGGGCCGCCTGCGCCTCCAAAGGGCTCGAGGAAGAAACCCACCTTCGCATGAGCGAGGTCTTAAAGCAAAGCCTTCAATCAGAGGCCTCAATCGCTGTATTATCCGGTCCCAGCCACGCCGAGGAGGTTTCCCGTCAAATGCCGACCACGGTTGTATCCGCCTCGTCCGACTTAAACTTGGCCAAGACGGTTCAAAAGGTGTTTCATTCGGATTATTTCCGGGTTTATACCTCCAGTGATGTCGTCGGAGTGGAGTTGGGGGGGGCGCTGAAGAACGTGATTGCCATTGCCGCGGGAATTACCGACGGTTTAGGCTTGGGGGACAACGCCAAAGCCGCCCTCATGACCCGCGGCCTTCACGAAATTACCCGTTTAGGCGTGGCTCTGGGGGCCCAAGCCCAGACCTTCGCCGGACTGGCTGGCATGGGGGACCTTATCGTCACCTGTACCAGCCACCACAGCCGCAACCGGTTATTGGGCGAGAAGATCGGCAAGGGCTCCAGCCTCGAACAAGCTTTGAAGGAAATGACCATGGTGGCTGAGGGCGTCAAGACTGCCAAAGCCGCCGTGGCCCTCGCCCAGACCGTCAAAATGGACGTTCCCATCACCGAGGAAGTTTATAAAGTTCTTTTTGAGGGCAAAAAAGCGAAAGAAGCGGTCGCCTCCCTCTTGTCCCGGACCGCTAAACCCGAGAATGATTTCGCCGAAAGGACCTCCTTTTGACCCGTCAGGATCTTTTGAAAAGTCTCACCCAATTGGGCCTTACGAAAAAACAAGCCCTCCAGACGGTGGATGTTTTTTTCAACACGATCACCACCGCCTTGCGGGAAGAAAAAAAGGTTTCTATAGTGGGTCTCGGAACTTGGGAATGGAAAAACCGTATCGCCCGTTTGGCCCGCAACCCCAAAACAGGGAAAGTGGTGGCCCTGGGCAGCCGAAAGGTCTTGGTGTTTAAACCCAGCAGGTTGATTAAAAAAAAGCTGAAGGGAAGTTAATCAAACGAAGGCGTAACCGCAAATGGACGCATATTTTAGCGTTGAAAAAAGACTTAACCGGCAAAACATCAACCGTTTCTTGAAGCTCCTTTTGTTGACTTTCTTTTTAAATTGGCGTTAATTTAGGTCGATTCGCGGCTAAAGTTTTAGGAGGGAACCGTGCCTGAGGAAGAGAAGCTTTTTTACACAATCGGCGAGGCCGCCCAAGTCGTGGACGTGAAACCCTATGTGCTCCGTTACTGGGAGTCTGAGTTTAAAAAGTTAAACCCCCAGAAATCCGAAACAGGCCAAAGAACCTACCGAAAAAAGGATCTTCAGGTCGCCCTCACCATCAAAAGACTGCTCTACGACGAGAAATACACCATTGCGGGAGCCCTCCAAAAACTGGAGGAGCTCGAAAAAGCCGGTTTGGACCAAATGGATATGTTCGGGACTAAAACACCCGGCCTGCCAAAGCCAGACCCA
>Ga0265338_10005197_pt1 | contig 17092 bp, 14 predicted proteins | sample 42126metaG_FD_193579 | JGI IMG/M metagenome (GOLD analysis project Ga0265338, IMG submission 193579) | Rhizosphere microbial communities from Carex aquatilis grown in University of Washington, Seatle, WA, United States - 4-21-26 metaG | ecosystem: Host-associated > Plants > Roots > Rhizosphere... | reverse complement strand
TAGACGGAGACCGCGGCCCGCGTGTCGCGCTTGCGGAGCCGGGCGGCGATGGTCGTGAACTTCTTGATCGGCACGAACGCGTTGATCACCGCGATCTTCAGCATGCACTGGGAGGTGCCGCCGAGATGCTTCCGCTCCTTCGCGGTGAGGTCGGCGCACACGGCGCGGTACCGCTTGTGCGAGTAGTCGTGCGCGATCTTCTGCACGTCCGCGTGAAGGATCTTCAGCGCCTTCTTGGCGCTCCTCGGAGCCGGGGTCGACTTTCCCTCCTTGATCGCGGCGGCCGTAAGTGCCGCAAATGCGGTCTGGGGGGAGATGGGCGAGACCGTGAAGGCGAGAACGGAGGCGACGCCGACGACGGCGGCGAGGGTGGCAAGCGCGCGCGTCAGCATGGGGTTGTCATCGGCGCGGGCGCCAGGCGACGCGTTCCCTGGGACGAGTGAAATACGCTCTCGGCATGCGTCTCGACGGCATCCACCACGTCACGTGCATCACCGCCGACGCGCTCCGGAACGTCAAGTACTACACCGGCGTCCTCGGCCTCCGGCTCGTGAAGAAGTCGGTCAACCAGGACGACCCGACCGTCTACCACCTCTTCTACGCCGACGAGGACGGGACGCCCGGCTCGGACATCACGTTCTTCGAGTACCCGGACGCGCGCGAAGGGAGGGCGGGCGCGGGGATGATCCACACCGTTGTCTGGCGGGTCGGCTCGGACGAGGCGCTCGAGTTCTGGCGCGAGCGCGTCGGCTCCGTTCCGTTCACCGACCCCGACGGGCTGCGGCACGACCTCGTCGTTGCGGATGTGCCCGACGCGCCGCTCATCGCCGACCATCCCGAGATCCCGCGCGATCTGGCGCTGCAGGGGTTCGAGGGCGTTCGCGCGTACGGGGATGAGCCGACGGCGTTCCTCGAGGCGCTCGGCTTCGAGGACGGGCTGACGCGCGGGGAGTCGCGCCAGGGCTGGATCCGCTACGAGCCGGCGCCCGCGGAGCCCGGCGTCGGCGGTTCCGGCACCGTCCACCACGTCGCCTGGGCGTGCGGGCTGGACGAGCAGGAGGCGTGGCGGGCGCGGGTGCTCGAGGCGGGCGGCCATCCGACGCCGGTGATCGACCGCTTCTGGTTCCGCTCGATCTACTTCCGCGAGCCGACGGGCGTGCTGTTCGAGATCGCGACGCTCGGGCCAGGCTTCGCGGCGGACGAAGATCCGGCGCATCTCGGCGAGACGCTCATCCTCCCGCCGAACTTCGAGCACCTCCGCGCGCAGGTCGAGCCGCTCCTCACGCCGCTCCCGAAGACGCGTTAGACCGTTCCGTCGGAGTCTTGTTCGACCATGTCCAGAGGAGCCAGTAGCGGCGACGCAACTTCGTGTCGAAGTCGTCACGGAACCGTAAGAAGCCGCTCCGAGAGCGAACGGCCGGTACCAGGTACCGGCCTCTTTGTGTCACGACTTATTCGCCGGGGTGTGGCAGCGAGCTTGTGTCGACTACGTCGAAGTCGGCGCCCGTCAGCCGGCTCAGCGCGTGGAGGTCGTCGTTCGACCAGTGCGAGTTCGGCGCGCCCGAGACGTACCAGGGCGAGCCGTTGTCGGCGAGGATCATCCCGTACGTCTTTAGCGCCTGGAGCACGATGCGCGCCTGCGGTGGGAACTTCGAGATGTCGACGTTCGCCTTCAGCCGCACGCGCAGGCCCATCGGCGGGAGCGACGCGCTCGTCGAGTCCGACGCGAAGTGCCGCGCGGGATAGACGTACGCGCGCCGCGTCTTGGGCGCCGTGAAGCGCAGCGCGTGGTCGATGACGCCGGCCGACACCTCGTCCCAGCGCGCGAGCCCGGGGAAGATCGGCAGTCCGGCGGCGTCGGCCGACGTCCAGCCGGCGGGGCGGAGCTTGTCGGAGGAGAGGCTCCACGTCGCGCCCGACCCCGCCCTCCAGCCGCGACTCGTATGGCGGAGGTCGTACAGCTCGTACAGCCGGCACGTGCTCTTGTCGACGAGCAGCGCGTGTCGGTCGCCCGTCGAGCGCGACCCGCCCTCGATGTGGACGTTCTTCGGGATCGGGTAGCGGACGCGATCGGACTCGTCGGCGTACTCGAATCGCACGCTGTACGTCGGCGTCGCGTTCGAGACGACGTCGAACGGGATTCCGATCGGGCCGCCGTCCCACTTGCCCGAGCCGAAGTCGGGATGAAGCGGCGCGCCGCGGCCGATCGCCTTGATCATCGCCGCCGAGTTCTTCGCGACGGGCAGCCCGTCGACCGGCGTGTTCCAGGGGTTGTCGGCCGGGAAGATCTTGCAGCCAGGCGCGTTCGGAAGAGGCGTCGCGCGGCTCGCGGAGCCGGCGAGCAGCGCAAAGGCTGCGACGACCGCGACGGCGAGCGCGCGACGGCTCACGCCCGCAGCGAGACCGCGGGGTAGCGCCCACGCACCACGTCGATGAACGCGGCCATCTGGTCTGCGAGCCCGGGGTCGGAGAACTCGAGCACGTTCTCCGCGTTCATCTCGCCCGAGTGCGAGAGGTTGAAGCTCCCGACGAAGACCGTGTCGTCTACGACCGTCATCTTCGCGTGCATGTAGTCGTGCACCGAGCCCGGCGCGTACGGCGTCGTCACCTTGCCGGAGAACGGCGAACCGGTCAGCGTCGCTCGCAGCAGCGGGCCCTTTGCGTCCGGGATCCCGGTCTCTCGCTGATTCTCTTGCCACTGCTGAAGAACTTCGGCGATCTGGGTCGCGTCCACGACCCCCGCAAGGTCGATCTTTCTGTCGGACGCGACCTGAGCGAGCGCCGTGAGGATCGAGCCGTTCGAGATCACCGGCGAGGCGATGCGGATGCGGCGCTCCGCCGAGCGGATCGCGCTCGCGATCCGGTGCGCGAGCTTCTCGCCGCGGCGGGGGCAGAACCAGGCGGCGACGCCGGGCGCCACGGGCGACGTGTCCACCTTGCCGCTGTGGGAGACCTGCCGCGAGCTCCAGAGCTGCTCGAAGTCCTCGAGATAGCGCGCTGCGAGTGCCGGCGAGGCGACGGTGACGATGACGTTCTCCTCTCGCGTCCACGAATCGAGCGTCCAGTTCGTCGATCCTGTCCAGACCGCAGCGCCGTCGCATACGACGTACTTGTGGTGCATGAGGTCGGGGACGCCCGGGATAGCGGCGGTGGGGAAGGGCATCGCCTCGATCGCCTCCGGGTCGGTGGTCGGCGGCGGGGGCACCGGCGGCGCATCCTTCCGGTAGTCGACGTTGTAGGCGAGCCGAACCGCGACGCCGCGCTTGCTTGCGGCGATCAGCGCGCCGCAGACGATCTCCTCGAGCTCGGGTGGGAGCTTGAAGTCGTAGACGGCGATCTCGAGAGTCTTCTCCGCCGCGGCGATGAACGCGGCGAGGGCGTTGGCGGTGTCCTCGGCCGGCTGCGCGCCGTCGATCAGCGTGCGGACTTCGACGCCATCCACGCGGCTTTGTGCTCCTTCTTCGCAGCCTGGTAGTCGGTCAGCGCCTGCGGCGAATCGACGTCGCCGAGCGTCGGGTGATTCGGGACGAGCTCCCGCGCGACCTCGACGCCGAAGCGTTTGGCGAGCACCGCGCCGAGCGACTTGATCTTCATCTCGCCGAAGCCGGGCAGCGCGCCGATGCGCTTGCGGAGATCCGTGCCGTCCGCGGCCTCCGTCCAGATGCGCGACGCGTCTCCGCCGTAGTCCTCCGCGACCGTCGCGGCGAGGTCGCGCACACGCTCGGCCATCGCGCCGGGGAAGCGGTGGATCGCGGGCTTCTCCCGGAAGAGCGGCTCGAGGTCGGCCTTCGCGACGGCCGCCGGCTCGAGCGTGCCGAGCCGCTGCTTCAAGCGCAGCGGTCCGAGGAACGCCTGCTGCACGGTGACCTGCTGGTCGAGCGCGAAGCCGACGAGCAGGGCGAACGGATCGGCGGCGAGCAGCCGGCACGCCTCCTCGTCCTCGGTGAACCAGAGCGCCTCGGGCATGTCTCGATCCTACGCATTGCCGATCGGGGCGAGCACCGATGCGATCGGAATCCGCCTCAGCGACCCTTTGGTCATGCGGAACCCGTTCGCGACCGAGAGCACCGCGTTCCACTTCCTCGTCCTCACGGTCGTCGCGTTCGGGATCGTCGCCGCCGCGTCGGCCTCGGGCGGCCCGGTCGCGGCGGGCGTAGCGTGGGTCGCTGTCTCGGCGGGCGCGGTGGCTCTGTACACGCGCGGCCGGCGGCGTCCGGCGCCGCAGGCGGTCGAGCACGTGGGGCTGCCGGACGAGCGGCGCATCGTCGTCGTCGCTCCCGTGGTGGCCTCGCCGCTCCACCGGCTCGCGAGCGACGTGGACCGCGAGGAGCATGAGGCGCGGCACCGTGCGGAGACGGTCGCCCGCGCGCTCGAGGCTCCGCACGTCCGGGTCGCGAGCGTGGTCGGCGACGACGCGCTGGCGGCGGTCGACGACGCATTGCACACCTTCGGCGGCGACGAGATCGTCGTCCTGCCGGGAGACGACTCGCTCGCCCAGCAGCTCCGGGAGCGCTATGCGCTCCCGGTAGCTGAGTTCGACGCCTAGAGGCCTGATGTGAAATAGGAGCGGCGCCCGGATGCCGCCTCAGGCGCGGCGCGAGGCCGGCTCGTCGGTCTTGCGCAGGCCACCGGCCTGCGCTGCGACCGCCGAACCACCCTCGCTTGGCCTGAAACGGCCCCGAGCGGGCTCGATTTCACATCAACCCTTCTAGAAGATCCGGCGGCCGGAGGTCTGGGTCGCGATCGCAGTGTGATCGCAGTTGGCCGTGTTGTTGTCCGACTTCTTCGCGCAGTTCGGGCTCGTGTTCCCGGCCTTCGACCACTGGTCGTCGGAGTAGACGATCGACGCGAGTCCGGTCGTCGGGCTCGCGGCGACTCCGAAGTCGTCGTAGAGGTCGCGGTTGCCGGTGCACGTGGCGCCCGACTCGCACACGCCTCCGAGGTGGACGATCGGCGAGGCGGTGAAGCGGGACCAGCTCGAGCCCGGCTTCAGGGCGTTGAGGTTCTGCGCGAATCCGACCGTCCACGTCGCTTTGTTCGGGTAGGCGTCGGGGGTCTGCTTCGAGTTGTAGTACGGCGTCTGGTAGTAGACGACGTCGAGCTTGCCGGCGCGTCCGGCGGTCGACCACGGGAAGATCTGCGTCCCGCTCAGCGTCGTGATCCGGTACGGCCCCTTCCACGTCTTGCCGTGATTGGACGAGAACGAGTAGTAGACGTGGTGGTCGTCGGTGTAGACGGAGTAGACGTTCCCCGCCTTGTCCACCGAGACGTTGACGAACTGGTGGCCGTACTCGACGGTCGCCTTCTTGTTCACGTAGACGGGGTGGTCCGTGAAGCTCTGCCCGCCGTCGGTCGAGACGGCCATGTAGACGCCGTGGTAGCCGCACGTCCCGGCCGACACGCCGAGCTGCGGAGCGCACGCCGTCTCGTCCGCGGTCGTGATCGCGGAGTACGTCTGGAAGATGTCGTGCGTCTTCGGGTCGATGGCGAGGTTGCCGATCTCGTTCTCGCTCACCTGGAAGAGGTGGTTGGAGTCGATCGCGCTCGCGACCTGTGTAAAGGTCGCGCCCGCGTCAGTCGAGCAGTTGACGTCGATGTTCTGCGGCCCGTCGTGGTACGAGACGCACACCTTCGAGGCGCCGTCGGCCGCGATCCATTCGCGGTCGTCCGCACCACCGACGTCGGCACCGACGGGATTGAGGCTCCACGTCTTGCCGTTGTTGGCCGACGTGGCGACGGAGATGTTCGCGAGGTAGAGGCTCGCGACGTAGACGTTGTAGTGGTGTGAGGAGTTCTTCGCGGTGGCCGTTGCCATGTCGACGTCACCGCCGCCCGGTGCGAAGCCGGAGCTGTTCGACGACGAGCCCTGGTCGGGCGAGGCGATCGCGGTGTAGTGGTGGCCACTGTCGAGCGAGCGCCAGGCCTCGGTGCCGTTGCCGACGCTGTTCTCGGAAGCGGCGTAGAAGATGCCGCTGCCGTCGGCGCGGATCGCGGGCTCGGCCGCGGGGTTGGAGCACTTCTTCGAGCCGGGGCACTTCACGCCCGGCGTCTGTGCGAGTCCGAAGTTGACGAAGTGTGTCTTGCTCGTCTGCTTGCTCGCCGTTGCCGAACCGGCGAGGAGGAGGAGACCGAGAATGGGGAGGGCGAACCAGCGAAGTTTTGTCATGGGTGCGCATTTCTCCTCACGCACTCGAGGCCAATCCCGAGTTGCGAAAGTTTTTACGTGGGGCCGAGGCGGTCGAGCACCTCGGGCGGAAAGAGCTCGAGGCGCACATACCGCTCGAAAGCCTCGCGCCAGCGGGGGTCGCGATCCGCCCACGGACGCAGCGCCGCCGCGGCGGCGTCGAGGTCGCCGCGCTTCACCGCGAGGACGGCGCTCCGGACCGCCAGCTGATCATCGGGCAGGCCGGCCGCGCGGGCGAGCTCGGCCTCGTGTTCCGGATCGGTGTGCTCGTCGAAATCGTTGTGCCGCCGGTACGTCGCTGCCATCAGGTGGAGCCGCCGCAGCTCGCGGAGCGGATCCGGGTGGTTGTCGACGCGGAGGTCGAAGATGCGGGCCCACGGCTCCTCCTCCGCATCGCCGGAGACGACGACGAGCGCTGCCGCCTCGCGTCCGCGGAAGTCGCCTCCCGCCGCCTCCGCCGCGTCGAGGGCGTCGAGCAGGCGTTCGGCGAGCGTGCCGTCGGCAGACTCGAACGCGTCAGCCGCCGCGTCCCAGACTGTTGCCGAGGCGAGCATGTTCCGCAGCATGTTTCCCTGGGCCGAGACGCCCGCGCGCGCGGTGTGGCCGCAGTCGGGGATGCACGCGGCTCCCGTGTGCGCCGCCGTGCGGCCGTCGACGGCGAGGAAGGCGACCTGGCGGAAGTCCCTCCGCTCGTCAGCCTCGACGAGCTCGGCGAGAGCGTCCGCCGGCGACCGGCCCGCCGCGAGAAGGTCGAGCCCCTTGGGCCCGTAGCTCTTCTCGGTGAAGGATTGCGTCGCGACGGCGCCGATCCCGGGCCGCGCCCAGGCGCAGATACCGACCCCGAAGGCGCGCGACTGGACGGCGACGCCGAGCTCGCCCGTCTTCTCGTCCCGGCCGACGATCGAGTACGTCACGAGTGCGTCACGGCTGGGAGCCTATCGCGCGAACAGGTGTTCGGCGGTATGCTCGGACGATGGCCGCGCTCGACGTCTTCAGCCCCGAGACGAAGGCGTGGTTCGAGCGGAACTTCGCCGCGCCGACTCCCGCTCAGGAGAAGGGCTGGCCCGTCATTGCGAGCGGCAAGAGCGTCCTCATCCAGGCCCCTACCGGGTCGGGGAAAACGCTCGCGGCGTTCCTCTCTGCGATCGATCGCTTGACTATGGCTGGAAGAGCCGGCGGCGAAGCCGCCGGCTCCCGGCCGGAAGGCCGCAGCAAGACCCCAGAGTCCAATGCGGGGCTGCGCGTCCTCTACGTCTCGCCGCTGAAGGCGCTCAACTACGACGTCGAGCGGAACCTCCGCGGGCCGCTCGCGGGGCTTCGCTCGGAGCTGCGGGTGGCCGTGCGCACGGGCGACACTCCGCAGAAGGAGCGCGCCGCGATGCTTCGGCACCCGCCCGACATCCTCATCACGACGCCCGAGTCGCTCTTCCTCATGCTCACCTCGCAGGCGCGCGAGCTGCTCCGCAGCGTCGACACGCTCATCCTCGACGAGGTGCACGCCGTCGCAGGGACGAAGCGCGGCGCGCACCTCGCGCTGAGCGTCGAGCGGCTCGAGGCGCTCGCGGCGCAGCCGATCCAGCGGATCGGCCTCTCGGCGACGCAGCGTCCGCTCGAGGAGATCGGCCGGTTCGTGGGCGGAGGCAGGCCGATCGAGCTCGTCGATGCCGGAGTCGCGAAGGAGCTCGACCTCGAAGTCGTCATCCCGGTCGAAGACCTGCGGGAGCTTGGCTCGACTGGCGGGCTGAACCAGCGCGAATACGAGCGTGGCGCCGGCGACTCGTACATCACGCCGGGCCTCGAGGTCGGCGCGCGCTCGATCTGGCCGTCGATGTATCCGGCGCTCGTCGAGCTCGTCCGCGCGCACCGCTCGACGATCGTCTTCGTGAACAACCGCCGCCTCGCCGAGCGGCTTGCGCTCCGCCTCAACGAGGTGGCAGAGGAGGAAATCGCCCGCGCCCATCACGGTTCCCTCGCGCGCGAGCAGCGGACGGTGATCGAGGAAGACCTCAAGGCGGGCCGGATCCCGTGCCTCGTCGCGACGTCGTCCCTCGAGCTCGGCATCGACATGGGCGCGGTCGACCTCGTCATCCAGGTCGAGTCGCCGAAGTCGGTCGCCCGTGGGCTGCAGCGGATCGGTCGCGCCGGGCACTCGCTCGGCGAGGTCTCGAAGGGCCGCATCTTCCCGAAGTTCCGCGCCGACCTGCTCGAGTGCGCCGTCGTGGCCCAGCGGATGCGCGAGGGCGCGATCGAGGAGACGCAGATTCCACGGAATCCTTTGGACGTCCTGGCGCAACAGATCGTCGCGATCTGCGCCGACGAGGAGATCGAGGTCGCGGAGCTCCACGACCTGGTGCGGCGCGCGTATCCGTTCGCGGAGCTCTCGCGCGCACAGCTCGAGAACGTCCTCGACATGCTCGCCGGCCGCTATCCGTCGGACGAGTTCGCCGAGCTGCGGCCGCGCATCGTCTGGGATCGCACCGCGGGTGTCATTCGCGGCCGGCCCGGTTCGCGCCGGCTCGCCGTGACGAACGCGGGCACCATCCCCGACCGCGGCCTCTTCGGCGTCTTCATCGCCGGCGGCAGTGTCACTGGTGAAGGGGGCTCACGCGTCGGCGAGCTCGACGAGGAGATGGTCTACGAGGCGCGCGCCGGGCAGGTCATCGTTCTCGGCGCGTCGTCGTGGCGGATCGAGGACATCACGCGCGACCGCGTGCTCGTCTCCCCGGCGCCGGGCGTGCCGGGAGCCGTGCCGTTCTGGAAGGGCGAGGGCGTCGGCCGGCCGTACGAGCTCGGCGAGGCGATCGGCCGCTTCACGCGCGAGCTCCTCGCGCAAAGGGAGCCGAAGGTCGCGGATCTCGACGAGCGCGCCGAGAAGAACCTCCTCGCGTACCTCCGCGAACAGGAGCGCGCGACGGGCGCCGTGCCGTCGGACCGCACCGTCGTCGTCGAGCGGTTCCGCGACGAGATCGGCGACTGGCGCATCTGCATCCTCACCCCGTTCGGCGCGCGCGTCCACGCGCCGTGGGCGATGGCGGTCGGCGCGCGGCTACGCGAATCGCTCGGCATCGAAGTGCAGTCGATCTGGTCGGACGACGGCATTGCGTTCCACCTCCCCGACGCCGACTCGCCGCCGGCGACCGACCTGCTTATCCTCGATCCCGACGAGCTTGAGGATCTCGTGCTCGCTGAGGTCGGTCAGACGGCGCTCTTCGGCGCGCGGTTCCGCGAGAACGCCGCGCGCGCGCTCCTCATCCCGCGGTGGCGGCCGGGCGTGCGCACGCCGCTTTGGCAGCAGCGGCTCAAGGCGCAGGGCCTCCTCCAGGTGGCGCGGAAGTACTCGAGCTTCCCGATCGTCCTCGAGACGTACCGCGAATGCCTGCAGGACGTCTTCGATCTTCCGGCGCTCAAGCGGCTGCTCGGCGCGATCCGCGCTCGCGAGTTCGACCTCGTCGACGTCGAGACGGCGTCGGCGTCGCCCTTCGCGTCGTCGCTCCTCTTCGACTACATCGCGACGTACATGTACGAGGACGACACGCCGCCGGCGGAGCGGCGTGCCCAGGCGCTCTCGCTCGACCGCGACCTGCTCCGGGAGCTGCTCGGCCAGGAGGAGCTGCGCGAGCTCATCGACGCCGACGCGCTCGCCGAGGTCGAGGCGTCGCTGCGGCCGTTCCCGAAGGACTCCGAGTCGTTGCACGATGTTCTTCGCTTACGAGGAGACCTCAGAGTGGGCGAGTTCGACGAGTCGCACGCCGCGATCCTCGAGGCCGAGCGGCGGGCGATCCGCGTCGAGATCGCCGGCGAGGAGCGGCTCACCGCGGCCGAGGACGCCGGCCGCTATCGCGACGCGCTCGGCGTGATGCCGCCGTCCGGCCTGCCCGACGTCTTCCTCGAGGCGGTGCCCGACGCGCTGCTCTCCCTCGTCGCGCGGTACGCGCGCGGGCGCGGGCCGTTCACGACCGCCGAGGCGTCGGCGTGGTTCGGCATCGACGTCGAGGAGGAGCTGCGGCGGCTCGAGCGAGACGAGAAGCTCGTGCGCGGGGAACTGAGGCCGGGCGGGACGGAGCGCGAGTGGTGCGACGCAGAGGTCCTGCGCCGGCTGCGGCGCGCGTCGCTCGCGGCGTTGCGGCGCGAGGTCGAGCCGGTTGAGCAGGCGGCGCTCGGGCGCTTCCTCCCGAGCTGGCACGGGATCGACCGGCGCGCGTCCCTCCGCGAGGCGCTCATCCCGCTGCAGGCGCTCGCGCTGCCGGTGGCGTTGTGGGAGTCGGAGCTCCTGCTGCGGCGCGTGCCCGGCTACCGGCCCGAGCAGCTCGATCAGCTGTGTGCGTCGGGCGAGCTCGTCTGGGTCGGGGCGGGCCTCGATCGCGTGGCCGTCTTCTTCCGCGACGACGCTGCGCTGCTCGGTCGCCCGTCGGCCGCTCCCGCGCCTGAGGGCGAGACGCACGACGCGATCCGCGCGGCGCTCGCCGGCGGCGCGCTATTCTGGGCGGATCTCGGTCTCGACGACGCACTTCCGGCGTTGTGGGATCTCGTCTGGGCGGGAGAGGTGACGAACGACTCGTGGGCGCCGCTGCGGGCCGAGCGGCGCTACCAGGCTCCTCGCGCCGACCGGCGCGTGCGGCGGTTCTCGCGGGCGCGGATCCAGCAGACCACAGCGACGCAGGGCCGCTGGTCGCTAGCCGCACCGCTCTTCGACGGCATAGCGGATCGCCGCGCGCTCGCGGAGCTTCTCCTCGAACGGCACGGAATCGTGACGCGCGACTCCGTCCGCGCGGAGGGGATCCCGGGCGGCTACGGCGCGGTGTACGGCGAGCTGAAGGCACTCGAGACGCTCGGCTCGTGCCGTCGCGGCTACTTCGTCGAGGGCCTCGGCGGCGCGCAGTTCGCGCTCGGCGGAGCCGTCGAGCGGCTGCGCGAGCTACGTCCGCGCGAGGGAGACGAGGCGGAGCCGCTCGTGCTCGCCGCCGCTGACCCCGCGCAGCCCTACGGCGCGGTGATCCCGTGGCCGAAGCGCTCGGGCGCGCGTGCGGCGCGCGTCGCGGGCGCGCACGTCGTCCTCCTCGGCGGCGAGGCGGCGCTGTACGTCGAACGCGGCGGCCGCTCGCTCGTCCCGCTCCGCGACCCGGATGAGGAATGGCTTCGCCCCGCGCTCGCCGCGCTCGTCGCGTTCGTCAAGCAAGGCGGCGCAAAGCGCCTCGCGGTCGAGCGCTTCGACGGCGAGCCGGTCACGGAGACGGTCGTGATGCCGCTCCTCGTCGAGGCGGGTTTCCTCGCTGGCCCAAGGCGTGCCGTGCTTCGCGCCTAGTCCAGCGGTTGGCTTCGTCGACTCCCTTGAAACGACGCCTGCGTAGGTCTACGGTGCGGCCATGTTCGAGAAGATCCGCGCGTGGCGAAGGGCCCGCCAGGAGCGCAAACGAGAAAAATGGGCCGACGACCACGCCTGGATCTCTCCGGCCGAGATGGACAAGGTGCAGCGGAACTTCGCATCCGGTCGGCGACGCGCCGGCTCGACGGGCCGCCGGCCCGGATCGCGCTACTAGCGGCGCCGCATACGGTCTGCTGCCGTCGTGCTCGTTGCAGCGGTAGTCAGCTATGCCGCGACGACGTGTAGCCCTCGCGGGGCCGTGCTGGCGCCTAGCTCTCCTCGTCATCCAGTTCCTCGCACTCGAGGCAGACCCAGTCGCCCTCGTGCGCGTCCTCGGCGCTGAGCGCCGAGGGAACCATCGTTACACCGCAGCGAGGGCAGATCGGCGGGCGGTCGTCGTCATGCATGCGCTGAAGCTACTCGTCTGATGCGAGCAGGTCGCGGACGAGCTGTGCGGCGGGCATCTCCCTTGTCCGCGGCGCGCCGAGCCCGCCGAGGTAGAGCGGGCCGAGCTTTGCCGAGACGGCGCGCTGCTCGGGGAAGGGGAGAGGCGGCGTGCCGGCGAGGAGCTCGTCGATCACGGGCGTCCGCGCCATCCGCGCTGCGCGGCCGGTGTACGCGTCGGTCACGACCGATTCGTGCGTCCGCAGCGCCTCGAGGTGCTCCCGCGCGACGCGACACTCGGGCGTGAAGAGGAACGCCGTGCCGACCTGTACGCCCGCGGCGCCGAGCTCGAGCGCGGCGCGGACGTCCTCGCGTGTCGTGATCCCGCCGGCTGCGATGACCGGGGCGTCGCCGAGGCATGCAGGCACGAGCTCGGCGAGCGGGACGAGCTCGTGGCCGAGGAACGAGCCGCGATGCCCTCCCGCCTCCGCTCCCTGCGCGACCACCGCGTCGACGTCGAGGGCGCGCGCCTCGGCCGCGGTCGTCGCAGTGCCGAGCACCGTGATGCCGCGCTCGCGGAACGGCGCGGGATCGAGCGCGGCGAACGTGTAGGAGAAGACCGGCGGCCGCTCCTCCAGCACGACGTCAAACGACGCCTCGGGAGAGAAGGGCGGCGCGAAGAGGTTGACCGCGAACGGCAGCTCCCCGAGCGCCGACCGCACGGAACGGATCGTCTCCCGCAGCGCGTCCGGCGAGAGCGTCGCGCCCGCGATCGAGCCCAGCGCGCCTGCGCGCGACACCGCGATCGCAAGCTCAGGCGGCTGGACGCCCGCCATCGGCGCCTGGATGAGCCGGAACATCAGCCGAACGTTACGTACTTCTCCCGTATTGACAAAGAGGAGTAGTGCTAGCGATAATGGCGTCATGACAACTCATCTCCCGCGGTTGCAGTTCGAGCTCGACCCGCTGATCGCCGAGGCCAAGCAGCGCATGCGTCGTCGGCGGTTCTTTGTGAGTCTCGCGCTCGTGGGAGTCGTGGCTGTTGCCGTGGTGCTGACGCTCGGTCTTCGGCCCGGAGGCTTTTTCGGACGGGGCGCGGTGGCTTCTGTAGGGATAAATGCAAGCCCGTCGGAGGTTGCGGCGATCGAGCACGCCGTTCGGACGGATCCGTCGATGGCCGCCATCGCGAAGGTGTCGTTCACGGAGGTGCGCATCTCGACTGTCGACCCGCGTTACGCCTATGTGCACCTCGAAGGCACCCCGAAATGTCCGGGCTGCGCGCCGCCGCCCCCCGGCGAGAACATGGCACAAGGTGCGGTGTCGATTGTTCAGCGGAGCGCCACCGGTTGGCACGTGACCTCGCTCGGCAGCGTGCCGCCTTGGTGCGGGGAGCTGCCCAAAGCTGTCCGCGTGGAGTTCTTCCACACCGACAACTGCCCCGCAAAGCCCTAGGCCGCGACGAGCTTGTAGCCCGAGCCGCGCACCGTCAGGAGCCGCTCCGGCTGCGTCGGGTCGCGTTCGATCTTCCGTCGCAGGTTCGAGATGTGCACTTCGCATGCGTGCTCGTCGCCGACGTACTCGCTCGCCCACAGGTGCTGCATGAGCTCGCGGCGGGAGATGACCGCCTCCGGTTGCTCGGCCAGGAGCGAGAGCACCTTGAACTCCGAGAGCGTGAGGTGGACGCGCTCGCCGTCGACGAGCACTTCGTGGCGGCCGAGGTCGATCCGCAGGCCGCCGAGCTCGCGCACCGTCCCGTTCCCGCCGGCGCGGTCGAGCTCCCGGCGGCGGAGGATCGCGCGGACGCGGCTCAGGAGCTCCGCGCTCGAGAACGGCTTCGTCACGTAGTCGTCGGCGCCGAGCTCGAGGCCGAGCACGCGGTCGGCCTCCGCGTCGCGCGCGGTGAGCATGAGGATCGGGACGTCGCTCTCGGCCCGCAGCGCGCGGCAAACCTCGACGCCGGACATGCCCGGCAGCATCACGTCGAGGATGACGAGCTCGTAGCGGCCGGAACGTCCCGCCTCGAGCGCGCCCGGCCCGTCGCGCTCCTCGTCCACGTCGAATCCCTCCCGCCGCAGCGTGAACGCGACCACGTCGCGCACGCCGGCATCGTCGTCGACCAGGAGGATGCGATCCGTCATGCAGGCACCTCTTCCCGAACGCGCGCCCGGGCGAGGACGATGCGGAAGACCGTGCCCTCGCCGGGAGAGGAGTCGAGCTCGACGCGCCCGCCGAGCGTCCGTACGGTCTCGCGCACGATCGCGAGGCCGAGACCGAAGCCGTCGGCGTCGCGCTCGCCGCGGTAGAAGCGGTCGAAAACATGGCGCTGTACCTCGGGGCTGATGCCAGGCCCGGAGTCCTCCACCTCGAAGGTCACCGAGTCGCCGCGCCGGTACGCGCGGAGGACGACCGAGCCGCGCGCCGTGTGCTTTACGGCGTTCTCGCCGAGGTTCCGCAGCGCCTGCTCGAGGAGGTCGGCGTTCGTGTCGACGGTCAGTCCGTCGGGCGCCTCGACATCAAGGGAGACGCCGTCGTGCGGCCGTAGTTCGGCCGCGACCTCGCGCAGGAGCGCCGCGACGCTGACGGCCTCGAAACGCGGAGTCTCTGTTCCCGCATGGGCGCGCGCGAGCGTGAGCATCGCCCGCGCGAGGCGTGCCAGCCGCCCTGACTCCCGCTCGATGTGGGCGAGGAAGCGGTCGCGCTCGACGGGATCCTCCTTCGCGCCCGCCTGGAGCACCTCGACAGCGCCGATGATCGTCGTCAGCGGCGTGCGGAGCTCGTGCGCGGCATTCGAGACGAACTCGCGCTCGGCGAGCTCGCGCCGTTCCTGCTCGGTGAGGTCGTCGATGACGAGTAGCGCCCAGTCGGTCTCGGGCTGCGACGGGATCCCGACGACGCCGTACGCGTGGTTCTCGTCTGGCGCCACGTGCACCTGGGCCGGCGCCGAGCGCTGCTCGAAGAGCGTCTGCGCGAACTCGCGGAGTCCGAACGCGGGCCACGGCTCGGGCAGCGGGTCTCCTTCCGCCAGCCGGCCGCCGAGCAGCCGCCGCGCCTCGGCGTTCGTGTAGTGGACGACGAGATCCTGGTCGATCGTGAGCACTCCTTCATGCAGGCTTTCCAGCAACAACTGCAGCCGGTCACGCTCGGCCTCGAGCCGGCGAAACGAGCGGCGGAGCTGCCGGCGCATCCGGTCGAAGCTCTGCGCGAGCGTGCCGAACTCGTCGCGGAAGCGATATCGCAGCGGCGTCTCGAAGTCGCCGGCTGCGATCGCCTCCGCCGCCATGCTCAGGCGGCGCAGCCGCAACGCGATGAGCTGCGCGAGGAGGAGACCGACGATGACGCCGATCACGCCGGCGATCACGCCCGCGCGGAGCGCTTCGCCGTTGACGGTGTCGATCGCCTCGGCCACGTCCGGGAGCCGCACGACCGCGACGAGCGCAGCGCCTCGGTACGGGACGCCTGCGATGAAGACCGCGCCGTCGGCGGTTCCCTGGCTGAACGGCTGTCCCGCCAACGCGGCCGTCACGGCGTCGCGCTCTAGTTGCGAGCGCGCCTGCGTGGCGGAGCGGAAGACGTGCAGATCTTTCGCGAGCTTGGCGGGCGGTTTCTTCTCCGCGCGTCGCACTTCCGTCAGTGCAACCTCCTGGCCGTGGCGGCGGAACGCGTCCTCCGACCGGTTGGAGAACTGCGCGACGACGATCGCGGTCGATATCGCCGCCACGAGCGCGAACGCGATCCCGAGCCACCAGCGCACGCCGATGAAAGGGCGAGACATTCCAGAATCGTAGGCTTCCCCGCATGCCGGAAGGCGATTCGCTCCATCGGGCGGCCGCGCGGCTCCAGGTCCTCGTCGGCCAGAAGGTCGAGGTCGAGACCCCGCATCCGCGGGCCGCGGCGAAGCGCCTCGCCGAGCGGCTCGACCGGCGCACCCTGGAGCGCGTCGAGGTGAAGGGGAAGAACCTGTACCTCTTCTTCGCGGGCGGCCTCGTTCTGCGCAGCCACCTGCGCATGAACGGCCGCTGGCGCGTCGAGCCCCGCGGCACCGCGCGGACCGGCAAGCCGTGGCTGGTGCTGCGCGGCGACGAGCACGAGGCCGTGCAGTGGAACGGGCCGATCCTCGAGCTTGTGACAAGTTGTCACAAGCTCGGTCCTGCCCCGGACATCGTGACGGAGGAGCCTGCGGTGGCGCGGTTTCGCTCGACCGACCAGAGCCGCGCGGTCGGCGACGCCCTCCTCGATCAGCGGATCGTCGCCGGGATCGGGAACATGTGGAAGGCCGAGGCGCTCTGGGAGGCGCGCGTCTCGCCGTGGCGCCGGCTTGCCGACGTCTCCGACGACGAGCTCGCCGCGGTGCTCGCGACGGCGCACCGAGCCATGCAAGCGAGCGTCGAAGGGACACGGCCGCTCCGCCACGTCTACCGGCGCGCCGGCCGCGCGTGCCACCGCTGCGGCGCGGTCATCCGCTCGGCCCCGCAGGGCGAGCACGCGCGGACGGCGTACTGGTGTCCGGGCTGCCAGGCAGAAGGGGAGCCGCCGCCCGCGTCGTAGGAAGTCCGTTGCGATGCGCTCGCCGGTCCTCCACGACACGCTCCAGCGGTTCTGCCTCGGCGCGTTCGCCGTTTTCGTCGGCGAGCTCGACAGCGGTGGCTCGCTCCCGTTCGCCTTCGAAGAGCACGGCTCGCCCGGGAAGCCGAGCCTCTACGAGTACCGGCCACTCGTGCGCGGCTTCGTCGAGGCGCGCGCCGACCGGCTGTACGAGCGGCTCGACGTTGCCGATGCGATCGCCGACCTCGAGCGCGAGCCTGCGGCGCAGATCTTCTCCGCCGTCCACGATCCGCACGGCAGCCGCGAGCGCGCGATCTACCGCGCCGTCCTCGTCCCGCTCCTCGTCAAGGTCTGCGAGGGCTGCGGTGGCTTCGACTGGGACGACGACGTCTTCGAGCGCGCGTACGAGGAGCTCGAGGCGTCGCTCTTCGGCGACGGTCATGCGTACGGCGCCGTCGCGCCGCTCATCGGCCTCTCCGTCGGCACGCCGATTGAGCTCGGCGACGGGATCCGTGTGCGGCAGGCCGCGAAGGGCGAGCTCTCCGCGATGTGGCCGGAGGCGACGGGACTGTTGCCGCGCGACTTCGGTCGCGAGGTCGACCGGATGTGCGTGCTCGAGC
>Ga0265338_10005195_pt1 | contig 17097 bp, 17 predicted proteins | sample 42126metaG_FD_193579 | JGI IMG/M metagenome (GOLD analysis project Ga0265338, IMG submission 193579) | Rhizosphere microbial communities from Carex aquatilis grown in University of Washington, Seatle, WA, United States - 4-21-26 metaG | ecosystem: Host-associated > Plants > Roots > Rhizosphere... | reverse complement strand
CGTACCGCGGCCCCGCAGCTGCCGATCCGACCCGTTCAGGTGTCGCGCAATGCGCGCCCTCCTGTGCCGAAGTTTAGCCAGCCTAAGATCCCAGGAACGTATCGTGGGTAACCCGATTGAAGAAGCGGAGCGCTCGCTAAAGGTGTTGTTGCGGCTGGCCCCGAAGATCAAAGATCATGCCGACTTTGAGCGCAAGCTATCCTCGGCACCGCCGAATCTCCGCGGCGTGATCTATGAAACCTGCGTGCCGCATCTTCCATTCAAGGCGTGGCCGCTGGATCGGTATGTAAGCAGCGCCGGCAACAGGGCTGAACGGGAGCAGTTGCCAACCGTGGGCGCAGATGGGAAGTTTCATCCCTTCCGCGCGGCGACGGATGTAAATTCTCTGAACAGGCTGGCTGAGGATGCGCTGGCAGCTTCGCTGTCTAAGCGCACCTTGATTATGACGTGCTCGAAATGCACACGAGAGCAGTCATTCCTGAGCCTGGAGAAGGAAACGCCGCTTGACGTGATCATTCGTGCGCGCGAAGTCGGCTGGGTCTATGACTACACTGCTGATCCTCCTGTCGAAATCTGCCCCTCATGCCCAACGTCGCTGCGGCAAGTGAACTAAATGCCGGAAAAAGATCCGGACCTCGGGACGCACAACGATAAACTGCTGAAGCGGATTCGCCAGCGCTACCGCTATGGCATGGATAAGTGGCGGCATAACCGCGAAGAGGGCCAGAAGAACATCAAGTACGTCTCCGGCGACCCGTGGACGGATGAAGACAAGCAGGCGCGCAAGGGGCGGCCGACGGTTTGCCCCGATGAACTGAACCAGTATGTGAATCAGGTCGTCAACACCGCTCGCCAGAACCCCCGTGGAGTAAAGATCGATCCCGCCGGCGGCGATGCGACCGAGAAGCTGGCTGAGTATCGGGAAAACCGCATTCGGGCGATCGAATACGCCTGCAACGCCAGCCGGGTGTATATCAACGGCCTCCAGGGAGCAGTAGAGCGCAACATTGGCTACTGGAAGGTCAGCAGAATCTACGTTTCCGACGACTCCGACGAGCAGGAGATTGTGGTCCTGCCGATTCAGAATCCCGATGCGATTCTGATCGACCCGGATTACAAGGAAATGGACGCCTCAGACATCAAGTGGGCGTTCGAGCTCGAACGGATTCCGAAAGAAGAGTTTGAGAACGAATACCCTGATGCGGAGATCCGTAGCTTTTCCGCAGATGACTTCCAACAGGACGCTGAAGCATGGCTGGACGAGAAGACAATCCTCATCGCCTCTTACTGGGAGATCAAGACCAGCTATAAGAAGGTTGGAAAGGCCAATCGAAAAGTCGCCAGTCGGGAAGTCCGGCAGTATGTGACCAACGGCATTGAAATCCTGCTTAAAGGCGACGTTCAGCCCGGGCCGTACATCCCGATCATCCCGGTATTCGGCAAAGAGCTGTGGGTTGCGAATGAAGGCGGAGCGGCGCAGCGGGAACTGATTTCGCTTGTCTCTCTGGCGCGTGATCCGCAAAAGGCTCTGGCGTACGTGATGAGCTCGATGCTGGAAAACGTCGGGCAAATCCCCAAAGCGTCATGGATCGGATACAAGGGTCAGTTTGAGTCGGACGAGGATGCCTGGCGATCGGTGAATCAGGTGTATCACCCGATTCTGCAGGCTGATCCGCTTACCGACCCGACCAGCGGCCAGATTCTTCCTTTGCCGACACGGGTTCAGTTAACTCCTGACTTCCAGGCCTACTCGGTGGGTGCCGATATCTGCCGACGGGCGATTCAGTCCGCGATGGGAGTGATGGCGCAGACCACAGCCACGCAGCGGGCGAATCAGAAGTCCGGTGTAGCGCTCGAGAAGATCCAGACAGAGCAAAACGTTGGCTCGTACCATCTCGTTGACAGTTACGACAGCGCCATCAAGCTGACCGGCAGGATCATTTGCGACTGGCTTCCAGAGACTGACCTCGGCGAGACGCAGCGCGCTGTCAGGGCGGAAGACGGCAAGCATCAGTTGGTGAAGATCAACACTGACGCGCCGGTGGTCGTTGACGATCACGAGTACCACTTCCCGATTGCCGATGATCAGGGCCGGTATCAGGTCACGATTTCCTCCGGACCGTCGCATGAGTCGCAGCGCGAAGAGGGTTCAGAGTTTGTCGATACGCTGATGCAGACGATTCCCGCGGCCGAGTTTCTTTCGCCGCAGCAGAAGGCTGAGATTGTCGCGCTGGGAATCCGGCTCAAGCAGCTTGGACCGCTGGGCGATCAGATGGCGGATATCATCAGCCCGCAGGGTCAGGGCGCGCAGCAAGCTCAGCAGTTGTCGCAGCTGCAGCAGCAAATGCAGCAAGGCCAGCAACAGATGCAGCAGATGCAGCAGCTGGTGCAGAAGCTCATGCTGGAGCGGCAGGGCAAGGTCGTGGAGAATCAGGGCAAGATGGCGATCGAGAAGATTCGCGGCGCTGCGCAGTTGTCGGAGGCGAATATCGATCGCGAAGTCAAGTTGGCGGTCGCTGAGATTCAGACCAAGGCGCAGGTCGCGAGCGAGCGGCAGGAGTTCGTGGGAGAGTTGGAGCAGCAGTTTCACTCCCAGGCTCACGACGTAGCTCTCCAGAAGGACCAGCAGGGCCACGAACAGGCATTACAGGCTTCTCAACAACAAGCGGCGGCGCAACAGGCCGCACAGCAATCGGCGCAAGAGGGAGAACAGGGCGGCGTTCCGCCCGCGCCCCAAGTTTAGTTCACGCCTGCTCGGCGCAAGAGCATAGGTGAAATATGGCAGAAGAGACGGTAGTAGCGGCCCCGTCAGCCGCGCCAGTAAAGACAGCGGTTGAAATTCCCCGCAGCGGGACCCCGGAGTACGCCGAATGGCGTGTGAACGGGTCGCTGCCCGAGCCGAAGGTTGAGGACTCGACACCCTCTGACGCGCCCAAAGAGACGACTTCCGACGCCGGCGAATCGGAGACGCCAAAACCGCAGGAGCATAGCGAACGGCCAAAAAAGCCAGGTGCGGAGCAACGCATCAAGGAATTGGCTGCCAAGGTCAAGCGGCTCGAAGCTGAGGCCGCTGCACGAACGCCTGAACCAGCAAGGCCTCAACCTGTTCAGCAGCAACCGCAGGGACAGCGCGCGAAACCCACTGTTGATGGAAAGAACGCCCAGGGGAAGCCATACGCCGACTATGAGGAATTCATGGAGGATCTGGCTGACTGGAAGGCGGAGCAGCGGGTAGCGCAGTACCAGCGCCAGCAGCAGGAACAGGCGCAACGGGCTGAGGTGGAAAAGCGGATTCAGACGGCCAAGTCTCGCTATGAGAACTTCGATGAGATTTCACGGCCCTTCGTTAAGTCATTTGTTGACGATGCTGCGATTCCGATGCCAGTCAAGGTTATGGTTTCGGAATCAGAGGTTTGGCCCGATCTGGTTTTTACTATCGCGGGAGACGCGCAGGAAGCTGCGAAGTTTCTGGAGATGGCAAAGACCGAACCGGGAAAAGCTCTGCGCTACATCGCGAGGGTCGAAGGCCTCATTCAAGAGGAATTAGGTAAGGGAACGCCCGGCAGAGATGCTAATGGGAAGTTCGTGAAGCCTGAACCTGCTCCTGCAAAACGTGGACCTGAAAGCGCGCCTGCGCCGCCGATTGAAATAGGGAATCGCGGGGCGGGAACGATGGATGACGAAGCGCGCGCGCTTTCCGCTCATGAGCGAGGCGATCCCAACGCATTCCGCGCCTGGAAACAGGCGCAGGACCGGAAGGATCTGGCCCGCCGGCGAGGGCACTAAATGGCAAACAATTTCATCAATCCCAACTGGGTATCGATGAAGGTTCTGCGACTGCTGCTGAACAAGCTGATTGTCGCTGAGTACTTCAACCGGTCCTGGGAGCGCGATTTCAAGAAAGAATTCGCCCCCGGATCGCAAATCACAGTCAAATTCCCGCAGCGGTTCACCGTGTCGGATGGCATGGGGTATCAGCCGCAGGGAATCAATCGTCTTCAGACGCCGGTTAACCTGGACCAATGGCTGCAGGTTGCCTTCGAGTGGGACGACTACGAAGATGCGGTGAAGCTCGAGCGCTCCGAAGAGGAACTGGAGCAGCAGTACTTCGAGCCGGCCGCGGCAGCGCTGGCGCAGGAATGCGACTCCCGCTGTGCGAAATGGGCTTACCAGAACCTCAGCATGCTGGTTGGGGCTTTGGGAACCGATCCCACCAGCGTCACCACCTACTACCAGGCACGGCAGCGGCTGGAAGAAAACGCCGCGGGCGTGCTGGGCAAGCGGTGCATGCTCATCTCTTCGAGCATGATGACGACTCTGGGCTCGAACATCACGACCATCTTCCACCCGGCCGATGAAATCACCATGGCCTGGAAAGAGGGCGTGATTGGCGAGCTGGGCGCCGCGATGTTCTATGAATCGCAGTCGCTCTACTCTCACACCGCAGGGACCTGGGCTGGAACCAGCGGCTACCCTATCGTAGCCGGCGCCAACCAGTCCGGAACCACCATCACGATCACTGCAAACGCGGGCGACACCTTCAACCTGGGCGACAAGATTTCTTTCGCCAACGTGAATCTGGTCAACCCGATGACGCGGCGCATTCCTGGCAAGGCTGTGAACAAGGTCTTCACCATCACCCAGGCGCTTACCGCAGTCGGCGGTGCGGGTGGCGACACGATCAGCATCCTGCCTCCGATCTACGGGCCCGGCTCGCAGTACCAGAACGTTGACGCTTTGCCGGCAAACGGCGCTGCGCTGACGCTCTGGCCCGGAACTACTTCCCCGAACGCGAAGGTCGGAACCGTGGGCATGAGCCTGACTCGCGATGCCTTTGCCATTGTCGGCGCGAAGCTGTATGTGCCGGAAGCGGTGGAGCAGAGCGGATCGGCAACTGACCCTGACACTGGATTGACGGTGCGCAAGGTCAAGGCCTGGGACCCGGTTCGATCGGTGCAGGTCAACCGCATGGACTCACTTTTCGGCCTGGGCAATCTCTACCAGGACAACGGCGGAGTCGCGGTCGTCGGAGCTTAATCTTGCCTCTTCATCGCCTTCATCTTGTCAGCCAAAGCGAACCTTCTCTGCACCTCCTCTTTAGTGAGGGCGGGTTTGCCATTGTGCCCAGGATGAGGGCGGTGCATGTATTCAAGAACGGAGCGATGAAACTGAAGCGCCAATTCGGCCTGGTCTCTTTTAACAATGAGATACGGGAGAATTGCCGCAAGTATATGGGCCGTTTCTCGCGGCCCCGCCGACCATCGCCATTGTTTCTGACGCGCGCCACCATTCAGCTTCGGAGCACACTTTCGCGGAAGCGTGGTAACCCACCCACCACAGCTATTCACGATATGCTGCAGAACTGCGAAGTTGGTATTGCAAATCGAAAGCAATGCCGAAATATTCGGGTTCTTGGCTCCGGGACCAGAGTTGCCCGCGCTGCGCTGGTAGATTCCGACGCAGCCCTCACCGTCAAAGAAACCGGCAAGATAGATAGCGTCCTGCTCAGAGATGCGTTTTAGCTCTTTCATGGCGAGATTCTATCAAGCAGGTTGTCTTGATACAAGGAGATTCACGATGCACAGCCTGTTTAAGCGGCTCAATCTGCTTATTCCTTTGGTGGTTTTGGCGTCAGCTTGCGGGCTGCGCGCGCAGACCATCCTCACCAACACCACGCTCTCGGCGGCAGCGACTTCGAGCGCGCAGGTCATCACCGTGGCTTCGGCTACGGGAATCAGCGCGCCGAGCGCAACCGACAGCACCAAAAACACTTACCTCGTGGTTGACGCTGAACTGATGAGCGTGAAGGCTGTTAGCGGCACGCAAATCACCGTCATCCGCGGCGTCAGTGGCACGGCGGGGCGAGCTCATGCATCGAGCGCTGTCGTGCTGGTGGAGCCGGCTTACCTCGTAACCAACTTCCAGACTCCCAAAACTGGCGGTTGCACGCGAGGCAATGAGTTGGCGCTGCCGATTGTCAACGTCAATTCCAGCCGGGTTACCATCTCGGATTGCCTGGGAGGCCAGTGGGTGAATGGGGATGCCACGCAAACCACGCGGGCGACCTTCTACCGGCTGGAATCCCCGACCATCGGCGCGGTTTCGAACGCTTCAGCTATCGGAACCAACTCGACGGTTGTCGCGGCCGAGCTCTACTGCACTGAGATTCGGCTGCCGTATAGCCGACTGCTCACCGGGCTGGCGCCGCACATCGGAACCACGGGAGGGACCGACAAATGGATCGTTGCCCTCTATGATTCCGGTGGCAACCTCATCGCCAACAGTGCGGTAGCGGGCTTGACGGTTGGGTCTGCCAACACCTGGCAGGCAACCGCCTTCACGGCACCCTACTACGCTGTCGGCCCGGGTCAGTACTACGGCTGTGTCATGAGCAACGGCACGACCGCGACTCTGGATACCGTAACCACTGGCAAGGACGACAACATTCTGACGTTCAAGTCGGGTTCTGCGGGGACTTTCGGGACGCTGCCGAACTTCACCGCTCCGACTGCGTTTGCCAGCGTCAGCGGAGCGTATTTGTACGTGTATTAGCTGCCCAAGGGGTGCATCTCATGGGGTTGCACCCCTATTTTTCAGGAGAATTCTATGACCCTCGCAGAACAACTGGCCGCGGAGCAGGCGAACCACGATCCGCATGGATTCAAGGCGCAGGGAGCGAACAGCCCCCGGCATTCCTTCGCTGACACCCCTTACGTCCACCAGGACTTTCCCACCACCGTCTACCGGGACGAGAAGCAGTCGAAAGTTGTTACCAACGCCGATGAGTTGGCGAAGGCCAAAGCGGATGGCTGGGCCGAAGTTGAGGGCGCGGCTGTCCAATCCGGCACAGCCAATGCTGCTCCCGCGGCGACACAATGGCATCCAGAGCCTCCGAAGCCAGCTCTTCATAAGGGCCCTGAAACCTGGACCCCGAAGAGCCACTAATGTGGTGGTGGAGGCGCAAAGTGTCGCATAACCGCGAACACGATAAGCAGCACGAACACGAGCACGAGCACGACGGCGAAATCATTCGGAAGCTCGGCCAGATCGAATACCAGAATCACGAGATTCTGCAAGCGATTCGCGCCCTGCAGCCCAGCAAGTTCACCAGCAAGGTCACATTGGAGGGTTTTGAAATGTCCACTTCCTCGACCATCCCCGTACCGGGATCTGCAACGGCAACCGTCAATCTGTTCAATGCCGATGGCACGCCGTTCGATCCGACCAAATTCCCCGCTTACGTCCAGAATTGGGCTTGGGCATTGCAGCCAGGAACCGATCCGGCGGTAAGCATCACGCCTTCGTCTGACACCACCAGCGCCACTCTGACGGTTGCTGCCAGCGATGTGGCGACAACCTTTACCTTTGGCGCATCGGGACTCGATCCGGCCGGCAATCCGCAGACGCCGAGCCTTACCGTCACGCTGCAGCCATCGACCGGAGCGCAGACCTTTACCTCGACCATCACCCTGGCGTCCGGGTCTGGGGTTTCGGCGAACGCCTTCAACATTCCCTCTGCACGGAAGTAACTGGAAGGGCCGATGCCGATCCCCGCTGACCAGTATCGGCCCTCCAATCTCACGAAAAAGCAGCGTCAGGAGCAACTGGCGGCTGTTTACGGAGTTTCGATGACGACGCAGCAACTCTCAGAGACAGAAATTGCGCGGATGCGGCAGATCCTGCTGCAGCATGATTCGGAAGCCAAAAAGGCGACCATCCACGACCTCAACAACCCGCCCAAAGAGTCGTATCGCTTCCAGAAGTTCCCCATGGCGCTCTACGACCATCAGAACAGCCAGCCGGCGCGCGACGAAGACCAGCCCAATCGCAATGGGGCTGGATTTGTTACTGTCCATATCGCTGCTCGGGTCGTATCGATGCTGGTGAATTCCGAAGAGGAACTGCAGGATGCGCTGTCCTCGGGATGGAGCCAGGAAGCTCCGGAATTCCGCGAAGAGCGCGAAGAGCCGTTGTCGCCGAAGTATCAAAACGAAGCGGCGCGCGCAGACAGCCAACTGGAAGAGGGCCGGAAACGCGGCCCGCGAATCGGGCGCGGAGTGGCGTAAATGCCGATCCCGCCTCCTCCGAATCCGGCCAACTCGCTTACGGTCAGCGCTCAGCAGCTGATTTCTGCAGCCCTGCAGGAACTCGGGACTGTGGCGCCGGGCGAGCCGCTGTCGAATGAGGACGCCCCTTGGGCGCTACAGAAGCTGCAACGCGTCATCGACACCTTCAATGCGCGTCGGCCGATGATCTACGCGAACACCTTTACATCGTTCCCTATTCTGCTGAATGCTCCGCAGACCATCGGCCCCACGGGAAACTGGCAAGTGAACCAGCGGCCGGTGGAGATCCCGAGCATCGGGCTGCAGTTGGCGAATACGACGCCTAATACGGTCGAAATCAAGCTGAACAAGCGTGATAAGGACTGGTGGGCGAATCAGCGCGTCAAGACCCTCACCTCAGCGATCCCGACTGACTACTACTACGAGGAAGACTGGCCGAATGGCACGGTCTACCTCTGGCCCATCCCCAATGCGGCCAATAACTGCCTCGTCCAGCAGAGAACGGTAATCGCTGAAATAACAAACTACAATCAGAGCTTTTCGATGCCGCCCGGCTATTGGGATGCGGTGGTGTATTCGCTTGCCGTGGCGTTGGGGCCCTCCTACCAGGTCCCGGTTAGTGCTGATCTTCGCGGGCTGATGACCGCGGCCCTCAAGGCGGTGCAGGCGAACAATAACCCGTCGCCAAAGGGTGATACGGGAGACGTTGGTATGCCGGGAATCGGAGTCGGTGGGAATTTCAACTACTACTCGGGCGGGCCTAACCAGTGAGGTTTGGCTTTTGTGGGCCGAGTTACACCGTTCAATCGCCCTCGATCGCTGACGAAGAGTGCATTAACTTCTTTCTTCAGACGAATGAGTCGCAAGGCGGTATCGTCGCGAAGAAAGTCTATGGCGGCAACACGGCCAACTCGCTATTAGCCCTCATCTACACGCCGGGCATCTCGGTCTTCGCCACGCTGCCACAGGGTCCGGTGCGCGGGCAGTTCCTCAATGAAGGCCGCTACTTTGCCATCGGAGGAGATTCGCTCTACGAAGTCTCTTCTGCCGGTGCAGCGACTCTTCGAGGAGTTGTCGGCAACGACGGACGCCCGATTTCCTTTGCCAATAGCCAGATTCAGACGCTCATCGTCTCGGCCGGAAGGGCGTTTTGCTTCACGCTTGCGACCAACGCGCTAAAAGAGGTAACAGATCAACTGGCCGGACCGGCGCTGCAGTGCGAGTACTCGGACGGCTTCGGCATCATCGCGATTCAGAACAGCAACAAGTTTCAGTTCTCGAATCCGCTCGACTTCACGACCTGGCCCGGCCTGCAGGTCAACGAAGTCTCGGTATTTTCCGAGAACATCGCCTCGATCATCTGCAACCATCGCGAGCTCTGGATTTTCGGGTCGAAGCACTACCAGCCCTACCAGGACACGGGAAGCGCTGAATTGTTCGACGTCATTCCCGGGGCGATGATTGAAACGGGATGCGGCGCGACATTCGCTCCATGCCGGGCAGATAATTCTGTTTTCTGGGTAGACCAGAGCGAGCGCGGGGCCTGGTCCTGCTGGAGATCAAGCGGCTATACGCCCGTAAGGATCTCAACACACGCTGTCGAAGTCGCACTGACATCATATGCGAACAGTGCTCAGATGGTTAGCTATGCCTACCAGGACGCGGGGCATACCTTCTGGGTGCTCTACATTCCCGGAGCACCGTGCAGTTGGGTCTTCGACATCGCAGAAGGGCTTTGGCACAAGCGCTGCTCCTGGGTAAACGGGAAGTTCGGCCCGCACTTCAGTTGGAATCACTGCTTTGCTTTCGGGATGCACCTGGTGGGCGACTGGAACTCGCCAAACATCTACCAACTGAGCGGCGCGAACCTGACCGACAACGGTGCGACGATTCGCCGGGTGAGGCGGGCGCCGACCATCCTCGATGAGATGAAATGGATGCGGCACGCGCAGATGGTGGTCGACATCGATACCGGGCTTGGACCGCAACCTCCGCTACTGGATGGGCTGTTCAATCCCCGAGCTCCGCAGGCGATTCTGCGCTGGAGCGACGATCGCGGGCATACCTTCGGAAACGATCACGTTGCGAACTGCGGACAGGCTGGGCAGTTCAAGGTGCGCGCCATCTGGAGGCGGCTGGGAAGATCGCGCTATCGGGTGTATGAGTTGGTAGTGACGGACCCGATTCCCTGGTACATCACCGATGCGTATCTGGAGATGGCGCCATGAGTTCTCCCAGCCTCATCACCTCCCCGACGCTGATCAATACCCCGCTGCTCGATAAAGATGGGCGTCTGACGCGGGAGTGGCAAAGCTGGTTCCGCAGCCTCCACACGGCGCAGGCCACGGTCGTCAATACGATCACGCCGGGCGGAGTCATTGTCGCCCCGCTCGACGTATCCAGTCCCATCCACGGCCGCGGTGGCACGCTGGGCTCGATCCTCCAGCATCTCAGCGACGCCGGGATACTGAGCACCGACTTTCTGACTGACGGCGCAGGGTTCCCGCTGGCGGGCGGCAAGGAAGCGTATCTGGCTCTGGTGACATCCGGGCCGGCTGCGGGGCAGGTGCTGGCATGGAACGGCGCGGCATGGGTACCAACCTCACTGGCGGCCGGCGGTGTGACGCAGATCATCGCCGGCGCCAACATCACCATCAGCCCTATCGGCGGTACCGGGGCAGTCACGATCAATGGAGCTGGTGCCGGAGGACTTCCGGTCAATAACCCGACCTTCACCGGAGCGCTGACCGGGCCGCACTACGAAGGCAATGGAGCAACGCCAGCGATCGCTCTGGGCGGTTCGGCTGGAGTCGGAGCCGCGGTCGGGATCGCAGGAACCGATACGTGCGGAGACATCACGTTCACGCCCGGGACGGGATCGGGAACCGGATCGGCCCTCTTTACCGTGACGCTCACTGCAGCTTTTTCCAAGGTCGCACGGCCTGTCATGTTCCCTGCCAATCAGGCGGCCGCAGCAATCGCCGTGAATATTTATGGAGCCGCGGTAACCGACAATCAGCATTGGGCGATGTTCTCGAACGTCCCTAACCTTACTGTAGCTCCGTGCGACTGGACCTATCAGGTGATGGCATGACAACAGACAGAGCGTTGGGCATTGTCTCCTCACATTCCGGGCTGGCTGTCACCAGCGAGACGCCGGTTGAAGCTTTGGGGCTGGACTCGCTCGAAATGCTCGACTTGTTCATAAGTCTCGATATTCCCGACTCAGCCATGAATAGCGTACAGACGGTGGGAGATATCATTGATTACGTTGCAGGTTGAGTCGTGGTCTTCCTTCTATCCTGACAGTAAGTCGGTATTCCCGGCGCACTGGAAGGAGTTAGCGATGTTTCAGAATGAGATACCGCTGAGCATCGACGAGGATAAGTACGAGTTACTGGATCGCGCTGGAATATTGCTTATTCTCACAGCGCGAGAAGGGGCCAAGTTAGTCGGTTACTATCTGTGGTTCCTGATGCCCCACCCGCACTATTCAAAGGCTGGGCCAATGGGCATGACCGACATGTATTTTGTGCTTCCTGAATACCGCAACGGTGTGGGCCTGAGGCTTTTTATTGCGAGCGAGACAGAGCTTCGAAAGCGAAGAGTCATCAAGGCGATTACCAGTTGCAAGGTTCACGAGGATAACTCCGCGTTACTCGAACGTCTTGGCTGGACGAAGACCGATTATCAGTTCTGTAAATATCTGGGAGGGCGATAGATGTCGCTAACTGGCGGAATCATGGCGGGGATCGGCGTTGCCGGAGCACTGGGCGGCGCTGCGATCTCTTCCAATGCGGCGCAGAACGCGGCGGGCACGCAGGCGAACGCGGCGGACCAGTCGGCGCAGCTGCAGTACCAGGCTTCGCAGAATGCTCTCCAGTTTCAGGAGCAGCAGTACAACCAGAATCAGTCGAATCTCCAGCCGTGGCTGCAATCCGGTACCGGGGCGCTGTCGAATCTCGATTACCTGCTCGGCGTCGGACCGCAGACATCGGCCCAGTTCAACGGAGCGCAACCTAACGGCGGTCAGTTTGCGCCCTCCTCGGGCGGGTACACTCAGCCGGCAGCCGGTGGCGCTGCTGGCAGTTCTCCGGTTGGCGCGCCGCGGCCGACGGCAATGGCTGTCGGCGGTAGCGGGCAGCCTTCAGGAGCCCTGTCGGGGCCTCAGGGAACGTTCACCAGCAACCCTGGACAGTCTGGAGTCGCGACGGCGCCGGGAGTCGGGGCGGGCGGGCAATCCGGTCTGGTAAGCGGCCAGCAGGGTACGTTTACGAGCGGTCCTGTCGCTGGGCCAACGGCAACGCTGGGCGGTTCTTCCGGCTCTCCGGTGCAGAATCCGCAGGCTAACCCGACGTCGGGACTCGCTACGGCGCCGGGATATGGAGGACAAGCTTACTCCGGCGGCGCGCAGCAGGGGCAGGTGACAGGAACGACTGGTGCGGCGGGTGGAGGGTATGGTTCGCTGCTATCTCCTTACCCGGGCGGGCAGTTTGAGGCTCCCACGGCAGCCCAGGCACAGGCGTATCCGGGTGAGCAGTTCATGATGCAGCAGGGAACGCAGGCCATCCAGAACTCTGCGGCCGCGAACGGGTCTTTGCTGACGGGTGGGACGGCCAAGGCGCTTGACGCTTACGGACAAGGCCTGGCATCGACGGATTATCAAAACGTTTACAACAATGCCTACAACACCTATTCCTCCAATTACAACCAGTACGAGAACCAGCAGGCCAACGAGTACAACCGCCTCGCGTCTCTGGCCGGCATCGGGCAGACGGCTGCCAGCCAGCTCGGGACTTTGGGGCAGTCGTCCGCGAATGCGATCAGCTCGAACCTGACGGGAACGGCTTCGGCCATGGGCCAGGACTACCAGAACGCCGCGGCGGCGAATGCTTCGGGGTATGTCGGATCTGCCAATGCCTACAGCGGCGCGCTCAACAGCGCTGGCGGCAGCATCTCGAACCTGCTTCTTCTCAATCAGTTGCAAAACATGGGCGGGAGCGGGTATAGCTCGGCGGGCAGCGAGCTCGCGACTTCAGGGATTGCAGGATAACTTATGGGTTCATCGATTCCGCTTCCGGCTCTTCATCTCAATCCTCCGCCAGTCGCCCCTGATGCGCTGGATCAATACGCACGCCTCCAGCAACTGAGCCAGGCACAGCAGATGGCTCCTCTGCGTCAGCAGGCCGCACAGCAGCAGGTTCAGCAGGGCCAGCTGGACATCCAGCAGAAGCAGCAGCAGTTATCCGATCAGAAGGCCATGACCACGGCGATGACGCAGTGGGATGGCAAGGATCTGAACGAGCTTGCGCCGTTGGTGCTGAAGAACGGCGGGTCAGCGCAAGCCGTCATGGGCCTGAAGCAGAAGTCGCTGGAGATGCAGCAGACCTATTCGAACATCGCCAAAGACGATGCCGCAACCGGAGCGTCAAACCTCGATACGCAGCTCAAGAAAAATAACCTGCTCGCTGGCGCCTTCACCACGGTTATGCAGACCCCCGATGCGCAGCTTCCGCAGACCCTCATGTCAACGGCGCAGGACCTTGCTCAAAAGGGGCTGCTTGACCCTCAGCACGCGCAGGCAGCCGCACAGTTGGCGCAATCCGGCGACCCAAATTCAATCCGCCAGCAGTTGGACGTCATGCGCAAGGGCCTGATGGGGCAGACGCAGATTATGCAGGAGGCGAAGGACAACGCTTCCATCTCGTCGGATCAGGCGACGGCGGATCAGAAGAAGTTGGAGACGGGGTGGTATCAACAACACGGCGGAGCGCCCGGGGTTCCAGTAGAAGCTCAACAACAAGCCGACTGGCTGCAGAAGAACCCCGGCAAAACAGCCTCCGATTACGTCGTGTGGAAGGCGCAGCATTCGCCAACGATGATCATGCAGGGGATGTCGTCCGGAGTGGCTGGCGCGCCCTCCTTCCAGGCGCAGGCCGGCGGTACCGACTGGGGAAAAGTCGCCCAGAGGTATGGTCTTTCGCAGGATGCATTCGACCAGCAGGCTGAAAAGTACTATCAGACGGGCCAGCTTCCGCCGATTGGTCGAGGTTCCGGGAGTGTCATCGCGCAAAACCGGGACCTCATGAACCGCGCGGCCGATCTTCACCCGAACGCATCGCTGGCGGCTAACTCGGCTGAGTTCAAAGCTAACGCTGATTCCCTCAAGAAACTCCAAACCAACTTCGATCAGGTACAGGCGTTCGAAAGCACGGCCGAAAAAAACATGAACCTGCTTCAGCAGACCGCTCAGCAGATTCCCGACCTGGGCGCGCGATTTCTCAATGTGCCCGTTCGAATGATCAACGATAAGATGATCGGGACGGCGAATATGTCGTCTTTTAAGACGGCTTTGGCCACTGCTCAGACTGAGGCTGCGAAGGTACTTAACTCGTCGAATGCCAGCGGGGTGCTGTCAGACTCGTCGCGTCACGAGTTGCAGGATATTGTGGACGGGAACAAGCCTCTCCCGGCAATGATTGCTTCGCTGAATACGCTAAAGCAGGATATGGCCAATCGCACCACTGCCTATCAGCAGCAAATTGCTGACATTCAGACCCGCTTGAAGGGAACAGGCTCTTCTGGCGGCGCACCCGCCAAGCCCGCGAACGATCCCTTTGCGCAATTCGGCGGGACGGCGCACCAGTGAGCACGGTTCCCATGTTTTCCCCCGACGGGCAGACGGGCGATATCCCGCAGGCGAAAGCTACGGATGCGGTTCAGGCGGGATTTAAGCCGGCGTATGAAATGACCGCGCCCGATGGAAAGACCCTGGGGTACATTCCCGCCGACAAGGCGAAAGCTGCGGTAGACGCCGGGTTCAAGCCGACAACCAACAGCCATATTCAGGGCTTCAACTCCGCAGGCCAGCCGGTTCTGGGCTCAGACGCTCCGCCGTCGGCGCTCGAGCTCTACAAGCAGGCCCTGTTCAATCCGGTAGGCTCTGGCGCACATTCTCAAGGCGTCCTGGGTGGAATCGAACAGGTCGGCGGGCGCGCATTGCAGGATATCGCGGCGCCGGCGATGCATCCGCTGGATACGCTGAAGGGCGCTGCGGAGATGGGGATTCAGACCTCCGCTCTTGGCCCTATCGCCAATAAGCTGGGTATGCCCAACCCAATCCAGCAGCGAGCGGAGCAATTCCAGGCGGACAAAGCGCAAGGAGGACTCCCGCTGGCGCTGGAGAACGTCGCTGGTGATGTTGTCGGAGGAGTGGAGGGGGGAAGGATGACCGCGGGAGCGGTGGAGGGCGTGAAGCCTTCTCCAGCCCTCGGGCCGGTTAATAGCCTTGTTCCCAGCGCATTACAGCGCGGCGTGCTCCCATCTGCAGTGAGTGCCGTATCTTCCACGAAGCTGGGGCAGACGCTTCACGATGCGGCGTCGTCTGCCTTTCCGTCGCTCGTTGACGGGCCGCCCGAGCAGTTGATGACGCAGGCGGTAAAGCCAGGAAAGAACAATATCAACTGGAATGCCGACGTAAAAACGGCGATTCCATTGATGAAGTCAGCGGAGCAAACCCTCGGCCATCCAATCGCCAACATTCAGGACGCGCTGGACGCCGCCGCGGCCGCAAAGAAGGGAATTTGGCAGCAATATCAGGCTCGCCTGGGACCGGCCGCGGCGCAGAGCGCGACAATTGATGGCAACCAGATTGCCGATGCGATGGTCAACAGCCTTGACGCACGGACGGCTGCCCAGAACCCGGGTTTGGTCGCGCAGATCAAGCAGGTTGCAGACACCTACCGACGCCCGCTGAATCTCGGCGAGGCGGAGGACTATCTTCAATCCACGAATCGGGACCTCAATACCTACTACGCCAAGAACAAGGTAGGCCAGCAGGTGGCGCAGGCTGATCCTCAAATGGCTGCCACTGTCGCAGAGGGCCACGCGCTGCGCGATGGCTTGTATGGGAAGCTGGACGAGGTATCGGGGCCCGGTGCTGCGCAGTTGAAAAAAGCCTACGGCTCACTCACCAACGTCGAGAAAGAGATGTATGGGCGCCAGCTGGTCGCTGCCCGGCAGAATCCGGAGAGCCTAGGCCAGCAGTTATCGACTGCGGCCGGTTACGGCAAGATCGCAAAAGGCGTCCTGACAATGAGCCCGGGCGACGTGATCGAGGGAACGCAGCGCACTGCGGTTGCCAACGCACTCAAGGCACGGAATACCAGTGACGCGATGATTCAGCGGGCGTTCAGCGCGGCGCAACCGGCAACGCCATTTCCTCAGCCCTCCTTTCGTGCTCCCGCTTCCGCTGCACGGCAACTCCCAGCCCAGAGCGGAGCGCCGACGATCCTTCCCTACAATCCACAGATGACACCGGGTGAGCAAGTAGCAGCAACCATGCAGGATCTGCGCCGCGGTCCGCAGCTATCGTTGCCTGCTAATGCAGGCCGCGGAGCGCCAACCGTTCTTCCGCAAGCCGAGCAGATGAGCGGCGGCGAACAGGTTGCCGCTTTGATGCATTACTTGCGCATGCATCCTCAACTACAACTGCCCTCCAAAGCAGCCGCAATCCCTCTTCCTCCAGGAACAGAATGAAAAAGCTCCTTCTAATGTTCGGCTTGTTCTTCGCTGCGCTCCACGCACAGACGGTGGCGCCGCTATCTCAGCCGCATCAGTACTTTCTGAACGGCTCCGGCCTTCCCTGCGCGGGGTGTTCGCTCTACAGTTACGCCGCTGGCACGACAACGCCGCAGCCGACCTATACCGACGCCTCCGGCCTGACGCAGAACAATAATCCTGTCGTGATGGATGCCGCCGGCGGGGCGCAGATTTGGGTCGGGAGTAGTTCCTATAAATTCGCGCTGCTTGACACGGACGGAACAACGCTCTGGACTGTCGATCAGGTCACCAACGACACGATTCAGCTGCTCACTGGATCGGGAACGACGGGGAATCTCGTCCTCTGGACTGGGAACACGATCCTCGGCAACGCCCCGGCAACCTATTCGGGCGGGGTCTTTGCATTCTCGGCACCTGTAACCTTCAACAACCCCGTCACCTTTGCGAATGGCTACTCTATCGACGCCTC
>Ga0265338_10005194_pt1 | contig 17098 bp, 13 predicted proteins | sample 42126metaG_FD_193579 | JGI IMG/M metagenome (GOLD analysis project Ga0265338, IMG submission 193579) | Rhizosphere microbial communities from Carex aquatilis grown in University of Washington, Seatle, WA, United States - 4-21-26 metaG | ecosystem: Host-associated > Plants > Roots > Rhizosphere... | reverse complement strand
GCCCGGGATGCGCTGCGCTACTACGTTTCGGTGATTGGAGCCGATCGGCTGCTCTGGGGCTCCGATATCGGCAACTCGGCCGGCCTGTATGCGCAGATGGTCGCCCGCATCGTGTCGGCCTCGGCGGGTCTGGGCAAGCGCGAACGGCGGCAGGTGTTGCACGACACCGCCGAGGCGGTATTCATCGCCGGCGGACGGCGTACGTAGGCGCGCTGCATGATCATGCGCGATCCGCGACTCGATAACCCGATCTGGCACGCCCTCAACGGGCCGCATCAGCACTGGGCGCAGGGTAAGGGCTCGCTGCAGTGGTACCCACAGGACGTGGCGCCATTCTTCGCCATTCCCTCTGCCGATACCCCGCTCGAACCGGATCTGCCGCAGCGCCTGGGTCTGCGCAGCAAGGCCTATCTGGTGGGTGTTCTGCCGAATGACTGGCCGCGCGGCTGGCGCGTGCAGGCGCGATCCGAGGTGCTGCAGATGACCTTCGCCGGTGGCACGCCGCTATGGGAGCCCTCGGCGCATGTGCTGCTGGGACCTTCGGATCGGGAGGCCATGAACGGGCTGGCCGCGATTGCCTTTCCGGATTTCTTCCGCGCCCGCAGCGCCGAACTCGGCACATTCATCGGCATCTGCGAACAAGGGCGGCTGCTGTCCATGGCCGGCGAGCGCATGGCGTTGCCCGGGATGCAGGAGCTCAGCGGAATCTGCACGCACCCGGATTTCACGGGACGGGGCTATGCCGGCGGACTTACGCGCGCGCTGCTGCGCCGCCACCGCGAGTTGGGGCTGCGCTCCTTCCTGCACGTGAGCACGAGCAACGTGGGTGCGCGGCGCCTGTACGAGTCGGTGGGATTTGCTGCCGTCGCCACGCTGCCGATAGTCCAGATCGAGCCTCCCTGAGGAATGATCGATCAGTCGCCCGCGGGCAGATCGAACACCAGCACTTCGGCCCCACGGCCGTCCTGCAGAGTCAGTGCCGGGGTCTCGGCAAGCATGAGCGCATCGCCGCTGTCCAGCGCCACTCCATTGGCGCGCACGGCTCCACGCGCGACATGCACGTAGAGTCGCCGCGATGGGCCGACTTCGAGGGTAGCGCGCTCAGTACCGTCAAAGAGTCCGGCATAGACGTGCGCATCCTGATGGATCAGGACGGAACCCTGGGCACGGTCAGGTGAAGCGATGAGCCGCAGCCGCCCGCGTTTCTCCGCCGGATCGAACCTCTTTTCCTCGTAGCTCGGCTCGATGCCATGCCTGTTCGGGGTGATCCAGATCTGCAGGAAATGCACTGGCTCCCCGGCCGAGGGGTTGAACTCGCTATGGCGCACGCCGGCCCCTGCGCTCATGCGCTGCACATCGCCTGGGCGGATCGTCGATCCGTTGCCCATCGAATCCTTGTGGGCAAGTTCACCGGACAACACGTAGCTGATGATTTCCATGTCTCTATGGCCGTGGGTACCGAAGCCGGCGCCCGCCTGGACGCGGTCTTCGTTGATCACGCGCAGCGGGCCGAACTCGACATGCTGAGGATCGAAGTAGTCTGCGAAGGAGAAGGAATGAAAAGACTTGAGCCAGCCGTGATCGGCAAAGCCCCGTTCGCTTCCTCGGCGGATCTCAATAGTGTTCATGGCAAGCCTCCTGTTGCCAGACACGATATGGTCGATTAATTGAATTAAAAAGGGCAAAATTCGGTTCATTATGATCAATAAAACTGATGCGATCAGCCTTCCCCGCAGCTCACTGGATCACTGGGCGGTGCTTGCCGCCGTTGTCGATAAGGGCGGCTTTGGCCCAGCCGCCGCAGCGCTGCATCGCAGCCAGTCGGCCGTCAGCTATGCGATCGCGCGGCTCCAGCGCGTACTGGATGTGCCGCTCTTCAGCCTCGAGGGCCGCCGTGCGGTGCTGACCGGAGAGGGCGAAACGCTTCTCAAGCGGGCGCGGCCGCTGCTGCGTGACCTCGCCACGCTCGAACGCCTGGCGCGCAGCATGAAGCAGGGCTGGTAGAGCGCGTTGCGGCTGGTCGTCGATGCGGCCTTTCCGCGTGAGTTGCTGCTGAAGATCCTGGCGGAGCTGCGGCAGCTGTGCCCCAACACTGAAATCAATTTGTCCGATGCCGTGCTGTCGGGCGCGGAGGAGGTCATCAGCGATGGCAGCGCCGATGTAGTCGTGACGAGCCGTGTTCCCCCGCAGTACCTCGGGGAGTTTCTGATGGACGTGCGCTTTGTCGGCGTCGCGCGCCCCGACCATGCGCTCTTCCAGCTCGAACGTCCGCTGACCGTGGACGATCTGGCGCGCCATGTGCAGATGGTCGTGCGCGATTCGGGCACGCGGTCGCCGCGCGATGAAGGGTGGCTGGGTGCCGAACGGCGCTGCACGGTCAGCAGCCTGGAATCTTCCCTGGCCATGATCGAAGCCGGGCTCGGATACGGCTGGATTCCCGAGCATCTGATCACCGATTCGATGCGCCAGGGAAAGCTGCGCGCGCTGCCCCTCGGCGCCGGCGGCACACGCAAACTATCATTGCACCTGGTGGCGGTGCGCCCGGAGCCTGTCGGCCCCGCGACGCGCGCTGCCGTGGAGTGTTTCGAGCGTCATCGACCTGCAAACCCAATGGCGGCAGATTCGTGAGCGGTGAGAGGCCAGGCGGCGTATTTGCCGCGCTGTTCCCAACCGGTGCCGGACTGCAACGATGCTTTCTGCGCACCGATAGCGGGCGGGAATTGCGCTATGCGGAGGCGCTCGAGCAGTCCGCGGCCATCGCTCACCTGCTGGTTTCAGTTGGTGTGCGCGCCGGCGACCGTGTCGCCGTGCAGGTGGAGAAGAGCCCGGAGGCGGTGCTGCTGTATCTGGCCACGCTGCGCGCCGGGGCTGTTTACCTGCCGCTCAACAGTGCCTACACGGCCGCCGAGCTCGAATATTTTCTGGCCGATTCCGAGCCCGCGCTTTTCGTGTGCGCACCTGAGCGCGCAGCCGTGCTCGAGCCGTTGGCGCAACGGCTCGGCGTGCGCGCGATCCTTACGCTCGGCGCCGGTGCGGAGGGCACGTTGCCCAATGGCGCGCGCGCCTGTCCATCGCAATTCGAGACGGTGGCGCGCGGTCCGGACGACCTGGCGGCAATTCTCTATACCTCGGGCACTACCGGCCGCTCCAAGGGCGCGATGCTCACGCAGCGCAACCTCGTGTCCAACGCGCGGACCCTGGCGGCGGCGTGGCATTTCACCATCGAAGATGTGCTGCTGCACGCGCTGCCGATCTTTCACATCCACGGACTCTTCGTTGGCATCAACGTCACCCTGGCCGCGGGCAGCCGTCTGCTGTTCCTGCCGCGATTCGACACTGACCTGGTGCTGCGCCATCTGCCTGGCGCCAGCGTCATGATGGGTGTGCCGACGTTCTATGTGCGGCTGCTCAAGGATGCGCGGCTGACTCGCGAGCTCGCCTCCGGCTGCCGTGTCTTCATCTGCGGATCCGCGCCATTGCTGGTGGAGACGCACCAGGAATGGCATCGCCGCACAGGACAGATGATTCTCGAGCGCTACGTCATGTCAGAGACTGGCATGAATACCTCCAATCCCTATGATGGCGAGCGGGTTCCGGGTTCCGTGGGCCTGCCACTGCCGGGAGTGGACTTGCGCATCACCGACACGCGCAGCGGCGCCATCGTGCCCACTGGCGAAATCGGCATGATCGAGGTCAGGGGTCCCAATGTCTTTTGCGGCTATTGGCGGCAGCCTGAGAAGACGCGCGCGGAATTGCATGACGACGGCTTTTTCATCACCGGGGATCTCGGTCGCCTCGATGCGCGCGGCTATGTCAGGATCGTCGGTCGCGCCAAGGATCTGGTGATCAGCGGCGGCTACAATATTTATCCCAGGGAAATCGAATGCGAGATCGATGCCTTGCCCGGGGTCACCGAGTCGGCCGTCTTCGGCGTGCCTCATCCTGATTTTGGCGAAGGCGTCACGGCTGCCGTCGTGCGTGCGGCCGGTGCGCCCCCGCTCTCGGAAGCCGAAACGCTCGCCGCGCTGCGCGTGCGGCTGGCCGCCTACAAACTGCCGAAACGAGTGCTCTTCATCGAGGATCTGCCTCGCAACAGCATGGGCAAGGTCGAGAAGAAGTTGCTGCGGGAGCGCTATGCGGACCTCTATGTCGCCTAAAAGTCCACTCGAATGGCCGGGCCGCAGGCCAGCCGCTATGATCGCGGCGCCGCAGGCGGCCAATGAGAAGTAACGGAGAGCGCTCATGAACCGATGGTTATGGAGTGTCGCGGGTTTGTGTTTCATCGCCGGTTGCACCCAGTCGGGTGCGCCGCAGGGAACGCCGGCCGCTCCGCCGTTGGTGTCCGGCCTCGACACGCAGTACATCGATGACAGCGTGCGCGCGCAGGACGACCTTTATCTGCACATGAACGGCAAATGGCTCGCCAGCTTCGAGATTCCGGCGGACAAGAGCAGCTACGATCAGTTTGCCAAGATCTACGACGATGTGCAGAAGCAGCTGCGCGACGTGGTCGAGGGTGTGCAGAAATCGGTCGACGCTTCAGATCCGGATCAGCAGAAGATCGGCGATCTTTATGCGAGCTTCATGGACGAAGCAGCACTCGAGCCGCTCGGGCTGAAGCCGCTCCTGCCGGAATTCGCGCGCATCGATGCGCTCAAGGATCGCAGCGAGATTCCCTCGCTGATCGCGCACTTGAATCGGATCGGCGTCGCGGCGCCCTACGCGCCACAGGTGCATCAGGATGCGAAGGATGCGACCCGCTACGTGTTCGACCTGGGCCAAAGCGGTCTTGGGATGCCCGATCGCGACTATTACCTGCTCGATGACGCGCAACTCAAGCAGACCCGCACGAGTTATGGCGAGCACATACAGAAGATGCTGACACTCGCGGGGGAGAAGAATGCCGCGCAACAGGCGCATGACATCCTGGCGCTCGAGACGGCGCTGGCAAAGGTGCAGTGGACCAAGGTCGAGAATCGCGATCCGGTCAAAACCTACAACAAGGTCGAATTCTCCAAGCTCGCGACGCTCGCACCCGGCTACAACTGGAAGGCGTATCTGGCCGATTCGGGGGTCGATGGCAAGATCGACTACCTGGTGATCAGCCAGCCGACCTATGTCAGCGCGTTCAGTCGTCTGCTGGCGCAGACGCCGCTGCCTGCGTGGAAGGCTTATTTCCACTGGCGTGTCCTGAGTGCTTACGCACCATATCTGAGCAAGAATTTCGTCGATGAAGATTTCAATTTCAATGGCGCCGTGCTGCGTGGTGCCAAAGAGAATGAGCTGCGCTGGAAGCGTGGTGTTGAACTCGTCGATGGCGCCATCGGCGAGGGCCTGGGAAAAATCTACGTCGCGAAGTACTTCCCGCCCGAGTCAAAGGCGCGCATGGATGCGCTGGTCAAGAACATGCTGGCAGCCTACAAAGCGGACATCGACAAGCTCGACTGGATGAGCCCGGAAACCAGGCAGAAAGCCCAGGACAAACTCGCGCACTTCACGACCAAGATTGGCTATCCGGACAAGCCGCGCGATTACAGCAAGCTGAGTTTCTCCAGGGACGATCTGGTCGGTAACGTCACTCGTGCCAACACGTTCGAGTATCAGCGCAATCTGAACAAGCTGGGCGGCCCGATCGATCGCGCCGAATGGGGCATGACGGCGCCGACCGTCAATGCCTACTACAATCCCGAACTCAACGAGATCGTATTTCCGGCTGCGATCCTGCAGCCGCCGTTCTTCAACGCCAAGGCCGATGATGCGGTCAACTATGGCGGGATTGGCGCCGTCATCGGCCACGAAATCAGCCACGGCTTCGATGATCAGGGCAGCCAGTACGATGGCAATGGCAACCTGCTGACGCCGCCGGGCTGGTTCGCGCAGGCCGATCTGGACCATTTCAAGGCCAAGACGCATTCGCTCGTGAGTCAGTACTCGGCCTATTCACCGGTGCCGGGTTATCCCATCAATGGCGAGCTCACGCTCGGTGAAAACATCGCCGACAATTCCGGGCTTGCCATCGCCTATAAGGCCTATCAGATATCGCTGGGCGGCAAGGCGGCGCCCGTGCTCGACGGTTTGAGCGGGGATCAGCGTTTCTACCTGGGGTTCTCGCAGGTCTGGCGCGGCAAGACCCGCGACAGCCAGGCCATCCTGTGGATCAAGGCAGATCCGCATTCGCCGGATCGCTTCCGCGGCATGGTTACTGTGATGAACCAGGATCCTTTCTACGCCGCCTTCGGCGTCAAGGAAGGGGACAAGATGTTCCTGCCGCCCGAAAAGCGAGTCAGCATCTGGTAGTCGCGGGGAGTATATCGATGCTCTCTGATTCGGGGTCGTAAATGATCCTGGCAATTCCGCGCTCGAGCTGGGATCGGACGTGCGCGACTTTTTCCTCGAGCGCGAAGTCACGCGACCCGTATTCGGTGCCCTCGCGCAGTACGAACGCTTCGATGACCGCACGCAGCGTCTCCTCGGCGAGCTCGGTGTAGGGAACGATCACGGATTCGGACATTGGCGCGACGGCCGTCAGGCGTTTTGACGCAGTCGCGGCCAATCGGCGCGATCGATCCTGAAGATCACGTTCTGATTGCTGGCCTCACCGTAATAAGCGACGGCGGCCTCGCCGATCAGCGTTGCGCCGAGCTTCTGCATCGCCATGCGCGATCGCATATTGCCGGCGCCCACGTGGAACAGCACTGCATCGACATACTGGAACGCATGGTCGAGCATCAGCGTCTTGAGCTGGCGGTTGAAGTTGATGCCGTCCGAATTGCGTCCCCAATGACTGCGGGCGATAAAGGTGTAGCCGATCGCCACGCGACTTTCGGACTCGTCCCAGTCGTAGTAGCGTGAACTGCCGAGCAGCTGTCCGGACCGGCGATCCGAAATCAGCAGTGCACCACGCGATTCCATGGCGCCCTTGAAGTAGTTCTCGAACACATCGCGCTGGTAACGGGTGCGGCTTGGGTGCTGTTCCCATATCAGAGGATCCGCTGCCACGGCGTACAGCGCCTCGAAGTCCCCGGCTCGCAGCGGCTCCAGCCTGATCCAGTCATTCTCGAGCGTGGGTTGTAATTCGAACTTCATAACCGACGAGTATAAACGGCGTAGTCACGCCTGTTTCATGATCCGCGCGGCCGGCTGTTTGACGGACGTCGCGATGCCTCTACAATGAGCCGGGCCTGCGCTCCAGGGATGGCGCAGATCTGTACATAAGGCGTATTAAACGTCAGGGGGTCCGATGAGTTTTCTAGACCGGCAGAATACGGTCGCGCCGCCAGGCTACAACCGATTCCTGGTTCCGCCCGCGGCGCTGGCTGTGCACCTTTCCATTGGCCAGGCCTATGCCTTTTCAACCTTCAACCTGCCGCTGAGCAAGCTCATCGGCCTTACCAAATCGGCCCCCGATGATTGGGATCTCAAGCAGCTCGGTTGGATTTTTTCAATCGCGATAGTATTTCTGGGCTTGTCCGCGGCGATATTCGGCCGCTGGGTTGAAACAGCGGGCCCCCGCAAGGCGATGTTCGTCGCGGCGGTGTGCTTCGGCGGCGGCTTCATGGTCTCGGCTGTCGGAATCGCGCAGCACCAGCTCTGGTTGCTCTATCTGGGCTATGGCGCCCTCGGCGGCTGCGGCTTAGGCATCGGCTATATCTCGCCGGTCTCGACGCTCATCAAGTGGTTCCCCGACCGGCCTGGCATGGCCACGGGGCTGGCCATCATGGGGTTCGGCGGCGGTGCAATGATTGCAGCGCCTCTGTCGGTCGCTCTCATGGAGCACTTCAGGACCGCGACCTCCAATGGGGTGCTCCAGGCCTTCATCGTCATGGGTGTCGTCTACTTCATCTACATGTCGATCGGTGCCATCGCGGTGCGCGTGCCTGCCGATGACTGGAAACCCGCCGGCTGGGTGGCACCCGCGAAGCCCATGAAGCTGGTGACGACGGCCCATGTGGAGGTCAACAAAGCCTTTGGCACAGTGCAGTTCTGGCTGCTCTGGGGCGTGCTGTGCATGAACGTCACGGCCGGAATCGGCGTGCTGGGCCAGGCCTCACCCATGATCCAGGAGATGTTCACCGGCCGCGTATCGCCGGTAACCGCTGCGAGCTTCGTCGGGCTGTTGAGTATCTTCAACATGGCGGGCCGCATTTTCTGGGCCTCCACATCCGACTACATCGGCCGCCGCAACACCTACATGGTGTTCTTCCTGCTGGGAATCGCGCTGTACTTCTCGGTGCCGACGATCGGTCGGCTCGGATCGATCCCGGCGTTCGTGATCGCCTTTGGCATCATTCTGTCGATGTACGGCGGGGGATTCGCCACGATTCCGGCCTATCTGCGCGACGTGTTCGGCACCATGCATGTAGGGGCGATCCACGGGCGACTGCTGACGGCCTGGTCGGCCGCCGGCGTGCTCGGGCCGGTGCTGGTCAACTACATCCGCCAATCGCAGATCGACCATGGTGTGCCGAAGGCGCAGGCTTATTCGGTCACCATGTACATCATGTGCGCGCTGCTGTTCATCGGCTTTCTGTGCAACCTGCTGATGCGGCCAGTGGAGTCCCGGCATCACTTCAATAGTGACGGGGCCGCGGCGCAAAGGAGTGCGCCATGAAGGTGCGGTTCTTCCTGCTCTGGGTGATCGTTGGCGTGCCACTGCTGTGGGGATTGACCAAGACGGTGCAGAACGCCCTGAAGCTTTTCCAGTAATCCCGGGGCCGGAGCCCGGGCCGCACTTATATGAGCGTATAAGCGCGCCGCTGTGGCTGCGGCGCATACGCAATTACGCTTGACCTGTAGGGTGGGGCCGTGCACTGTGGCGCTATATAGGCATATAACGCGGCCTGATCAGCCGCGTCGCGCAGCCAGTCAATCCGGGGAGGGGCGACATGAACGCGAGCACACTCACAGGCGCACGGCGTAACCGTCGGAGTATCACGGACGCCACCCGTATCCTGCTGAGTGCGGGCGCCCTGGCGGCCAGCTGGGGTGTCGCGATGGGCCAGAACGCCACTGCCACTACCGCAGCCTCCGACGACAGCGCCCCGAGCCTGCAGGAAATCGTGGTGACTGCCACGCGCCGCGAAGAATCGCTCAGCAAGGTCCCGATCAGCGTAAGCGCCTACACGCAGGAGTCGCTCGACGAAAAGGGCGTCAAGGACATGAGCGAGCTCGTTCGCTACATCCCGGGCGTCTCCATTGACCAGACCGGCACCAACGCCATTTCGATCCGTGGTATTTCCTCCTCGGGCGGGGCGGGCACCACCGGCATCTACATCGACGACACACCGATCCAGATGCGATCCGTGGGTTTCAACCCGGACGATGCGTTGCCAAAGACTTTCGACCTGGACCGCGTCGAGGTCCTGCGTGGTCCCCAAGGCACACTGTTCGGCGCCGGATCCGAGGGCGGTACGGTTCGCTACATCCTGACCGCGCCCAGCCTGACGAAGGACAGCACCTATGCTCGCGGCGAGATCTCATATACGCAATATGGCGAGCCGAGTTACGAGGTCGGCATTGCGCATGGCGGACCTCTCATCGACGATGTGCTCGGCTTCCGCGCCAGTGTCTGGTATCGCCACGACGGCGGCTGGATCGACCGGGTAGACCCAACCAGCGGCGCGCTGGTCGACTCGAATGCCAATCGCGAAGGGGACTTCGTTGCACGTCTGGCCGTGTCCTGGCGGCCGATCGAGGCGCTGACGATTACCCCCAGCGTCTTCTATCAAAATGATCAGAAGCATGACGTATCGACCTACTGGCCGATCTTTTCCAACCCGTCCGCCGGGGTGTTCAATGATGGCAATCCCGATCGCACGCCCGTGCCGGATCGCTTCTACCTGATTGCACTCAAGGCCGAGGCTGATCTTGGCAAGGTGCGGCTGTTCTCCAACAGCTCGTACTACAACCGCAACGAATTGACCGGTTACGAAGGCACCCTTTATGACCTGAGCTACTACCAGCAGGCGGGCGTGCTGGGATTCACGCCCAACCCTGGCGCGCCGTACCCGCTCATCGACAGCTCGGGCATCCATCTGCCGGCAGGCCTCACCAACTATCGCTCTCCGGCAACCATCCAGAATCGGCAGATCAGCGCCACCCAGGAGCTGCGCCTGGAATCAAATGATCCCGCGAGCCCCTTTACCTGGACGATCGGCGCCTTCTTCCAGGCTGAGAAGGAACTGAGCGTCGAGCAAATCTACGATCCCATGGGCAACGCGCTGCTCGAATCGCTCTACGGTGCCGGATTTACCGACATCTTTGGCGTACCGCTGCTGCCCAACGGCGATAACTACTACAACCCGAACACCACGCATGATCATCAGATGGCCGGTTTCGGCGAAGTCACCTACGCCGTAACCGATAAATGGAAGATCACGGCCGGCGGCCGCGTGGCACGCACCTCATTCGATATCGTGCATTTCACCGACGGCCCGCTCGACTACGGCCCCGTCGGCCCCGGCAGCGCATTCGAGAAGGAGACGCCCTTTACGCCGAAGGTCAGCACCAGCTATGCGCCCAACGGGGACCATCTGTTCTATTTCACCTATGCCAAGGGATATCGCGTCGGTGGCGCCAATGCGCCGCTGCCTTCCTATTGCTCAGACGGATTGATCGCCGAGGGCTATGCCACTGGCCAGGCGCCGGAGACCTACAAGTCGGATTCGACCCAGAGCTTCGAGATTGGCGCCAAGGACAACTTCAACAACGTGTTCCGGGTGGCCTCCAGCATTTATTACATTCGCTGGAACAACATCCAGCAGAGCGTCTATGTCTCCGGCGGCTGCGGTCTGCAGTTCACCGACAACCTGGGTACCGCCGTCGCCAAGGGCTTCGACCTGCAGGCCGATGCGGTCCTGGGACCAATGGCATTCGAGGCAGCCATCGGCTACACCGACGCGCGTTACATCAAGTCCTCACCGCACGATCTGGCCATCGACGGCGATGCCATCTCCGGCCAGTCATCCATCAATGGCGCACCCGGCACCAACCCGCCGTGGAACGTGACCCTTGGCGCGCAATACAATTTCGTGCTGGCTGAACACAAGAGCTTCGCGCGCTTCGACTTCGAGTTCGCCAGCGCCAACAACTGGGATGCGGCGCTGCAGGATCCGCGCTCGGCTCAGTACTCGCAATTCACCTTCGGCCTGCCCTCGACCAGCTTTCTGCAGTTCCGCACCGGATCCAGCTTCGCAGGCATCGAAGCCTCGTTCTTTATCGACAACCTGCTCAACTCGCATACGCTCACCAACTACGAGCGCACGTTCGAGGACGGCAGCAATCCGACCCCACCCACGCCGCAATACAACTACTACACATTCCGGCCCCGAACTTTCGGCCTCACGTTTGCCTACCATCGATAGGCGCGCGGCGCCTGCCTAGGCAAGGGGCAGCTGGTGCGGACGCACCAGCATGTGCCAGTCCTGGTGTTCCTCGAGTATCAGGGCGATCGCGGCCTCGATCGAGGCCTTGAGAGCTGTGCGGTCTACGCTGCCCGCCGACTGGATCCGATCGATGGCACCCTGCAGGTCCACCACCAGCCGTTCGGATGTCGCCCCGAGCCGGTAGGCCTCCGACTGGGCCAATGCGCCGTGCAGCGAAGCGCCCAGTGATGGAAAGAAGGTCGTCAGCAGCGACAGCCACAACGTGTGCAGCATCAGATGGATCAGTGCGCCCAGTGCCGTGAGACCGAATAGCCAGCTGTTGAGGCCATGTACCCGATGGAGCAGGGCGTGCTGGCGCAGCGCAACGCGCAGATGGTAATGCCGCTGGCCCTCGAGGATATCGGTGGTCCAGCGCGCATACTGCAGTCCGAATTCCGGATCGTTCCAGGCATTTGCGAGCAGGGAGCTCGCCAACGTGGCATGACTGGCACACAGCGCCGCGACCTCGTCGGCGCCGCGCAGGTGCTGGCCAGGATCGAGGACCTGAAGGTACCAGTTGGGTTCAGCGTGTGACTGCTCGAAGTCGAGCAGCGGCGCCAGCAGTGGCAGATACCAGGTAAGTTCCGCAGTCGTGCGCGCACGCAGCCACTGGCCTTGCCAGTCGAGCTTGACGCCACTCCAGTAAATAGCGCTGACAGCGAGAATGATGGCCACTTCACCCAATGCCCACAGGCCCACGAATGGATGCAGCGCATGATTAGGGCTGTCCCAGCCCAGCGCCAGTGGCATTACGGCAAAGAACACGGCGAAGGCGCTCAGGATGTAGATTGCCCAGAAGCCGCTGCGGTAGCGGTGCCCGTAATGAATTGCGCGCGCATCGAAGCGCTGATGCGCACCGGCCAGTGATTCGATGAGCGGCTGTAATCGCGCCGGTGGGCGCGGTTCTGGCGGCGATGGCGGCAAGTTCAGATGCGTGCCGACCAGCAGCAGCTTCTGCATCGCCTGATGAAACGCCATCATGATTCAATCATCGTGGATCAATCGGGGATTTCATAAGTGACTTGAAAGATGGCATCCGAGATTACGCCCAGGCTGCCATCGCCGTAGTCGACCAGCCAATCTCCGGGCCGACCGGCCAGGCGTGAGACGCCATCGGCCAGCAGTACTTCGAAGGGCTCGCTCATGCGCAGTGCCAGGATGCGGTTGCGCAGGCTCAGATAGGCGCCGGGTTCGCCGGCCCGGGTGGCGGCGGCCGGCCGGTATTTGTTACCGAAGTGCTTGCGCGAGACGCGCCAGCGCTCTCCTGCAATGCCGGTCAGGACGGCATCGCCGGGTTGCGCCTGGACAGCGCCCTCCGGTGTCTGCACGGTGCAAGCCTGGTCGGCAAACTGCACGTGAACCTTGCGCTCGAGCTTGCGCGCGATGATGTGCCGCGGATCGCCGCTGATCTCTTTCAAATACCCAGGTGTGCCGCTGGAGCGATAGAGCCGCGGCGCTGCGGGGTTCACCCCAGGCTCCGATCCATCGCCTTGCGCACGCCGTCACGCCATTGCCGCACCATGCGCATGGCGCGCATCTCGGCAGGAACCGCATCGAGCAGTGCCGCGGCCTCGCGCAGGTTCTCGGCGCCATGGGTCTTGTCTGCCAGCGCCTGGACGTACAGTGCGCTCGCGAGCTCCACGGGTTGCCACCGGTCGCCATGATTTCGGCTGGCGAGTTCGCGCTGGAATTGCAGGATCGGTTGAACGACCTTCAGCGCCTCGGCCGAGTGTCCCTGCCGTGCCAGCGCAAGTGCCAGCCAGATCTGCAGGTTGGCCAGATCACGCTGATCGGATGTGGACTGCGCCGGCCACTTTTGCCGGGCGTCGATGCCGAGTCGAATCGAATGCTCGGCGGCCGCGAAGTCACCGAGCTGGTACTCGGCCTGGCCCGCGAAATTGTAGGCCCAATTCAGGGTCACGAATTTCTGGAACTCCTGATTGCCCGGCTCCGGCTTGAGTGCCCCAAGTCGCTGTATCACTTGTGTGGTGATGCGCCTGGTCCCGATCGGGTCGCCGCGCTCGAGTGCAAGAACCGCTTCGGCGCAATGGGACACAGCCTCGGCAAGTATGGGCTCAATGCTGCTACTCGCTTCGGACTTGTAAAGCGCCTGCCAGATCTTCACTGCCTTGGCCAGCTGTACCTCTGCGCCCGCAAAATCACCCACCTCGGCCTGGTTAACGACAGCACCGCCCCGGAAATAATCGGCGACCATTGCGAATCCAGTACCACCCGGGATGGCCAGCTCGACGCTGTCGGCCGCCTTGATGTAATAGGGAAGCGACTCATGCACGCGCCCAGCCGCCCAGATCGCATTGCCAACACCCTGTTGGTTGACACCGATGTTGTTGAGCGTGACTACACTGCCGGGGTCGAGCCGCAGCATGGTTTCGGAAGTTGCAGCGCCGCGCAGGCCCATCTTCAACGCCTCGGCCGGATCGAGACTGCTGTTGGCGATGTCGGAGAGATCCTCTTCGAGTATTTGTTGCGAGTGCAACGTCAGGCGATACCCCGGGCGCAAGGCGAGCACCCTGTCAGTCATGGCCAGCGACTCCTCGCCGATCTGGCGGGCCTCGTCCATGTGTCCCGTCAATAGCAGGGATGAGCAGATCCACGCTCCGCTCTCCGCATATAGGGCCTGCATTTCGATGTTCTTTGGATCGCGCGCACCCAATTCGACTGCCAGCTGCATTGCCCTGCGCAGGTGCTTGATGGCTGACTCATGATTGTTCGCATTGGCATCTTCCCAACCGACGCGTATCAATGCTTCGATGTAGGCGCGCTTGACGTCAGTGGAGGCACCAGGGGCATCGGCCAGCGGCTGCAGCAGATCCAGTCCCTGCGTTCCCACCGCGGTGCCCTGGGGATCATTTTGATTGTCGTAGATGGCGGCTTTGACACTCAATGCCTGCGCCAGGCCAATGGTGGTGCTTTCGGCCTTGTCACCCCCACTGCGCAGCTGTTGCAGCAGGCCGAGGGCCTCGTCAATGGTCGCATTGGCAACTTTGATATTGCCGAGTTGTCGCATCGCGCGGCCGTAGTACACCATGGCAATGGCGCCATTGCGGATGCTCTGAGTGTCCCTGAGATCCGCCGGCAAGGCGTGGAAATAGTCGATTTGCCGCTTGGCGAATTCGCTGGCCACGTCCAGGCGACCAAAGGTCTCAAGTTTGCTGGCGAAGTCGTTAGTCAGGTAGCCCAGCAGGTTTTCGGCCTGTTCGCGCCCCTGCTCCGCAATGGTGCGCGTCTGCTGCGCCTGTCTCTCGGCGCGCCGTGCGCGCTGTGTGCTCACGATGGCCAGCACGGCGGCGACGACGGCGCCCAGGGCGAGCACCCCGCAGATGCTCGCGACCTGACGCGCGCGCACCAATGCGCGCCGTGCCGCAAGTTCGCGCTCGCGCTGCTCGGTAAGCAACTTTTCGGTGGCCTCGCGCGTTTCGCGTTCATGACGCGCATCGCGGCTGGCCTTGACGACCCCGCAGAGCACATCGTGCGTGAGCTCCACGCGCCGCACGTCCAGGCGCTCCTCGATGCGCAGCAGCCGACGGTTCACCAGTACCGCGAGCGTGTCCGGCGAGGCGCCTGCGGCGGCAAAGGCGCTGAGCACACGCTCTTCGGCGATGTTCTCGCGATAACCTGAGGTGGTCAGCAGCTGCTCTTCGATGATCCGCCGCACGGCGGCCGGCTGATCGGCCAGCGAGCGCTCGTAAAAATTGCTCAGGATGGTGGCGTGCGATCCGGCCAGCAGATCCAGTGAAATATCGCTGCGGCCCTGCGAGATGCGCGCGTCGTTGAGCTCGCGACAGATCAGGCTCAGCAGCGAGGGTTCCACTTCGGCATTGGCAATCTCCCCGCCGCCGGCGACGAAGCGCACGATGGCTGCGGCCACTTCCTCGGTCACGAGTCCCTTGCCCGGCTGCAATACGGCGGCGAGCGCCTGCTGGCCGGTCATGGGTGCGAGCCGCAGCCGGTTCTGCGTGATGCTCGGCATCGCGGTCTTCAGACCCTCGAGCGGGGCGAGATAGTCCTCGCGCAGAGCAATCACGACCCGGTAATCGCTGCGGCCGAAATCGAAACGGTCGGCGGCGGTGTCATCCTCTTCGAGCTGCGCCTCGAGTTGCTTCGGCGGGCGATTCTCGACCAGATCGGCGAGGTCGGCGACGAAGCGTGCGGCACGCTCGCGGCCGAAGTCATCGCTCTGCGCCAGCGTGAAGATCTCCTCGAACTGATCGAAGATCAGCAGCGGCACGAGCGTCGCGCCTGCGCTGTCGCGCAGCACATCGTCACGATGATGCAGGAATTCCCACAGCGACTCGCCCGGCGCGGCGACGCCGACCTGGGTCCACTGGCCGGAGCCGCGCGCGGTGTCGGCGATGGCTTGTTTGATCTGCTCGGCTGGTTCCGGTGCCGTGCGCGCATAGTCGATGCGCACATATACCGGGCAGTAGCCCTGGGCGCGCAGGCGCGGGACGAGGCCGGCGCGAAGAATGGAAGTCTTGCCCAGGCCCGACTGGCCAAACAGCACCGTCAGCAGCTTACGCTGCACGCGGCGCGAGAGTTCTCCGACTTCGTCTTCGCGACCGTAAAAATACTGGCGCGTGTCCTCGGTAAACGAGGCCAGCCCCAGCCAGGGATTGCGGTCATCGACCGCGGATACCTGCGGTTGCGCGTTCATGAGCCGCGGGCCCGCATGAAGTCGGTGAGGCGCTGCGCGAATTCCGGTGTAACGCGGCCGCCATCCAATTGGGTGAAGTGCAGCGCCTTGAACTTGTCCGGTACCAGCGCGGTCGCGGCCTGGGTGGAATCTATGCTCACCGGCAGAATGAACAGGGCACCGTCGGCCATGTTGCGCACCCGGTCGATGGCATAGCTCCACTCCCGGCGGAAGTAACCTTCGAGCCGACGCTGGGTGGTGGCCGAGATAATGGGGATGAAATAGGAGCAGCGCGCGATGTTGCGCTGGATCTTGCGGTCGTAATCGTCACCGACTTCGAGCCGGTCCATATCGAACCAGGTCGTTACGCCGGCGGCCTCGAGCCCGGCCTTGATCTGCTGCACGGCTGGAAGGTCCTCGCGTGCGTAGCTGATGAACACGGCGTTGTCCGGCATCTCGCGCGCCGGGGGGAGGAAGCGCGCGGCCTCGCGGATCTCCGTGGCAGTGGAGCTCGACTTGTTCCGCGCGCGCCAGCGGCTGTGCAGTTCCGCCACGAATCGCTCGGCGCCCGTGAATATGCGGGTGCGCACACTGACCTGCTGCAGGAAGGCCATGAGCCGTTCATCCTGGCTGGTGTGATCATCGGCCATGACTTCGCCCACATCGCGCGGGTCGGAAAGTCGCTGGCGCTTGGCCATGCGCAGGAACAGGCGCGCCAGCCAGTTGGTAAAATTGCTGCCGATGAACAGCAGGTGGCTGTGCTCGAGTTCGTGGAAGAGCTTTTCCGGGACGAGGTGCTCGTTCTGCAGCGCGCAGATGAACTCGAGCAGATCCTCATCGGAGATGACATAAGTTGGCGAGGCGGACACGCGTCCGAAGAGCTGGTAGACGAGGGGTCGTTGCAGCCGCTCGCGCTCCGAAGGCAAATCGGCCACTCGATTGGGTGCGTACGAGACGACATCGGTCGAGGGCGTCCCACCAAAGCGCTCCAGGTTGATCGCGTTCTCGAGCAGCGGGTCGA
>Ga0265338_10005193_pt1 | contig 17099 bp, 16 predicted proteins | sample 42126metaG_FD_193579 | JGI IMG/M metagenome (GOLD analysis project Ga0265338, IMG submission 193579) | Rhizosphere microbial communities from Carex aquatilis grown in University of Washington, Seatle, WA, United States - 4-21-26 metaG | ecosystem: Host-associated > Plants > Roots > Rhizosphere... | reverse complement strand
GGTGGTCAGCGAGAGCTTGTCCTTGGCCAGGCCCTCACGGGTGAGGCGGGCCAGATCGCCGACCTCATCCTCGTAGCAGGGGATGGCGACGGCGGCCGGCGCCTTCTCGGCGGCGCGGCGCAGGGCGGAGTCCCGCCCGAGGTTGCCGGCCTCGATCAGGAAGAAGGCCTCGGGGTTGAACTCGCCGGCCGCGTGTTGCTCCAGCGCCGCCGCCGCCAGCTTGTCGGGCCCGGCGCGCTCGCTGGAGAGCCTGAGGCGCACCAGCCGGCGCCCGCCCATCATCGAGATCGCCATCAGGTCGTCGGCGAGGCGGCCGCCGTCCTGGTCGAGGTCGCCGTCGGTGACCAGGGTGACGTCGAAGGGATCGTCCGGCCGCTCGGTGACCTTGGCCGCCAACTCCTGGCCGCGTTCGCGGACCACGCCGAGATCGCGGCCGTAGATCACCGCGGCACGGACTGCCGGATCCGGCTTTGCGAGAAACCGCTCGATGTCGGGACGGCGGCTGAGGATCATCGGGTCAGCTCGACGGCTGACTGGCCATCCAGGCGGCGAGCTGGATCTCGATCTTCTGCGCCGCGTCGGAGGCGAGGCGGTTCTCGGTGTCCTCGCGGGCGGCGATGCCGGCATAGGGCTGGTCGGCGGAGTCGTAGCTGACCACGCTCATCACCTTCCCGGTGTGGGCGACCTTGCCGGTGGCGATGTCGGTAAGGGTGTAGGTGACGGTGAGATCGAGCTCGTAGCGCTGGGCGGTGGCGTCGGCGCGCAGGCCGTGCGAGCCGCGGGTCTGGCCCAGCTGCATTTCCAGCCGATAGACCGGGGCGTCGCCCTTGTCGCGGCCCAGACTGTCGTCGAGATCGTCGCGCAGCAGGTAGCCGACACGGCCTTGCGGCTCCACGACCTGGACGTGGGTCAGGCCATGGGTGGTGGCGTTGTCGGCATAGAGGGGCGTGAAGCCGCAGGCCGCGAGGCCGCAAAGCCCTGCGAGCCCGAGCGCCAGCCGCGCGATGTTCCCGCCGACGCTCATGCCGCCACGATGTTGACGATGCGGTCCTTGACCACGATGACCCGCCGGATGCTGAGGCCCTCAAGGCGCCGTGCAATCTCCGGATCGTCAAGCACGATCTTCTCCACCTCGGCCTCCGACGCGCCGGCGCCGGCGCGAATCTCGCCGCGGCGCTTGCCGTTGATCTGCACCGGCAGCACCCGCTCGTCGTCCTCGGCCAGGGTGGGATCATAGACCGGCCAGGGCGAGGCGGCGACCAGACCCGGCTCGTCCAGGCGCGCCCAGCATTCCTCGGCCAGGTGCGGGGCGAAAGGCGCGATCAGCCGCGCCAGCGCCGCCAGGGCCTCGCGCCGCGCCGGCCCGCCTTCGGGGAAGCGCCGGACCACGCTGACGAACGAGTGCAGATGGGCGATGGCGGAGTTGAACCGGAAGCCCTCGATGGCGTCGGTCACCGCCTTGATTGCGCGATGGGTGGCGCGGCGCAGCTCGGCGTCCCGCGCCGGATCGGGAGGCTCGATCACCGGCTCGGCGTCGAACTCGGTCCAGACCCGCTGCACCAGCCGCCAGGCGCCCTCGACCCCGGCCGCGGTCCACTGCACGTCGCGCTCTGGCGGCGAGTCGGAGAGCACGGTGAGCCGCGCGGCATCGACGCCGTAGGTGTCGGCGAGATCGGCCGGGGCCACCACGTTGCGCTTGGACTTCGACATCTTCTCGACGTCGCCGATCGTCACCGGCTGTCCGTTGGATTTCAGCCGGGCGCGGCGGGTGGCGCCCTCGGTGACGATCTCGACCTCGGACGGCTCCAGCCACTCACCGCTCTGCTTGCGGTAGGTCTCGTGAGTGACCATGCCTTGGGTGAAGAGGCCGGCGAAGGGCTCATCGATGGAGAGCATGCCCTCGTCGCGCAGCGCCTTGGTGACGAAGCGGGCGTAGAGCAGGTGCAGCACCGCGTGCTCGATGCCGCCGATGTACTGGTCCACCGGCAGCCAATAGTCGGCCGCGGCCTTGTCGATGGGCTGCGGCGCATCCGGATCGGCGAAGCGAGCGAAGTACCAGGAGGAATCGACGAAGGTGTCGAGGGTGTCGGTTTCCCGCGTCGCCGGCCCGCCGCAATCCGGGCAGGTGGTGTGCTTCCAGGTCGGGTGGCGATCCAGGGCGTTGCCGGGGCGGGAGAAATCCAGCCCCTCTGGCAGCTTCACCGGCAGGTCCTTGGCCGGCACGGCGACGGCGCCGCACTCTTCGCAGTGGATCACTGGAATCGGGCAGCCCCAGCCGCGCTGGCGGGCGATACCCCAGTCGCGCAGGCGATAGACCGTGGCGCCCTCGCCCAGATTCATCTGCTCGATGCGCTCGATCGCGGCGGCCTTGGCGGCCTCGATCTCCAGGCCATCCATGAACTGCGAATTGAAGATGCGACCGCCGTCGACGTAGGCCTCGTCGCCCACTTCGAATACGGCCGGATCGGCGCCCGGTGGCAGCACCACCGGGGTCACCGGCAGGCCGTACTTGCGGGCGAAGTCGAGGTCGCGCTGATCGTGCGCCGGGCAGCCGAAGATGGCGCCCGTGCCGTAGTCCATCAGGATGAAGTTCGCGATCCACACCGGCAGGCGCCAGGCGGGATCGAACGGGTGGATCACCTCCAGCCCGGTGTCGAGACCTAGCTTCTCGGCGGTCTCCATGGCCGCCTCCGAGGTGCCGCCCTTGCGGCACTCCTCGACGAACGCGGCGACCAGCGGGTTGTCGGCGGCCAGGATCTCGGTGAGCGGATGGTCCGGCGACAGCGCGACGAAGCTGGCGCCGAACAGAGTGTCAGGCCGCGTGGTGTAGACGCTGACGCCCGAGCCCAAGCCGTCGGGGATGTCATCCGGGAACGGAAACGTCATGCGCAGGCCGCGGGACCGACCGATCCAGTTCTCCTGCATCAGCCGCACCTTGTCCGGCCAGCGGTCCAGGGTCTTCAGGCCCTCCAGCAGCTGGTCGGCATAGTCGGTGATCCTCAGGAACCACTGGGTCAGCTTGCGCCGCTCCACCGGGGCGTCGGAGCGCCACCCCCGGCCGTCGATGACCTGCTCGTTGGCCAGCACGGTCATGTCCACCGGGTCCCAGTTGACCAGGCCCTCCTTGCGGTAGACGAGGCCGCGCTTCCACAGCTTCAGGAACCAGGCCTGCTGCTGGCCGTAGTAGGCTGGATCGCAGGTGGCGAACTCGCGCGACCAGTCGATGGAGGCGCCCAGGCGCTGCAGCTCCTGGCGCATCACCGCGATGTTGTCATAGGTCCACTTGCCGGGGTCGATGCCGCGCTCGGCGGCGGCGTTCTCGGCCGGCAGGCCGAAGGCGTCCCAGCCCATCGGATGCAGCACGTTGAAGCCGCGGGCGCGCTTGAAGCGGGCCACCACGTCGCCCATCGCATAGTTGCGCGCGTGGCCCACGTGCAGCCGCCCCGACGGGTAGGGGAACATCTCCAGCACGTAGTACTTCGGCTTGTCGGAGCCATTCTCGGCGCGGAAGACGCCGGCTTCCGCCCAGCGCGCACGCCAGCGGGGCTCGACTTCCTTGGGATTGTAACGGGGCATGCGGCCTTCTCACTCGGCAGGCGTGATTGGTCCAGGGGGTGACGGCGTTTTCCCCCGGGCAAGGCCTGCGAAGATGAAGTCGCGCGGCCGCTACGCCCGGGGGCGTCTAAGGCCGGTCAGAAGCACGAACGTGCAGGGTCTGGCGCTGCGCATGCGCAATTCTTACCCGACGAAGCGTTTCGGCGCAATGAATGCGCCGGATCAGCCGCGCAGGTTGGAGAGCCGTAGCTGACGGGCGCGAGTCAGGATCGAGTTCTCGATATCAATCGAGGTCTGATCGGACACCTGCGAGGGGGCCCAGCCGCCCTGGCCGTTGGCCACTTCCTTGAACACTGTGACCTTCAGGCCATCGCCGCGCAGGCGGGTGTCGAGGATGTAGACCGTGCACTTGAAGCGCTCGTCCGGCTTCTCGGCCGAAGAGTACCAGTCAGTGATGATCACACCGCCATAGGGATCGGCCGAAGCGAGCGGCATAAAGGCCAACGTGTCCAGCGACGCGCGCCACAGGTAGCTGTTGACGCCGATCTCGTTGGCGGCGGCGGCCTTGGCGGCCGAAGCGTGGTGCATGCCAGCCCCGCCACCGCAGGCGGTGACGCCGAAGAGGCCCAGGGCCGCCAGTCCGATCAATCCGACACGCGCGACCGACCTGCTCTGCAAGCGCATATAGTCTAAACTCCAACGCCTTGGCGGCCATGGGGCCGGTCGCGCGCACCGCGGCGCGACATCGCCCCCGCGAGGCGTCTATAACATCCGCCAAGCCTCGCCAAACAGGAATCGCGTGGCGAGGCGGCCACAGCCGCGGCCAAAGCGCACCCCAGGAACTTTGCCAGGCCCGCGCGCCTTGACCTCCGGTGAGCGGCCACCTTAATCAAAGTTGCACAATGGCGGGTGTAGACTGCACCGCGTCATGGGAAGGGGCATCGGGTCAGTGTTTCGTCGGCCGACCAGGCTAGGTATCATCGTGGCGGGCGCGCTTTCAGCGGCGAGCCTGGGCGCGATGGCGCATGCCGCGACGCCGCCGGACGCCACTGGCCAGAGCGACTTCACGCCATCGAGCCAGATCGGACCGCAGCCGCCGCATCGTAACCTGCAGTGGGATACGCGGACCAACCGCTGGGGCCTCGACCTGGAAATGCCGCAGCCGACATATCGTGACGATCAGTGGGGCCAGACCCGGATCGGCGTGCACTACCGCGTCGGCACCAACCTGCGGGTCGGCCCGACCGTGCAGTTGGGCCCGGAACAGACGCCGGATGGCCGCGATCTGACCTCGCAGCCCGCGCCCCGCGTGCGGCTCGAGACCACCCTCAAGTTCTAGCCGAGCAGGGCTTCCACCGCCGCCAGGCCCGCCGCGCCTGAGCGCTCGAGCCGTTGCGCGGTGACCTCGTTGACGCCCCCGAGCGCATAAACCGGCAGCCGTGCGCCATGAGCGAGCGCGGCAAATCGCAACGCGCCCAACGGCCGGCCCGCCGATAGGCTGGCGCTCGGGAATACCGGCGACACAAACGCGGCGTCCGCGCCTGCCTTCCAAGCCCGGACGATGGCCGCGCACGAATGGGCCGCTGCGGTGATGACCCAGCCGGGCCGAGCACGCAGCAACCCAGTGGCTCTCCAGGCCAGGCGCTCCGGCAGGTGGACGCCGTCTGCGCCAATTGCAGCAGCGAGGCGCGGATCGGCGCCGGCGAGAATCGTCAGGCCCTGGATATGCGCGGCGCGAACCAAGCGCCGTCCGGTGGAGACTGCATCCACCGCGCCAAACGCCCGATAGACGACACCGGCGCCGGGCGGCAGACGGTGGATCACGGCCAGCGGGTCTGGCGTGCGGACCGGGTCGGTGAAGAACACCAGGCGCGGCAGGGGCTTTCCCCGCACGCGCACCGGCCCTAGCGTCCGCGCCGACCGCCAGACCGCTTCGAGCCCCCGTGACCCAGACGATTTCACCCGCCCCGTCCGACTTCGACGCCGCCGACGCGCGGCAAGCGATCCTGGCGCGCATCACCGCCGCGGCGCGTGCCGCCGGGCGCGACCCGGCCGGGATTTCGCTCACCGCCGTCTCCAAGCTGCAGCCGGAGGACCGCGTCGCCGCGGTGCTCGCGGCCGGCCAGCGGGTGTTCGGCGAGAACCGCGTGCAGGAGGCGGAGGTTCGCTGGGCCGAGCGCCGCCAGGGGATCGAGCTGCGCCTGATCGGGCCGTTGCAGACTAACAAGGCACGGGAGGCCCTGGGCTTCTTCGACGTGATCGAGACCCTCGATCGCGCTCGCCTCGCCAAGACGCTGGCCAAGGAAGCGCAGCGCGCTGGCCGCTGCCCGCGCCTTTACGTCGAGATTAACACCGGCGAAGAGGCGCAGAAGGCCGGCGTCGCGCCTCGGGACGCCGACGCCTTCATCGCCACCTGCCGCGGCGAGTTTGGACTCGAACTCGAGGGTCTCATGTGCATCCCGCCGCACGATGAACCGCCAGGTCCGCACTTCGCGCTCACGGCCAAGATCGCCGCCCGTAACGGACTGGCGCAGCTCTCGATGGGCATGAGCGCAGACTTCGAGACCGCCATCCGCTTCGGGGCCACCGCGGTGCGGGTTGGGACGGCGCTGTTCGGCGCCAGATAGGGGCCCGCTCAAGGCGCGGCGTCCGGCGAGATCACCAGCACGTCGCCGGGCCTGGCCAGGCGCAGCACCTCCTCCAGGTCAGCCGCCGCCAGGGCGACGCAGCCCTGCGTCGGCTCGTAGCCGGCTCGCGCCAGATGCAGGAAGATCGCCGAGCCGGCGCCCACCACCACCGGATGGTCGTTGAAGCCGAGGATGACGATGAGGTCGTAGATGTGATCCTGACGCCAGAGGTGCTCGGCGCTGGCTGGGTAGGGGTGCTTGACCGCGCGATTGTAGGCCGGATCGCTGGGGGCGTCGCACCAGCCGTCGTCGGGGCTGAGCGGCGCACAGGGCAGCGCGGTCTGCGGCGCCGAGCGACGATCGGGGCGGTAGAGGACGCGCTGGATCGGCCAGGCGCCGGCGGGGCTCGCGCCGTCGCCTTCGCGCTTTTCGGCGCCCGCCACGACGCCCGCGGGGCCCAGCGCGCAGCACACTTTGCGGCCGTTCAGGTCGAAGGCGCCGTTCGCGTAGGCCGTGAAGCTCATTGAAAAGTCCTAACTCGCGGGGCACTAGCGGGTAAGGGGGAGCCGGTGCATGGTGTAAGCTGAATGGCCCAAGCGAAGACTATCCTGATTGTCGACGACGATGCCGACCTGCGCGGGCTGCTGCGCGAACAGCTTGAACTGCATGAGGAATTCACCGCGACGGACGCGTCCAACGCCTCCGAGGGCATGCGGCTGGCGCGGGAATCGCGGCCCGACCTGATCCTGCTCGACGTCGACCTGCCCGACATGGACGGCCGCGAGGCGCTGAAGCTGATGCGCGGCGGCGGGGTTTCGGCCCCGGTGATCATGCTGACGGCGGCCGCCGGCGACTCCGACACCATCCTTGGCCTGGAGTCCGGCGCCAACGCCTATGTGACCAAGCCTTTCCGCTTCAACGTGCTGCTGGCCCACATCCGCGCCCAACTGCGCAGCCACGAGCAGTCCGAAGACGCGGTGTTCAAGATCGGACCCTACGAGTTCCGGCCGGCGGCGAAGATGCTGCTCGACGCCAAGGGCAAGAAGATCCGGCTCACCGACAAAGAGACCAACATCCTGAAGTACCTCTACCGGGCCTCGGGCAAGGTGATCTCCCGCGAGGAGCTGCTCACCGAGGTGTGGGGCTACAACGCCGGCGTCACCACCCACACCCTGGAAACCCACGTCTATCGCCTGCGCCAGAAGATCGAGCCTGACCCGACTGGGCCAAAGATCCTGATCACCGAAGCCGGCGGTTACCGGCTCTCGCCGTAACAGACCCTCCCCCTTCAGGGGAGGGACCTATATACGTGCTTGACCCACTTTCGGGATGGGCGTAGGGTGTCTTCATAGCAGGGGCATCCGATGTTCACGACCTTCAAGACCCTTCCCGAGTTGTTCGCGGCCTTCCCGACCGAGCAAAGCGCCGTCGATCATTTCACGGCGATCCGCTGGGCCAAGGGCAAGTTCTGCGCACTGTGCGGCAACGCCGACGCGGCGCGCATTGGCACGCTCACCGGGACCAACGTTCACAAGTGCTACGTCTGCCGGAAGCGTTTCAGCATCCGCGTCGGGACCATCTTTCAGGACACGAAGCTTCCGCTCCGCACTTGGTATGCGGCGATCTGGATGATTACGAACCACCCGAAGGGCATCGCCAGCACGACGCTCGCAACCGATCTGGGCATCACGCAAAAGACCGCCTGGTTTGTCCTGCATCGCCTTCGCCATGCCCAGCGGACCCAGAGCTTCAACGCCCCGCTGGGCGGCGTTGTCGAGGTGGATGAAACCTATGTCGGCGGGAAGGCCGCAAACCGGCACAAGGGCGATCCCAAGAACGGCCCCGGCACGTCCGGCAAGACCGCCGTGGTGGGCGCTGTGAGCCGCGACGGCGGCTTCGTCGCCCGCGTGGTAGCCCACACCGATCTGCCGACCCTCGACGGCTTCGTGCATGAAGTCGTGGCCCCCGGCGCGACGGTCAACACGGACGAACACGGCGGCTATCGCCTGCCTGGCCGCACCTACGCACATTCCGTGGTCCGTCACAGCGTCGGCGAGTATGCGCGGGGCTCGGCCCACACCAACACGATTGAAGGCGCGTGGGCGCTCCTCAAGCGCCAAATCATCGGCATTCACCATTGGGTGTCGCCGAAGCACCTTCACCGCTACGTTGGTGAGATGTCCTACCGGGTGAACCGCCGAGAAATGCCGAAGGGCGACCGCGTGAACAACCTGCTCGCCCAGACCGAAGGCCCGCTGCCCTACAAGGTGCTGATCGCATGAAAGAGAAACGGAAGACCGATCCACCACTTCACCTAGATATGGAGTTCGGGGAGGCGTTGGTTCGCTTCGCTCAAACCAAGCCAGAGGAAGTCGAGCCGCCGAAGGGCAGGAGGCCGAAGATCGCAAAAGCCGCCAAGCAGCTTTCGACGAGCGCTAAGCGAGTGGGGGGGAAGCATCAGCCTCACCGTTCTTCGTAAATCTCCAGTAGGCGACAGCGCTGCGCCAAAGCGCCCACGTGGCGCATGCGGCGGCGATGCTCCACGCCGCCAGCGCGGAAAAGTAGAGCCGCGCTAAAATGTCGGTCTCGCTCCTGGTTAGCGGTGCGCTGCTGGTTATCGACCTAATCGCGGGCGTTGCGGTTGGAATCGGCATCGTCTTGGAAAGCGGCCCTCCCGAAACCCCAAAGGAGAGACTAGGACAGAGACTAGTGATCTGGGGCGTCGTTATTGAAGCAATAGCCGGATTCGTCTTGTTCGGATTTGATGGATACCAAAGCATACGACAGCAGCGTGAGATCGTTGCTGAGGCCCATACGATTGACGACCTGTCCGGAAAACTGAAAGAGGCACGCGGGGTTGCTGGGGATGCGAGGGCGGCGGCTGGGGAAGCGCTGACGAACGCCGCCGATGCCAGCAATGAGGCTAGCAATGCCTTAGGAACAGCGGGAGACGCAGAAAGAAAACTCGCACCCCTGACAAAACAAGAGGCCGCTCTCACAGCGGCCATCAGCGCTGATGAGGCACGCGTTGCCAAGGACGAAGCTGAATTATCCGGGTTCGAAAAGGTATCGCGAGAGCGCAGCGATCTCCTTTTGGAGAGCGATGTGGAAACAGCTATGGGCCGGTTCTCTGCCGTACCGTTTGGCGTACAGGATGTAGGGGACGCCAGCTTCGCGGACAGCCTGACACACGCCTTAAGCCGCGCCTCTATCCGCGTGCAGCAACTCCACAAAAGCCAACCAGCGCCTTCTGCCAATGTCACCGGCATAACGATTGTCTGGATCGACACTGGCGACGTCGCGACGGCGGATGCCGCGCGCACTCTGTGCGGCACCTTGGTACGCGAAGGCTTGGACGTGACCGAGAGCATGGGGCTGTCGCCCTCGGACTTCAGGACACCTCGACGCGTTTGGCCGTCAGATGCAGTGCCCGGCACAGTGGTTGTCATAGTCGGCGCGCTTGAGGCTAAGCGCCGGTTCTTGCTTAAGGAGGCCCCGCGCACTGAGGGCAATTGGCCATGCGGCGGCACACCGCCGTTGCATTGGCAACGCCCACAACCGTAGGCAAGATCGATGCGCCGCTCGGCCTCCGCAGTTAGATACTTGATAGACCCAGCCGTGTGACATGCGCCCGCTAGACCGCCTCGCGTATCAGCCGAAGCCGCTCTTGCCAGAATGGCGTTGGTGGCCCGCGCTGCCGTTTGCGACGTTGGTACTGCTCGCATCGCACGCGCTCGTCTGGGAGCTTTCACTTGCGTCTCTCACAGCACAAAATCGCAATCCACCAACTGAGACCCGCGCCGACGCCAATCCAGAAACCAAGGAAGGGGGGGCAGATGAAAGGATCGTCGGCTACACCCTCTGGCTGACGATCTTCACTGGCGCGCTCGCCGCCGTTTCTGCCGGCCAAATCCGCTATTTGATCCGCGCCGACCGCGCGACTAAGCGCGCCCTGGATCAGTCCAAGGAAGCCACTGAAATTGAACTCCGGCCTTATATCGCCCCGGGCGTCGCGACCCTCCATTCCGACCCCAGCGGAGGGGGCAAGATGTTCGCCCGCGTCAAACTCACGAATGTCGGAAAGACGCCCGCTTCGGACATGGTCGTTTCGGTAGGGCTCTCCATTCAAACGTGGCCCCAAACGTCCGTTGTCCGCACCGCCACCATGGGCGGGGTCGGGCCTCAGATCACTCGTATGGAACTTTGGCCCGCGAATGACGCCCGCGCGAAAACGAACGGCATCAATGTCTCTAGGTCCGCTCTGGAAGAGGTTGACCGATCCGAGGCCGCTATCGTTCTGGGCGGGACGCTTCAGTATCGCGATGTCTTCGGAATGAGGCACACCACCCACTTCAGCCGACACAAAATCGGCGAAAGCTGGCGAGACGGCGAACCTATGGACGTAAGCCCTCGCGGGAACGAAAGTATAAGCGAGAGGGTCAAGTGAGAGGGCGGCAATCGCCGCGAGGGCAATCACCGCCCCGCCTCATTGCGCCGGCCTGTCAGGTATCGGGATACCGCGCCCGACCGTGATGGGTCAAGCACGTATATAGGTCCCTTCAGGGGAGGGTGGTGAGCGACGCGAACCGGGTGGGGGGCTCTCTCCACCATCTTGCCGTCTGAAGCAGACCCCGACCCCCAACCCCTCCCCTCAAGGAGGAGGGGTTCAAAGCACCAGGTCAGCCGTCACCGGCGCATGGTCGCTGGGGCGGTCCCAGGCGCGGACGTCGTCGTGGATGCGGCAGGCGGCGCAGCCGAGGCGGAAGGCGGCGTCGCGCAGGCCGGGGCTGACCCAGATGTGGTCGAGGCGTAGGCCGCGGGCGGATTTGCGGAAGTCCTGCGCCCGGTAGCTCCACCAGGACGCCAGCTTGATCGGCTCGGGGATCATCTCGCGGGCCAGGTCGATGAAGCCAAGGCTGTCCTTCAGCGCCGCCATCGCCTCGAGCTCGATCAGCGTGTGGCTGACCACCCGCGACATGTACTTGTGGTTCCAGACGTCGTTCTCGCCCGGCGCCACGTTGAGGTCGCCGCAGATCAGCAGCGGAGCGGCCGGGTCGCGGCGCTTCATCTCGGCGGTCAGGCGCTCGAAGAAGTCGAGCTTGTGGTCGAACTTCGGGTTAACGATGCGGTCGGGCTCGTCCCCGCCAGCCGGGACGTAGAAGTTCTGGATCTAGACGCCGGCCACCCTGGCCGAGACGGCGCGGGCGTGGCCCTCGCGGCAGACGTCCAGCGCCGGCGCGTCGTCGATGGGCAGGCGCGAGGCGATGGCGACGCCGTGCCAGCCCTTCTGGCCGGCGATCTTCAGGTGCGGGAGGCCGGCCTCGGCGAAGGCTTCCACCGGGAACTCGCCCTCGCGGCACTTGATCTCCTGCAGGCACAGTACGTCCGGCGCCGCCTCGTGCATGAAGCGGGCGACATGCTCGGCGCGCAGGCGCACCGAGTTGACGTTCCAGGACGCGATTCTGAGGCGCATGCGGGGGGTGATAGCGCAAAAAATCCGCCCGGACGCGTTGCGGCGTCCGGGCGGGGGAAAGTCGTCTCTCATGCCGCCGCCGGGAGGGGATTGGTTCCGGCACGGGTCGGATGGATCAGGTCGGATGATCCACCGCGATAGTGGTATAAATGCAACTCGACCTGCCGAAAGTCAAGGGAAGACTCGGCTCACGCTTGCCAGTGGCAGACTTGTCACAATTACCCGGCGGGCGGTAGCTGGGCGAAGAGATCGGGGGATGGCGTGGCGATGGGCGTGACCCCATCGAGGGTGACGCGGGTGGTGCGGGCTTGGGCGTCGATCACCACCCAGCCGGTGAGCCGCATCGGGCTGGAAACGAAGTAGAGGGTGATCTCGCCCTGGGCGATGCCGCCGCCGGCGCGGGCGGTGACCGAGAAGCCGTCGCCGGAGCGATCGACGCGAGTGACCTGGGCCCCGTGGTCCAGGCGGATGTGGTCGGCCAGGAAGATCGCCAGCGGCGTCTGGCTGAGCGGGAAGTGCTGCTGGGTCTTCAGGCGGGTGTCGGAGACGGTGACGGTGTGGCCATCGCAGGTGATCAGCAGGGTGGACGGCGGATCGTACTGGAAGCGCGCGCGGCCCGGACGGGCCAGGGTGAGTGTGCCGATGGCGACGTCGCCGCGGCCATCCGCCTGGGTGAAGCGCGCCTTCACACTGGCGAGGCCGTCGAGATAGGCGGTGGCGCGGGCCACCAAGGCGTTGTCGTCGGGTGAAAGCGCCAGGACCGGCTGGGCGGCGAGGCTGGCGGCCAGGGCGGCGAAAGCGATGAGCGTGGCGCGGCGAGAGGGCATGGCGTCTTCCTTAGGCCCCAGACTCCAGCCAAGCCAACCCGGCGCTGAACGCGCCGTGAACGGGGTTAGGGCGGCGGGCCGGCCAGGATCTCGCGCTTGCCGGCGTGGTTGGCCACGCTGATCACGCCTTCGCGCTCCATGCGCTCCATCAGCGAGGCGGCGCGGTTGTAGCCGATCTGCAGCCGGCGCTGGATGTAGCTGGTGGAGGCCTTGCGGTCACGCGTGACCACGGCGACGGCCTGGTCGTAGAGATCGTTGCCGGCGCCCTCGCCCAGCAGCTCGCCGCCGCCGTCCTCGTCCTCTTCCGGCGCGGCGGTGACTTCCTCGAGGTACTGCGGCTGGCCTTGCTGGCGCAGGAACTTGGCGACGGCCTCCACCTCGCCGTCCGACACGAACGGGCCGTGCAGGCGGGTGATGCGGCCGCCGCCAGCCATGTAGAGCATGTCGCCCTGCCCCAGCAGCTGCTCCGCGCCCTGCTCGTTGAGGATGGTGCGGGCGTCGATGCGCGAGGTGACCTGGAAGCTGATCCGAGTGGGGAAGTTGGCCTTGATAGTGCCGGTGATCACGTCCACCGACGGTCGCTGGGTGGCCATGATCAGGTGGATGCCGGCGGCTCTGGCCATCTGGGCCAGGCGCTGCTCGGCGCCTTCGATGTCCTTGCCGGCCACCATCATCAGGTCGGCGACCTCGTCGATCACCACCACCAGGTAGGGCATGGGCTCTGGATCGAGCCGCTCCTCGTCGTAGATCGGCCGGCCGCTCTCATCGAAGCCGGTCTGCACGGTGCGCACGAAGTGCTCGCCCTTGGCCGCCGCCTCGCGGGCGCGGTCGTTGTAGCCGGCGATGTTGCGCACGCCGATTTTGGACATCCGGTGATAGCGATCGTCCATCTCGCGAACGGTCCACTTCAGCGCCACGATCGCCTTCTTCGGATCGGTGACCACCGGGGCCAGCAGGTGCGGGATGCCATCGTAGGCCGACAGCTCCAGCATCTTCGGGTCGATCATGATGAAGCGGCACTGGCTGGGCGGCAGGCGGTAGAGGATCGAGAGGATCATGGCGTTGACCCCCACCGACTTGCCCGAGCCGGTGGTGCCGGCGATCAGCAGGTGGGGCATGCGCGCCAGGTCGGCGATGTAAGGCTCGCCGCCGATGGTCTCGCCCAGCGCCAGCGGCAGGATGGTGCCCGATTTTTCGTATTCGTGCGAGGCCAGCAGGTCGCGCAGATAGACGGTCTCACGGTGGGCGTTGGGCAGCTCGATGCCGATGGCGTTGCGGCCGGAGACGACGCTGACGCGGCAGGCCATGGCGCTCATCGAGCGGGCGATGTCGTCCGAGAGCGCCACCACCCGCGCCGACTTGACCCCGGCGGCGGGGACCAGCTCGTAGAGAGTGACCACGGGGCCGGGGCGAATCTGGTCGATCTGCCCGCGCACGCCGAACTCGGCCAGCACGCCCTCGAGCACCCGGGCGTTCTGGCGCAGCGCCGCCTCATCGAAGGCGGCCGTCCGCGGCTTCGGCTTGACCAGCATCGCCAGCTCGGGGAGCTGGAAGCCCTCTTCGGAGGCGAACGGCAGGCTGGGCTGGCGTTCGCGCACTTCGCGCGCCGATGTTTTCGCCACCGCCTTAGGCGCGCGGATGGCCAGCGGCGAGGCGGACGGCTCGTCGTCTTCCTCATCGACCTCGGGGGCGGCCACTGGCAAGCGGACCTGAGTCTCACGCCCGACGCGGGCGACAGCGGCGCCGGCCGCAAGCGGCTTGGGCTTCGGCGTTGGGCGCGCCGGACGGGCGCGGAAAAGTCCGGTGATGTGCGACAGGCGCAGGCCCAGCGCGACGGCGCTTAGCCAGAGGCCCAGCACCGCCAGCAGAATCTCTCCGATCACGCTGACGATCGGGACATGAAAGGCGTCGGCCAGATGGGAGAGACCCGCCGCTTCAGTGTCGCCGGCCAGACCGCCTAGGCCAGCGGCCAGCGGCCAGATCGCCGGCGGCGCCAGGCCGGACAGCGCGCCGGCCAGCAGCGCCACGCCGGCGATGCCCGCCAGCGCCCGCCACCGCAGATGACCGCGACTATCGTGCGGCGCGACGGTGGCGGCGCGCAGCACGCCGAGCGTCAGCGGGATCGCCGCCAGCAGCCAGGCGGCCAGGCCCAGGGTCTGCATGAGCAGGTCGGCGACGTTGGCCCCGGTCTGGCCCAGAAGATTGGAGGCGGGGCCGTCGGCGGCGGCGTCGAGGCTGGCATCGCCGGCGTGATAGCTGGCCAGCGCCAAGCCTAGCGCCAGACCCAGGGCGGCCACCACGACGCCGCGCAGCCGGGCCATCGCCGGATGGCGCCACGCGCCAATCAGCGCCGCCAACACCTGCTCGTTCCAGGTCTTCTGAACCGCCCTGGCCGCCATGCCGCCCCTCGTGATCGTGTGGCTGCGATCTTGGGCGTGAGAGGGTTAAGGGGCGTTTACGCTCGCGCCGTTCATGGCGGCCCGATTGGCTGCAATTCATGGTTAACGCGGGCGCGCTTAGGCTGCCGGCCAATCAGCGCCCGGAGCCGCCTTGCCCCTGGAAGTCCCCAACCGCTACCTGGCGCTGGCGCCGGTGATCGTCACCGCGCCGACGCCGCGCTGTGGCACCACGCTGATCCAGCGGCTGTTCGGCGCCTCGGACAACGCCTTCCTCTATGGCGAGGAGGTGGGCCACCACATCCGCACCCTGACCAACTTCCTGGTCGGTCTCATCCAGCAATTCGACCGCACCGGGCCGGCCAACGACGCGGACTTCGAGCGCGCGCTGGCCGGAACCCTCACCGACTGGCGGCCGGGCCTGATGGCGCCAAGCCAGGTGATGCTGAAAGGCTGGGTGGAGACCTACTACCAGCTGCCGATGGCGTTGGCGGAGTTCGGCGCCTCGATCAGGCGGCCGATCTGGGGCTTCAAGGGGCCTGACTACCCCCGCGACCAGCTGCGCGCCTTCCTGATGCTGATGCCAAAGGCGAAGGTGATCTATGTGTTCCGCCGGCTCGATTACGCGCTGAAATCGGCGAAGGCGCGCCGGTTCGTCACCGACGAGGCCGGTGTGGCGGCCTTCTGCGCCACCTGGGCCAAGAACCTCTCGGAGGTGATGGCGCTAGGCCAAGACGAGCGCATCCTCTTCGTGCGCTACGAGGAGCTGGTAAGCGCGCGAGCGGCGCACATCCAGGCGTTCGAAACCTTCACCGGCGCTCGCGGCCTCAAGCCCGAGGCGTTCGAAACCAAGGTCAACACCTTCGAGGGTGACGAAGCTGACGGCCGCTCGCCCACGCAGTACATCGCACCGGCCGAGCTCACCGACTCCGACCTCGCGGCGATCGAGGCGGCCGCGGGACCGCTGATGGCGGAGCTCTATCCCACCCCGGCCGTGGCGCGCTCGCCTTAGCCAAAGAATCCTGTTCGGCAGGGTCCGCGTCTCATTGACCGGACAACACTGTTACGCTTCCATCGCGGCTGCCTGGGCTCGAGCGTACGTCCGAATAAGGGTTTCCCGATGGACCGCAGACTGGTGGCCGCGATTGCCGCCGTGATCTTGGGCTTTGGCGGAGGGTTTCTGCTCGCCAAGGGGATCGACGGGGGTCTTTTCGGCGTCGCGTCGGCCACCGGCAATGGCGGCGTCTGGGGTATGTTCGGCCATCCGCGCGCCGCCAACGCCCCCCGCCAGGGCGAGGTGAAGCCCGACGGCTTCGCCGTCTGGAAAACACGGTTCGATACGTCCGGAACCGATCCGCTGGCCTGCATCAAGATGACCCGGCCACTCGATCCCTCTAAGTCCTACAGCGATTTCGTGATGGTCTCGCCGGATCTTGGCCACCCAGCGGCGGTGACCGCGCGCAATGATGAGCTCTGCGTGGGGGGCGTCGGCTTTACCGATCGCACCATCACCCTGCTGAAGGGCCTGCCGGCGCAGGATGGCGAGACCCTGGCCGCGAACGCCGACGCCAGTTTCGTCAACGGCGACAAGCCGCCCTTCGTCAGCTTCGAGGGCACAGGCGTCATCCTGCCGCGCCAGGAGAGCGACGGCGTCGGCATCATCACCGTCAATGTCAGCAAGCTGCACGTCGAGGTGTGGCGCGTGGTCGACCGCAACCTGGTGCGCAAGTCGATCAGCGCCCCAGATCCGACGCCGGAGGGCCAGTACGCCGACGACTATGGCGACGACAGCCCCGACGATGAAGGCTCCATCGTCTGGAAGGGGGATGTGGACGTCAAAGGCGACCCCGGCCAGCAGACCACCACGGTGTTCCCGCTGGGTGCGGTGCTGAAGGAGATGAAGCCGGGCGGCTATGTGATCAAGGCGCGCGACGCCTCCGGCGGCCGCGACCTCGCCGATAAGGACAGCGAAGGCACCCCGCCGGCGCAGGCGCGCCGCTGGGTGATGTTCACCGACATGGCGCTGGTGAGCTACACCGGCACGGACGCCATGGACGTGGTGGTGCGCTCGCTGAACACCGCCAAGGTCGAGCCGGGCATCCCGGTGTCGCTGGTGGCCAAGAACGGCGAGACCCTCGGCCAGGCCACCACCGACGCCATGGGCAAGGTCAGCTTCCAGCACGCGCTGCTGGACGGCGACGGCGCCATGCAGGCCAAGATG
>Ga0265338_10005192_pt1 | contig 17101 bp, 15 predicted proteins | sample 42126metaG_FD_193579 | JGI IMG/M metagenome (GOLD analysis project Ga0265338, IMG submission 193579) | Rhizosphere microbial communities from Carex aquatilis grown in University of Washington, Seatle, WA, United States - 4-21-26 metaG | ecosystem: Host-associated > Plants > Roots > Rhizosphere... | reverse complement strand
CGAGAATTGCGCTTTTCGTCGCTTGCAGACTTTTCCAAAACGATGCTCAGAAAGTAACCATAAAGTAACCAAATGGGTTTCCGCGAACTCTCTCTCGGAGGTCGGGGACACTTAGCAGTTTTTCAGGAATAGCCTTCTTGCGTCATCTTTCGGGATTATTTAGCGCAATTAAAGGGCGGCATAGGACAATTTCAGGCTATGTGGTTGGGTGGCCGGTGTCGATACCTCAAGCAAGCGGACCTTTCCAGGACGCGAACGCCGAAACGCCATAGGAGCAAAGTAAACAAATACTATCTCAATATACCCAAATCCATTATGACCCCGAGCACGAGACCCGAAGTGGGCCGCCGCAATGGCGACCACGCCTTAGCCACCCCACGCAAAACTGAGATCGCTGCGACCGAATCGGTCAAAACTGAGGCGGCCGATTTGTCCCACGATCGAGTGGAAGCGCGCAAAATGGCCGAGCAAAAGGCCAAGGCGCGCACGCTGGCCCGATCCCAAGCCGTGGCTGAGAAGCTTTCCACGGCGACTGAGGAGGTCTCATCAGCGATCCAGGAAGCAAGCGGGGCGATTCATGAACTGGAGAAGACGATGCAACAAATCGCCACCGGTTCACAGGAGGCTTCCGCGGCGGCGGAGGAATCCCGAACAGCGATCAACCAGATCGAGAAGGCATCCGACGAGGCGAACAAAACAGCCGCCTTATCCAAGGATAAGGTAAATTCGTTGCAGCAGTTGGCGAAGACGACCACCGCGGACATCGAAGCGCTGATTGCCGGTGTTGGCGGCGCCGCCAAGGCGAACATGGAGTCCGCCAAGATGATTGTGGAGTTGGAGAGACTTTCGGATGAGATCGGGAAGATCGTGCATGCCGTGGCGCGCATCGCGGATCAAACCAATTTACTGGCGTTGAACGCCGCCATCGAGGCGGCGCGGGCCGGAGAGCACGGCAAAGGCTTCGCCGTCGTTGCGGACGAGGTGCGGAACCTGGCCGAGATCAGCGAGAAAAGCGCCCGCGGCATTCAGGAGGTGGTCAGCGAAATCCAGAACCAGGTGAAAGTCGTCGCGGCGGACACCGAAGGAGCCGGAAAGAAGGGTTTGGAGGAAGTGGAAAAGGCCAAGGTCATCACGAAGGATCTGGCTCAGATTGGTCAGGATATGGATGTCATCCAGCAAAGCTGTGAGGTTATTTCCTCCAATGCCACGCAGGCGGTGGCTGGCGCTCGCGAATACCTGAAAGGGGCGGAGCAAATCGCCTCGGCTTCTGAAGAATCGTCCTCCGGTTGCGAAGAGGCCCAGAAGTCTGTGCAGGAACAAGCCAAGGCCTACAACGAGATGGGTGACGCCGCCCGCTCCATGGCCGATTTGGCGGAAGGACTGAAGAGCTCCACGAACGCCCAAAAATCGGCGGAGGAACTTGCCGCGTCGGCCGAGGAATTGTCGGCGAACTCGGAAGAAGTCAAAGCCTCCGCCTCGCAGATTGCGTCGGCCATTGACCAGATCCAAAAGGCCGCCGGGATACAAGGCAAGGCGGCGGAAAAATCCACCGAGCTTGGGGCGCAATTGCTGCAGGCATCCAAGGCGATGAACGAGCGCGCCAAAATCAGCACAGATAAGATGAATGGGATCAAGGAGCTTCTGGGGCGGAACAAGGTCAACATTGACACGCTGATCGTCAATATCGGAACAGCGGCCGAGGCGTCGTTCAATTCCGCCAAAAATGTCAAGCAACTGGAAGAGCGCACCCGGAAAATCGACAAGATCGTTGATGCGATCGTCATGGTCACGGTGCAGACCAACATGCTGGCGGTCAACGGCAATGTCGAAGCAGCGCGGGCCGGCGAATATGGCCGCGGCTTCTCGGTTGTGGCCGGCGACATTCGTTCCCTCTCCAACGAGAGCAGCGAAAACGCAGACCGCATCAAGGACCTCGTGCGCCAGGTTCAAGCGCAGATCACCAGAGTTGCGGGCGATATTGAGTTGGCAGGCAAGACGGCCGCCTCCGAAGTGGATCGGGCAAGGGTTTCCACCACCAACCTCGATGCCATCGCCAAGGATGCGGATCTAGTGGTGGCGAATATTCAACAGATCGGCGATGGAGCCAATGAGTCGGTCAAGGCGTTGGATCAGGCAGGGAAGGCGACCGAGCAGATCAGTTCCGCCGCGCAGCAAATGGGCCGTTCCACCGAAGAGGGCGCGAGCGCCGCCGAGGAAGCCAGCAAGGCGGCCCAGCAGATCGCCCAAGCCATCGAAGAAATCGCCTCGCAGGCCGACGAGCTTCAGCATGGTTGATCCCAACCCCTGAGCGCCTCCGTCCAGGCTGGGCATTCGCCCGGCTTGCGCCGGGACGCGCGGGAGAAACTTTTAATCGAAGAACAATTATGAGCGAACAAGAAACCATAGCATCCGCCCCAAAGGACGAGAGCCAATTGGTCACGTTCTACCTGGGCGAGGAAGAATTCGGCTTCGACATCATGTCGGTGCAGGAGATCATCCGGCAACCGAAACTGTCGAGGATTCCCATGGCCCCTTCCTATGTCGAGGGCATCGCCAACCTGCGCGGCATGGTCCTTCCCATTATTGACACTCGCACGCGATTTGGTATGCCCCGCGCGGAAGACACCGACCGCACCCGAGTGCTGGTAGTGGATGTGGACGGCAACAAAACAGGGTTGCGCGTGGACCGAGTCCGCCAAGTGACGCGCGTCCTGCAACGTGAAATGGAGCTTCCGCCAGCGGTCATTCGCGAAGGCATGAGTTCCGATTACCTCAAGAGCGTGGTCAAACTCGAAGAAGGCAAGCGGATCATCATGGCCCTCAATCCCAAAGCCATTTGCAAGGTGGCTATTGAAGTAACTCAAAAACAGGAGACGACCGAACAGACCGACACTGCGACCACCGGGAAAACGAAGCAGGTGGGCGAAGATCAGTCGATCACGCAGTTGGTCACGTTTAAACTCGGGCTGGAAGAGTTTGCCTTTCAGATGGAGCGGGTGCGGGAAATCCTGCGCGTGGAGCGTCCGAATTCGGTGCCTGGCACGCCCGCGCATGTCCTCGGCGTCTTGACCGTGCGTGGAAATATCCTGCCGGTGATTGATTTGCGGGTGATGCTCGGTCTGAGCAGCCTGGAGTCTGAAGTGGTGGCCGAAGCAACAGAAGTGTGCGCGACCGTCAAGACCTGGCTTGCTGCCGCGGGTGAAACCGTGCGGTCCGGCGCGGGCAAGATGGACATATCCGGCGCTGAAGCGGTGCGCAGGTGGATGACGAGTTGCACGACATCGAGTCAGGCGTTAATGGATGTCCTAAGCAAGATGCGCGCGGCGAATGACAGACTTTTGCGCGGCATCTCCCAAGCGCAAAATCTGATCGCCGCTGATCCGGCTAAAAGACAGGAACACTTCGAGCAGGAAGTGGGGGCGATCGGCCAACAGGTCATCAAGCTGCTGGAGGAATTCCAAGGCAGCGTGAAGGAGAACATCCGTGAAGATCAACGCTTGATCGTCGTGCAGACGCGCGGTTCCTTGCTGGCGCTGCTGGTGGACAAAGTGCGTGAAGTGTTAAACATGCCCAAGAGCCAGATCGATCCGCCGCCGCAACACTTGTCTGAAACTAAGAACGTCGAACTTAGCGGCATCGCCAAATTGGACAAGGGCAAGCGTCTAATCCTATTGCTGGATGCCAACAATCTGATTAAAGACGAGGAGCTTCAAAAACTCGGCGCTGCCACAACCGAAGCGTTGGGGAACGACGCCCAAAAACACCAGGTCGGCGGCGATGGCGCATCGCTGGGCGAACAGCAATTCGTGACGTTCCGCCTTGGGGATGGCGAATATGGTGTTCCCATCGCCAAGATCCAGGAGATCGATCGATCGTCGAAAATGACGCGCGTGCCACGCGCGGCCGAATACATGGACGGGATCACCAACCTGCGCGGTGAAGTAGTCCCCGTGATTAACGCGAGGAAACGATTCAACCTGCCCGCGAAAGAGGCCGATGAACGCACCCGCGTGATCATCATGGAACTGGGCGGCGTGAAAACGGGGTTGCTGGTGGATTCGGTGCGCGAAGTGCTGAACATCTCCACCAAAGACATCGCCCCGCCCCCGGCATCCCTCTCCACCAGCATCGATCGCCAGTATATTTCCGGCATCGGCAAGGTGGATGGCGACAAACGCATGATCGTGCTGCTGGACGTGGAGAAGATTCTGCAACGGTAACAGTCTAACTGGGGTTCGGAAGACGTGTTGTCTTCCGAACTCCATCCCACAATTTCTGTGAAAAGGATTCGCGTATTGGTCGCCGATGACTCTGCCTTAATGCGGCGGACTTTGCGCCACTTGATTGAAGCCGACCCGGAATTTGAACTGGTCGGAGCCGCGCGCGATGGGGAGGATGTTCTGCAAAAAGCCCGCGAACTTCGACCGGACGTTATCAGCATGGACATCAATATGCCCAAGCTGGACGGCGTCACCGCCCTTCAGGTTATCGTGGGGGAAAACATCTGCCCGGTTGTGATGTTGTCATCCCTGAGCCACAAAGGGGCGGTCACAACCTTCGAGTGCCTGGAGTTGGGAGCCTTCGATTATGTGGGCAAGCCGGACGGGACGGTCAGTTCAGACCTGGGGAGCGTGGCGCGAGAGCTAATCCTCAAACTCAAAGCAGCCGCCGGCGTGGGTGTTCTCCAGCGCACGGGCAAGCAAAGGCGCGAGCGCCGCGAGGAAATCATCCAGAACAAATCCGCTGTTGCAGGCGCGGATTTTGACCGACTCAAGCAGGGGGCCGCGTTCAAGGCGATCGCCATAGGGATCTCAACCGGCGGCCCTGCGACCATCATGGAAGTGCTGCCGCAGTTGCCCAGCGACATCCGCGGGGCAGTCTTTTTGGTTCAGCATATGCCGGTCTCATTTACCAATACCTTCGCGCGCCGGCTCGATGACGCTTGCGATTTGAAGGTCGTCGAGGCCGAAGCGGGCATGGAAGTCCAGCCGGGCTGGTGCTACGTCGCGCGCGGCGACGCCCATTTAACTTTGTATAAGAAACTCACGGGCCAGGTATTTGTCCGTATGCCCACGACACCGGCGACGCTTTTTGTCCCGTCGGTCAACGTCATGATGGAATCGGTGCTGTCAGTTTATGGGCGAGACACCGTTGGAGTCGTGATGACAGGGATTGGCGACGACGGAGCAGACCAGATGATGCGGATCAAGGAGGCCGGCGGATACACCATCGCCGAAAGTGAAGAAAGCTGTGTGGTCTATGGCATGCCGCGCGAAGTGATTGAGCGCGGGGCTGCTTGTGAGGTGAAGCCAAGTTGGGAAATCGCCAAGGCCGTCCTGAGGAGAATGTAATTTGCGAGATTCCACTAACATGAATATTCAGACACTGATTGCCAACCTTGCCTTGGAAAACGAGGCCGATCGAATTGACGCGGCCGAGGACCTGGGTTATGCGGGCACCGCGGAGGCTGTTGCGCCCTTGGTAGATCGGTTGGCAGTGGAGCAGTCGCGCAAGGTGCGCGAAACCATCTTCCTCGCGTTGGAAAGAATTGATCGCCCGGAAGTCCGCATTCAGATGGCGATAATGCTCGATAGCGATGACGCTTTCCTGCGCAATCAAGCTGTCGGTCTGCTCCAGAGGAAAGGGGCTTCAGCAGCGCCCGTCTTGTTGGCGAGAATGGATGATCCCGACCCGGACGTGCGGAAATTCGTGCTCGACACGGCAGCGGGCATTTCCTCGCCGGAAGTGGAGCCAATCTACGAAGCGGCAATGCGAGATCAGGATATTAACGTCTTGATCGCGGCCCTGGAACACTTGGGCGAACAGCGCAAGGTCCGGTTCAAGTCCGCCGTCGAGCAAGTTTTCTTGACCGCAACGCAACCGATGCTGGTATGCGCGGCCTTCGCCACGCTGCTCCAGATTGGGGACGTCGGTTCGTGGCAATGCATCCGCCAGCGCTACCCCGCGGCGGTAAACGTGCCGAATTGGGAGTTGGGTTGGTGGATTCGCGCGCTCGGAGACTTCGGCTTAGCTGGCGAGATCGAGGCATTCTATGAAATCCTCCAGCGCCACGATGGCAACGTGGCCTCGGATACGATCGATGCGCTCGAACGTTTCCAGCTCCGGCATGGACATGTGCATGTTTCCGAGGAGTTCTGGCAGCTTCTCCGGGAGATGACCCGGACCAGCCGGGCGGCCGAAGACAAGCTCCAGCTCCTTCGAGTTCTTGGTGGATTTGGCGGGCCGCCCGCCATTGGCGACTACTTGGCCAGCATGCTGGAACAGAGTGATCGGCTACTCAGGCTGGGAGCAATCGAAGGCATCAAACGCCTCGGTCGGCCAGACCTGTTGGCGCGTTTGCGGGAGTGGCGAAACGTTGAAACAGATGCCGAAATCGCCGAGGCGCTCGGACCATGCTGAGGGAGAACCTTTATGACACTCGCCTTAAAAGATTTTGCCACCATTCGCGATGAAGTGTACCGCAAGCTGGGCCTCTTCTTCGAGGACTCGAAGGTCTATTTCATCCAGAAGCGGATCGAAAAGCGGATGGAGACCCTGGGAGTGGAGTCGTTTGCGGATTACGGGTTCCTGCTGCGCTTCGGCGACAAAGAGGGCAAGGAGCTTCAGGCTCTGGCCAATCTGGTTACTACGAACGAGACGTACATGTTTCGGGAGTTTGAACAACTTCAGGCGTTCGCCGATCACTGTCTGCCGATGATCTTGAAGCCGCGCGAGGAAGCCAATGACCGGCGTTTGCGAATATGGTCTGCGGGCTGTTCCTCAGGCGAGGAGCCTTATACGCTGGCGATTATCCTCAAGGAAGTCATGCATGACTTCGCCACTTGGGACATCACGATCAAGGCCACTGACATTGACGAGGTGCGATTGGAAATGGCGCGCCGCGCGGTTTACGAGGAGCGTTCGGTCAAAGAGGTTCCCCCCCAATACTTCGACCGCCACATCGTGCGATTGCCAGCCGGTTTCTTTGCCATCAAGCCGGAAACCGCAAAGCTGGTGGAGATTGAGCATCTGAACCTGAACGACCGTTTGGCGATGCGCGGCATGCGGCAGTTCGATTTTATTTTTTGCCGCAATGTGTTGATTTATTTCGACGACGCCTCCCGCAAAGCGGTGGTGGATCATTTTTACAACGCCCTGAAGCCGGGAGGATTCATTTTCCTGGGCCATTCGGAGTCTGTCGGCCGCATCAGCGCCTCCTTTAAGCTGCTGCGCCTCGGCGAACACCTCGTTTATCGCAAGGAATGATATGATTCGAGTCCTGATTATTGACGATTCGTCGCTCACGCGAGAATTCCACTCCCACATCGTGAAAGACGCGGGCTTCGCCTGCGTCACCGCGGTGGATGGGATGGACGGGCTGGAAAAGGCGACGTCGGAAAGATTTCAAATTATTCTCACTGACATCAACATGCAGGGGATGGACGGGTATGAGTTCATCCGTCGCGCGCGCCAAAACCCCGATTACGACGAAGTGCCGATCATCATTATTTCCACGGAGGCCAAGGAACTGGACAAACAAAAAGGTTTTACCGCCGGCGCCAATCTTTATTTAGCCAAGCCGACGGACGCCGACCGGATCGTGGAGAGTATGAAGATGTTGCTGGGGAAACGCGGAGGCCTTTAGCCAGCCCAAAGCAAATGCGATGGTTCAACCTTACAAAACTGCGAGGGAACGCGAGACGTCTGCAAGAAGCAGGCTGGAGGATTCTTGGCGTTTCCCGCCGATTCGCGCGGCGCGTGTGGCCATTCGCGAAAGCCCTTCAGCCTGCTGCGTCGCTTCTGGAATGGGCCAAACGTGTCGACGAGGAGAGAAACGACCTCCTCTCGCTCGTCCGAGACATGGAAGCGGAATTCCTAACTACTGGCGCGGGACTTGCCAGAGTGGCGCAGCAGTTGGGCAAAATGCAGAGCGTATGCCAGTCGCTCACCGACCTCACCTTGGGAGGAGGGCAGGATGCCGCGGTTCAGTTTGCGTTTCAATTGCTCAAGAAGGCGGAGGATCTCATGCTGGCCAGCTATGACCAGTACGATCATGTCTTCGCCACCTTTGGCGAGTTGCAACAGTGGCTTTCCCAACTTCCCAAGCAGCATGAGCAACTCATGCGCGTGTTGTTGCCTCTAAACGTCATCACGACCGCATTTCGCATCGAGGCCAGCCGCCACGCCCCTGAAGTGCGGGAGGTTTTTTTCATGCTGGCAGCCCATGTAAATCAGACGGTCAGCGAAGTGCGAGGGACATTGGAAAGGCAATTTGATGCGCTTGCGGCGAGCGAGCGAATGACCCGGAAATTGATGGCGGAGATATCCGCATTGATTCAAAAGCATCGGAACGAGGCTGCGGCCACCTTGGAAGCGAGCCGCATTCATTTGCGCGCGTTGAACGAGGCTCTCTCCAGCTCAGGAGTTGGCGCCGCGGAGCTTTCCCATTTAAGCCAGTCGGTTAGGCGTCACATCGGCGGCCTTGTCATGGCTCAACAATGTCAGGACATCACACGACAGAGAATCGAGCACGTCGGTGAAGCGATGACCGAAATGCGCACCCATCTGAATGAAGTGCAGCCGTCTGCGCCCGGCGCTTATTTGGAGACGCGCCAGTTCATCTTTCGGGCCGCCCATATTCAGTTGCAGCAAGTTCAGGGCGTGTTCGACGAGCTGAACAGCGCAGCCGAAACTCTCAAATCAGGCATCCAAGGGTTGCGCGCGGAGTCGGGCGCGGCGACTGAAGTGGCGGTTAAGATTGGTGGAGCAGCGCTCGACGCCAAGGTCGCCAACGAGTCGCAGGTCAGCATCGGCGAGATTCTCGCAATTTCCAAACAGGCCGTGCAAAAGATCGCCGACATTCTCGCCGCTTTTGAGCCGTTGCAGGCTCGATTCATGGACTGCAGCAGCAAGGCGGCGGTGTTGGCAAGAGACGTGCGTTACGCCGCCTTGAACGCGCAGATTTTTGCGATTCATGCGCCAGACGGAGGCACTCTGGAAGCGCTGGCCGGGCAGGTGCGAATGATCTCAGACGAGGCGCTTCAGCAGGTCGGACAGATGGGGCGCGCACTTCGGCATACCGAAGCGATGGTCAACAATCTCCGGGAGCGATTGACGGACTTTCAGTGCCTAGGCCAGGCAGAACAAGAGATATTGACCGACGAGTCGGAATGTTCGCGGAAAAAGCTGTCCGAATTAGAGGGGGCCATTCCGGTCTTGATCCAGCAGATAACTCTCCAGCAAGGAGCGTTCGTGCAATCAGTCGAAGAGATTCTTGGCCAAGTCAAATTTCCAATCGCAGTTGCAACAGCCAATTCGCGGTCCATCAGTTTCTTCCATAAGCTGCTCGCCTGGGGCGGCGGGGGTGCCTTGGCGCTTCCAGCCGATTCTGCGGCGTCCCAGAAAATTGACAGTCTTAAGTCGAATTACACAATGGAGTCGGAACGGCGCGCGCACACGAGTGCATTGCAGCCGGCGCTCGTGGCGGTGCGCCCCACTGACTCCGAGCCTTCCATCGAGCTGTTCGGCGAGTTGGAACCCCAATCGCCTGCCGCGGCTAGCTCGCCCTGCGATGATTTATCAGTGACCAAGACCGCGCCGACGGCGCATCCTTCCGCGCCGGAGGAACCCGCAAGCAGCACGGAACTGGGCGGCAACGTGGAGTTTTTCTGATGACGACCAGCCAGGATTTTATGCGCAGAGTATTGATCATCAATGACGACCCGGACTTGCGTGAGCGGGAGGCGACGATATGAGTTGGCAAATCACACGAGAAGACAGCGTGAACGTGGTGGCTCTGGAAAGTGAAATGGGCATTCAAGACGCCGCCGGCTTTCACCAGGCGGTCCTGCCTTTGGCAGCGCTGGACGGAGCCGTGCGCTTGGACGCCAGCGCCGCCACTTCCGTCCACACCTCCATCATGCAGATTCTCTATGCCTTGTCGCAGGCAGTGTCCGACTTCGGAGTGAGCGAGTCCTCCGCGGACTTTCGGGCGGTGGAAGCTCGAGTTGGGTTTTCCTTGCCGAGAACCAAGGTGACAGAGACTCCAACCAATCAGGCTGTGCCAGTATAGGTGTGTTATGACGAAGATAATCATGATTGTGGACGACTCAACGAGTATGCGGCAGATGGTCAATTTCACTTTGGCGGGAGCCGGGTATCTGGTTGTCGAAGCCACGGACGGAATCGATGCCCTTGCGAAGAGCGCCACCCAAAAGGTGCATCTCTTTATTACCGACTTAAACATGCCCAACATGGATGGGATTCAACTCACGCGAAAATTGCGCGCCGTTCCGGAGTATCGGTTTACCCCGATCGTCTTGCTGACGACCGAGTCGCACCTGGAGAAGAAACTCGAAGGCAAAGCGGCTGGCGCCACCGGTTGGGTTGTCAAACCGTTTCAAATGGAGCAATTGCTCGCCGTGGTGAAAAAGGTCTGCCCGTGAGGATTCATGGTCTGGTCTAAACCTTGAGGATACATGGATATTGCCGCTCTTCAGAAAAAAATGCGAGGAGCCTTCTGCGTCGAGGCCGCTGACTTGCTGGCGGAGTTGGACTCCTCGATGCTGGAATTGGAATCTCGCCCGCAGGACGCCGATCTGTTGAACCGCGTCTTTCGCGCCATCCACACGATTAAAGGCTCGGGCGCCACGGCCGGATTCAATGAAATGGCCGCCTTTACACACCACGTCGAAGAGCTGTTCGATGAAGCGCGACTGGGACGGCTGATCATCACGCCGCAAATGATTGATCTGGCGCTCCAGGCTAAGGACATGATCGGGCAATTGCTTGACACCGAGGATCCTTCCAGTCTTGAGGGGCCATGCGCCGACATAGTGGACGCCTTGTCCAAATTTCTCCCGCTGAAGTCCAGGCCGGCTACCAACGGCCACGCGAAGGCAAGCCATGGCGGGGCTCTTGAACAGCGCCACAAGATTTTCTTTAAGCCGCACGCGCAGGTTTTCTTTAGCGGCACCGATCCAGTTAGTTTGGTGGATGAGCTTTGCGCTTTAGGGCGGGCGACTGTGACCGCCGGAGTTGAAGGGATTCCGTCTTTGGAGAGCCTTAATCCGGAGCAATGCTACCTGTCCTGGGAAGTGGAATTAGTGACAGCCCAGCCGCTGGCGAAGGTCAAGGAAGTTTTCCTGTTCGTCGAAGACGAAAGCGAAATTCGGATGACGAGTCAACTTGAACCGGCCCGGGGCGGATCTGAAGTCGCGTCCCCTCTGACAGGCTTTCTAAACATTGCGGGCCAGAGCCTGGCAGCCTTGGCCGGCTTTTTGGCGCAACGCCGCGCCGCAACGGAACCGGATTTGACTTGCTGTAAGAATTATTTGCGCGTCCTCAAAACTTTCCAAGCCTCCGCGCACCACCAGGGGCGGATTGCAGTGGTGGCATTGTTGGAGGAACAGGTTCACTTCCTTGATTCGGCTGTTGCCAGCAATTCCGCTTTCTCCAATCAAACCACAGACGCCCTTGCGGACGGCTGCCAAAAATTGACGGATCTAATCAAATCCATCGGCCAGGACAACCAGCGCGATATCATGTCCGAACCGGCGGCAAGCCCGGCGCCCGCCGGCGCCCCTCAGCGCGACACCGTGCCCGCCAGCGAATCGAAAAAAGATGCAAACCATGGCGCGTCCTCGATCCGGGTTGACCAGGACAAATTGGATCGGCTTATGCAGTCCGCAGGCGAGTTGTTGGTGGCCCGAAACGCCTTTCCCGTTTTGGCTAAAAGGCTCGCGCTGGAGCACGGTCTCAGCGCAGTGGGCAAAGAAGTCAAAGATGCGGGCGACCATATTTCACACATCGCCGAAGATTTGCAGGCGGCCATCATGTCCATCCGGATGATGCCCATTCGGACGGTCTTCCAGCGCTTCCCCCGGATGGTGCGCGATATTTGTCGGGCCCAGGGCAAAGAGGCAGAACTGATTTTGGAGGGGGAGGATACTGAGTTGGACAAGACCGTCATCGAACAAATCGCCGACCCGCTCGTCCACTTGGTTCGCAATGCTGCGGATCATGGCGTCGAAATGCCCGATGCCCGCGTGGCGGCGGGCAAGCCGCGCGCAGGCAAGATCACACTCAAGGCCTGCAACAAGGAGAACAACGTCGTCATCGAAATCCACGACGACGGACGCGGCATGGATCCGGCCCGGTTGAAGCAAAAAGCTCTGGAGAAAGGCCTCATCACGGCCAGCGCTGCGGCATCGATGGATGATCGTGCCGCCCTAGAGCTGATTTTTCTTCCGGGACTTACCACGGCGGAAAAGGTGACTGATATCTCTGGACGCGGCGTTGGAATGGATGTCGTCCGCAGCAATATCCGCCGATTACACGGAACGACTACGCTGGAGAGCCACCAAGGCCGCGGCTCAAAGATCACCATTACTCTGCCCGCCAGCCTCATGGTATCGAAGGGCATCCTCGTCGAAGCCAAGGGCGAGGTTTATGTCTTCCCCATGTCCTCCGTGGTGCAGATGGCGCGCTTGCCTAGACAACAAATCCATCGCCACGAGCAATCCCATTTTGTGACCTTTCGAAACGAGGTTTATCCGGTGCTGCGTCTGGCCGACCACTTCGCCGCCACCAAGCCATTCGGAGAAGTTGCTTGGCCCGCGGAAGTGCCGATGGCCATTGTCCAAACCGAACGCGGAAGAGTCGGAGTCGTCGTGGATCGATTTGTCAGCGACGTGGAAGTGATTGTGAAGCCCATGGGCCGTGATTTCGCCAACATCTCGGCCTTCCAGGGAGCCACGATCATGGGCGACGGGCGTGTGGCTCTCGTTATCAACCCGGCGGGGCTGATCTGACGAAATGAGAATTCAAGGACCAACCAAACCCTGTAACACGAAAGAAACGTATGCTCAACCCCGACGACTTCAAGCGATCCATCCAGGCCGTTGATGCCTTGGGAGCCACGCCCGCCGTGCTTGTGAAAGTGGCGGAACTGGCCCGCGACCCCAACACCGACATCACAACCATCTGTGAGCTGCTGCGAAATGATGGGTCGCTTGCTGCCGACATAATACGCATCGGAAACAGCCCATATTACGCGCCAGCGACCCTCCACAGCAACTTGACCTCCGCTGTCAATCAAATCGGAATGCGCGAAGTCAACCGGGTGGTCAGTCTTAGTTTGGCTCGGCAGCTCTTCGCCCGTGACTTATATAGTTACGGCATATCTGCCTATTACTATTGGAGTGATTCCGTCGCTGGGGCGCTTGTGATGGAGGCTTTGGCGAAACATTTAGGATTAAATCCGGAAGACGCCTACACCATTGGAATTCTGCATGCAATAGGACGCGTTCTGATCAACCGGGTTGTCGAAGAAAAGGGCTTCTCGATTTATTGGGATGGCCGCGAGCCGATCAACCACTGGGAACGCGAGGCGGTCGGCTTTGATTATGCCGAGGCCGGCGCCATGCTTCTGGAACATTGGTGCTTCCCGGCGCCGACCTGCGACATCGTCCGTTGGCAACTTGATGCTGAAAAAGTTGCAGACCAACTATCTCTGCTCGGTTCGTTGCAGTTCTCTCAACGGCTGCTCGCCTTGTCGGGATCGGACTTCGATAACAAAGATTGGCAATTGCCCGAAACGGACCCCTTCGTCCAAGCCTCGCGCCTCACTCCGACGTTAATCTCCAACATCGTCTCCAACTGCCGGGACGATTTACAACGCATACGTCAATCCGTTGACTTGGATTAACACACGAGTTGGTCCGGTATGCGGTTCGCGAAGGAACGCCGAATGCCCAGATCGGGCTTCGCTGAGGAACGCCATGATCGTCACAACTCAGGCGGACTCGCAGGTTTTTCCTCGATATTCGGTGGGTGTTTGGCCGGCGATCTTTTTGAACACCCTATTGAAGGTGGCCAGCGACTGGAATCCGCTATCGTAGGCGATTTCGCTGACGCGAAGATTTGGATTGAACAAGAGCCCTTTGGCCTTCTCGATTCGCGTCCGCGAGAGGAACTCGATGAAACTCAAGCCCGTGTTTTTGCGGAACTGCTTGCAGAAGTGGAAAAGGCTTGTGTTCATCGCGCTTGAAACGCGCCCAAGTGAGAGAGTTTCCGTGCAGTGATCGCGGATGAACTGTTTTGTCCTGGTGATGGCGGGAGGCTCGGCGTTGAGCGCCTGCACCGAAAGTTGGTTTCCCATCATGGACAGGTGTTCGGCGAAGATTGCCAGAAGAACCGAGGCGGCCGTCAGCTTCTTCTGCGTGACTACCCGAGCGCTGAAGTAGGCGCGCTTTGTCTTTTCGTTGTTGATATTCACGCCAAGTCTGGCGGCTTGGGCCACAACTTTGTGGAAGGATTCCGTCGTGGGCTTCTGGCGCAGCGTTTGGCCGGTTTGGAGAAAGCCGATGGTCTCCGGGCCAAATTTTATCGGCACGGCGATTTCGCTGAATCCATAGTGGCATTTCCTGATGGCCGGTTTGTGCGTGGCGCTCCGGGTGAGTCTGTTCTGAGACCGCAGACATGCGGCGCAAGTCTGGCTGTGCTCGGCCATGATTGCGCAAAACGGGCTTTCATGGGGCTTCCCGGCGAAGGGCAGTTGCCAGGTCTCAAGCTGACACAATGTCAATGGCATGCCCATGACCTCGTTAAAGGCGCGCGCAAACTTCTCGAACGTCACTGAACCGGCGAGAAGTTCAACCAATTTCCTGTTGGCATCCATGAAAACCCTTAGCGTTATATCCCTTTGGTTTCAGGCTCCGACGGCTTGCCAGCCGGTCCGGAATCAGTTCCTTTGAATCTGGTTTTGATACTCATGGGCGCGCGTGAGGTTGCGTTCCGCGAGCAACTGGGCCTCGGCGTCCAGCCAGTGCTGCACGTCCCGGCCTGGCTGCGAACCTTCATTGATATAGGTGAAGTAGGCCTTTCGAGCCACATCGGCGGGCGATGCCACGCACTTCACTTCGTCCTTCTTGGGCTGGTCAAGGGCAGGCAGCGGCGAAGCGGCAGGCATTTTTGAGTTTTGGTCGTTGGTGAATTTATGGTGTCTCATAAAGACCCCAGAGTAGGTTGGGGCCGACTCCTTTGCCATGGGGTGAACACCCCATAGTCACGGACCCGTCAACGGCGTAAGTTCTTCATCAGTAGATACGAAGGTCAATCCCAGCTAAATTGCAGATTTATGAAATCCAAAATACTTGCAGTGGCAGCCCTCTCCATGGCCGCGCTTGCGTCCGGGTGCAACAAGGAGCAAACCGCCTCCCAACAGATCGAGACGGTTCAGGCCAGGACCGCCGACGCCGCGCAATCGATGAAAGACTACACTTTCGCGCAAAAAGCTGAGTTCACCGCGGACATGCAAACCCAGCTTGCCGCGATCAACAAGGACATGGACGAACTCGCCGCCAAGATTGAAAAATCCAGCGACGCGATCAAAGCGCAGGCCGGGCCCAAACTCCAGGCGCTGCGCGACGAGGTCGCCCAATTGAACAAGCAGCTTGATGAAGCCAGGGGCGCGCCGGAATCCACATGGGATAGCGTCAAAGATGGGACGCGAAAGTCCTATGCCACTCTCAAAGTGGAAGTTCTAAAGGCGCGCAAATGGGCGGCTGACACCATCGCCCCGTAAATCAAGAATTTCATGAAAAGCGACACACAACCTGAAGAGGCGCCGGCGCCGTTGGCAACTGACCCAAAGCGGTTTCGACGTTTGAAAGCCAATGAAATCGTCAACGTGGGAGACTTTGTTTCGGACGGTAAGGAAGGGTTTGAACGCTGGGAAGGCCCGGGTGGATTCCGATCTGACGCATTCTTGAAGCCTATCTTTCGCCAGGACAGGAAGATCTCGCCGGCCACAAGTGGCATTCCGCAGTCATAAGGGCCGGTCTTTAAGACCGGCCTTCTGTCCAGGCCCAAAAGCGGTCACCGTTTATGAGACAAGAATTGGGAACTATGCAAGCGCCCGGCGACGAAATGCAATGAGCGTCACGAAGCTGGAGCCCAGCAGCAGAAGGGTGGGGCCAGTTTCGGGCACGGAGGAGCCGCCTCCAAGATTTTCGGCTCTGGGCGCTGTAATATTGTTGTCGTCCAAAGTGACTGCGCCGAACTCGGCCAACAAGCGGCCATCGACGTTTGCGCCGGTATTCAGGGTGATCGAGGTGTTGGCCAGGATGTTGCCTTCAAAAACGGACCCTATGCCGAGCGTCGCCGAGCTGCCGACCTGCCAGAAAACGCTGATGCCGGGAGTGAGGACCGAGCTCAAGCCGTCGTTAATGGTCACCACCGAACTGTCCGAGGCGGTTGTGAGGGTTGATCCGATTTGAAAGACAAAAACAGCGTCTGGATTGCCCTCGTTGTTGAGCGTGAGGGTTCCTGTCAACTGCGCTGAGGATGCAAAGAAGTAGACCCCGGGCGTCAGCGTCAACCCGCCCAAATCGTGGCCCGTCAGAGTCTGGTTCCGGGCGAGACCGGCGGCTGTGTTGTAGGCGGTGGTCAAGTCGTTTTGGGCCTGGAGGGCCACCGCGTCACCGGCGTGGGTTGTGTAGGGTGAAGTTATTGTGGCCGGCGGAAAGCCGGTGATGGCTGAGCCTGGAGAGAGCCCGACGTTGCCGCCATTAATGACGGTGGCGCCGGTGGAGGTGATGGCGGAGGCGGCCAGGACCGCGAAATAGTTGGCGGTCCCAAGATTGACATCGGGATTGGCTGCGGCCTGCTGGGAGGCCATGGCGAGCGCGAAGCCGAGGCCCGCGAATGTTTGCCGCCATTTGTTTTCTTTCGAGAAGACTAAACTCATTCGCATCATAAGTTCCTTTCTTTCACGTTGTCGGATTGGTTTTTTGGCGCATTGCGCCAATCGTGACTGATTGACACACTTTGCCTCAGGGCCGCAGCTTTGGATATGGGGTGTTTCCCGTATATCGCGCCGCGGCGTTGGAACCAGGCTGGCGGAAAATAACAACGACAGGGCAGGGAAGCGCGACGGGAGGCGCCAAGGCCCGTTTCAGAAAGCCGGAGGAGGATTGGAATTCTCTTTGACTGCGGCGATCATTTCATCCATTCCCTCTTTGATCTCGTTGACCTGTGGATGGACTTCCTTGATGAGGTCATGCTCGAGCCTGGACAATTTTTTGAGGCGCTTTCCCTG